>Ga0326728_10009497_pt1 | contig 23393 bp, 26 predicted proteins | sample MB3enrmetagenome_FD_207602 | JGI IMG/M metagenome (GOLD analysis project Ga0326728, IMG submission 207602) | Lab enriched peat soil microbial communities from McLean, Ithaca, NY, United States - MB31MN | ecosystem: Environmental > Terrestrial > Soil > Wetlands > Peat | place: USA: New York... | reverse complement strand
GCCCCGAAGATTATTTCTTCTTGGGGGCTGCCTTCTTTACGGCGGGTTTTTTTGCTGGGGCCTTCTTTGCGGCCGGTTTCTTTGCTGCAACCATTTTCTCTACACCTCCCACCGGAAAGGGTTATAATTTTCATTATTCTACGAATACATAAATATTTTGGTCAAAATGGAATTTTCCTGCCTAGAATCACTATAAACTGCATCTTTGTCCTGCGCAAAACCGGAGTAATTGGAATAGAACTGATTTTACAGGCAATCAATAGCGAAATGCGCAATCCTCATAATCAAAGCCTGTTTGCCAAAAAAAGGCGCAATTGAGCACGGTTATCACAGGATACGGTATGTAGGGAAAGGGTAAAACCCGCCCGCACCACGAATTTTTTTAAAAATACGCGCCCCGCGCTTTCATCCGGTCCCGGGTATTTTAAAACAGTTGATAAAAAGGCAATCTTTATGGGCGTGCATTGACTCATCCTTACTGATGACGCGGCAGTTTATCGTTGGCGTGATCGGCGGATTTCTGGGCACGGCAACCGCGATATATGTGATCTGTGTTGCCGGTTCCCCCGAGATGACCCTCTCCGGGGTCCTGGCAGCACTTTTTTCCAGCCTCGGCCTGATGGGTGCTGCGATAGCAAACACAGAAACCCGTTTTGCCGGCTGGATGCTGCTCTCTTCTACCGTCTGGATCACGCTGTCGGTCCCGATTGCCGGAACACTCTTTCTTCTGTACTGGTATACGCCGGCGATCGTTGTCCTCGGGATAGCCGCAGTGCTCTGTTTTATGGAGCCGGAAGAGGATGACGATGAGCCATCAGAGGAAGGGGGCTACTGACAGCAGGCCGGAATCTCCTGTATACTTATCCGGCGTCCCCGGAGTGATCCGGCATGTGAGATCCAATGGAAAAAGGGGCTCTGGAGAAATCCTCAATGGGATTTGTAAGAACGCTCTCTTCAGGTCCCCGGCAATCCTTGCCCAAAGTCCACTCACGCTTGTGGCATCTCCCGGCTAGCGATAGTGTTGTAGTATCTGTACTCATGTCTGCATCCCGACACAGGTAATACTCAAAGGACATCGCATACGCCATGCGCCCCCTCGGGGGCAGGGCTGGCGTAAAGGGGGCGCATAAGTTTTAAAACAGGTTTTCTCCAGAGCACTATTTTTGGAAGATTTTTGTGTAAAAGTTAAGAGCTAAAATAGCACATGACCCAAATGATCATATCCGGTCTTCTTGTTCATCAGATGACGGCAAAGGGGCCGGCACGGCCGTGCGGCAGACGACACCGGTGGCGATCCGGTTCAGGATGACAACAAGGACGAGCATCAGGATCGCCGCAAGGGCAAACTGCAGGTATTGCATACCGCCCACCGTAAACCAGGCAAAAATACCATAGCAGATCCCGGCCGCAGTAACGAGCGCGGTGGCGAGAATGCCTGCCCGAAGGCCGGTAAAGGACCTGCTCCGGATATCCGGGAAGAGCAGCAGGCCGATAATACTGATCCCCCCGAACCCGATGGCCGCGAGGAGCAGGACGTACAGGAGCGTGTCGAGCGGCCATATGCTCATGGTGCCGCACTCCGGTGAACCTGGGAGATCCGTATGGTGGTCGCAAACACGATGCACGCAAGCAGCCCTGCAAGCAGTACTATAATCAGATCACCGGCCGAAACCGTCAGGGCCAGAGCCCCCGCGCAGGCAAGGGTGGCTGCCACGTTGACGGCGATCAGCCGGTCATTCAGCGTCGGGCCGGGAACGACACGCAGTACTGCGCAGAACGCGAGGATAAAAAAACAGACTGCCGCAAAAAGCCAGATATCGACCATCATCCTGAATCACACTCCGGAAATTCCGGTATGCCCGGGTCCCATGCAGCCGGGTATCACCGTATCAGAATGGAGAGCCGGGCCATATCAAACCTCCCGCTGTTTTTTGTAAGCCTTCCCATCCCCGTTAAAGGATAGTTCAGGGGAGCTTGGCGGAAGCGAACCGCGCAGGAGTGCCTGTCATTTTATAAGAACAAACGCGAACAGATGTGGGAATGTGCCCTACAACCGGCTTTACGAGCACCGGCTGGATCGGATCGGATGTTTCATGTGCCCGTCCAGTGATATGGCATTGATCCACATGATCGAGACCGACTTTGCCGGTCTCTGGAGCGGGTGGAAGGAACGGCCCGGAGCGTGGCAAAAGAAGCAGGGGCTGCCCCCTGACTGGATAGACAGCAGGGCGTGGAGACTTAAGGAGGGCGTACATGGGAAAGAACGTCACCATCATTGATTATGGCTTGGGAAACCTGCGGAGCGTCGTTCGCGGGGTCGAGGCGGCGGGGGCCCGGGCCATCATCACCGGGAATGCAGAGGAGATTGCAGCGGCTGACGGTATCGTCCTGCCGGGTGTCGGTGCCTTCCATGAGGGCATGGACCAGCTGGGGCCACTCAGGGAAACGGTCTGTGCCGCCACCAAAGAAGTCCCCCTCCTTGGCATCTGTCTGGGCATGCAGATGCTCATGGACTCAAGCGAGGAGCACGGGACGCACGAGGGCCTCGGCCTCATCCCGGGCCGCGTGCGCCGGTTCCCCCATGTCCCGGGAGTGAAAGTGCCGCACATGGGCTGGAACACTATCCGGCTCACAAAGGAGAACGACCCCTTTTTTTCCGGTCTCCCGCATGAAATGTACGTGTATTTTGTTCACTCGTACTATGCCGATACGACACCGGAATATACCCTTACTGCCACGGACTATATTCTACCCTTTGCCTCGTCTATTGTCCGGGATACCGTGTACGGCGTGCAGTTCCACCCGGAAAAGAGTGGGGCTCTCGGCCTGCGGCTGCTCAGGAATTTTATTGACCTGATCTGACCGTATTTCCGATGAATTCACCGCAGATGTCTCTTGACAAAGATTGAGGAACCTTTTTAATGCCGGCGATTCGACCAACTAGGCATGAAAAAGTTTCTGTGCATCCTCTTCCTGCTCTCGCTGGCCTTAGTAGGATCGGTATCTGCCTATAATATAAACCTGAATTGCTCTCCGCTGACCATCCCGGTCGGCCAGACCATAAAGTGCTCAGTTGATTCCAATTTCCCTCCAGGTACCAGTTTCAACATGAACTTTTACCAGAAACAGTATACGGCAACACTGATCTCCAGCCAGGCTATGACTATCCAGCCAAACCAACTCACCCAGTACGCGCTCTTTGACACCACAGGGCTCCCGGGCGGCCAGTATGACATTGAGATTGCGTGGAATGGTGTAGTCTCAATAGGATCAGATTCTGTGACTGCACAGATGCTCTCGCTAACCGACCGTTCCGGTGACCTGACCATCACCTCTCCCACCACCCAGGACCTTGCCGATGCACTCGTTATTGCGGGTTCGCTCAAGAATGGTGGGAACAACGGCATCCAGATCCAGGTCGATGGTGCATCCGCCGGCCGGGTATTTGGTCCCCAGTATATTGGGACGACTAATAATATCCAGACTGGTGACGGTTTTTTTTCGCATACCGTGCCCGTGACACAGCCCGATGATTATAATGTCAAATTTGCCGATGCAAATGGTCCCATCACCACCATCACCTTCCACGTTGTTGCCCCGACCACGGCAATGACCATCCCCACGGTTACTACCATAAATACGGTCAGTACCACGCAAATGGTCACTTACACACCGATTCCTACCCCCACCAAGTCGCCGCTCCCGGTTGCAATCGTGATCGGGGCGCTCGGGATCTCCCTGCTGGTCGCGATCAGGACACAAAAGAGACCGTAAATGGATTATCTCACGATACTTTTTCCCTCCGTCAGTAGAGCACGGGATGGTGTCCCGATAAGAAGCGCAGGATGTAGCCATAACCCTTAAAGAAGGATTGCATCATCCACGCTAAAGGGACAGGGTTTACCATTGAAATCAGGTGAAACAGATACTTATTTTTCCGGGATATCTGATGAAAAAGGATGTGTTTACTGGCTCTTCGGAAACCATTAGTTTCTGACATATTACGAATCAGATGATGAGGGTCGGGACAGTGTCTGTTCCCCCAAACCGACCCTTGCTGCTTTCGCGATGATGTTGTAGTGCCTTATCAGGAGTTATCGCCCTGTGGAGAATGCCACAAGCGTGAGGGGGAGGAAAAGCAGCACTTGAAAAAAGCCCCCATGAGCGTTAAGAGTCATTGTATGAGTCTCTCTCCAGAGCCATATTCACGCTTTCCGGGGGCGTCTCTTCCTCCAGAGATACGCCTCGTAGCAGATCAGGACACCGATGACAAAAACCCCGCCGAGAAAGAAAGCGAGTGCAGGATTGGGGGAGAGTTCCTGCACCACGCCGTTACCGGCCATGGCATTTGCCGTGTACAGCCCGGCTTCCGACCCCACCCGGGGCGCCATGACGGGCGCCGCCCCGGTCGCTGCCTGCAGGGAGAGCAGGGGCGCAAGTGCGATGACTGCCACCGTACCGGCAATGACGATCCCAAAGAGAGCGCTGTACTTGAGCAGGAGGGCCCTGACATTGGTCTGTTTTGGCGCAACGATCAGGAGCTGATCGGTGAGGGAGTACATCTTGACCTCCCGGCCCTTTATGCTGTACCGGGTATCGGAAACGGTGATGAGGCCGGCATCGAGCAGGTTTCCGGTATGGTATTTCGTGGTCGTAAGGGGAATGCCGAGCTGCCCGGTGATATCGGTCAGGCTTTTTGGGCCGGTGGCAAGGAAGGTAAGGATATCGTTTGCCGTCTGGCTCGCCATGGCTTTTGCGATCTTCTGCGCCCGTTCATCGCCCGGCTCCAGCACCACCACGGTCCCGGTCATGGCGAACCCTTTTTCAGCGCCGCAATAATACGCTCGCGCCCCACGTTCAGGGCAAGGTCGAGCTTGTCCACGTCCGGCCCGCCCCCCTGTGCCATCGGGGGTTTCCCGCCACCTTTGCCGCCAAGGAGACTGCACACCTGCCCGATAATCTCCCCGGCGTTTACCCGCGGATCGCCTGAAGCAAGGACGACCCGTGCGGAAGCACCCGGGGTGGCAAGGAGTGCAACCCCGCCTTTTTCGGAGAGCGCGGTGGCAATCGTCGCGAGTTCACGCGGTGCGAGATCGATGCGTTTTACGACCATCGGTATCCCGCCGATGGTCTCGGGCTGGATCGTCTTTATTTCCAGTTCCACCAGTTTCCGGCTCATGCGCTCTATCTCTTTTTTCTGGTCTTTCCATTCGGTGAAAAACCGCGTGACCGTGGGCGGAAGGTTCACGGGCTGCACGGAGAGGATATCCGCCGACGAGGTGACGATCTCTTCAAGGTGCTGCAGGTAATAGATGGCCGCAGCCCCTGCCGCAAACTCGATACGTTCGATCCCGTCCTGGATATGCTCGACCCGGAGGATCTTGATCACGCCGACTTCCCCGGTGCTCCGGCAGTGCGTCCCTGCGCATGCCTCGATGTCCCCGGCCACTTTTACCACGCGGATGTCTTTTCCCTGCGGCACCCCGCCCTGGTACAGGGAGAACCCGTAGAGCTGCTCGGCCTTTGTACGGTTTTCGATCGAGATCTCGACTGCCTGGTTGGCCATCACCATCCGGTTTGCCGCAATCTCTATCCTATGCAGCTCGTCGGGCGTAATATGCTTGAAGTGGCGGATATCGATGCGGGAGCTCTCGGCTCCTTTCTGCGCCCCGGACTGGTGGATGTGGACGCCGAGCACCTCTTTTGCGGCATGGAGGAGGATATGGGTGGCCGTGTGGTGGCGCATCAGCGAGAAGCGCCGTTCCTCGTCAATCATGCCCTTGACCCGCTCGCCGCGTTGCAGGACGCCGCCGCTGATATGGTGGAGGATGACCTCGCCAATTTTGACCACGTCGTCAACACGTGCCATGCTCTCCGAACCGACGAGGCTGCCGGTATCTGCCGGCTGGCCGCCGCCCTCCGGGTAAAAGAGCGTCTGGTCGAGCACCGCGTACTCGTTGAAGAAGTCGATGACGACGGCTTCGAACTCGAAATCCCCGGGCTGTTCGTAATAGAGTTTCTTTGTCGGGGGGAGTCCCCGGACGCGTTCGGCAGAGCCCGCGGTTTTGTCGACGACCGCCTCCTTCTTTGATTCGGAGTGCATGTCGGCGATCTGGGAATAGAAATTGTCCGGAAGATCGATGACGGCGCCTTCCCTGCCGGCAATATCCTTGATCATGTCGGGGGGTATGCCGTGGGAATCATACAGGGTGATGATCTCGGAAAGCGGCACACGCTGGCTTTTCGCTTTGTAGGTCCTTGCGACTTTCTGGACGATCCGGGTCCCCCGTTCGAGCGTCACCGCGTACTTTTCCACCTCCCGGTCGACGATCTCGCGGACGATGGCGACATCCTGCTCGAATTTTTTTGTGCCGATGATCTTCATCTGCTCTTCGATGAGATCGGCAAGGGAGTCCTGCATCTTAAACTCGTTCATCATCCGCAGTGTCCGCCGGATGACAAGCCGGGCAAGGTATCCTTCCCGCACGTTCGAGGGCACGATGCAGTCGCCGAGCATATACGCAAGGCAGCGGGTATGATCGACAATCGCGTACACCTTCTCGATGGGTGATATCATACGGTCGAGTTTTTCGGGCGGGATCTCGATAGCGGCGGCTACTTTCTTCCGCAGGTTAAAGAGGTTGGAGCCGGAGATGTCCATGAGCCCGGCAAACTTCGCGTTCAACGCGAGGATCTTCGTATAGTCCTTGTTTTCGAGCAGGTGCGAGATCCCGGCCGAGCTCATGACCCGGCTGACCATGTCGGGGAAAACCGCGTCGTATATGGTCGGGGAACCTTTTGATGCCCAGACCAGCCGCTCGAGCCCGTACCCGGTATCGACGATCCGGAGCTTCATGGGGTAGTACTTTTCGCCGTTGAGATCGTAGCCGGGGTGGTCGGTCTTCTGCCGCCCGAGGCTCATGAAGACCAGGGTCGCGACCTCGAGGCCGCCGATCATGACCTCGACGCTCGGCCCCGCGTTCCCGCCGCCTATCCACGGGTGCTCCTTGTACGTGACCTTGTTAAGGTCGCCGCCAATCGAGGCAAGGAACTGGTCGCAGAGTTCGACCGTGCGGTCTTTCCAGTAGATCTCCTCGCCCGGGGTATTGAATGCGTGGTGGGCGAGCATCTCGAAGGTGGTCAGGTGCCTCCCGGACTTCCCGACCGAGTCAAGGTCGTTTAGCCGGATACAGGGCTGGGAGATGGTGAGCGGGTTTGCGGGCGGCGGGACAACCCCCCCGGTCACAAACGGCTGGAAGTCAGCGATGGACGCGATGGTGAGATAAATATCGTCCCGCCAGCGTGCGGCCACCGGGTAGCGCTCGATGCGTGTGTGCCCGTTCTTTTCAAAAAAGGAGAGAAATGCCTCGCGCATCTCGTCGATCGTATGGGGGGTGAACACGGGATTCCCGATGAATGTGTAGGGTTCACAGGGCGCATCGCCGCAGTTCACGCGGGAACTGTCGCGCGTCCAGAACGCAGAACCGCAGGATTTGCAGATCTTCCGGGTCAGCCCCTGCTTCCTGAAATAGTCAAGCTGGTATTCTTCTTCGAGCATCAAAAGCACGTCCGTGGGGTATACCAAGAGAACTTCCGGTAAGGTCGTAACCCGTGGACACCGTATGATGGGGGTAACCCCGTCCCGCGAACAGTACTCACAGAGCCCGACACGGTCGGACGGTCAGTCCGGCGTACTGGCTTACCTGTCATTCATCTATTGTTTACCCCGCGAAGGCAAAAGAATTTCCGATGAGGAAACGGGACGAACGAAGATCCCTGCATGCCAGTATGTTACCGGAAAAACGGCTCCGTAGAAATCCTGAAACGAGATGTGTTAGTACGCTCTTGGGGGCTAAAGCTCCCGCACGCTGGAGGCATCCCCCGGCTGGCGATAGTGCTGTATTATCTGCATCACAACGATGAAAAAGATGAATGTTTCTTGTGCAGTTACTACAAAGGCGTCGTTTACGCCCCCGCCCCTTTGGGGGCAGGGCTGGCGTAAGGCGGCTGCCTCTTTTAAAAAAGTTTTTCTCCAAGGCAGGAAAGTCTTTTTTGGAGTTGCCCCGCCCGGCGCAGGGACGGGCAGGTGCACGGGTTATGATCCGCGGCAGGGAATATACCCACGGTCCCGGTCAGGAATGCCGGGTGTGCGGGAATCCTGCAAACGCTCTTAAAATATAAGCACCCGCTGGTGATCCATCGACACATTCCCCGGCAGGTAAAACAGGATCTTTCCGAGGCCCGGATAGCCGATTTCCAGCACAGCCTTCAGGTTCTTGTTTCTCGTTACGCCCCGTTTCTGGAACGAAGGCGTGAGAGCAAACAGGTGGAGGTTTTCATTGCCGGCCACCGCGTTGATGAGGTCCTGGATATTAAACCCGGCAGAGTCCGGGCAGAAGCTCTGTTTTCCCGTCAGCGCGTAAACGCCATCCTCCAGGAAGACCACCCGTGTGAGGATCCCCTGGTGGGCGCATGCCACGGCAAACGCAATCGCCCCGTATGCATGCTCCGTGCTGTACGGACTTCGGGTGATGAGGATGGTGACCGGCGGGGCGGTGGTATTCTGGTCTGCCCGGTCAAACGAGGGACCGGATCCCTTCCCGGGGAACTGGATGGAACCTGAATTTTCCGAGAGGATGATGTGGCTCTTTTCGAACCGGTCAATCATGACGTTCAGGTCCCGGATCCTGAACGGTCTGACGGCGCAGATTGAGACAATGACACCCTCCCCGTCATCCCAGGTACGGTAACCCCGTGCGGCAGCACTCCGGTTGCAGGCAAGGATCTGGCAGGTGAGGCCCGATTTTCCCGCCTGATCGCAGAGTTCCAGAAGGCCCCGGCCGATATTCTCCGACTCGATCGGGCCCTGCCCGGTATGCCCCAGGTGAACGCCGTCGAGATAGGCGTACAGTTCGACCGAGAACCGGTTTTCCAGCGCAGAGAAAAGGAAGCGCAGCCCGTGCCATGCCGAGCGATGCATGTACGGTGACTCGATCTGGAGCCAGCCGATCGAGTCCGGCGGAAGGGGCGGCCTGTTCTGCCGGACCCCCGTTGCCACATCATTCCAGAATGACGGCTGGTTGTTGTGCAAAAGGCTGTTCTGGTCTGTTACCTGGTTGGGATTTTTCATCGCGAGGTGTTCGATCGAGATCCCGCGGAGATCCAGTTCCTGCCGGTCGCAGATGATCCTGACCGCAGAAAGGGAGAGGATCGCGGACCAGATCTGCCGGGTCTCGGGGTTTTCAAGGCTCGCGAGCGCATCCCCGGTGAGGTAGAAGGTAAACACCGGGCTCTTTGTCGTGGCCCGGTACATCAGGGACTCAGGATAAATCTGAATAAAGTAGAACCTGAGCGACTCCCCGAACCACGAAAGCCGCTCTCCCGTAACAGGGCCGGAAAGGAGAAAAAAATGCGAGGTCATGATCATCCGGGCTTGACGATTGTCTGCGGGTTATTTCCCTGTCGACCTGATCTCCCCGGGGTCACCGGGCAGTTTTACGCTTATTCGCTGACAGGCGACAACCGGTGCAGGCAGTGAGGGGATTTTTGTCATCGAAGCGGGGATATTGTCGCGAATAGTGATAAATCCGCCGGATCGCATTAAGGTCTTTGCTTCCTTTGGGCTTTGCACCTAACGTCGATCTTGCACCTGATGTCGTTAAAAAAAATACATTTGGTGCAAAGTTCCTTCAAACGATCCGTCCATGCGAGACAGCCCGATTTTTTCTAAACCGTGTTAACCCGAGCGGATGCTATTTAACTTTGTCCGTCGATCAAAGGCATGGTGATTAGGGTTATGTCGGTGACTATCAAGCGGCTGTCTGACCAGTCATGGTTTGAGATCAAGGCGGGCGACCGTGTCGCCCATATTGACCCTGCCTACGTCCGCATGGCAAAAAGGGGCGCCGTGCCAGGTGATCAGGCCGATCTCATCCTCCTGACCCACGCTCATATGGATCATTGCGACCGGCGGGCGGTAGGGGACTTTTGTCGCGATAATACGATGATAGCGGGCCCGTCATCCTGTGCGAGAACACTGCACAGGAATATCCATACGATGTCACCCGGTGATGAGATCGCCATTGGAGAGATCAGGGTCAGGGCGACGGCAGCTTATAACCGGGGGGTTATTCGTCATCTTTTACACAGTAAAGACGCCTGTGTCGGCTACCTCGTCACCGTGGGCGGGATGACGATCTATCACGCGGGCGATACCGATTTTATCCCGGAGATGTCATCGCTGGGGCCGGTTGACGTGGCACTGCTGCCCGTCAGCGGCCTGGTGACAATGAACATCGAAGACGCCGTGAAGGCGGCAATCGCCATCGGGCCGAAGGTCGTCGTGCCTATGCACCAGAACCGGGCAAACCCCACGCGGTTCAGAGAGAAGATGATCTCCGCCGCGCCGGGAATTAAGGTCGTACTGATGAAAGCTGGCGACGAGCTCACCGTATAAAGCCCTGACTGCTTTAGAAATAGTCTATAACGTTATTGATTTTGCACATAACGTCCTGATTCTGCACATAAAGTCGGACAAAAAAAGTACTTTAGGTGCAAAGCCCTTCCTGTGCTGCCGCAGGGGGAAGAGGACGCGCCGATCGCTGGCGGAAAGGCCGGGTTTTTATGCGCCCCCGCCCCGTTCTCCTGCACGTAATCCCATGGGGGTGTCCCTTGTCACCGGAGAGCAGTACCTCACGACCTTTCTTCACAACCATCACGCCGGCTTCCATCTGACATTATACAAAAGAAGTAAACCCATAAACAAGTAAACCGGAACAGGTAATCATGAGCCTGGAGAAGATCAGGATGGCATCCCTGGAAGCAGGCACGACCGGACGGATTACCTTTCCCGGGGTATTTTGCAGGGTTGTGAGGCCAAAGGATGTACGGGGTACAGCCGGCGCGTATGGAACAAAGGACCGGATCCGGTTGCCGGGTTGCCCGGCGGGCTGCTTCCCATGAGCAGGTTCCTTTCCGTCGTCGCCGTCCTGGAAGCGGTTGCCGCCGCAGTCCGGATAGCCCCGGATCCTGTGACTGAGGAGATTGCGGCAGATCGTGCAACAGGACGCGTACTCTGTGCCGATGTGATCGCCGGAGAGGACATCCCCGGCTTCGACCGGTCGGTCGTGGACGGGTTTGCTGTCCGGGCAAAAGACACGGCCGGGTCGAGCGAGGCGATCCCTGCACTCCTCCGGTGTACAGGAAGGGTTGCCATGGGACATGCGGATGCCGCACTTTCGGTCAGTGCCGGCACCTGCGTGTATATCCCGACCGGCGGCGTCCTCCCGGCGGGAGCCGATGCGGTTGTCATGATGGAGTATACGGATGAAACCGGTGATACGGTGCTGGTAAAGCGCCCCGTCTCATTCGGCGAGAACGTCCTGCTGCACGATGACGATTATCGCCGCGGGGCGGTCGTTCTCCCGTCGGGCCGCAGGCTCTCCCCGCGGGATGCCGGCGTGCTTGCAGCCTGCGGCAGGACTTCAGTTACCGTAGCGAAGAAACCGGTGGTCGGGATCATCTCCACGGGTAACGAGCTCGTGCCGGCTGCGGCAACTCCCGGGCCGGGGCAGGTCCGGGATGCCAATGCTCCCATGCTTGCCGCATACCTCCGCGGGTACGGGTGCACCCCCCGGAACTACGGGATTGTGCCCGATGAACGCGAGGCTTTCGAAAATGCCATTTCCCGGGCCCTTTCTGAGTGCGACGTTGTCCTCCTGTCGGGAGGAAGTTCCAAGGATGACCGGGATATGACCGCCCGCGTCATTGCCGGCAGGGGCGAGGTGCTGGTCCACGGGATCGCCATCGCTCCCGGTAAACCGACCATTATCGGCAGGATCGGGGAAAAACCCGTCTTCGGGCTGCCCGGGCACCCGGCCTCGGCATTTGTGGTTTTTGTCGTAATCGTCTGCCCGCTCCTCGACCGGATGCTCGGCACAAAGAAGGTCTCCCTGCGTACCACGAAAGCCACGCTGGACGACAGTATCCCCTCCCAGAAGGGCCGCGAGGAGTATTTCCGGGTCCGGCTGGAGGACGGGATCGCCTACCCGGTCTTTGGCAAGGCGGGACTTCTCAACACCCTTGTCGCAAGCGACGGGCTCGTCCGTATCCCTTCGGGGTGTGAAGGGCTGGAACGGGGCAGCGAGGTGGATGTTATCCTGTGGTAAAGCGGTACCTCAGCGTACAGCCGCTCAGTGATGTACAGGATCTGCTCCTGCGTGAATTTTCCTGTATGCCATCGACGGAGAAGGTCCCCCCTGATGCGGCAGCCGGCCGGATCACGGCCCTGCCTGTCTTCAGTACCTACTCGGTCCCGGAGATCCACCTGGCCGCCATGGACGGTATCGCGGTCTTTTGCAGGGAGACCGTGGGCGCTTCCGAGCAGCACCCGGTCACTCTCAGTAAGGTCGTTCGCATAAATACCGGTAATGTCGTTCCTCCCGGGTACGATGCGGTCATCATGATCGAGGATACCTGGCAGAACGGCGATCGGTATACCATCCGGAAATCCGCTGCTCCCTGGCAGCACATCCGTCCCGCGGGAGAGGATCTCGCCGAGTCGGAGATGGTGCTCCCCTCGGGCCACCGGATCCGGCCCCACGAGACCGGGGCTCTCGCGGCGTACGGTATCACCGGGATCGATGTCCTCTCGGTCAGGGTGGGGCTGGTTCCGACCGGGAGCGAGCTCGTACCCGCTGGCACCCGCCCCGCCCCGGGCCAGGTCGTCGAGAGCAACACGCTGATGGCAAAGGCGATGCTCGAAGATGCCGGGGCCCGGTGCACCCGGTACCCCGTTGTCAAAGACGACCCGGTCCTGATCCATGATGCGGTCAAAGCGGCGGTAACAGAGAACGATATTGTCATTGTCTCGGCAGGTTCGTCTGCCGGCACCCGGGACTTTACCGCGGACGTGATCGCAGAGCTTGGCGAGGTGCTGGTCCATGGCGTTGCGATCAGGCCGGGAAAACCGGCAATTATTGGCCGGATCGATAAAAAACCGGTCTTTGGCCTGCCCGGGTATCCGCTCGCAGCCCTGACCGTGATCCGGGAGATCATCCTGCCGTTTCTCAGGAACTACGGCCTCGATATCCCGGAACCGGCCGTCATCCGTGCGGGGATCACCCCGGCGGTTGCCAAGGATATCGGATCGGACGAGTTCGTGCTCTGCGCGCTCGGACGGGTCGGCAGCCACTGGGTCGTCTCCCCCCTGTCCAAAGGGGCCGGTGTCCAGATGAGTGCGGTACGGGCGAATGCGTACATCAGGATTCCCTGCGATTCTGAAGGGTTTGAAGAAGGGCAGCAGGTCGATGCCTGCCTGATGGTGCCGGGACACGAAGCGGAGAATGCCCTTCTCCTGACCGGCAGCCACGACCCGGTCCTTGATTACCTCGCCGACATGCTGCGCCGGAGGGAGATCACGCTCCTCTCCACGCATGCCGGAAGCATGGGCGGGATCCTGGCGCTCATGAAGGATCAGTGCCATGCAGCACCGACGCACCTGCTGGCACCTGACGGGAGTTACAACACGTCCTTCCTGCAGAAGTACCTGCCCGGTACCGGTACCGACCTTATCTGCGTAGCCGAACGGCAGCAGGGCATCGCGTCCCGGGAAGGTCTGACGCTCGCCGATCTACCGGGACGGCAGTTTATCAACCGCCAGGGGGGGTCCGGCACCCGCGTGCTGCTCGATTACGAGCTCGGGCGGGCGGGGATCGATCCCTCCACCATCCCGGGGTACGGGAGGGAGGCGACCACCCACATCGCCGTGGCCCTTGCGGTGAAGAGCGGGGAGGCCGATGCCGGGATGTGCGTCTACAGCGCCGCCCGGGCTCTCGGGCTCCGGTTCGTGCCGGTTGCAACGGAGCGGTACGAGCTGGCCATCAGGTGGGAACACGCACAGGATCCCCGGGTGAACACCATGGTGGAGATAATCCGGTCCCGGGAATTCCGGGCGGTACTTGAGAAACTCGGAGGGTATGACACAAAAGAGACCGGGTTGCAGCGGGTGGTTTCATGAATCGCCCGCAGGCACCCGCCACCTGGTACCCGATGTATGCTCCGTAATTGTGGTTTTTCCGGGCATGAAAAACCACGTAGTGCCGGTACAGGTAAGGGTCCCGGGACGGTTATTACCCTGAGGTGCCCCTGTTTTTCCAGTTTTCCTGGTACCATGCATCGATGGTCTCAAACGAGCCGGTCGCCTCCGCAATCCGGACCGCAATGAGGTGCCAGCAGGGTTTTTGCCGGAAGGCAAAGTCCCGGCAGGTGCAGACGTTTTCAGAGACCACGTGTTCGCCGCTCGACCCGGTGACGACAAAGAAATCGAGATATTTCTTTACCCGGTTACGGTCGACGGCGTCGAGTGCCCTGGTGCCCCTCATCCCGGACTCAGCGATGATACCGGCGCGCAGCACGTCATCCAGTGCTTTTTTTTCGCGCAGCTGCTGCCAGATATCGCTCATGGGCAGACAGACAGGAGCGGAGGATCGTCGATATACTGCCAGCCCCGCTGTCCCGCAAGGCGTTTCATGGCCGGCGCTTCAAGCGCATAGTGGGTCGACTCGATGCAGGGAAGAGGGGCGGCCCGGGCCACCGAATGTTTCATCTCGGCCGAGAGGAATGCCCCGGCGCCGAGCTGCCGTGCTTCGGCCATGAGGGAAAGATCAAATCCGCTGCCGGCAACGACCGCAAGCCTCCTGCATGAAGTAAGGTTGCCCCAGACCCGGAGCATCCCGCCCAGCCTTCGGGAGATCTCCGGGAGCGGGAGCGTGCAGGTGCCCACCACACCAAGGGACATCGGCGCGCAGTCGGAGAGCCCGAGGAGTTCAGAGAGCGCATCGTTGACGCCGCCGGCCGCGTGATCGAAGTTCGTGTGCATCACGTACACGTTCAGGTTCCCGGCGAGGATCTCGCGCATCAGGGAGGCGGTGGGCCCGGTAAGGGTTGTCAGCGGTGTCCAGATCGGTGTGTGGTGGACGACGAGCATATCGGCACCGGATGCAACCGCCTGCCGGACTACCGCCGGCGTAGCATCCAGGGCACAGCAGATCCTCTCGATCTCCGCTCTTCCCTCCACCACGAGCCCGATCCTTCCGGCGTCGAACTCTTCGGCAAGGGCCGGGGGGGCGAGTGTTTCCATCTCATCTGCAAAGGCACGCACGTGCATATACAAGGGGTTTCGCTGGCCGGGGATATATACCGTTTATTACCTTAAGTAATAACAGTGAGTTTTAATATTCATAAAACGACATTCCCGGCCATGCACAAGTCCATCGAACAGATCAACGAGCGCATCCGTGACGGCAGTGCCCGTGTCGTCACCGCAGAGGAGATGCCCGGCCTTGTTGACGAGTTGGGTGAAGAAGGCGCGCTTAAGGAAGTCGATGTGGTTACCACCGGTACGTTCGGTGCGATGTGTTCCTCGGGCGCGTTTTTGAATTTCGGGCATTCGGAACCGCCCATCCGGATGGAGCGGATCTGGCTTAACGATGTCGAGGCCTACGGAGGCCTTGCCGCGGTCGATACGTATATCGGGGCGACCCAGCAATCGGACACGCTGGAGGAGCAGTACGGCGGGGCCCACGTACTCGAGGACCTGGTCTCGGGAAAATCGGTGGAACTGCGGGCGACTTCCCGGGGCACCGACTGTTACCCGCGCAGGACGATCACGACCGAACTGCTTCTCGAAAACCTCAACCAGGCGATCATGTGCAACCCGCGGAACGCCTACCAGCGGTACAACGCGGCGACGAACACGACCGACCGGCTCCTGCACACCTACATGGGAACGCTCCTCCCCAACACCGGGAATATCACCTACTCGGGTGCGGGGGTGTTAAACCCGATCTCGAATGACCCGAAACTCCGGCTGATCGGGAGCGGCGTCCCCATCTTTTTGTGCGGCGCGCAGGGCATGGTGATCGGTGAGGGAACGCAGCATTCACCGGCAGGCGGGTTCGGGACGCTGATGGTCACGGGGAACCTCAAGGAGATGTCCTCCGAGTACCTCCGCGCCGCGACGATGACCGGCTACGGTGTTACCCTGTATGTGGGGCTGGGGGTGCCGCTGCCGGTGCTCGATCTCGACGTGGTCCGGGCAACAGCGGTCCGGGACGGGGACATCTCGGTCGACCTGATCGATTACGGCGTGCCGAGCCGCAACCGGCCCCTGGTCCGGAGCGTGACCTACGAGGAACTGCGATCGGGTGCTGTCGAGATCAACGGCGAGCAGGTGCGGACCTCGTCGCTGTCGAGCTATCGCCGGGCACGCGAGGTTGCCGGGGAACTAAAAGAATGGATCGGCAAGGGCGCCATGCAGCTGGCACTGCCCACCCGGCCCATCGACAATACCAAAAAAGTCCACCCGATGCACGAGAGCAAGAAAGGCCCGCGCGTGATGGACATCATGGACCGCCAGTTCGTGAGTGTCGGGGAATCCGAGGAGATCCGCACAGCAGCCCAGAAACTCCTCAAAGGGGAGACCAACCACCTGCCGGTCATCGGGAAGGATGGCAGGCTGGTTGGCATCGTGACCACGTTTGACGTCTCAAAGGCGGTTGCAAACCCGGGGAAGGCGTGCACCGTAAGCGACATCATGAAAAAGCGGGTCGTAACGACCACGACCGACGAGGCAGTCGATATCGCGGTCCGGAAACTCGAGCAGAATAACATCAGCGCACTGCCGGTTGTCGACAAGGATCGCCACGTGATCGGTATGCTTACCGCGATCAATCTCGGGAAACTCTTCGGCCGGAGGTGGCTGAAATGAAACTGCTCGTGAACTTTTCCCGGGGGAAGGGAAACGCCCCGATCATCGCGCAGGCGGTAAAGGATACCGGCGTCCTCATCAATGTGGAACGGGCCATGATCGATTCTTCGGAGGGTGAGGCGCTCATCGAGGTGCCCGACGACAAGTGCCAGCTGATCCGGAAGACCATGACCGGGCTCGGGGCGACCGTGCGACTGCTCGAACACGGGATCAGCCTCGACACCAGCGAGTGCGTGGACTGCGGCGCCTGTATCTCCATCTGCCCCCGCGAGGTCTTCTCGTTTGACCACGAGTGGAAACTTGCGATCGCGGAAGAGCGGTGCGTGCTCTGTGGCAAATGCGTGGACGCGTGCCCGCACAAGGCGCTGTCATTACCCTTATGATCCGCGAGCCGTTCCGGTTCCGGGAGACCTTTGCGGCGATCCTCGCAGAGACCCCCGCTCACGCGGCAGCAGCGAAGGAGGGCATGATCGCCGCCCGCCAGGTACTCGAGGGCTATATCGCCCGCGACCCTTTTTTTGCAAGTACGTTTTTTCCTTACGCGCCGGACACGGACGAGCCATTGATCCGGCACATGGCTGCTGCCGCCGCATCTGCCGGTGTCGGGCCCATGGCGACCGTGGCAGGCGCCATCGCTGCCGCCGGGATCGATGCCATGATTGACGCAGGTGCCCGGTTCGGGGTGATCGATAACGGCGGGGATATCGCTCTTGTCAGTGACCGGGACGTACGGGTGGGCGTGCACGCCGGGACCGCCCCGCTTTCCGACAAAATCGCCTTTGTCGTCCCGCCGCACAACACACCGTTTGGGGTCTGCACATCGTCTGCCACGGTCGGCCCGTCCATCTCGTTTGGTATTGCAGACGCGGTCACGATCTTCGCGCCCGATCCCCTTATCGCTGACGCGTGGGCAACCGCAGTCTGCAACCGGATACGCACTGATGACAGGCGCGTCCTTGAACAGATTGATCCTGACACGGTGCAGGGAGTCTTTGCAATTATGGGAAATACGGTGATAAAATGGGGCGTCGTCCCACCGGTCGTCCCGGCCCGGGTGGACGAACAGCTGATAAGCGCGGGCGACCGGTTATAGCGTCGATTCGATATAGGTCTGGCTGTCTGCCATCGCACCTGTACCGGAAAATGTTTTCAGCGGGTCATTCCCGTCGGTCACGATAATCTCCGGCAGGCCGTCCTTTACCCGGAATACCCGGGCCAGCAGTTCGATCTCGTCAATTTCCACCCCTTTGGCAAGCGACGATGCAGGTTCGAGTTCGAGGCGTTCCCGCACCAGTTCGTCCGGCACGGTGCGGAAGAAATAATAGAATACCTGCCACGCGTTTAAGAGATCCGAGACCAGGAGTTCGCTCCTCACCGCTCCGGGCAGGGTCTCCAGCCGGCGCACGAGTGCGTCCTCGTCCTCGCCGCTCTCCTCAAGCAGGCAGTCTGCGATCCTGACCAGTTCGGGAAATGACGGGACGGGATTTTCTGTGTCCATGGGATCAGAGTTGGCGGTGACGGGCTAAATATCCGCCGGCAATAAACTATAATCTGGACGAGCGGGAATGAGTACAGGTGAAAGAAGAGGATGCAGACTGGCTGATCTATCATCTCATTGCGCAGAAGGGGGAGGTTACCGTGGAGGTCCTCGCAGGTGAAAGCGGACTGGATACAGCCATCGTTGCCGGCTCACTGGACCGGCTCGATCGTTATCTCCTCATCGACCGGACCGGTAGAAAGATACGGCCCCTCTCGATCGGGGAGGCGCTCGTAAAATGCCATGCAAAAAACGACAAGACGCTCCCGTACGTTATTGAAAACGGTGTCATAAAAGCAAGGAAAAACTGACATGACAGGAAAAGAAGTGGCAATACTCCGGATCGGCCACCGTCCTGAACGCGACCAGCGGGTGACCACCCATGTCGCCCTGACCGGGCGGGCGCTCGGGGCTTCGGGGATGTTTCTTGCCGCAGGCGACAAAGGTGTCGTGCAGAGCGTCCTTGACGTAGCGGACCGGTGGGGCGGGAACTTTTTCTGCGAGGATAACGTCAGGTGGCGCGCCTGCATCCGGGACTGGAAGGCTGCCGGGGGGAAAGTTGTCCACCTCACGATGTACGGGATCAACCTGCCCGATATCATCGGCGAGATCCGATCCTTTGAAAAACTTCTCGTGGTGGTCGGGGCCGAGAAAGTGCCCGGCGAGATGTACGGCCTTGCGGATTACAATGTCGCCGTGACCGGCCAGCCCCACTCGGAGATCTCGAGCCTCGCGCTCTTCCTGGATCATCTCTATGAGGGGACGGAATTCTCCCGGGAATTTCCCGGGGCAAAGATCCGGATTGTCCCCTCCCGGGCCGGGAAACATACGGAGGAGTTGTGAAAGGCCGGGTCCTTGTTGCCGGGTTTGCCACGCGCCATGTGGCGCAGTCTGCCGCTCTTGCCGGTTACGAAGTCTGTGCGGTGGATCATTTCTGCGATCAGGACCTGTTCTGGTATACACGCGACCGGATACAGTTTAGGGATCTCGACGACCTCCCCGGGGCCGTGGACCGGATGTGTCGCCGGTATTCCTTTGATCTCGTGATTGCGACCTCGGGAGCCGAAGACCTGACCTTCCCGGCCCCGCTCTGCGGGACGCCCCGGGAACGTGTCGGGCGGTTCCTCGACAAGATGGAGATGCAGCGCTTTTTTGAGGATCTGGGGGTCCCGGTCCCCCTTATTGTCGCTGACGGGGAATACCCGGTGATGGCAAAACCACGCCGTGGCGCCGGAGGGTGGCGGAATGCGGTGCTCCGTGATGCCGGTGAGGAAAAGCGCTGGGCATCCCTCTACCCGGACGTACCCTATATCCGCCAGCAGGTGGCAGACGGGATCCCTGCGAGCGTCTGCTGCGTCGCAAACGGCGACAAGGCCCGGGCAATCGCCGTAAACGAACAGCTTCTCCGGGAAAACGGCACATCTGCGTTCGGGTTCTCCGGATCGATAACCCCCTTTGACCACCCCGCATGCGCCGGGATGATCGCCCTTGCCGAGAAGATTGCCGCATCAAGCGGCTGCACGGGGACACTCGGTATCGATTTTGTCATCGGTCGCGATACGCCATGGGTCATTGAAGTGAACCCGCGTTTCCAGGGAACGCTCGATACCGTTGAGGCCGCATATGCCTGCAACCTCTTCCGGTTCCATGTCAGTGCCTGCGCGGGAACACTTCCGGAAGCGCCGCAGGCGCAGCGGTATGCCGCACGGCGCATTCTCTTTGCCGACCGCGACCTGACCCTCGAAGCGGACTTAAAGGCTCTTGCTCCCGTTGTTTCAGATATCCCGTGGCCGGGGACTTTTTTTGAAGAAGAGCAGGCAATCGTGAGCGTATCCGGAACGGGCCGGACACGCGGCGAGGCGCTTGCTGCGCTGGATAAAAATATCAGCTCTGTCCGACAATATATTCACTGATGGATCCTGTGGAAGAAGTTCTTAATAATCCGGCGATGCGGGCATATATTCACCGGCTGATTGGCGACGAAGGGCTTAATCTCCTGGAAAAATTCCCCAAGGAGGGAGAGCACAGCGACGAGGATCTGGCCGCGAGCACCGGGATCAACTTAAACTCCGTGCGCCACACGCTCTATACGCTTTATGAGAAAAGGCTTGCGGAATATCACAGGATCAAGAACAACGAAACCGGATGGCTGACCTATCTCTGGCGACTCCGGATCGATCATATCCACGACGCCATCCGGGATGATATGGAGATTGTCCTGGGCAAACTCGAGCACCGGGTGCAGTTCGAGGAGGAAAACGATTTTTACATCTGCAAGGACTGCCACGATATCTATACCTTTTCCCAGGCCATGGGTGGCGACTTCAAGTGCCCGAACTGCGAGCAGCCGCTTGGCCATTTCGATAACGAAATGCTCGTCAAAGCGCTCCGGGAGCGCATCGAGAGCATGAAAAAAGTACTCGGCCATGCCGCCTGAACGCCGGGACCGCTGCATCGAGCTGCTTAAAAGTGCCGGGTGCAGCCCGAAGGTGATTGTCCATTGCCGGGCGGTCTGCGCCTGTGCGGAGGAGTATGCCCGGGGGTGCGCTCTCGCCGACCCTGCGCTTGTCATCACCGGGGCGCTGCTGCATGATATCGGCAGGGGGAGCACGCATTCGATCGGCCATGCGCAGCGGGGGGCGGACCTCCTGCGCGAAAAGGGCTTTCTCGAGAGTGTAGCGCGGATCGTCGAGTGCCACACCGGTGCCGGCTTGACGGCGGATGAGTGTACGCTCCTGGGGCTCTTCCCCCGCGACTGCATGCCACGGACGATCGAGGAGAAGATCGTCACTCACGCAGACAACCTGATCGCGGGTTCCACGAGGGTATCGATCGATGAGAGCATTGCTTCTGCCATCCACCTGCCAAAAAAGATCCGGCAACGGATGTACCGGCTTGCCGGTGAGGTGGAACTGCTCACGCAGTAAGCGTGCTGAGATTTTAATTTTTTTGCTCTGGAGAAATCATTAAGAATTACCTGACGCTCCAGGGGCTCCGCCCCGCCGCTCACGGCGCCCCGGTTCGAGATAGTGTCGTATTACCTGCACCACAAAGATGAAAAAAATGGATGTTTCTTGTGCAGGAACTACAAGGACATCGTTTACGCCCCCGCCCCCCTTTGGGGGCTGGGCTGGCGTAAGGGGGCTGCCTCTCTAAAAAAAAGGTTTTCGACAGTGCAAATTTTTTATATAATGACCTGTCTTACCTGCGGGAGGGCGCGGATCTCGTTAACCACGCCGGCAGGCAACGGGTCCTCGAGAATGATCACCAGTTTTGGTTCCTCGGAAAACACGGGATCGGTGACAAAGATCTGCCTGATCGCAAGCGAGTGACCGGAGAGCACGCGGATGGCGGCACCCACGATACCCCGCTCGCTCGCGTTTTTGGGCATCACGACTATGACCGAAAACCCCAGGGATTCTGCTACCCGGCTCAGGTCCGGGGTGGCCCTCATGTTGAGGAAGATCTCCCTGAGGACCGGGCGATCGAGAATGCGCCGGGCGGTAGAGTCCACGACGCGGCGATCCGAGCCGATCGCTTTTGCAACGGAAGTGGCCGGGATCTCGATGCCGTTGCAGCAGATCCTCCCTTCCCCATTGACGCCGAACCCGTTTTCGAGGAGGAAACGCACGACACGGCCCTGCGACGGCGAGTCCGCAAATTCGCGGATGATATCAGACCACATACATGCACCGGGTATAACGTATTTAAATATACATTTATGCTTGCCCTCTGCCATCAACGTATACAAAAGTGTGGGCCGGGCACCCGCATGGTCTTCTTTTACCGGGAACAGCTGGTCGTTACGGGAGAGATCCCGTGCCGCTGCCGGTATGCTATCCCTGCTGACTGCCGGGCTGGTTCCCGGAATACTGTTCTGACGTGCGGGAGGAGGGATCTGCCATAACATTCTTTTAGATAGACAACCTTTTTGTTATGGCACAAAAACGGGGTCGGCCGGCAGGATTTTAAAGGCGGAAAGAACCGTTCCTTTGTCAGGATTCCGGTATGAAATCGTGGTGCATCTCTCAAAAATGGGCGAGGGTAGCCAAGCCAGGTCAAAGGCGCTAGGTTGAGGGCCTAGTCTCGTAGGAGTTCTTGGGTTCGAATCCCATCCCTCGCATTCCGTCAGTTGGGTCAAATCTCTTCTCTTGGAACATTTAAGAAAATGATGGTACCTGAGCCGGATGTGTTGATATGATGATCCCCGGTTATTGTCCCGAGCGGTAAACATTCGTTCTTTTTCCTGAAGCATGAATACGCCAGCAGATTGCTTTCAAAGAGGCTTACCGCCGAAATAATTCCGGAAAACAACCAGGCACGCATCGGGCAGGATGCCGGAGGGGTCTGGCATGACCAGTTCCATCCGTGCCGGAAGGGTACAATTATCCCCGACAACCCCGGATGGTTCGCCCTCAATAAGTGTCATCAGCCCCCCGGAATGGTCCGCAAAGATCTCTGCTTTTGCATGAGATTTGATGAAAGGCCCTGAAAAACTGGAGCAAATCCGAACCATGTGTTTATATACTAATAATTACCAGTAAAAAACATACAGTGTCGTGCCGGTAAGCTGGCACGTTAATGGAAGTGAAATCAAATGGTGTTTACAAAAAAGAATGAAGAAGCAGTATCACCGGTCATCGGCGTCATCCTGATGGTCGCGATCACCGTGATTCTTGCAGCGGTTATCGCTGCGTTCGTGTTCGGCATGGCAGGGAACATCCAGAAGTCGCACGTAGTTGCGGCGACTGCGCAACGGACATCTACTACTACCGTAACTGTTACCTACCAGGGCGGTCAGGATGCAGGAACACTTCAGTCTATCCAGTGGCAAGTCGCTGGTGCCAATGCGGTTGGCTCTGGGGGAACTACAGGACTAACTGTAGGTGGAGTAATGGTTGCTAACGCCACCACCGGCACGGTACCTGTTGGGACAAGTGGAGTAGTAACAACTACAGCCGCTCCTGTTCACCTTACTGCTATTGGAACATTCTCGGATGGAACTTCTCAGGTCATCTACGATTCCAATATCTAATCTTTTTTTATTGTACCCTTTGTCTACTGTTTTTCGTTTATGAGGCCCGTCAT
>Ga0326728_10009496_pt1 | contig 23394 bp, 17 predicted proteins | sample MB3enrmetagenome_FD_207602 | JGI IMG/M metagenome (GOLD analysis project Ga0326728, IMG submission 207602) | Lab enriched peat soil microbial communities from McLean, Ithaca, NY, United States - MB31MN | ecosystem: Environmental > Terrestrial > Soil > Wetlands > Peat | place: USA: New York... | reverse complement strand
CTTTCCTGAAAGTAAGGGAACGCTCCAAGAAGAGCACGAGATTCCAATCGGTGAATCGCATCTGGGTACTGCGTTCCAGACGGGTCAACCTGTGCTCTTGAACCGGATTGACTTGTCCGAGGCCCCTCCCGAAAAATCAGCCATTGCCGCGGCCGAAGGCATCAGATCCTTATGCTTCATACCGCTGGTCAGCCGCAATCGCACGGTTGGCGTTTTGGCGCTCGCGCGACGGGGGGAGATGCCTTTCAGTCAGGAAGAAGTCCACTTCTTGCCACAGATGGCCGGCCAGATCGCTATTGCGGTGGAGAACGCATGCGCCTATCGCCAGATCGCTGATCTGAGAGACAAGCTGGCACAAGAGAAGCTATATCTGGAAGATGAGATTCGGACTGAACTGAATTTTGAGCAGATCGTGGGCAATAGCCCGTCACTCCGTCGGACGCTCCATAAAGTGGAAACCGTTGCACCGACAGAGTCCACAGTGCTGGTTTACGGCGAGACTGGCACCGGCAAAGAGTTAGTGGCGCGCGCAATTCATGACGGGAGCCCGCGCCGCGTAGGGGCGTTTGTCAAACTAAACTGCGCCGCCATTCCGACAGGGCTTTTGGAGAGCGAACTCTTCGGGCATGAGAAGGGCGCCTTTACAGGCGCCGTCGCGCAGCGCATCGGCCGTTTCGAGCTAGCGAACGGGGGAACCATTTTCCTTGACGAGGTCGGGGAAATCCCTCTGGAATTGCAGCCCAAGCTTCTGCGAGTGCTACAAGAGCGGGAGTTTGAGCGCTTGGGAAACTCTCGCACCTTCCGGACCAACGCGCGGCTGATCGCCGCCACGAACCGGGACCTGGCCACCATGGTGGAGGAGGGGAAATTCCGCACTGACCTTTTCTATCGCCTGAATGTCTTTCCGGTACAGGTGCCGCCGTTGAGGGAACGGACGGAAGATATCCCGCTGCTGGTTCGGCATTTCGCGCAGGAGTTTTCTCGGCGCATGAACAAACAGATCGAGACGATTCCTTCCGAGACCTTGCAATCGCTTACCCGATATCACTGGCCCGGCAACATCCGGGAACTTCAGAATGTGATCGAGCGGGCGGTGATCCTGTCACCCGGGCCGGTGCTGAGGGTTTCTCCCTCCGAGTATAAGCAGCGTGCTGCAAAAAGTAAGGCTAGCCCCAGCAGGTCCGATACACTGGAGGAAGCCGAGCGCAAGCACGTTCTCGCCGTGTTGGAAGAAACCAATTGGGTACTGGCCGGACCGCGCGGCGCCGCCGCCCGTCTCGGGGTGAAGCGATCCACGCTTCAATATCGCATGGGTAAGCTTGGGATCTCTCGAGGTTCGCAGCCGGTAACCAAGGCTTTTGCTCCTTAGCCTCCTCCAACCGACAATTCTGATCCGGTCATTGGTGCATTGCCAACAAATCCGACGCGTATCTATGCCGTTCCAGCCTGTATCCATTCCCCCGCACCGTCTCTGTCCTGTAGTTTGGTAATTGCATGGCTTGGTAAGCCCGGCTCGGCACCTCATGAGTGTCGGTCTTTCGGCAGGCCGCCAACTTTCCGGCACCTGCCCGTTCGGCACTCAAAAGCCTTCCAAGAACTCCTCCTTCGCTATGTGTATGACCGTCCACGCCTTGGGTTGCACTCGTGACTCCGGCGAGTTTGGCTGCGGAGATGCCCCTTGTACCGCCGAACGACAAGGGCCGGACACTAAAGATCGCAGTTCTGAACGCCAGGGCCGAGCAAAGGCTGAGAGTGCTGGGCCAGTCGGCCAAACCTCGCAACAAGGAGATGCAGTGAAATGAAATCCAATTCCACTCTGAAACTGAAACACCTGGTGTGGGCAGTGGCCGCCCTGGCCGTGGCGACCCTGGTAGGCGCAGTCATTCACTCGGGCGCCAAACCGACCCCGCAGATGCCGCCTGCGCCCGTCGTGGAGGTCGCGACCGTTGAGCAGAAGGATGTCCCCGTGTACGGGGAATGGATCGGGACCCTGGCCGGGCAGGTGAACGCAGACATCAAGGCGCAGGTCCCAGGATACCTTGTCCGGCGAGACTATCAGGAAGGATCTTACGTGCAGAAAGGCCAGTTGCTCTTCGAGATCGATCCCCGTCCTTTCCAGGCGGTGCTCGATCAGGCCAAGGGCCAGTTGGCGCAGGCAGAGGCGCAACTCGTTCAAGCTGAAGCACAGCTCGCTACGGCGGTGGCAAACCAGCACAAGAGCGAGCTGGACGTTGACAAATACACTCCGCTGGCTAAGGCCGAAGCTGTCAGCCAGCAAGACCTGGATAACGCCGTACAGACGAACCTCGCCAATAAGGCCCAGGTGCAGGCCGCGAAGGCGGCCATTACCGCGGCAGAGGCTCAAATTCAGGCCGGCCAGGCCGCCGTCGAGACCGCCAACATCAACCTGGGCTTTACCCGAGTGGCCTCACCGATTAACGGCATCGCGGGCATTTCTCAGGCCCAAGTGGGCGACCTCGTCAGCGCCAGCAGCGGCGCACTGACCACCGTATCGACACTCGACCCCATTCGAGACTATTTCACAGTCGGCGAGCAGGCATATCTCCAGTTGCACGCGACAGCCATGAGCACGATCAGGCGCCCCACGACTGATTTCACCATCAGCCCCCAGGAGTTTCTCAAGCTACAGCAGCAGCTTTCAAGTTCCGATCCGAGGCGCTGGAGACTACAGCTCATTCTTGCTGACGGAACCACGTATCCCTACGAAGGTGACTTCTACTTCGCCGACCGCTCAATAGATCAAAACACCGGGTCCATCCAACTGGCGGCGCTCTTTCCGAACCCAGGAAACGTCCTTCGTCCCGGACAGTATGGAAAAGTCCGCGCCGTGGTCAGCGAGCGCAAAGGCGCCCTGATGGTCCCTCAACCCGCAGTGACCGAGATGCAAGGTAGCTACGAGGTTGCCGTGGTGGGACCTGACGACCGCGTGGCCATCCGCCCTGTTAAAGTCGGAGAGCGTGTGGGCACGAGGTGGGTGATCGAGGAGGGCTTGAAGCCCGGTGAGCATGTCGTTGTCGAAGGCCAGCAGTTGGTCCGGCCAGGCCTGACGGTGCAACCCAAGCCGTTTAAAAGCAGTGACAAGTGACGAGCGGTCAGTTGTCCGTTGTCAGTGGTCCGTGGTCAGTCGTCCTTGCTGCGTGGCCTGTGGTTGTTGATCAGTTGCAAGGAACAACGACCCGCGGACAACTGACAACGGACAACGGACGACGTATTGGAGGTTCCCATGTCTAAGTTTTTCATTCGACGCCCGATTGTAGCGGTGGTCATTGCGATCCTTACGGTCATCGTGGGCGCGGTCACCATCGCAACCCTGCCGGTGGCGCAGTTTCCTAATATCGCCCCACCTGAGGTCAGGCTGCAGGCCAATTATGTGGGGGCCGACGCGGAGACCCTGGAGCAGGCGGTCGCTACGCCCATCGAGGAGCAACTGAACGGCGTGGACAACATGGAGTACATGTACTCCATAAACGCCACGGGTAACTCGCAAACCACCCTGTTCGCGGATTTTGACAACAAGACTGATCCCAACATGGACCTGATCTTAATGCAATCGCGCGAGCAACTAGCCTCCGCTCAACTGCCGCCGGAGGTAAACAACTATGGGGTCATCATCAAAAAGTCGACGACCGCTCCGCTTATGTTGGTCGCTTTATACTCGCCACACGGCACTCGCGACGCCACGTTTCTGGCCAACTATGCCTATATCAATCTCAATGACCCCGTCGCCCGCTCGTACGGGGTGGGGCAGACGCAGGTCTTTGGCGCCGGGCAATATGCCATGCGGCTCTGGGTAAAGCCCGATCAATTGGCGAAGCTCGGCATCACCGTCTCCGATATCGCGAACGCCATCCAGGCGCAGAACACCGTAAACCCGGCGGGTCAGGTGGGAGGCGAGCCGGCGTCGGGGAGCCAGCAATTCACCTATGCCGTCCGGGCGCAAGGCCGTCTAACCTCGCCGGAACAATTTGGAAACATCGTCGTCCGCGAGGCTCCGAATGGCGGGACAGTTCGAGTGAGGGACGTGGCGAACGTTGAACTCGGCGCCCAATATTACAACCTGATCAGCCGCTTGAATGGCAATCCCACGGCCGTTATCGCAGTTTACCAGTTGCCCGGCTCGAATGCAGTGCAAACGGCGGAAGGTGTCCGGAAGCTCATGTCCCAGATGAAGCAGCGCTTTCCTGTAGACATCGACTACGCCATATCGCTCGACCAGACGCAGCCGGTGACGGAAGGCATCAAAGAAATCCTTGAGACCCTCTTGATCGCGCTCGTGTTGGTGATCCTGGTTGTCTACCTCTTCCTGCAAGACTGGCGCGCTACCTTGATCCCCATGCTGGCTGTACCCGTCTCGCTGGTGGGCACCTTTGTACTCTTCCCGGTCTTCGGATTTTCGATCAACACCCTTTCCATGTTCGGGCTGGTGCTAGCGATCGGACTGGTGGTGGACGACGCCATCGTTGTGGTGGAAGGCGTGCAACGCTACATTGAGGAGGGTCTGGCTCCTAAGGATGCGGCTCGAAAAGCCATGGAGGAGCTCTCTGGCCCCGTGGTTGGCATAGCGCTGGTGCTCTCCGCGGTCTTTGTGCCAACCATCTTCATCCCGGGTATCACGGGCAGGCTCTATCAGCAATTCGCGATGACCATCGCCATCTCCGTGGTGCTGTCGGCCTTCAATGCGCTCACGCTCAGTCCCGCGTTGGCGGGATTGTTGTTGCGTCCTAAGGGTGCGCAGGAGCGGCGCGGGCCCCTCGCGAGATTCTTCGGCGCATTCAATGATTATTTGGAACGCTCCACCAATAGCTTTGTGCGCCTGTCAGGCGACATGATTCGGAAGGGCGCCCTGGTGCTGGTGCTGCTTGCCGCGTGCGGCGCGGCCGGATTGTTGTTTAGCAGCCGGCTGCCCTCCAGCTTCCTTCCCGATGAAGACCAAGGCTACGTTTTCGTCAATATGCAGCTTCCCAGTGCAGCCTCGCTGGAGCGCACGAATGCAGCCGCCGGAGACGTGGAGAAGATTCTCGCGAGCACGCCGGGCGTCAAGTACACGACCAGCGTGGTTGGCTTCAGCCTGCTCAGTTTCGTCCAGACCAGTTACAACGCCTTCTTCTTTGTGACGCTAAAACCCTGGGGGGAACGCCACAGCCGGGCGGAACAATATCAGGAAATCCGGGCGCGTTTGAATCAGCAACTTGCGCGGCTGCCGCAAGGGACAGTCTTCAGTTTCTCGCCACCGGCGATACCGGGTGTCGGGACTTCCGGTGGCTTCACGTTTGTGCTCGAGGACCGTGCCGGCAGGGACGTCCAGTTTCTGGCGGGCAATCTGGCCAAATTCCTGGCCGCGGCTCGCAAGCGCCCGGAAATCGGGTTCGTCGCGACCACGTTTCTGCCCAGCGTACCGCAACAGTTCGTGAACGTGGACAGGGATAAGGTCCTGAAGCAGGGAGTGGCAATCAACGACGTTTACCAAACCATTCAGGCGTACATGGGCGGGTTGTTTATCAATTACTTCAACAATTTCGGCCGCACCTGGCAAGTGTATGTGGAAGCCGAAGCGCCCTACCGCGCGAACACGGGAAACCTCGCGCAATTCTATGTGCGCAACAACCGGGGTGAGATGGTGCCTCTTTCGGCGCTCGCCCACTTCGAGACCCGCTCCGGCCCTGAGTTCACCATGCGTTACAACGAGTATCGGTCCGCGGAGATTATCGGCAGTGCCGCGCCGGGTTACAGCGCCGACCAGGCAACGGCGGCGTTGGAGGACGTTTTCAAGCAGACCATGCCGCGCGAAATGGGCTTCGACTACATGGGTATGTCCTATCAAGAACAGCAGGCGAGGAAAGGGCTGCCCTCATCGGCCATCTTCGGGTTCTCCCTGCTTTTCGTTTTTCTGATTCTGGCGGCGCTGTATGAGAGCTGGACGCTCCCCTTCAGCGTGCTCCTGAGCACGCCCGTGGCGGTGTTCGGAGCGCTCGCCGCGCTCTGGCTGCGCCGCGTTGTGCTCGGCCTGTTCCTGCCTCCCTACATGGTTCAGATCGAGAGCGACGTCTACACGCAAATCGGCCTGGTGATGCTGATTGGCCTTGCTGCCAAAAACTCGATCTTGATCGTCGCGTTTGCCAAGGAATACTACGAGGAAGGTAAGCCCCTGGTGGATGCGGCGCTGGCGGGAGCGAGGATTCGCCTCCGACCCCTGCTGATGACCTCGTTCGCGTTCATTCTGGGTTGTGTGCCGCTTTGGACGGCCTCCGGCGCCGGCTCCGTGGCTCGCCAGATTATGGGGACGACGGTGATTGGAGGCATGGTGGCGGAGACCTTCATCGGCAGATTCTTTGTTCCGGGGATCTTTGTTCTGGTGGAGAAATGGTCCGCCTCAGCCAGGCAACGGCTGGTGACAGCGGCTCCCAATCAATCCTTGCCGGCGGAAGGGGAGTCAAATGCGTAACAATTTGTTGACCTTCATTCTCACCGCAGCAACTGTGATGTCCGCCTGCACTGTGGGGCCGAACTACCACCGGCCCAACGTGCAAATCCCTGACTCGTTCCACGCGTCCAGTGAATCCCCGCAGGCGGAATCGCAAGCCACATCATTCGCCGATCTGCCCTGGTGGCAAGTGTTCCACGACCCGCAATTGCAAGAGCTGATCCGCACCGCGCTGAAACAGAACTACGACCTGCAACTGGCCACGGAGCGCATTAGCTCGGCCCGGGCGCAGCTCGGCATTACCCGTTCCAACCAGTTTCCGCAGGTTTCGGCTGACCCCAATTTCAGTGGTGCAAAAACTGACCAAGGCATCAAATCCAACATCTTCTCACTCGCTGCGGACGTGACCTTCCAGTTGGATTTCTTCGGCCGTTATCGACGCGCCACCGAGGCCGCCAGGGACCAACTCTTTGCTACAGAAGACGCTCAGCAAACCACGATCTTGACGCTCGTAAGCGATGTCGCCAGCGACTATTTCCTGCTTCGCGACCTCGACCTGCAACTCCAGATCACGGAACAAACCGTCCAGAGCCAACAAAACTCCGTCAACCTGACCGAAATGCGCCTTCAACACGGTGTGGGGACCAGGCTGGACGTGCTTCAGGCCCGGCAAGTGCTCGATACCGCCAATGTGCAGATCCCGGATCTGGAGCGGCAAATCGGCCAGACCGAGGATGCCATCAGCATCCTTCTGGGAAATTATCCACAGGCCGTCCCTCGGGGGAAGACGCTGGGAACCGAGACCGCAGAGGGCTGGGTGTGGAGTGAAACTCTCCCACCGCAATTACCGTCGGGGCTGCCGTCGGCACTGCTTGAGCGCCGGCCGGACATCCGCGAGTCCGAGCATAACCTCATGGCGGCCAACGCTGACATTGGCGTGGCCAAGGCGATGTTCTTTCCCCAGGTTTCTCTCACCGGCTCACCAGGCGGAGCATGGGGACACAGCGTGTTCTTTGGCAGCAATATTCCGGCGCCCGAGGGCATTTACAGCTACGAGGCCAGCTTGGCGCAGCCGATTTTCGAGGGTGGTTACTTGCGGAACAATCTGCGATACGCCAAAGCCCAAGACCGGCAGGCGCTGATCAGCTACCGGCAGACCATCCAGCGCGCGTTCGGCGATGTTTCCGACGCCTTGATTGGATATCAAAAATACCACGGAGTCCGCGACCGCCAGGAGCAGACCGTGAAGGATCTGCAAGAATCCGTCAGTGTCTCGCTCCTGCGGTACCGGGGCGGCACGGCGACTTATCTGGATGTCCTCGACAGCCAGCGCTCATTGTTCAATGCGGAGATCACGCTGGCGCAGGCGCGCAACAGCGAGTACCAGAGCCTCGTGCAGCTCTATAAGGCGCTGGGTGGCGGGTGGAAGTAACCTTCTGATCGTGCAAAGAGACAGCGGCAGAAATCTGATGGCGTCCTAAATCAAGGAGACTGCAAAACGGCGGGTGAAGAATGCTGAGGGTCACGGTCGTCGAAGGTCGAAGCGAATTGAGGGTTGTCGTGGAGGGTATGCTAGGCGCAGCCGCTATATCGGAACTCGAGTCGGCATGGAGGCAGGCTAAACAGGCATGGCGCGGCAGGATTGTGATCGATCTGAGCGGGATGACGTCGACCGACTCGAGTGGGCAGGCAGCACTCCTGGGGATGATCTGCGACGGGGCGAGGCTGACCGCCAGAGGTGCCTTCAACAAATACCTGGCAAAGGATCTGATGGGCAAGGCACGCCAATCTCTCGCTGCTCAACACAAGCCAATCGAGCGGGGCAACAAAGTTGGGTTGGGAAAAGGAGGTATGAAACTGCTCGAAACAAGGAAATAGAAACGATACCATAGACCATGACCTACCGCGCCCGGTAGTTACCGAAATCTTGCGGGCCTTTGGGCACCGAGAGAGAGTGGTCTACCCCGGCAAGATTACTGCTCGGCTGAGCACCTGGGGTGCACGGCTAATGCCGAGACAGCCCCTTATCAGTCGCCGGCAGCTCCTCTAACGGAAGAGCCGTCCTGGACCGGCTAGCCGTACTTCTCTTCGTAGAGGATGCTGCCGACATAAACGACGAAGGGAACGATTACCGCCGCGGCCAGGTAGTACCACAGACCATCCGGGGTGGGGGTGGGCAGGCTGCCGCTACTGGCAAACGAAAGCCACATCAGGGCGGCGTAGGTCATGGCAAGCGACACCCAGAAGGCCCGGCTGCCGGCCTGCCCGCGGATCAGGTGGTTGCGCTCGTCGTGCTCTTCGTTGACCAGCCGGGCGACGGCCTGTCGGTTGCTCCGCGTGGCGCGGTAGCGCAGCACCTGACCCAAGCCCAGGCCGGCGCAGAATATCCCCAGCCCGCTGACAATCCGGGCGTTGAACGGCACGACGAAAAGGAACCGCAAGATCAGCCCTGCGGCGAATAATACGGCTCCGAGGGCCAGCAGGCCCCAACCCGCCCGCACGCGCCTGTGCAGATACTCTTGTTGGTTAGTCATGGTTGTCCTCCTCTGAATAAATAAAAAGTTCTTCCACAGAAACTCCAAACACTCTCGCCAGCCGGAACGCCAAGGTGATGGATGGGTTGTAACGCCCATGCTCGAGCGAGATGATGGTCTGCCGTGAAACGTTGACCAAGTCGGCCAGGTCCTGTTGGGTCAGCCTCTTTTGGGCTCGCATCTCTCCCAGGTGATTTTGCATCGCCTCTCCATGTAAAGTTACCTTTACATATAGTACAGCAGATTTTCACCATGTCAAGTACACTTTACATTGAAATTTCACTTTTAATGTTGGCCTTCGCATTTCTGTCGGTGGTACTTATCATCCTGATCGTTTTTCTGCGGTCCAAATTCCCGCTTCACCCGCTGGTGAGCTGCCAGGATGCTGCTGACATCCTTATCACTCTGGTGCTCATACCGATCTACTGGCTGTCGTTCAAATACGGCAGCGGCGACAGTCCAAGCCGGGCGGAAGAAACTGTCTTCCTTGCATTTGCAGGACTGTGGGTGGAAGAGCAGGGGATGCACCTATTGGCCAATCGATAACCTGTTCGATGCGTTGGCGCGCAACCAAGTGGTCAGCCTGAAATCGACGGATGTCTACGCTGCGGTATTGGGAAGGGAGTCAGACGTCTTTATCCCGGCCCTGTTCAGAACTGCGGTTCGAAGCTTTCGCTTTGAGCCGAGCTTTAGCAAATCTCTATGTCATGCTTTGCGGTAGTCATCTGGACCCGCGTTACCGGAGAAGTGGATGCGGGGCTCAACTCCCCAGAACGGCGTTCTGTTCCCTAACAACTGCAAGGGCTTAGGTTCATGAATCCAAGAAAATGGATTTAACTGTTGGCAAACCCCCATCCCACCACCAAATGCCCCCGAAGTCTTAGTGCTGTATCGGAAGCGCGCCGGTCGAGCATGTTCCGGAATAGCAGATACGCCGCTCGGCGCGCTTCCGATACAGCACTAAGACTTTTCGTTCCCAATTCGCTTGCGGTGCAATCGGTGAAGCTCCACCTTTCTTATCCAATCGCAGGAATCCGGCGCGGATGCCGTCGGTAAAGCGTACGCCGTTGATAGCGGTTCGAGCGCAGCCACATCTGGGCATTCCTAAGCGAGAGCGGACATCACATACGGCCTCCAGCGCTTTGTTCCGATGTGTCAGCGGCAATTTCTCCCGCCAAGACCGCTCTTCCATACGGTGCCGTATTGACAACGGCGTACCTTTTGGCTACCATACGGCATCGTATGGGGAGAGACTTACAACGTGAAGACTGGCTCCGCGCGGCCCGTTTGGCGTTGCTCCACGGCGGCATTGAGGCGGTGCGGGTGGAAAAGCTGGCGCGTTCATTGCACGTGACCAAGGGCAGCTTCTACTGGCACTTCCGGGATCGCGATGACCTGCTGGAATCGCTGCTTCGCGAATGGGAAAACGAAGTGGCGGAGATTCTGCCGACCCTGGGACGTGGGCCGGCTGGCCAGCGGCTCTTGGCACTGGTGCGCCAGCTTGAGCAGCGCGCGCGCCTCAGCGAAGAGGGCAAGGTTCCTTCAGATGCGGCGATCTTTGCCTGGGCGTCCGTGGACCCACGGGTGGCCCATCGCGTGAATAAAGCGGATGAGGAGAGATTTCGCCTGCTGGCGCATATGGGCCGCCGGGACCAAATGGAGCTGTTTCATCTGGTGTGGCTCGGGTTTGTAGCCCGTGGGCGACGGGTTCCGGAGTTGCGAAAGCGATTCCCGGAAATCGCACGCGCCATGCTGAGGCTATTTCGGGCTCCGCCATCAGGAAGTCGAAGGTCTCAAGGGAGCACGCGGAGCCGGAAAAGTCCCCTACGGGGATAGGCTTCAGGCATCGGCACACCAGGCAGCTCGGGTAGGGAGCAGGGAGACACTTATTACGAGGTGTCGCATGGGACGATGGTTCAAATGGGCCGGTTGGTCGCTGGCCGCGTTGGTGTTGGTGGCGCTCGCGGGCCTGGTGGTGGCGACGTGGCTCACCAAGCTCCCCGGCGAGCAGAAGACCCCCGCCGGCTATCGCCAGAGCACTTCATTCTACGTACGGATGCGCGATGGCGTGGAAATCGCCGTCAGCGTGATTCTGCCGCCGGATCTGCAGCCAGGCCAGCGCGTTCCCGTCCTGATGCGTACCACGCGCTATTGGCGCGGTCCGCAAATCGGCTGGGGGCTGCGCCTGATGGTGGAGTTGCACCAGCTGAATCCGTCAGATCTTGTCGACCGGCAGCGCGCGTACTTTAACCAGCGCGGATTCGCCGTCATCCTGGTCGACGCTCGCGGCAGCGGAGCATCGGGCGGGCTCCGCGTGGTGGAGTATTCGGCGGCGGAGGTTGCCGACATGGGCGAAGTGGCGGCCTGGGCGTCGCGACAGCCTTGGTCAAATGGGCGGGTGGGGACCTTTGGGGTATCGTACGACGGCAACGATGCGGAACTGGCAGCCGTGCCCAATCAGCCTGTCATCCGCGCCGTCATGCCGCTTTATGATGACCTGGACACGCAAGCGCTAATCCAGCCGGGTGGCGTAACGCTCAGCGGATTCATCAAGCCTTGGAGCGAATTGGTGGCTGCGCTCGACCGCAATGACGTCTGCGCCGCCGACCAAGTGACCGGATGGAACTGCTGGAAGGACCGCCTCATGATTCCGGGCGTCCGTCGCGTGGACGACGATCCTCACGGGTCACTCCTGGCGCAACTCGTGAACGAACACCACAACGTGAACGTGGCGGAGACGGTCGGCAGGGTGGAGTTCCGTGATGACGCGCTGGCGACCCAATCCGGACTCATCCGCTTTGCCGACATCAGCCCTTACGGCCTGCGCCACGCGGTTGAGGCTTCGGGTGTACCCATGATGGTCTGGTGCGGGTGGCTGGACGCGAATCCCTGCGAGGGCGCGCTGATTCGTTACCGGACGTTTTCCAATCCCCAAGTGGTGGTCATTGGGCCGCTCTCGCACGGAGGCAGCTTCAATGTGGACCCTTTTGCAACCCGCCACCTGCCGCCGGCGCCGTCGCGGGATGAACAATTCAAAATGGAGGCGGACTTCTTCGCGCAGATGCTGCAAGCGGAGCCTCCGGCGAAAATCGAGTCCCGGATTCGGTACTACACCATGGGCGAAGGGGCCTGGCACACCACAAAAGTCTGGCCGCCGGCGGGACTCTCGATCGAACGGTTGTATTTCGCGGCAGAAAACCAGTTGGCTCCGTCGTTGACTACAACCGAGACGAGTAGCGACTCCTATACCGTTGACTTCACCGCCTCCAGCGGAACTCGAACGCGTTGGCACACTCAATTGGGAGGCGGAGACGTGGTCTACCCCGACCGCGCGGCAGAGGATAAGAAGTTGCTCGTTTACACCAGTGCACCACTGGGGACGGACCTGGAAATCACCGGTTCCCCGGTCTTGACCGTCGTGCTGGCGTCGACGACCACCGACGGTGCCATTCATGCCTACCTTGAGGACGTCGCGCCCTCGGGACGCGTGACCTACGTCGACGAAGGAGTATTCCGCCTGATTAACCGAATGGAAGTGGACCCCAAGACGCTCCCTTACCCGCCGCTCGGTCCGGCTCACAGTCTGCTCCGCGCCGACGCGGAGCCCATGATACCTGGCCGCCCGGCAACCATCCGGTTCTCCATGTTTCCCACGTCCGTGCTGCTGCGCAAGGGACACTTGGTTCGCATCGCGCTGGCTGGCGCGGACACTGGACTCTTCCAAAGATACCCCGCTGAGGGCACACCGCGGTGGACCGTGTACCGCGAATCTGGCCGAGCTTCGTTTGTGGAGTTGCCTGTAGCGGCGCGTCAGCCGCAGCAATTTTGATCCCGGCTATGGCACCGCGACTTCGGCCAGGCAAGGAAAGAGTGCCCGGGAAATGCAGCCGTCCGACCGACCCTGCTGCCACCAGGCGATCCATCCTCCCGTTTCGCCTTGATTTTGCGGATGGTTGGAGGGAACCAGCCACCCGATCACTAAAACCGGATGCGGAATGAAAAACGCCCCTCCCACGCCGGAACCCAGCCAAACGCCAGGATTGTCGATGGGAAGCCGAGTTCTCAGGCCGAATGCCTGGTAGCGTCGGAACTATCTGATCGGCCGCGACTTGCAATGAGACGAGCGAACAAATAAGTGTGACCATATCTCCACTGAGCAGATTAGCAAACGAAACAGCGTTACTCGCGGGGCTCGCGGTTTGCCGACTACGTCGTCATCGATGGGGGATTTGCCCGTGCTCCCTTCCTGCGCGGCGCCGGCAGTCTGGGACTCTACATTGTCGCCCGGCTGAAAGGGAATCTCCCTGAATTGTTCGCTGCCGCCCAGAAGCGCTTTTGTGGTCAACCCCCGCAGCAGGTCTTCCGCCATGGTAAGGACCGAGCAGAGCTCTGGGATGCGGATGACTTTGACCCTTGGGAAGCGCTGCGTTGGGAAACCGTGCGGGTGATGTTCTACCGCCAGCACACGCCGGACGACACGGTGATCGAGGCCAACCCGAATAGCCGTCCAATGCGCCAAAAGCCGGGGTCAAGAGCTTCCCTTGGTGGGAATTCCGAAGCCGCTGGGCGCTGACGCTGGAACGCGACTTGCAGGAGCGAAAGTGTTAAATACATAAGAGGCTGGCGCACAGCACGAGTAACCGTTTAGGGCTGCACCACAATCTTGGAGGTTCCGCAATGTTTTCCGCCGGTGAAGCGCATGGCCATGAACTCAACCAGGACGATCGCAAGCGTTCTCAAATCGGGGAGGATTCCGAAAGGGAGCGGGCGGAAGGGGAAGACGTCGCGGCGTATTATAAACAGAGGTCGGCTGGAGTTTGGGCATGCTTAGCCGCCCTGACCGTTATATTAGCGGTGGTTGTGGTTTACGGCTATACAATCCTCCGACAGGAAGGCGTTCAATTAGAACAGATCCCTGGAATGACGAAGTCGCTCTCAGCAATTGGTCAACAGTTGGGTAGCGTCGAGAGGCGCCTTGCTGATTCCAGGGCGGATCAACAGAAACTCGCCTCGCAGGTGCAGAACACTGACGCAGGATCGAAGGCCGCCCCGACCTGACCCGGCAACAAACGGTTAATCTGATTGCCCGCGAGCAGGAGACCTTTCTCAAAAACCTGAACGAACAAACCTCCGTGTTCAAGGCGCAAGTTTCCCAATTGGTGAGCGAACGGACGGCGGACCGCGTCCGTTTGACGCAAGTTGAAGATGAGCTGGCACAAGCTCGTAATGATCTCGAAACCACGCGCGCGGATTACACCCACCAGGTTGAGGCACTCCGCAAACAGCAGGGCGAAGAGCTTCGCGAACTCGCTGCCCTCAGCAGTTCGCTTCCAACCCGTCAGATGACTTTTGATATTCGAAAGAATCAGAAGGCGGAGGTTACCCCTGGTGTCTCCTTCCAGTTGACCAATATCGACGTTCGACGGCGACGCTTTGACGGATGGATTGAATCATCGCCGGGTAGTCAAAGAATCTCGATTCAAAAGCAGGGAGTCTGGAGCCCCGTGGTGTTTTATCCCGGGGAGCACGGTAAGCCTCTTGTGATCGTCGTGACCAGCCTTGATCAGAAAGGGGCAGTTGGTCATCTTCTAATGCCGACAAGCGATGGCACGACCGGTCAGGCGGATTTCATTTCTTCTACTGATGGCCAAGCCAGTTCAAAAGAGGTGCCTTCGGGTAGTGGGGGCAGCGTTGCGGCCCCGTAAAGCAAAATCCTTCCAGTCCTGACCGAAAGTGCTCAGCCAAAGCGGTTTCAAAATCTGTTAAGTGGCTCAGGGGGAGTCGGCGGGGTTCCGGAGTTTGGTAGTCTCGTTCCCCGCTGAGCGTTGTCACGTGACAATCGATTTGAACTCCTACTCGCCGCGGAAGAGGCAAAGCGGGAGCGGAGCCTCCGCGGTCCCGTCGCGGGTCTGCCCTTCTCGGCGGGACGGGGGGATGCAGTCTCCACTCGAACACTCAGAGCCACTCTTTCGTGCAGGAACAATTCCGCCGCCTTCACTCTCGGTTCCCGGTGGAACCATTTCTGGATGGAAAACTCATTCAAGAAGTTGCTGAGCGCCACCAGGCTCATCCCTTGATGATGTGCCATCCAGCAGCGGATGATTTCAGAATTCCCATGGGCAGGTTTCTGAGCAGGACTGAAATCGCAGGATTCGTAGAAACCTCTCGAACCGAGACAACCCATCTTCCTCATGACCGCGAGATTTCGAATAGCGGCGTCGGGTTCAACGAGTAAGGCAAGGAAGTTGGAGTAGGGAGAAATCACAAGCTTGTCCGAGATGTGCGGGTCCAGCGCCAACCCAGGAACGCCAAAAGCCCGATAATGGTAAGTCCCCCTGGGATCTCGTTCACTGAAAGCCGCTTCCGACAGGCCCCAAGGAATGTCATTGCGCCGAGCGTATTCTTGCTGACAACGAACTGCGGCACGCAGAGTCTGATCCATGATCGTGTCCGCAAGGGAGCGCATCCAGAGGGCCGGCATCAGATATTCAACGTTCCGCTCCAGGAGAAAAGCAGGCGTTCTCCCAAGTAAGAAGTGTATGACCTCCCGAGACGAAACCAAGCCTCCTGCCTTACTTCTCCTTTGGCGGTGGCGATGAAAACCGCAGTTCGCGCTTCGGAAGCCAATAGATCGTAGTAGTAGGGGTCTAACCTGCCGGTGGTGACGTTGTAGCCCGTCGAAAACAGTTTCCTTTTGCGATTGTAGAGAAAGCTGAAGTCCATTTCATTGACAAGTTGATCGGCGTCGCGAGCGAGCCGCTGAAGCGCTTGCGAGAGCCTGGCCGCGTTGTCGACGCTGAAGGGGAACCGGCGCTGCAACGACTGCGCAGCGCTTCTCTCCGTCTCGCTCGCTCGATCGTTATGGAGGAATTCGGCGACCTGGTTTTCCATGTCGCGCCTGGCAGCAGGCAGAGACACCAGGGTAATGCTCTCGAGGGGGGCCCCCGAATGGATCAGTGGCAAATACTCCGGCAGCGCCCAAGGAATGAGGTTCTCGACCTGAGCGCGAACTCCGCGCAGGCGCGCCGCCGTTTCTCCCGCCCACCAAGCCAGCTCCGGCGTAGGACGTGTGCCAATCTCAGTGGAATTCCCGGCGCTATTGCTCAACCTAGTTTCGATCCCTTGAATCTGCCCTTCCAGCCACGGCAACGCTCCGATCCAGGAAGTGGCATCGTCCTTCAGCGGTTCGGCGAATGCCGCCAACTGCAGGATGGCTCCAGAGGCTTCGAGGGGAACTGAGGGTTCTTGCGAAAGATCCGAAAGGAGTTGTATATGGTCACGCATTCCCCGCCACAGTTTCTTGGACAATAGTGGTTCGCTCGCAAGACCGAGGCAGCTTTGTTTTAGGGTCCACAAACAAGCGGCCAGGTTGCCGCTATCCACGGTAGAAACGAACCGGGGCTCGAGCGGGTGGGAGGATTGAATATCGTACCAATTGAAGAAATGGCCGTTGTGGCGGGGCAATTGCAGAGCGCTCTTCAGCGTGCGTTCCCCCGCTTCCGCGTACTCCTCTAAAGTCAAATGACCCATTTCATGCGCTGCCAATTGGGCATTGAACAGAAGCCCCAGATTAGTGGACGACAGGCGGGAAGCTACAAGCGGCGGATGCTCCTGAACATTATCCGGTATCAGCCAGTGGTTTTCGGCATGGCTGAACTCCCGGAAATACCGCCACGTGCGGAGGCCTGCCAAGCGGAGAAAACCTTCGTCGTGGGCATTCAGTTGCGGCTTCGGGTCCACCGGCCGGCGATTGACCCAGTCGCTAAAGAAATCAGGGAGCAGCCAGAGCACTAATATGGGCGAAGCAATATACAGCGCGGAGGGACGAACGACGGCAAGAAGCAAGCCGGTCGCCAAGGAAAGGCAAGGCGTAAGCGCCAGGTAAGTCTCGACGAGAGACTTCTTCTCCCCCAATTCGGACTCCGCCGCGGTTTCCCATTCCAATAGCTTGCTGTGGGTCAGGGTGAGCCGTGCGAGCGTCCGAAGGATGGCGTCCAGCATGACAAGCGCCTGATGAGGAAGGAACACGAGCATGACGAAGACCTGCAGGTGCCCCGACACCAGATCGTTCGCCCGCTCCCTCAGAAAGCCGCTCCAATTTTGCTTTTGGCGAATTCTGAGGAACGCAAACAAGAGTTGGGAGTAGGTAGGCATCAGCAGCAGACCCAGCGTGACCAGTGTCCAGTAAACAGGGCCCCCGGGAAGAGCCGCCCAACCCAGGATCAGAAGCAGGAACAAGCCGATGTCGTTGAGGCTGCGCCGCAGGTTGTCGAAGATCTTCCAGCGGGAAATGAAGGTCAGAGGATTGGGCACGCGGCGGCCGTAATAGTCCGGAACCTGCGGCAAAAGCCACCTCATGATCTGCCAGTCACCTCGCACCCAGCGGTGCAACCGCCGGCAATAGGCACTGAAATGGGAAGGGTAATCATCAATGACGACAATGTCGCTGACCAGCCCAGCGCGCGCGTACGATCCTTCGATGAGATCGTGGCTTAGGAGGGCATTGGTAGGGAATCGTCTTCCCAAGACTTTTTGGAATGTTTCGACTTCATAAATTCCTTTGCCCGTGAAGCTGCCCTCACCAAAGAGGTCTTGGTAAACGTCGGAGATTGCCTGAGTGTAGACGTCAAATCCCGTCTGTCCAGAGTAAATAGAGGCGAGGTGTGAGTGGCGGGAAGACTCAATGCTGACGCTGACGCGCGGCTGTAGAATGGCGTGGCCCGCGACGACGGTATTGGTCCTCGGATCGACGATTGCCCGGTTCAGGGGATGGGCGAGAGCACCGATGAGCCGCTGCGCCGTCCCCGGGGGCAATTTTGTGTCGGCATCCAGGGTGATAACATAGCGAACGCGCGGGAGCACCGACACGTCTCCCGCTTTCACAGGGAAACTGTCAAAGGTTCCAAGCAGCAGATTGTTGAGGTCCATCAGCTTACCCCGCTTCCGCTCCCAGCCCATCCAGCTTCCTTCCGAGGGGTTATAAATTCGATGACGGTGCAAATGCAGAAAACTGCCCCGCTGGTCTGGCTCATATTTCTGGTTGAGTTGTTGAATCAGAGCGGAGCAAATTCCGACCAACTTATCATGCTCATCAAAAGGCTGGGAGGCATCGGGTGAATCGGTGAGGAGCGCAAAGTGCAAATGGGGGGCGCGGTTGCCCAGATACCGGATTTCCAGGGCGGCGACGTTGCGCCGAACCTCCGCTTCGCTCCACAGGATACAAGGAACCGCTACGAGCGTCATGCACTCGACGGGGATGTCTTCGGAAAAATCCAGCTTGCAGATTCGCCGGGGAGGTACCAGGATACTGGTTAGATGATTCACGAGACCAATGGCGGCATGGCTTGCAGGGATCAACAAGAGCAGACCGGGAACAAACGGAATGATAATGCGGAGGTGCTGCAAGAGGAAGAACACGAGGGCAACGGTTGTCAGCTCCACTCCGACGATGAAGAAGACCTCCGGCCATTCGAAAACGACGTCCACGATTCGTTGTTTCAAGGAGGGCTTGTACCCGATGCGTTGTTTCAGGGTACGAATCCCTGCGGCCATAAGGTAATAGCCGACGTGGGCTCGACGGCTCCCCGTGCGTGAATCGGCGTTCCTGGCTCGATCTTGAGCATGCGTGGCCAGAAAGACAGCCTGCCGCGCCACCTCTTCCTCGCTGAAAAGCGAGTGCCGCGCCAACTCTTCCAGGACCCTGCGGTACATCTGCCGGCTCTCATCATCCATGTTCGGGTAGGCTCCGGACGGATCTTGCTGCAGGACACGTTCAGCCATGCTGTTTTGCTCGAAGAAGTCTTTCCAATCCATTTCCTGGATGACGTGGAGAGCCTGGGCCGCCATCTGTACTCGCTCGACGCTTCCATCGCCGGAGGCCGTTGCTTCCCCGCTCCCGATTTCACCCTGAGGGTGAAATGCGCCGCCGTGGTCGGCGATTTGTTCCAGGATGGCGAACTCGAGCATGGGTCTTAAGGCCCAGAGCTCCGCCATCATGAGACTTTCGACCTGCTGAATTCCCTCGAAATAATGCGAAAGGGTCGTTTCGGAAGGGATCAAATCCACAGCTCGAAGAAAACCAACCGCCAATGCAAAGGCACGCGGGACAATGGCATTTTCTCCTTCCCGGACGGCGGGGCTCCGCAAGGACTTCAAGGTATCAAAGGCCTCTTGGCTGACCGTTTGCAGCAATCGGGCATTTTCCAGAAGCCAGATTCCAATTGCGGGAAGAGTATCGCCTCTGGCCTGACGTTCACCGAGGGCGCGAGAGACATTTCGAATTTGTTTGCTGACACCTCGCCACCGGCTTACAAAAGTCGCACGCGACTTCTTGCCATCCACTAACTGCCAACGCTCAGCATCGCGCATCCCCTGGGCGGTTAGCCTTTGCATTAGAGCTTCCGGCGCCTCTTGTTTTTCGGTCGCGGGAGGGAAGGGAGTGGCCGGGGCAGTGGCGCCATCTCCATCCGGCCGCGTAGAGGAATCCCGAAGATTATCAACAGAGGATGTCATGAATAAATTCAAGCCTCTCGGAGCTAACGATAACTGGCGGCCTGGAGCTCAAACATTTTTGAGTAGCATTGTCCGCGGCTGACGAGCTCGCTGTGGCATCCATCTTCGGCGATTTTGCCATCTACAAGAACCAGGATTCGATCCGCCATGCGTACGGTGGAAAAACGATGCGAGATTAGCAGCGCCATCTTGCTTTGCGTCAACTCAGCAAATCGTTGGAAAACCTCGCTCTCGGATCGGGCATCGAGGGAGGCGGTGGGTTCGTCGAGGATCAACAATTGCGAGTCTCGCAAATAGGCCCTGGCCAGGGCGATCTTCTGCCACTCTCCACCCGAAAGATCCACGCCGCCTTCAAAGCGCCGTCCGAGCATCTGTCCATAACCGAGCGGAAGCCTCTCGATGACCGGAGCCGCCATGCTCTTTCGGGCCGCCTCGGTTATGCCGTCAAAGTTGGCGCCGTCAACGATTTTCCCCATGGAAATGTTTTCTCGGGCGGTCATTTCGTAGCGCATGAAATCCTGGAAAATGACACCGATTTCACGGTGCAAGTCCTCCAGGTCGTATTCTCGCAGATCAGTTCCGTCGAGCAGAATCCGGCCCGCGCTGGGATCGTAAAGACGAGTAATCAGCTTCACGATGGTCGTCTTTCCTTGACCGTTTTCGCCCACCAGCGCAAGTCGTTCGCCGGGTCGCAGACGAAAACTCAATCCGTCCAGGACTAAACGAGAAGTTCCCGGGTAGGTAAATGATACGTTTTGAAACTCAAACCCCTGCCGGATGGGCCGGGGAGCGCGAAGCGCCTGAGGCTTCGACTTCACTTTCGGTTCGACGCCGAACAAGTCCAGCAGGTCGGTAAGGAAGAGCGCCTGATCGGCGATGCTCGAGAAAATTGAGAAGATCTGCTGGATATTGCCGCTCGCCCCGCTTAAGGCCCCGGCGAGGAAGACCATGGTTCCCACGGATAGATTACCGGAAACGGTTTGGAAGATTACAAAAGCATAGGCGCTGTAATAGGCGGCAGTGCTGAGCAGCGCGAACACGGAACTGGCCTTAAGGCGTCGCCGCAAGAGCGAAACATTTTCCACGTAGACCTCGTCCGCAAGCTGGGCATACTTGCCGCTAAGGTGCCCGCTGAGCCCGAAGAGCTTGAGCTCCTTGGCACTGTCCTTACTGGCTCCCAGGTCGCGCAGATAGTCAAGTTGCCGGCGGATCGGAGTCAGCCGCACATTCAGGGCATAGCCTAGGAAGGCGAAATGGCTTTCGCCCACGAAAGCGGGGATCACACCCGCGATGAGAAGCAGAAGCAGCCAGGGAGAGAAGGCAAGAATGCTGACTGAAAGGGTAATTGCCGTAATGGTTTCCTGAAGCAATCGGCCAAAGGCCTGGACCATCCCAATCCGGTCCGTGGCCTGCACCCTGGCCCGCTCCAGCTTGTTGTAAAACTCCGGGTCTTCATACGAGGAAAGATCAAGTCGCGAGGCGTGCTCCATGACGCGGATGCTGACGTGGCGGGTAAACCGGTCCGCCAGTAGGCCGTCGGAGTAGTCACAGAGACGCGAGAGGATGGTTCCGAAAAGCGCCAGTCCAAACGCCAGTGCCACCAGCCACCAAAATACCGGGGACACATGGGAATGGTTCTTGACCACCTCGACAATGGAATCAATGATTCGGCGCGAGACGGCCAGCACGGCAATAGGAATGAGGGCGGCTACGATTCGACAAGCGATCCCTGAGGCCACCACTCGCGGCCCGGCCTCCCATACAACCTTGAGGCCTGGGGGATGTTCCGCAGTGCTTTCAGGCGCTCCCGCCAAGCGCCCAGAAATGAATTATTTATCTGGCTTACCGGCATAATGGAGTCCTTGGCTTGTTCGTCGATGCGTCTCGGTCCCTAAGCCTGGCGGCAAGAGTTGACAGCGTGGAACGGCGGTTGGTGGCCCCGGCCATCTGCTGCCATGGCGGCATGAGCATCAGGTTGCTTGAGACCTTCACTTGTCTTGCCTAAGAAACTCCACCAGTTCACCGTTAACCTGTTCTGCGTGCGTCCAAGTTGTGCAGTGGGGCCCATCCTTTACCGCCAACAGGCGGGCTCCTGCTTTTCCCAGGAAGCAACGCTCAGCGGATATCCGTGAATAAGGACAACCGGCTTACCCCAGCCGTGGTCCTCATAGTAAAGATCAATGATCCCCCAAGTTTTCCTTGCCGACCGTGATGGATGGCATTGAGGCTCTCCCTCCTTGGGTTCTCGCAACTCCTTACTTCGTCGGACAGACGAGACCCCGTCCAAATCAATTACGGCGAGCTATTCGGTTTCTCCGCCTACGGCTTCTTTTCGGGGTCACTGCTGTCGCTGTGGGGAGAGGCAGCTTTTTTGACTCCCTTACCAACTTTCTTGCCCCCCTTGCCCACACCCTCACCCAAATCCTTGCCTGCCGCGATGGGTTTACCTTGCTTCATCTCGTGGCCGACTCCTTCGCCGCCACTTCCCACATCTTTGCCGGCGGCTTTGAAATCGCCTCCGACCGACTCCGGCCCCACTCCCAGTTTGCCTGCTGTCTCGGCATCAAGGTGTCCCGTGACCGGCAGGTTCTCCGACTTCTGATATTGGCTTATCGCCTCTCGGGTTTGGGAACCCACGTGGCCATCGATCGGCCCGGGGTCAAAGCCCTTGTCGCGCAGAGTCTGCTGCACCTTCTTGATGTTGTCGCGATCGGCTGCGGAAGCCCAGGGCGTCAGGCTCAGTCCTAACATCCCAGTCACCAGAAAGATAAAGATGAAGATAACCCTGATCCATACTGCCTTCTTGTTTAGAGACATATTGCACCCCCGTTTTGAATTTAGTTGCTTGTTTGCCATCCTCTGGAGCAAGCGGTTCTCACGTCGACGACGTGGATTTTCGGCCCGCGTGCGCTGGGCGGGCGGGTTGACCTCGCCGATTGCCTCGAGGAGGTAACGCATGGTTGTGTCTTAGCCGACGCGTCGGCCTCGCACGAAATGGACGATCAAGCTAATGACGGCCACAATGAGTAGCAGGTGAATCAAGCCGCCCGCAACGTGGAATGCGAGAAAGCCCAAAAGCCAAGCCACCAATAGCACGATAAAGAGAGCGAGAAACATACCGTAAATCTCCTTCCTGGATCCGAAGGTCTGATCGACCTTACAGTTTCAGCAATCTGTCAAAAAAGGAACGATAGCGCTGCAGGGCAACTCGCAGGTCCTCAGTGGATACGTTGTCGCCCCGGTCCCACTGCTTTTCCAAGCCCGATCGCTCGTTGGCGAAACCTTACGCGAGTCGCTGCATCACCGAAGCTACCAGCCTGTCTGCGTCTTCGACCGTCCGGCGTGGCTCGTCGACGAAACCGGTCTGTACCTTGCTCCACTGCGATCGGAAATCTGCCATCTCCAATACAGAAAACAAGGGCACCGGCTCTGAGCCTGCAGCCGCTCTCTCCAGAGTTTCCGGGTCTTGGCCTTTCGCCAGCGAGGGCCCGTCGGGTTGCTTATGTGCAACGCCGTAGCTCGCCGCGTTTGCCGCCGTAAAATCCCCGTCTCTTATCTTCAGTTCCGCCATTACGCCACCCCTCCTTGGCTAAGAGTCCTGGGTACCTGTACCAGTTCCTCAAATGGAGAGCGGTAATGAATCATCGCCGTTCTCAGATCCTCCGTAGTTGCCTGGTCTTTCCCAACGCGCATCGCAATCTCATGCGCAGACCGGTAGTTCTCCACCACTTGGGGATGATCGACGGAAATATCGTTGGCACGTTGATCGAAATCAGATGTGGGGTAGCCCCGCGTTTTCATTAACGAGGACACCAGGTCATCGCCTTCTGTGACCGCCCCCTTTGGGGAATCGACAAAATGAGATTGCACTGACTTCCACTGTTCCGAAAAACGTTCTCGTTCCAT
>Ga0326728_10009495_pt1 | contig 23398 bp, 19 predicted proteins | sample MB3enrmetagenome_FD_207602 | JGI IMG/M metagenome (GOLD analysis project Ga0326728, IMG submission 207602) | Lab enriched peat soil microbial communities from McLean, Ithaca, NY, United States - MB31MN | ecosystem: Environmental > Terrestrial > Soil > Wetlands > Peat | place: USA: New York... | reverse complement strand
TCGAGGTTGGGAATCTTGCGAAACAGATCCAAATCATAATCCACCGTCTCCCCATTATAGATTTGAACGGATGACAGCCAAGGTTGATGTTCCAGTAATGAGATCAATAAATTACCCATTCTACGCAGCCGAACCCAAACCCAAGCCAACAACCGAACAAGCAAATTCGGCTGCAACAATTCATCGGGAACATCCCTTTTCATTGTCAATACTTCATTGAGTTGTTAATTTGATTAACGGCCGCTAGTAAACATGAAAAATTTTACGCCTTGCAGCCTTCTCCTCGCAACAGGCTTTTGCCGGACTCGTCAGATAATTAACACTCGCTTTCTGTCAGTCTCCCCCAAAAAATACAGGGAATGATTGATTTTCTCCTAAAACTCTGGCAGTTCGCCCGGCCCTACCGGATGCGCCTGTTTCTTGGCGTGGTCACCGGCATTCTCGCCGGCGTCATGGCTCCGCTGCTCATGGCCGCCATTTGGTTGGTTTCCACGTTGATATTTGAACCGGCCGGCGGCCTGGCTAAACAACAGTTCATCAAACTTCCGGCTTTTATTCAGCCTTGGCTGGATAATGTCCGCACAGGCATGGGCAGCGGCCTGCGGGAGCATTTCCTGGCCGTGGTGCTGCTGGTGATGACCATTCCGTTAGCCATGTTGCTTTCTAGGGTTATGGGCTACCTGAACACATATTTTCTACAGTGGGCAGCCATCCGCACCGTCACCGACCTGCGAACAAAACTATTCAATCATCTGCTTGGTTTGTCTGCCGGATTTTTCAACAAAAACAGCAGCGGCGACCTCATTTCACGCGTCATGAATGACACCGGCGCCCTGCAGGCCATTATCAGCGGCGCCACGTCGGTCGTAGTCCGCGACCCGGTAACCCTTGTCGGATTATTAAGTGTTTTGCTTTGGCGGCAGCCGATGATGACGCTTATTTCCATGGTTTTATTACCAATCTGCATGATCCCGATAATTGTTTACAACCGCAAGATTCGCAAGGCCAGCCGAGGAATGCAAAACCAGAGTGCCGGCATCATGCAGGTCATGAGCGAATCCTTTTCCGGTTATCGTGTGATCAAAGCCTACAATCTTGAAAATGTCGTCACGCATGAATTCCGACGATCCGCCAATGAATCCATCAGCAGCTATATGCGAATTATCCGCGCGAGCGAAATCACCAGCCCAATCATCGATTTTTTCGCTGCCGTCGGCGTGGCGATGGCATTGCTTTACATGGTTTATCTGGCGAAGACCAACCCTAACCCGGGAGATTTCATACTGTTTGCAGGCAGTATTTTTTCAATGTATGGACCGATGAAAAACATAACGCGATTGCACAACCAGCTCACCCAGGCCCGCGCCGCCAGCGAACGCGTCTTTGAACTGCTCGCCACCCAGAATTCCGTGCCCGAACCGGCGCAGCCGAAAATGCTCCACGCCTCGCACGCCGACATCGAATTTCAAAACCTTGATTTTGACTACGGCGAAAAACCGGTGCTGCGCAACATCAGCCTCACCGTCAAGGCCGGACAACTTGTCGCGCTGGTCGGCGCCAGTGGCGCCGGCAAAACTACGCTGGCCAATCTGTTGCTCCGCTTTTACGACCCAACAGGTGGCTCGATTAAAATCGGTGGTGTGGACATTCGCGAGGTTTCCACGCGCGACCTGCGCAGCCAGATTGCCGTCGTCACGCAGGAAATTGTTCTGTTCGATGACACCATCCGCCGGAACATCGAACTGGGCCGGCCCGGCGCGACGACTGACGAAATCATTGCCGCTGCCCGTGCTGCCCACGCCTATGATTTCATCATGCAGAAGCTGAACGGCTTCGACGCTGTTATCGGGGAGAAAGGCGTGATGCTTTCCGGCGGCGAGCGCCAGCGGATTGCCATTGCCCGGGCCGTGCTCCGCAACGCGCCCATCCTCGTGCTGGACGAAGCCACCAGCGCGCTGGACACCGAATCCGAACGGGCGGTCCAGGCCGCGCTGGACGAGTTGATGAAAGATCGCACCACACTTTGCATTGCGCACCGGCTCTCGACCATTCTGCACGCGGACTTGATTGTGGTGCTCGACCAGGGCCGCATCGTGGAAACCGGAAGGCACGATGACTTGGTCAAGCGCGGCGGCGTTTATCAGAAACTTTACGAACTGCAATTCTCGTCGTGAGCGCGCGGTCTGAAAAAATCCTCGCCCTGCAGTTCAAATACTTTGGCGACGCCGTGCTGCTCACACCGGCGCTCCGCGCGCTGCGCGAACATTTTCCCGGCGGCGAATTGCACCTGCTCGTGCCGGAGGAAGTCGCGCCGCTGTTCCAACATCTGCCGTGGCTCAATCGTGTCTGGTCGATGCCGCGCCGGCGCGGGAGCGCAAACCTGCGGGCGACCTGGCCGGTGGTTCGCGCGCTGCGCCGCGAGCATTTTGATCGTTCGGTGGATTTTGCCAGCAATGACCGCGGCGCCATTTTAAGCCGGCTCATCGGCGCGCGCCGCCGGCTCGGCTGGGATGAGCGCGGTGGATTTTTCGGCCGGAAATTTTGCTACACCGACCGTGTTGCGCCCGAATCAAAACCGCAACACGAATCCGCGCGGCTGGCGCAGCTTTTGTCCGGCTGGCAGATTCCGCCGCCGTCTTCGTTTGAAGCTGAAATCCGCGCCGATTCGTCGCTCGCCGAAGCCGCCAAAAAAATTCTTCCCGACGAACACGCGGTTATTTGCCATGTCGCCTCCAGTCAGCCGAAAAAGGAATGGCCGCTGGCGCATTGGGCAAAGTTGCGCCACCTGGCCACCGAGGCCGGATTCCGCGTCGCCTTCACCACCGCGCGGGGCGAACGCGAGCAGGCGCTGATGACCGAGCTGAAAAAGCTCGCGCCAGACGCGGTGATTCTGCTGCCGGTGCCGGAGCTGCCTCTGTTTCTGGCGGTACTGGCCCGCGCCGGCGTTTTCATTGCCGGCGACACCGGCCCGTTGCATTTCGCTGCCGGCCTGGGCGTGCCGACCATTTCGCTGTTCGGGCCAAGCTCCCCCGCGCGCTGGGCACCCATCGGCGGGCGCCACCGGATTCTGACGGGAAACTCCTGCGCTTGCGATGGTAACCTGAGCATCTGCCAAAATACCAATCATTGTCTTGCGGCCATTTCACCCGAACAGGTTTTTGATTGTTTGCAGGCCGTTTTGGCAGAATCCAAACGCGAGCGAATGCTTACCTATTTGCGCCCCAGCCGTTCCAACAGTTTTCCGTGAATTCCGCCGAACCCGCCGTTGCTGAAGACGCAAACAATGTCGCCGCCCAGCGCGTTCCGGGCGACATGGGAGACGATTGAATCCACGTCCGGCAGATAGGCGGCATCTTTGCCGGCGGTTTTCAAATCCTGCATCAGCTTTTCGGGATTGAGCCGTTCTTCCGCGGCGATTTGTTCCAGCCGCGCGACTTCAGCCACCACCACCGCATCGGCATCGGCGAACGCGCCCGCCAGTTCGGTTTGGAAGACGTTCCGCCGCGTGGTGTTACTGCGTGGCTCGAAGATGGCCCAGATTTTCTCGCGCGGATATTTGATGCGCAGCGCCCGCAGCGTTTCGCGGATGGCCGTCGGGTGATGGCCGAAATCGTCCACCACCGTCACGCCGCCGGCGACACCGCGCACCTCCATCCGGCGCTTGACGCCCTTGAACGTGTCGAGCGCGGATTGGATCTGGTGATTCTTCAACCCGCAATGTTTGGCACAGGCGATGACCGCCAGCGCGTTCCGGGCGTTCAATTCACCCATCATGTTCAGATGGAATTTGAAACTGGGAATTTCAAATTCGGTCGCCGTGGAGCCATAGCGGAGGTTGAAGGCGCGAACCCTGTTGTTTTCGCCTAGGCCAAATCGTTGCACCGGACAATGCGTCACTTCCAGCAACGGCGCCAGGTTCGGGTCATCGCCGTTGGCCAGCAATAGTCCGTTGCGCGGGATGAGCCGGATGAAATGGGAGAAGGTTTTTTTTATCACATCCAAATTTTCAAAGATGTCGGCGTGATCGAACTCCAGGTTGTTGATAACGGCGATTTCCGGCAGGTAGTGAATGAACTTGCTCCGTTTGTCGAAAAACGCGGTGTCGTATTCGTCGCCTTCGATGATGAACCACTCACTATCCGTGAACCGCGCGCCTTGGTGCAAATTGTTCGGAATGCCGCCGATGAGATAGCTTGGATTCAGCCCATTGTGCTCAAAGACCCACGTCAGCAGCGAAGTCGTGGTCGTCTTGCCGTGCGTGCCGGCAACGACAATGGAGCGTTTGCCGCGGATGAAAAATTCCTTGAGCAATTCCGGCAGCGAGCAATAGCGCAATTTGTGGTCGAGTACAAACTCCGCTTCCGGGCTGCCGCGGGAAATCGCATTGCCGATGACGACCAGGTCGGGTTTGTGTGCAAGATTCCGTTCAGCGTAACCGTTCATCACCTCGATTTTCCGCTCCGCCAGAAACGTGGACATGGGCGGATAAACATTCTGATCCGAGCCGGAAACGACGAAGCCCTTGTCCTTCATGGCCGCTGCGGCGGAGGCCATGGCCGTGCCGCAAATGCCTGTAAAGTGAACTGACTTGATGTCCGATGAAAGCATCGCCGGAAATTAAACCACGAAGACGCGAAGGCACAAAGCTTTTTGGATTTAACCTTGGATTGCTTTCACGCATCCAAAATGGGATATAAATGGAATCACAACCATTTCAAGCGCGCCGTTTTTGAAAGAATTTTGTTCCATTTTGATGCCTGCCGTTTGTGCGTTTACCCTGAGCGCATGGGCGGAGAGTGCGACCAATCAACCGCCGACCGAATGGATTGATCCCGCCACCGGTCACCGCGTCATCCAGCTTTCGCGCGAACCCGGCAGCCAGAGCCTTTACTTCAACCTGAACCCGTTCACGCCGGACGGCAGAAAAATGGTCATCACCACGCCCACAGGCATTTCCGCCATCAATCTCCAGACACTTGAAATTGACCAGGTGGTCACAGGCCGCGTCCACGTTCTCATGGTAGGCCACCGGACCGGGCAGGTTTATTATCTTCGGAACAGAATCCTTTACGCGACCGATCCGAATACGAAGGCCACGCGCGAGGTCGTCGCACTGCCTCCCGGCGAAGTCGCCGTCACTGTCAACAGCGACGAAACGTTGCTGGCGGGAACGATCACCGGGCGAAGTGCTGCGGTGACCAACGAGGAGAAAGTTGGTTTCGGTCTCAACCGTTTGATGAGCGGGCAACCTCGGGGCAAAGCCCGAAACATCGAAGCCCGATTCGATCAACACCTGCCGATGGAACTGTTTTTTCTCGATATTCAGACTGGCGAAGTCAAAAAATACGACCGTTGCCATGACTGGCTGAATCATCTCCAGTTTTCACCCACCGATCCGCATCTGTTGCTGTTCTGCCACGAAGGCCCGTGGCACAAGGTGGACCGCATCTGGACCATCCGCACCGATGGCACACATTTGACGCTCATCCACAAACGCACGATGGCGATGGAAATCGCCGGTCACGAATTTTGGAGCGCCGACGGCCAAACCATCTGGTATGACTTGCAAACACCGCGCGGCGAGGATTTCTGGGTGGCCGGTTACAATGTCACGACCGGCGCGCGAACGTGGTATCATCTCCAGCGCAACGAATGGTCGGTGCATTTCAACGTGTCGCCCGACGGCAAGCTGTTCAGCGGCGACGGCGGCGATGAAAACATGGTGGCCCACGCGCCGGACGGCAGATGGCTCTACCTGTTTCACCCGGAACTGCTGCCGGACCAGAGCGGTCCGGAGATTGATTCCAAGCACCTCATCAGGCCTGGCGTGTTTCATTCTGAGAAACTGGTGAACATGGCCAAGCACGATTACGCACTGGAGCCCAATGCCAGATTTTCGCCGGACGGGAAATGGATCATCTTCCGTTCCGATATGAACGGCGCCAGCCAGGTCTATGCCGTGGAATTAAAATGCGCGGACGGCAAACCCGGCTACTAAAGCAAGGCGGACACCGGGTTTTATTGAATCCGCGCGGGGAATCAGCCTTTGAGTTTCCGTTCCAAAATTTCGCCGACGAGCGCCGGGTTCGCCTTGCCTTTGCTCAGCTTCATCACCTGGCCTTTGAGAAAATTTAAGGCGGCGGCCTTGCCGGATTTGAAATCAGCAACGGGGCCGGGGTTCGCTGCAATCGCTTCGTCGCAGAATTTTTCAATCGCGCCCGTATCACTGATCTGAACAAGACCTCTTTCCTGAACGATTTCGGTGGGTGCTTTGCCGGTATTGAACATCTCCGTAAATACAGTCTGTGCGATTTTGCTACTAATTCTGCCGCTGTCCAAATCATTTATGAATTCAGGCTTGAAGCGAAGTTCGTTTAGCTCCTTGGGATGGAATGCTAGTTTTGCTGGCAATTCACCTTCCGGATAAGCTTCATAAACAGCTACAGCGGTCATCATTGACCGCAAATTGTTGATTACCCAGTTGGCAATGGCTTTTGGGTTTTTCGACTGCTTGGCAACGCCTTCAAAATAATTGCCCAACGGCACGTCGTTCTTGAATGTTTCAGCATCAGACGCCGGTAATCCGTAATCGCGCATGAACCGCTGCTTGCGCGCCAATGGCAGTTCCACCACGCGCGACTTCACCTCAGCGAGCCATTTCTCCGTTGGCTCAAACGGCATCAAATCAGGGTCGGGAAAATAACGGTAATCGTGAGCGTATTCCTTCGTCCGCATTTCCTCGGTCACACCCGCGACATCGTCCCAGCGGCGCGTGGATTGAATCAGTTTGCCGCCTTTCTTGAGTACTTCGATCTGGCGCGTAATTTCGTATTCCAGCGCGCGCCGGATGCCGCTGAAACTGTTCATGTTTTTGATTTCAATCTTCGCGCCCAGTTCCTTCGCGCCCTTGGGCCGCACGCTTACGTTCACGTCGCAGCGCACCATGCCCTTTTCCATGTCACAATCGCTCACGCCGCCATAGACCAGAATGTCCTTGAGCGCGTTGAGATATTCGTAGGCCATATCCGCGCTGGTGATGTCCGGCTCGGAAACGATTTCCATGAGCGGCACGCCGGCGCGGTTGAAATCCACGCCGCTGTTGCGTTCAAAATGGAAGCTCTTGCCGACGTCTTCCTCCAGGTGCGCGCGGGTGATGCGGACGCGGGAAATGCCGCCGTTGTATTCAAACTCCACATAGCCGTTGGTTGTGGATGGCTGGTCGTATTGCGTAATCTGGTAGTTCTTCGGCATGTCCGGATAGAAATAATTCTTCCGGTCAAACTTCGCGCGCGGTGGAATCTGGCAGTTCAACAACAAGCCGGTCAACGCCGTGAGCCGCAGCGCTTCCTCGTTGGCGACGGGCAGCACGCCGGGCAGGCCAAGGCAGACCGGGCAGACGTTGGTGTTGGGCGGCGCGCCAAAAGCGTTGGCGCAACCGCACCACATCTTCGATTTCGTCTTGAGCTGGACGTGCGTTTCCAGACCGATGACCGCTTCGTAATCCATAATGGCACAGAAAATTTAACCATAGACGAACGCGCTTGCCACGCCGAAATAAACAAATATCGTAAGCGCGTTCCGCAACTATGAAAAAACTGATCATTATGTCATTGCTGGCTGGCACGGGTGTTTCTCTTTCGGCTGAAAAAGCATCGCTTCCGTTGCCTCGCAGCACGCCGGAAGCGCAGGGCATTTCTTCCACTGCCATTCTCGAGTTCGTCGAAGCTGCGGATCAACAGTCGGTCACGACCAATGCCATCCAGAGTTTCATGCTGGTGCGGCACGGTCACGTCGTGGCTGAAGGCTGGTGGTCGCCCTACGGGCCGGACATTCCGCACAAGATGTTTTCCTTGAGCAAAAGTTTCACGTCCACCGCCGTCGGGCTGGCAATTGCCGAAGGGAAGCTCAGTCTGGATGACTCAGTGCTTTCCTTTTTCCCGGAGGACGCGCCGCCCAATCCCAGCGCCTATTTGAAAGCCATGCGGGTGCGCGATTTGTTAATCATGTCCAGCGGGCAGAATTCCAATACCGTGGCTCATCTGGATGAGGACTCTGCTCAACCAACCAAGGCGTTTCTCGCCGCGCCGGTAGAATGCAAACCCGGCACGTTGTTCATCTATAACACGCCGGGAACTTACATGTTGTCCGCCATCGTACAGAAGGCGACGGGAGAAACCGTCTTCAATTATCTTCAACCGCGGCTTTTCGAACCGCTCGGCATAAAAGACGCGACCTGGGACGCCAGCCCGGAGGGCGTCACCTGGGGCGGCGTCGGGTTGAACATCTGCACGGAGGATATTGCGCGCTTCGGCCTGCTTTACTTGCAGAAAGGCAAGTGGAATGGAAAACAATTGCTGCCGACGGCATGGGTGGAAACGGCCACCACACGGCAGACTTCCAACGGCAGCGAGCCGACCAGCGATTGGGATCAGGGCTATGGCTATCTCTTCTGGCGCTGCCGGCATAACCTTTATCGCGGCGACGGTGCGTTCGGACAATTCTGTATCGTGCTGCCGCAACAGGATGCCGTTGTCGCCATCACCAGCGGGACGAGAAACATGCAGGCCATCATGAATCTGGTCTGGGACAAATTGCTTCCCGCAATGCAACCAACGCCGTTGCCAGCTGATACCGAGTCAGACCAAAAACTGGAACACGCGCTGGCCGGCCTGACGTTGCACCAGCCGCAAGGTTCGGCCACGTCGGCCATCGCCACGCAAGTGTCGGGCCGGACTTATCTGTTCCCGACCAACGCCCAGAACATTGACGCCGTGCAGTTCGAGTTCAAGGGACCGGACGCGACCCTCGTGGTGCGCAGCCTCGGCCAGGAATATCGCATCGCCTGTGGTTCCGGTTTCTGGAAAAAGGGACGGACGGCCTTCACTGCCGGAGCGGATTCGTGGATTGCGGTGCCGGTCGAGCAGCCTGTTGCCGCCAGCGGCGCGTGGACGGCGAACGATACCTATGCGGTGAAACTTGCTTATTACGAAACACCTCTGGCTGTTACACTCACTTGCCGTTTCGCTGGCGACCGGGTGTTGTTGCTAAACGTCGAATACAGCGTGAGTTTCGACCCAACCAATCCGCCATTGCTGGTCGGAGACGCGCAATGAGTTTTTGTCCGCGGTTTGGAACCGACTACGCTGCCGCTGGATTGATTCCCGTTTGGATCGCCGAGCGTTTGGCGTGCTTGCGCAGGTACCATTGGTGCGCTGATTCCAGGTAGAGGTAAATCACCGGCGTGATATAAAGCGTCAAGCATTGCGACACGAGCAACCCACCGACGACAGCGAGGCCGAGCGCCCGGCGGGATTCGCCGCCCGCGCCCAGCCCGAGCGCAATGGGAAACGTGGCGCACAGCGCGGACATTGTGGTCATCATGATCGGGCGAAAGCGCAGGAGGCAGCCTTCGTGAATCGCGTCACGCGGGCTTTTGCCACGCTCGCGTTGCGCGGAGATGGCAAAGTCAATCATCATAATCGCATTTTTCTTCACGATGCCGACGAGCATGATAAGTCCAACGAAACCGTAAATGTTCAAATCAATGTGAAATAGCATCAACGTCAGCAGCGCGCCGAAACCCGCCGACGGCAGGCCGGACAAAATCGTGAGCGGATGAATGAAACTCTCGTAAAGAATGCCGAGGATGATGTAGATGACCAGAATGGCGACGATGAGCAGGGCCACCAGTCCTTGTTGCGAGGACTGAAAAACCGCCGCCGAACCTTGAAAGCTGCCGGTGATGGTCGCGGGTAGATGCAAATTGCTTTCAATGTTTTGCACCTGCCCGACGGCGGTGCCCAGCGCCACGGCCGGCGGCAGGTTGAAGGAAATAGTAACGGCGGGCAACTGGCCGGAGTGCGAGATGGTCGCCGGGCCGAGGTTGCGGGTGAGTCTGGCCACGGCGCTCAAGGGAACGAGTATCGGCACGCCGTTGGTGGTGGTGTTCGCGCTGGTGACGTAAAGCCGCGCCAGCGCGTCCGGGTCCAATTGGAATTGCGGCTGCACTTCAAAAACCACCCAGTATTCGGCCACATCGGCATAGATGGTGGACGCCTGCATTTCGCCGAAGGCGTCATAGAGCGCGTTTTCAATCTGCTGGGGCGTTACGCCGAGGGCGGAAGCTTTGTCGCGGTTAATCTCTACGTTGACTTGCGGGCTGGCGATCTGCATGTCGCTGGTCACGTCCTGGAAAACATCCTTTTGCGCCGCGATTTTCTGCATCAGCAGCGGCGCCCAATGAAACAACTCGTTCACGTCCGTGTCCTGTAAAGTGTATTGGTAAAGACCTTTGCTCACCCTGCCGCCCACGCGGATGAGCGGCGGATTTTGCATATACACATTGATGCCTGGCACCTGCGCGAGTTTGGGGCGCAACTCCTGGATGATCTGGTCGGCGTTTAATTTGCGTTCCGAGCGGTCCTTCAGCCGCAGGAACATGCTGCCCAGGTTCAGGGTGGCGGACGGGCCGGCAACGCCGATGGCCGACATGAAGGCGTCCACGTTCGGGTCGGCGGCGACAATTTTCATCGCGGCCAATTGGTGCTGTTTCATCGCGTCGAAGGAGATGTCCTGCGCCGCTTCAGTGGTGACGGAAATCTGGCCGGTGTCTTCGCTGGGGAAAAAGCCCTTGGGAATCATGTAGAACAAAACCAGCGTTGCCGCCAAAACAGCGAATGAGACCATGAGCGTGGCAAACCGATGGCGCAGGGTGATTTGCAGCGTGCGATCGTAACCGTTGCGAAACCGGTCAAAGAACCGTTCGAAAACGTTGTAAATTTTGCCGTGTTTTTTCTCGCGTTCCGAATGGACAAACCGGCTGCACATCATCGGCGTCAGCGTCAGCGAAACAAAGCCGGACACAAGCACGGCGACGATGATGGTCACGGCGAATTCGTGCAGCAAGCGTCCCAGCAATCCGCTCATGAACAGCACCGGAATGAACACCGCCGAGAGCGACAGCGTCATGGAAACAATCGTGAAGCCGATTTCCTTTGAACCGTTGAAGGCCGCCTGCATCGGCGGCTCGCCGTTTTCCATGTGGCGCACGATGTTTTCAAGCATGACGATGGCGTCGTCCACTACGAATCCGACGCAGAGCGTCAGCGCCATGAGCGACAAATTGTCGAGGCTGTAGCCGAGCAGCGCCATCACCGCGAATGTGCCGATGATGGACATCGGCAGCGCCAGACTGGGAATAATGGTCGCCGAAAGGTTCCGCAGGAAAATGAAAATGACCATGACCACAAGACAGACGGCCAGAAACAGCGTGTGTTCGACGTCCGCCACCGATTCGCGAATGGACTGCGAACGGTCGAAGAGGATGTCCAGCTTTACCGCCGCGGGAACCTGTTCGCGAAACTGCGGCAGCATTTTTTCGATGTTGTTCACCACCGCCACCGTGTTCGCGCCCGGCTGGCGCTGGATGGCCAGCACGATGGCGCGGGTGGTGTTGGTCGCCGTGTTATACCAGGCGGCAACCTTGTCGTTTTGAACGCTGTCGAACACGTTGCCCAGTTCCTGCAAGCGCACCGGATTGCCGTTGCGATAGGCGACAATCATCGGACGAAAGGCCGCCGCCTCCTCCAGTTGGCCGTTGGCCAAGACGGTGAACGCCTGATTTTTCCCATAAAGCGTTCCGAGCGGCTGATTGACATTGCCCGCTTGGACCGCCTGCTCGACTTGATCAATGCCCAGACCAAAGGCCGCGAGCTTGTTCGGGTCCACCTGGATGCGGACGGCGTATTGCTGCGAGCCAAACACGGAGACCTGCGCGACGCCGTTGACCATCGAAATTTCCTGCGCCAGCAGGTTTTCCGCGTAATTGTCCACGGTCGAAAGCGGCAAGGCGGGCGACGACATCGCGATGAGCAGGATCGGCGCGTCCGCCGGATTGACCTTCCGGTAACTTGGCGGCGTGGGCAAGTTCGGCGGCAATTGCTTCGCCGCGCGCGAGATGGCTGCGTTCACGTCCTCCGCCGCCGCGTCAATGTCGCGGTCCAGCGAAAATTGAATCGTGATTTGAACCGAACCCAGCGAGCTGATGGAGGACATGGAATCCACGCCGGGGATGATGGAAATTTGTTTTTCCAGCGGCGTGGCCACGGCGGACGCCATCGTTTCGGGACTCGCGCCGGGCAAGCTGGCCGAGACGTTGATCGTCGGGTAATCCACACTTGGCAGATCGCTCACCGGCAACAGGCTGTAGCCGACGATGCCGAAGAGCAAAATCGCCAGCATGACCAGCGTGGTCATCACCGGCCGGCGGATGAATAATGCCGGAATGCTCATGGCGTGGCGGAAGACGCTGTCGTCTCCAATCCCGTTTGACTTGCTGTCTTGATGGCCACCTTCACCCCGGGTGCCAGGCGCAACTGGCCGTCGGTAACCACTGTTTCGCCCGCCTTCAATCCCTTTTGCACCACGGTTTCGTCTTGATACGTAATGCCGATGGTCACCGGTCGTGCTTCAACCGTTTGGTCGGGTTTCACCACGTAAATGTATTCGCCGTTCTGCCCCGTTTGCACTGCCGACGACGGCACGGCGACCGCGTTGGTCAGGTCCGAAAGCGTGAGCGCCACATTCACAAACTGCCCCGGCCACAACACGTCGTCCGTATTCGGAAACGTGGCGCGCAATTGGATCGTGCCGGTGGTTTCATCCACCGTGTTGTTGATGAAGGTCAATTCACCCTGTGGCGACGGCCCGCTCATGTTTTCAAACGTCGCCTCCACTCGCAACGTGCGTTCGCGCATCTCCCTTTGGATTTCCGGCAGATATTGTTCCGGTACGGCGAACGCGATGTAAATCGGATGGATCTGGTTGATGGTCAGCAGCACGTCGTCGGGTGCCTTGACGACGTTGCCTACGTAGGATTGCAGGGCGCCCGCCACACCATCCACCGGCGCGTTAATTTGGCAAAATCCCAGGTTTAAAAGTGCGTTGGTGATGGCGGCTTTGTCCGCCGCCACCGTGCCGGTGGCCGCGTCGAGACTGGCCTTGTCCGTGTCCAATTGGTCCTGCGAAATGATCTTGGCTTCGAACAATTTCGCGTCGCGCGAATAATTGGCCTTGGCATATTCCAACTGGCCGGTATCGCGTGCCAAATTCGCACGCGCCTGATCCAGTGCCGCCTGGGAGGGACGCGGATCAATCGTGAACAACGGGTCACCCGTTTTCACCTCTTGGCCCTCCCGGAAATGGATTTCACTGATCATCCCCTGGATCTGCGAGTGGACGGTCACCGTCGAGTACGGCATCACGTGGCCCACCGGTGACGGTTGAATTTGCACCGGCACATCGGTGGTGACAGCGGTGGCGACCAGCACCGGCGCCGCGCCGGCGGCGGGTTTCGCGTTGCGGGAACAACCGCCGGCCAGTAACGCGGTCACCGCTACCAGTGTTCCGGAAATTAAGATGGGATTTTTCATGCTTCCTTACTTTGCAAAATTGGTTTTGGTGGAGTTCTGCGCCGGGAATGGTTGAAAGGCCACCGCAAACTTTTTTAAAAATGTGGCGCGCTCCTTCTGAAACTTGGGATCAGAAACCGGCCGCCCCATGATGAGCTGTGTCAATTGGGGAAACGCCGCCGGAAACATGGTCAACGACCGCAGGGTCAGCATCACGTGGCGCGGGTCGAGGTCAGCGGCGATTTGGCCGCGCGCCTGCCGTTGCCGGATACGCTCCAGGCCGCGCGCCGTCGCCGCGCGCCGGTTTTTCTTGTCAATCAACTGCTGGTTGGCTTCGTGCAACGCCTCCCATTCCAGCAGGCGGACCCAGTCTGTGTCCTTGCACGCGGCCTCAAACCAAAAGGTGAGGCTCTCCGCCGGCTCGCCCGACAACGTTTCGGCCCAAGCCTGCCGCTCGGCCATTTTCAGGCGCAACACCTCACGAAACAGATGCTCCTTGTCGCCGAAATAATGATACAGCATCCGCTTGTTGATGGCCGCGCGTTGCGCGATGGCGTCCACCCGCGCACCGGTGAAACCGTTGGCGGCAAACTCCTTCAGCGCGGCGGACAAAATGCGCCCGCGCGTGCGCTTTGGGTTGCGCAAGGAGACGCTTACCATTTTGGCGGTCTGGCCCATAAACGAACACTAAGTAACCATCAAGTTACTTAAAACGCAAGTCCGATTGTTCATTCACAAAAAATGCGCGGGAACCAGCGGCGCCTAAAGCGGCGGTCTCTCCTTGTGCCAGGCGGTGCCCCGTTCGTAGGCATAGGCGATTTTCAGGAGCGTTTCCTCCCCGAACGGCTTGCCCAGCAGTTGCAGGCCGATGGGCCGTTTCGGGCTTTTGGTGAATCCACACGGAAGGCTGACGCCGCAGATGCCGGCGAGGTTGCAGGAAATCGTGAAAATGTCGCTCAGGTACATTTGCAGCGGGTCGTCGGATTTTTCGCCGATTTTGAACGCCGCCGTCGGCGAAGTCGGCGTGACGATGGCGTCCACGGTTTCAAACGCCTTGAGAAAATCGTTGCGGATGAGCGTGCGGACCTTTTGGGCGCGCAAATAATAGGCGTCGTAATAACCGCTGCTCAAAACGTAAGTGCCAAGAATGATACGCCGCTTCACCTCCGCGCCGAAGCCCGCGCCACGGGTTTTGCCGTAAAGTTCCACCGGGTCTGCGCCATCCACGCGCGCGCCATAACGGACTCCGTCAAACCGCGCGAGATTGGCCGACGCTTCGGCGGTGGCGATGATATAATACGTCGCCACCGCGTAATCCGTGTGCGGCAATGAAATCTCCACGAGTTCCGCGCCGAGTGCTTGAAATTTTTTCACGGCGGCGTCCACGGCCGATTTAACCTCCGCGTCGCGACCGCCAATCATGTATTCCTTCGGCAGGCCGAGTTTGAGTCCTTTGATGTCGCCGGTCAGCACGGCGGCATAATCGGGCACCGGCTGCGGCACGCTCGTAGAATCGCGTGAATCGTGCCCGCCAATCACGCTGAGCATCGTGGCCGCGTCGCGCACGTCCTTTGTGAGCGGACCAATTTGATCGAGCGAACTGGCAAAGGCGACCAGACCGTACCGCGAAACACAACCGTAAGTGGGTTTCAAGCCGACACAACCGCAGAGCGCCGCCGGCTGGCGGATGGAGCCACCGGTATCCGAGCCGAGCGCGGCAATCGTCTCGTCCGCGGCGACCGCTGCCGCCGAACCGCCGGACGAGCCGCCCGGAATGCGCGTCGTGTCCCACGGATTTTTGGTGATGCCGAACGCGGAATTTTCCGTCGAGCTGCCCATGGCAAACTCGTCCATGTTCAACCGGCCAAAGATGATGGCGCCCGCCGCTTTCAATTTTTCCACGACGGTCGCGTCATAGGGCGAAACAAATTGGCCGAGGATTTTCGAGCCGCAATTAAGCGGCTGGTTTTTGACGGCCAGCACGTCCTTGACCGCCACCGGCACGCCGAGCAGCGGGCGGCTTGCGCTACCGCCGCCCTGAGAAAGCAACTTATCCGCCGCGTCCGCCTGCGCGAGCGCGTCGGCGTCGTTGTGGCTGATGAAGGCGTGGATTTTTCCGTCCACGCGGGTGATTTGGTCGAGACACGACTGCATGGCCTCGCGCGCCGAGACCTCGTGTTGGGCGAGCCGGGCGCTCAGTTCGGAGATGGTTAGTTGGTTCAGCATCTGATTTTAACGCAAAGGCGCAAAGTCGCGAAAACGCAAGGAAAAGAAATCATTTTGCGCCTCTGCGTCTCGGTGTCTTTGCGTTAAAGAATTTTTCATTCGACGATTTTGGGCACGATGAAGAGACCATTGGCCTGGGCGGGCGCGTTGCGCAGGGCGGCGTTGTGCGGTAGCGACGGGCGGACTTCATCGGCGCGCGTGACATTGACCATCGGCACGGCATGGGCGGTCGGCTCGACGTTGCTCACCTCGAGTTCATTCAACTTTTCGACGTAGCCGAGGATGTGGCCAAGCTGCGCGCCGAGTTTTTTTTCTTCGTCGGGTGTCAGGTGAAGTCGCGCCAGGTGCGCGACGTATTTGATGTCAATTTCGGCGGAAGCCATAAAGGTAGTTTCAAGTTTCAAGTCCCAAGTTTCAAGTTGAAAGCTGAAACCGTGAGAGAGGGCGGGATAAAAGGCAAATCGGAAGTCAAAAATCGGCAATCGGCAATTCCCTATTCCTCGTCAAACTTCCGCTCGACGAGGGCTTTCAGCTCTTCGATGGCCTGATGCGCGTCGTCGCCGCGGACGTGCAGGGTCAGTTTGCTGCCGGGGCCGGCGGCGAGCATCATCAAGCCCATGATGCTTTTGCCGTTGATTTTTTCGCCGTCTTTTTCCACCAGAATTTCCGACGTGAACCGGTTGGCGGTCTTCACAAACACGGCGGCCGGCCGGGCGTGAATCCCCAGCTTGTTGACAATGGTCAGCTCCCTGGTGAGGAACTTCCCGTCTGGCAATTGCTTCGCGCTCATCGGTTTGCTCATATTACACTAGTGAAAACGGAACGAATTTCCACTTATTTTTGTGCCGGTGGCGGCAGATTGCCCGGCGCCATGTGGGCAATCAGGCGCCGGTCCAGGTCCTCGGCGGCATTGTAACCGGACATTTTCAATTTGGTCTGGTATGCGGCCACTTCGATGAGCCGCGCCAAATCCCGCCCCGGCCGCACCGGAATCACAATGTGCGGAATCTCCACGCCGAGCACTTTGACAAATTCCTGTTCCACGCCGACCCGCTCCACCTCGCCGACCTCATTCCACAACTTGAGGGTGACGACCAGATCGAGGGTCTTTTCCTTGCGCACGCTTTTGACGCCGAACATGGCGGCGACGTTGACGATGCCGATGCCACGGATTTCCATGTGGTCGCGCGTCAATTCGGCGCTGGTGCACATGACTTCGCGGCCATCCAGCAGCGTCACCTTGGTCACGTCATCGGCCACCAGGCTGTAACCGCGTTCAATGAGCGCCAGAACCGCTTCGCTTTTGCCGATGCCGCTTTCACCGCGAATGAGCACGCCCACGCCCAGGATGTCCACCGTGCTGCCCATTTCTGTGCCGCGCGGCGCGAACATCATTTCGAGCGCGAAGGTGGCGAAGTTGATGAATCGCATCGTGACGAGCGGCGTCTGAAAAATCGGCACACCGGCCCGGCTCGCCGCCGCCATCAGTTCGTCGTCCGGGCGAAGGTTGCGGCTGAACACGATGCCGGGAATCCGATAGGCGAACAGATCGGCATAGCGCGCCTCGCGGTCCGCGCGTGAGAGCGACCGCAAATAATACGTTTCGGCGTTGCCGAAGACCTGAATGCGCTTGTAGGCAAAGTACCGCGTGAACCCGCTCAGGGCCAGACCGGGACGATTGACCGTTGGCTCGCGGATGATGCGCTTAAGTCCGTCCTTGCCGGACAGCAAGCGCAATTGCAGCGAGTCGGCGTGTTCCGCGTAAAACCGTTCAACCGTGACGGATTGGTGCGCCATATTTTTTAATCAGGCGAGATTAAGAAAAAATTAAGATTAAGAACGAATGCCGTGCAGGTTCGCGCTCATAATCTTGCTCATAATCTTAATCTTCATCCCGTTTCATAAATTAAATTCCGGTCCCAGATAAATCTCCCGCGCCTTCGGGTCGTTCGTCAAAAATTCCGAACTGCCCTCCACCAGCACTTGACCCTTGTGGATGATGTAGCCGCGGTCAATCAATTTCAAGGTTTCCCGCACGTTATGGTCGGTAATCAAGATGCCCAGCCCGCGCTCCTTCAGGCGGCGGACAATCTTCTGCACCTCATAAACCGCGATAGGGTCAATGCCGCTGAACGGCTCGTCCAGCAGCATCAGCCGAGGGCTGGTCACCAGCGCGCGGGTGATTTCCAGCCGGCGCTTCTCGCCGCCGCTGATCTGATACGCCCGGCTCCTCGCCACCGGCGTCAAATCCAGTTCCTCCAGCAGATACTTCAGCCGCACTGCGCGTTCGTCGCGCGACAGCTTGCACGTTTCCAGGATGGCCAGAATGTTTTCGGCGACGGTCAGCTTGCGGAACACCGAGGGTTCCTGCGTCAAATAACCAATGCCCAGCCGCGCGCGTTTATGCATGGGCAGGCGCGTGATGTCGCGCGCCTGAAATTTCACCGCGCCTTCGTCCGGTTTCACGACGCCGACAACCATATTGAAGGTCGTCGTCTTGCCCGCGCCGTTCGGGCCGAGCAACCCGACAATCTCGCCGGCTTTCACGTTCACCGAGACGCCGTCGACGACCCGGCGGCTGGAATACTCCTTCATCAGCCCTTCCGTGGCGAGCAGCAGGCCGTTGGTTTGTGCCGTGGTCGTTTCCATGCAAATCACTTGGGCGCGGTCATTTGATTGGTGGCCGCTGGCGGGAAATTGGTTTCTACCACCGGCGAATTGGTTTCCACCACCATTAAATTGGTGCCGGCCATTGCGCCGTTGAGGTTCTGGTGGAAGACGATTTTCGGACTGGTAATGTTGAGATGATTGTTCGCGCGGTCCCAGACAATCACGTCGCCGGTGGACGTGCCTTGGGCGTTGCTCAATTCCGGCTGGCCGGTCAACGTGACTGTTTCGTTGGTCACGCCGTTCTGAACGTTGTAGACATAAACCGCCTTGTCCGCCGTGGCGTGCATCTTCTGGCCTTTGTCGTCCGTCGCGTCAATCACCACGTTTGTTTCGGCGACGATATGGTTGATGCGGCCACCGGTCTGCGGCAAATCGGCGACCAGCCGTTCGCAACTCAGCTTCATCTCCGGATCGTCCACGCGGACTTGCCCCTGATACGTCGCCTCACGCGCCGTCAAATCAAAATCCACGCTGTCCGATTCAATGCGGGTGGGGCCGCGCGGTTGCGGTTTGGGCGCGGGCGCATTCGTCGTCACCAGCGCCAGGATTTCGTTGACGGCATTCGTGTTTGCGTTCGTGATGGTGGTGGTGTTCGTCTGCGCCAGCAGCGTCCCGGCGGCGGCCAGGACAATCAACGCAATGTAACCAAAGATTTTCACGGCTCAATTCGTCCTTTCCGACCCGAGTTCAATGACGGTGGATACACGATTGGAGATGGTGAGGAAGGAATCGCTTTGCCGCCACAAAAAACCTTCGCCTTCAACCCGGACTTTCCCATCCCCCGTCTGCACCTGCAACCGGCCGGAGGAACTCGCGGTGCCATTCAACTGATTGTAGATACATTCCGGCGCATTGATGACGATTTCCGGTTGGCCGTCCGGCCGGAACAGTTCGAGCCGGAGTTGTTTGATGGCGAGCAATCCGCCCGGCAGCGGTTGCGCTTCCGCCCCGGACAACCGCGACTTCATCTGCTGCTGGTTCGGCGCCGGATAATATTCCACTGAGGTAAAATCGTTCACGTGGCTTACGGCATTCGATTGCGCGCGGCTTTCCGCGGCGGCAAAGAATAAAAGCACACCGGCAATCAATAGCCGCATGATAAGTGGCAAGTGACACGTGACAGGAATTGTCATTCGCGCCGTATTGTGGATTTTCATATCACTTATCACGTTTCACCTGTCACTTTGACGGTCATTCGCGGTAATGTGCAACAATCGAATCCCATTTTCCCTGCGCCTGCAAAATCATTTCCGCCACTTCGCGCACCGCGCCGTGGCCGCCCGCCGCGCGCGTGACGTAGTGCGCCGCCGCCTTCACTTCGCGGCCCGCGTTGGCCACGGCCACGGCGAGGCCCGCCCGTGTCAGCGGTCCCAAATCCACCACGTCATCGCCGACAAAACAAACGGCGCTCCAATCCAGCCTGGTTCGGCGTAACAGCTTTTCCACCGCGCCGGTTTTGCTCAAGCGGTCGCCTTGTTGAACGAGAAAGTTAATTCCCAGTTCGGCGGCGCGGGCTTCCGTTACCGGCGAGGGCCTGGCTGAAACCCAGCCGACCTGGAAACCGGCCCGGCGCAGGAAAATCAGGCCAAGTCCGTCCGGAATGTGAAACCGCTTGATTTCCCGCGCACCGCTGATGAAAACCGACCCGTCGGTCAACACCCCATCCACGTCGCACAGAAAAAGCCGGACGGCTTTGAGTCGAGCGTCGAGCGACGAGTGACAAGGGCTTTTCCTGTTCTCGACTCTCGACTCTCGACCCTCGACTTTCTTGTCGCTTGTCACACGTCACCTATCACCTTGCTACTGCGTTGAAAACCTTGAGCAGACTGCGGAGCAGGCCCGGCATTTCCGCCAGCGGTATCATGTTCGGCCCGTCGCTCAATGCCTTGTCTGGATTCGGGTGGGTTTCGATGAACAGGCCGTTGGCGCCCGCCGCCAGCGCGGCGCGGGCCAGCACCGGTGCAAATTCACGCTGGCCGGACGATTTGTCGCCGCCGCCGCCCGGCAACTGCACCGAATGTGTTGCATCAAAAACCACCGGGCAGCCGAAGCGCTTCATGATGGGAATCGAGCGCATGTCGGACACGAGATTGTTATACCCGAACGTCGTGCCACGTTCCGTGAGCAAGATTTTTTCCGCGCCAGCGTGCCGGGCTTTCTCGACGACCTGGCCCATTTCCGTCGGCGACAGGAACTGGCCTTTTTTCAAATTCACGATCTGGCCGGTCAACGCGGCGGCTTCAATCAAATCCGTCTGGCGGCAGAGAAAGGCCGGAATTTGCAGAATGTCTACGACTTCACCGACCACGGTGGCCTGGGCTTCCGTGTGAATGTCGGTCAGGACCGGCACGCCGACTTTGGCGCGGACCTTGGCCAGGATTTCCAGGCCGGCTTCCATGCCCATGCCGCGAAAGGATTTGGCCGAGGTGCGGTTGGCCTTGTCGAAGCTGGCCTTGAAGACGTAGAAAACACCGAGGGCGGCGCAGGTTTTTTTGAGCGCGGCGGCAACTTGCAGGCACAACTTCTCGTGTTCAATCACGCACGGCCCGGCAATCAGAAACAAGCGGCGCGGCGAATTGAGATTTTTCCAGATGGCGGCATCGTTGAGCACGCGGAAGTTTTAGCAGTGAAACGAGGGAAAGTAAATGGCGGTTGGAAGTCAAATCACCGTCCCGTGCGGGATGACGGCGTTTTTGGGGATGATGACGATGCCGTCGCGGATGTAGTAAAGTTCGTGGTCCAATTTGTCGGGTTTGCCGGCGGGCGAGATGGTCACGTTGTTGCCGATGCGCGCGTTTTTATCAATGATGGCGTTCTCGATTTTGCAGTTGGCACCGATGCCAATCCGCGGTTTGCCTTCGCACTCGTGCATGAGCACGGACTCCTGGGATTCGTAAAAATCGCTGCCGAGGATAACGACGCGGTTCAATTCCGTCCCGCTGCCGACGACGGTGCGCAGGCCGACGATGCTGCTGGTGATGCGCGCCTGGTTGATGATGCAGCCGTCGGAAATCACCGCGTGGTCAATCTGCGCGCCGTTGATTTTGGAGCCGGGCAGGTAACGCGGGCGGCTGAAAATCGGCGCGCTCATGTCAAAGAAATTAAAGCGCGGCAGTTCGGAAACGAGATCGAGATTGGCCTCGAAAAACGAGCGGATGGTGCCGATGTCCTCCCAGTAACCCTGAAAGATGTAGGAGAAAACCCGGTGGGTATTGATGGCGTGCGGGATGATGTGCTTGCCGAAATCGGGCAGCGGATTGTCCAGCAATTCGCGGACGAGCTGGCGGTTGAAAACGTAGATGCCCATCGAGGCGAGAAACAACTCGCGTTCCCCTTCCACGCCGAGTTTGTGATACCATTCGGGCGGCAGCCGCAAGGAGTCCAGCATGGCGTCGTCGTTCGGCTTTTCCACGAACCGCGTGATGCGGCGGTCTTCGCCGATTTGCATGATGCCGAGCGAACGCGCGTCGTTGCGGATGACTGGAATCGTGGCCACGGTGATGTCCGCGCCGGTTTCGGCGTGCTGCGCCACCACGTCGCGGAAATTCATCCGGTACAACTGGTCGCCGCTCAGAATCAGGAGGTAATCAAAGTCGTGGCTGAGGAAGTGAATCAGGTTTTTGCGGACGGCGTCGGCGTTGCCCTGGTACCACGAGGTGTTGGTGAATGTCTGCTGCGCGGCGAGAATTTCTACGAAGCCGCTCGTAAAGTGGTCGAATTTGTACGTCCGCGAAATGTGACCGTGCAGCGAGGTGGAATTGAACATCGTCAAAATGTAAATGCGCCGGAACCCGGAGTTAATGCAGTTGGAAATCGGGATGTCCACCAACCGATATTTGCCGGCCAGCGGCACCGCCGGTTTCGCCCGCTCCTTGGTCAGCGGAAACAACCGCGAGCCCTGGCCGCCGCCCATGATGACGGAAAGCACGTTGCTGATGTTAAAAGGTCGAGGGCCGGTTGGTGACATAATTTTTTTTGACCCACAAAATATAACGAGAACATTGGCGAGGAGGCAAGCGGCGGATAAAGGGCGGAAATTGGAGAGCCGCCTGGCCCCAGTTTTGCGAATTAGGGAGCAAACGTCGGCAGGGACAAAGTGAACGTCGAGCCTTGGTTGTCTTTACTTTGCGCCTGGATGACGCCGTGGTGTTCGTGCAGGATGCGCTGGCTGATGGCCAGCCCCAAACCGGTGCCATTCTTCTTGGTTGTAAAAAACGGCTCAAACAGCCGTCCCAGATTTTCCCGCGCAATGCCCACGCCGGTGTCCTGGATGCGAATGCGCAACCACTGCGTATCGCGCCCGTTTTCCGCGTTTTCCGTGGCAACCGTCAGCACACCGTTCATGTCCATGGCTTCCAGCGCGTTGAGCAGCAGGTTCATAAACGCCTGTTGCAATTGCACCTCGTCACCGCGCACCGTGTCGGTTTGCGCCTGATAATGGCGTTGGAGGGAAATCAATTTCCCGGAGATTTGGTGGTGCAGCAGCCGCAACGAATGATCGAGCAACTCATGCACGCGCACGGTCGTGAAGGCCGCTTCCTTGGGCGCCGCGAACCGCAGCATTTGCGTGACAATCGCATTGATGCGCTGCAACTCGCGGTTGACGACTTCAGTCAACTCCGCGTCCTGGCCTTTTTGCAGCAGCAAGTCAATGAACGTTTTGATGGCGACCATGCCGTTTTTGATTTCGTGCGCCATGTTGGCCGAAAGTGTGCCGAGGCTGGCCAACCGATCCAGCCGGCGCATGTTCCGTTCAAAAACCGGCGCGGAGGTCAGGTTGTTGAGCACGACGACCACCTGCGACTGCGCGCGTGTTTTCACCGGCAGGATGCTCACCCGCAGGGTGGTGGTGCCGCGCCGGGTGGTTTTCAGCAAAATTTCCTGGTTGGTCACCGGCTGGCCGCTCTTGGCGGCATCGCGAATGAGCCGGGGTAACGGGGCGGGCAAGGAACTCAGCGGCGCATTTCGCAGCCGCTCCGCTTTTACGTGCAAATGTCCGGCGGCTTCCGGCGTGCCAACGGCAATGCGTCCGCGTGCATTCACCACCAGCACCCCGCACGCAAGGCATTCCTGCAAAAGACCTGCCGGATTTC
>Ga0326728_10009494_pt1 | contig 23399 bp, 18 predicted proteins | sample MB3enrmetagenome_FD_207602 | JGI IMG/M metagenome (GOLD analysis project Ga0326728, IMG submission 207602) | Lab enriched peat soil microbial communities from McLean, Ithaca, NY, United States - MB31MN | ecosystem: Environmental > Terrestrial > Soil > Wetlands > Peat | place: USA: New York... | reverse complement strand
CACCAGCTGAACAGGGTGGTCGTCGCCTCCTGCTCCCCGAGGACGCACGAGTTCCTCTTCAGGACGACCATCCGCGAGGCGGGCCTTAACAAGTACCTCTTCGAGATGGCGAACATCAGGGACCAGTGCTCCTGGGTCCATATGAAGGATAAGGAGAACGCCACCGAGAAGGCCAAGACCCTCGTAAGGATGGCGGTGACGAACGCCAATTACATAAGGCCCTTAAAAGAGGTGAGCATTGGCGTCAACAAGAGGGCCCTCGTTGTCGGCGGCGGCCTCGCGGGCATGACAGCGGCCCTCAAGTTCGCAAGGCAGAACTTCGAGGTATACCTCGTCGAGCAGGAAAACGCCCTCGGAGGCAACCTGAGACACATATACACGACCCTGGACGGCGTCGATGTGCAGGAATTCCTGGCGAACCTCACCGAGCAGGTGACGAGCCACCCGCTCGTACACGTCCTGACCGAGACCATCGTGACGGGTCATGCCGGCTTCAAGGGCAACTTCGAGACAGACCTGCTTCACGGGCCGACGATGGCCGCGCGGAAGCTGAAGCACGGGGTTGTCGTCCTGGCTACCGGCGGCGAGGAATGGAAGCCCAAGGGGCAGTACGGGTACGGGGAAGACCCGCGCGTCATGACCCAGATGGAGCTGGAGGCACGGCTTGCCGAAAAGACGGTGCCGCCTGCAAAGAGGGTCACTATGATACAGTGCGTTGGGTCGAGGAACGATGATCGGCCTTACTGCAGCCGTATCTGCTGCTCCAACGCGATAAAGAACGCGCTGGCGCTTAAGCAGGCCTCGCCGGACCTCGACGTGGTCATCCTTTTCAGGGACGTGATGACCTACGGCTTCCTCGAAAAGCATTACCTGGCCGCCCGCAGGGCCGGGGTGCGCTTCATGCGTTACGAGAAGGAGCGGCCGCCGGTCGTTGCCCCATCGAATGGCAGGATCACTGTCACGTGCTACGACCCTTCGATCATGGAGGAGTCGGTATTCGATACGGACCTGGTCGCCCTGAGCGCAGCCACAATCGCCCGCGACACGGAGGAATTGGGCAACCTCCTGAAGGTCCCGAGGACGCAGGAGGGCTTCTTCCTGGAGGCGCATATGAAGCTGCGCCCCGTCGATTTCGCGTCCGATGGCATCTACCTGTGCGGCCTCGCCCATTCGCCCAAGAACATGCGGGAGACCATCACCCAGGCGGAGGCGGCGGTAGCGAAGGCCTGCACCCTGCTGTCGAAGGAGCAGATCCTGGTCGGTGGCGTCGTCGCCGAGGTGCAGGGGGACAAGTGCGCAGCCTGCCTGACGTGCGTCCGGGCCTGCCCTTACGCCGTGCCGGTCATAAATGCGAAGGGGGAGGCGGAGATCGATATAAGCAAGTGCAAGGGGTGCGGCACATGTGCGGCCGAGTGTCCCGCCAAGGCCATCGACCTGATGCACTTCCGCGACATTCAGATCATAGAGAAATCGCGCGCTTTAGTCTCCTGAAGGAGGACCACGATGTCGTTTGAGCCTAACATTATTGCGTTTTGCTGCGAGCACTGAGCGTATACCGCTGCGGACCTGGCAGGTTCGATGAGACTGAGCTATCCGACGAACGTGAAGATCGTGAAGGTGCCGTGTACCGGGAGGATCGATATCATACATATACTGAAGGCCCTCGAGAACGGGGCTGACGGGGTCTTCCTGGCGGGCTGCCTGGAGGGGGAATGCCATTTCCTTAAAGGGAACCTGCGCGCCAAAAAGCGCGTGGGCCGGGCGCAGGAGCTGCTCAACGAGTGCGGCATCGGGGGAGATCGCATAGTGATGTACAACCTTTCCTCCGCCCAGGGGCAGAGGTTTGCCGAGATCGCCCGTGAGATGACCGAGAAGATTCGGCAGATCGGACCCAATCCGGCGAAGAACGGGAAGGCAAGAAAAGATAGTTGAGCGCCCCTTCCCTGTCAGGAAGGGGAGGCCGGGCGATTCGCTAAAAGAGCGGGTTGCGCGTCAGGCCGGTGGAGGGGGCGGCGCTGACCCCCAATAATCGAAGAGGGAGAGATTATGATTGTAGCGAACAGGAAACCCTTTGAGGAGATCGTGGAGATGCTGAAACCGTACAGCAAGATCCTTCTCCTCGGCTGCAACGAGTGCGTTACGGTCTGCGCGGCAGGCGGGGCCAAGGAAGTGGCCGTCCTCGCCTCCGAGCTGCGGATGCACCGCGAAAAGGAGGGCAGCCCCCTCGAGATCGTGGAGCATACCCCTGAGCGGAATTGCGACCCGGAGTACGTGGACAGCCTCGCACCCGTCATCGGCGACGCCCAGGCGATACTCTCCATGGCGTGCGGCTGCGGCATACAGTTCGTGGGCGAGAAGTACCGGGACAAGCGCGTCCTGCCCGCCGTCAACACGAGCTTCTATGGCGTCACCGAGGAGCAGGGGATGTGGGCGGAGCGCTGCCAGGGATGCGGCAACTGCATCCTCGATAAGACCCTCGGCGTCTGCCCCGTTGCGCGGTGCGCGAAGAGCCTCTTCAACGGCCCATGCGGTGGCTCCCACGGTGGGAAGTGCGAGGTGAGCGACGAGACGCCGTGCGGCTGGCAGCTTATAGTCGATCGCTACAAAGAGCTTAACATGCTCGATAAATATATGGAGATTCAGCCGTTGAAAGACTGGTCAACGTCGAGAGACGGCGGTCCGAGGAAAAGGGTTAGGGAGGATCTGAAATCATGAGCGCAAGCAACCTCGAAAGAGTGCTGAAGGGCGGCAACTTTGCGGTCACCTCGGAGTGCGGTCCCCCGAGGGGGGCGGACCCTGAAGCAGTGCGCAAGAAGGGGGGCTACCTCAAGGGGTACGTGGACGCCGTCAACGTTACGGACAACCAGACGAGCGTCGTCAGGATGTCGAGCATCGGCGCCTCGGTCCTGCTGAAGCAGATGGGCTTCGACCCCATCATGCAGATGGTCTGCCGCGACCGGAACAGGATCGCCCTCCAAAGCGACCTCCTCGGGGCATCGGCCCTCGGTCTGAACAACGTCCTCTGCCTTTCGGGGGACCACCAGAAGTTCGGCGACCACCCTACCGCCAAGAACGTCTTCGACATCGACTCGATGCAGCTCATCAAGACGATAAAGGGGTTGAGGGACGACGGGAGGTTCCTGGGTGGGGAAGAGGTGAAAGGGGGCAAGCCCGATATGTTCATCGGTTGCGCGGAGAACCCCTTCGCGGACCCTTTCGAGATCAGGGCGATGCGCCTTGCGAAGAAGGCCGCGTGCGGCGCCCAGTTCGTCCAGACGCAGTGCATCTTCAACGTGCCGAAGTTCGAGAAATGGATGGAGATGGTGCGCGACCTAGGCGTCCATGAGAAGGTCTATATCCTGGCCGGCGTCACGCCCTGCAAGTCGATAGGCATGGCCCGCTACATGCAGAAATCGGTGCCAGGCATGGACGTGCCCGAGGACCTGATAACCCGTCTGAAGGGCGTGCCCAAGGAGGGCGTGGCTGACGAGGGCATCAAGATCGCTATTGAGACCGTTCAGCAGGTGAGGGCGATAAAAGGCGTAGCCGGGGTCCACCTGATGGCCATCGAGTGGGAAGAAAAGGTGGCCGAGCTTGTCCAGGGGGCGGGCCTTTACCCCAGGCCCTAAAGGCGTATCCGGGCCTGGACCGGCCGATAGGCCGCACAACTGACTGCAAAAACATGTCCCCTCCGCCGATCTTCCGATCGGAGGAGGGGATTTCTTGTTCATCCCTGCATTTATTGACAAGCAAACGCCCCTGAAATAGCCCCCTTTTTCTTATGTCAAGGGCAGAAGAACGGTGAACTTGGCCCCCTTATTGGGTGCACTTTCCACGTCTATCGTGCCGCCGTGGTTTTGTATGATGCCGTAGCAGACCGACAGGCCGAGCCCCACCCCCTTCACCTGTTCCTTAGTGGTGAAAAAGGCGTCAAAAATCTTTTCCTTGATCTCTGCCGTCATTCCGATCCCCGTATCCTGGATGGTGGCTCGCAGAAAATTATCTTCCTTCTTGGTCGCCACGCTGAGCGTGCCGCCATGCAACATCGCTTCCATCGCGTTCTTCACTATGTTCAGAAAGACCTGCCTCATCTGTCCCGGAGAAACCATGATTGCGGGGAGGGTCTCGTCGAAGGCCGTCATCAGCTTTATGTCCGACTCTCGCAACTGCTTTTCCATGAGCATCAGGATGCCCTCCAAAAAGGCGTTGATGTCTATCTCTTTTCGCGCCTCTTCTTCAGGCCTCGAAAAAGTGAGCATGTTCTTCAGCATTACGGAGAGCCTGACCACCTCCGAAAGCGACATATCCAGGAGCTTACGCCTCTTGCTCGTTTCCGGTATCTCGTCCTTGAGCAGCTCCAGGGTGTTCATGATGCCGTAGAGCGGGTTGTTCAGCTCGTGCGCGATCTGGGAGGTGAGCCTTCCCATTGCCGCCAGCCTCTCTGCCTGGAACAACTGGTCCTGGGTCTCTTTTAGCTTCCGCTTCACCGTAATCATCTCTCGCAGGTCCTTGAACATGCCGATCGCGGCCATCTCCTCGCCCTTGTCATCGTAAAGGATCGATGCCGAAAGACTGATATCGATTACCTCTCCGGCCTTGTTCTTGACGTAAAGCTCGGTCGGAAGCAAAATGCCTTTTCTACCGGATTTTTCGTCGAGGATCATCTCCCGTATCTTCCTGGCAAGCCCCTTCGGATAGAGATTCTTGACGTTTGCCCGCCCTACGATCTCCTCTCTGTCGTAACCTAAGAGCTGTTCCGCCGCCTTGTTGTACATTATGATATCGCCCTTCGGGTCCGTAACGATGATGCCGTCGGGCGAGGCCTCGATAAGCCTGTTGAGGAACTGGTTGACTTCTCTCAGGTTTTTTTCCATATTTTTTCGCTCGGTGATATCCATCATCAGTCCCTCGTAGCCGGCCACCTCGTTTTGCTCGTTGGCGATGGTGTGCGACGTGAGGAGAATGGTTATGATCTCACCGTTTTTTCGCTTGAAGCTGACCTCGTAGTCTTTCACGTATCCTTCCCGCTCTGCGATTCCCCTGAATTTTCCCCTGTCTTCGGGATTTTCGTAGACGTCCCTACTGAGGTCTAGCGCAAGGATCTGCTCCTTGTTGTCGTACCCCAGCATGTCCACCATTGCCTGATTGCAGTCGATAAACTTGCCTTCCGTGCTGCTTATGAAAACCCCGTGCTTGATGCTTTCGCACAGGCGCCTGTATTTTTCCTCCGACATCCGTACCTGGGCTTCCATTTGCTTCCGCGCGGTGATGTCCCTCATGTAGATGTAAAGTTTCTGCTTTTTACCGATTTTCCCTGTTGCTATGCAGACCTCGCAATCCATCAGGCTCCCAGTCTTGTGGATTACCTGCATCTCGGTGCAGACCTTTCTGCCGTCGTCGTCGCAAATCTCCCTTTCCATCAGGGCAAGGGTGTTCAGCGATTCCTCCGATAGGAACAACCCGACGCCGCCCCCGAACAGTTCTTCCCTGGAAAAGCCCGTTATCCCCGACGTGATGCTGTTAACATACTCGACCTTGCCCGTCTTTTCCGTTACGATGATGCCGTCATCCCCCATCTCAAGAATCTTCTCAAGCTTTTCGTAGAGTTGTTCCAAGTTCGAGCCCCTTGCCGGGTCCTTTTTTTGCTGCAATCTGCGCATAGTTGGTCCTCCCCGCATCCCTGCTAAACATGATACCACGCGGTAAAAGCATACATCAGCAAAAATTTTTCAGATTTTCCTTGACAAGGTCTATAAATACTGTAATACTTATATTAATGGTAAAAACTATAAAATCCAATCGAGGTTCATTATGGAAATTCTCACTATATCCGAGGCGAGTAAGATTTGCGGCGTGTCGCTCAAGACACTTATAAACTGGGTAGACGCGGGCCACATAAAGGCATACAGGACGCTAGGCGGTCATCGAAGGATAGAAAGGGACGAACTGTACCGTTTCATGGAGGAGCATAAGATGCCCATACCGAAAGAACAAAAGGCCGATAAGCGCAAACGAATCCTGGTTGTCGACGACGATAAGATCATTGTGGAGAGCATCGTCCTAGCGCTCGAAGAAGATGAGCACGGCTATGACGTGATATCTGCAGGCGACGGGTTTGAAGCAGGCTTGCAGGTGAGCCACTTCAAGCCCGACCTCCTCATTCTGGATATCATGATGCCGGACATCAACGGCTACGAGGTCTGCAAAAGAATCAAAGGCAATCCGGAATCCCAGCGCATAAAGGTCATCGTTCTCTCAGCGTACCTGGACCAGGACAATTTCAACAAGATGAAGGAGTTTGGAGCTGACGCATGTTTTTCCAAGCCCTTGCCGCTACCGGATCTCAAAAAGGAAATTGTCAAGTTGCTGGGGACCTAATAATAGGGGGCTGCCATGTCTTTTATGGAATGCTTGAAAAAGAACAAGTTCGTGATCACCTCGGAGATACAGGTATCGGTCGAGACTGATACGAGCGCCATGGTCGGAACGCTGAACAAGGTAAAGGGCAGGGTGGACGGGCTTATCGTCTCGGAGGTGGAGATAGAAGGTGTCGTCTGTGATTCCGTTAATATTTGCAGCGAGTTGAGACTGAATGGCTACGACCCCATGCTCGAGACGACGACAAGGGAAAAGAGCAGGATAGACTTGCAGAATCAGCTTATTAAGGCCTCCGACGCAGGGGTCCAGAACCTCCTGACCTTCACCCGTGATTACCGGTTGACCGGCGACGGCTTGAACGAGATGATGTTCTTCCACGTCGACTCGGCAAAACTCTTCTCGGTCCTGGACTCCCTGAAAGACGGCCACGACGTCAAGGGGAATCAGATCAATAAGAACGTAGATTTCGTAGTCGGCGCAGGCGTCGATGCATCATGGGGGAAGAAGGTGCCCGATCTGGAGCTGCGGGAGATGGAGCACATGGTCGAGCTGGGAACCAGCTACTTCATCACTACGCCGGTTTTCGACCTGGACGACTTCTCCCAGTTCGTGCAGCGCGTGAAGCCCTTCGGCATTCCGATCATCGCGGAGGTAATCCTTATCAGGTCGGCAGGCATGGGTCACCTCCTCAACAAATATATCCGGTCGAATCTCGTGCCCGGCAGTATCATCCAACGGCTCCTCAAGGCCCCTGACAAGGAAAAGGCAAGCGTTGATATATTTGCCGAGCTGATAAAGGGTCTAAGGGGGGCGTGCCACGGCATTCACATCGTCCCCTTTGGGGCGGAAGATAAGATCTCCAAGTACCTGGATGCCGTAAGGCTATAGGAAGGAGGCGCCCCGTGCCCGAGATCGGAACGGCTGATAGGCCGGGTTCTCCCGACTTCTCCTCCCTGGCAGAAGTCGCCGACGTCCAGGACTGCTTTCAGTGCCAGAAATGCTCGGCCGGCTGCCCGGTGGCTTTTGCAATGGATTATAAGCCAAACCAGGTTATGCAGATGATCTCCCTGGGCATGAACGACAGGCTGCTGTCATGCAAGACCATCTGGATCTGCGCCTCTTGCTATACATGCAGCACCCGTTGTCCCAATGCGATTGACATCGCCGGCGTAATGGACTGGCTCCGCCGGACCGCGCTTAAGGCAAACGTGGCAGTGAGCGAAAAGGACGTACCCCTTTTCCACGCCGCCTTTCTCGACTCTGTCCGCACTCACGGCCGGGTGCACGAGCTTTCCATGATGGTCCGGTACAAGATGAAAAGCGGCAGGTACTTTGACGATATGAAGCTCGGCTGGAAGATGTTCACAAAGGGGAAATTGAGAATCCTCCCTTCGAAGACCAAACGAAAGACAGAAATTGCCGGGCTTTTCAAGAGTCGAGGATCGTAGATGCCGGCCGGCGTTCCCAAAAGGGAGAGACCTGTATGGAAGTCATTTATGCCTTTTCTTCTTCATGGGGGGCGCCCTCACGGGCTTTGCCCGTAGAGCGGGCGACGCAGGCCGTAATAACTTAAAGGAGCAGGTCATGAAGGCTTCCTACTATCCCGGCTGCGCCCTCCACGGGACGGCCTTGGAATACGACGAGTCGACCAGGGCCGTTGCCGCGCTGCTCGACGTCGAGCTGGTCGAGCTTCCCGATTGGAGTTGTTGCGGGGCAAGCTCGGCCCATGCCACCGACGAGGCCCTCGCCATCGACCTGCCCGCACGAAACCTGTCGATTGCTGAGGCGCAGGGGATGGACCTCGTCGTTCCATGTGCCGCTTGCTATAGCCGTCTCAAGACGGCGGAGAGAAAGACGTCGGGGGACGGGGCAAGGGACGGCGGCATCCGCGTCCTCAATCCCCTGGAATTTCTCCTTGCCGCAGGTCTTTCGGCCAAGATGGAGGGGCTTTTAAAACGGCCCCTCACGGGGCTGAAGGTCGTCTGCTATTATGGCTGCCTCCTCGTTCGGCCTCCTGACGTCACGGGGACGAAGGGGTACGAGCATCCGGAAGAAATGGACCGGCTGATCGAGCTTACCGGGGCGGAGCCGGTCCCGTGGTCGTACAAGACCGATTGCTGCGGCGGGAGCCTCGTCCTCACGCGGACCGATATCGTCATGCACTTGGCAGGCAGACTTTTTGAAAAGGCGGTCGAGGCAGGCGCGGAGGCCATCGTCGCTGCATGTCCGCTTTGCCAGTCGAACCTCGATTCCAGGGAGGAGGAGATCGCCCGCAGGTCTGGCAGCCGCTATGGGCTGCCCGTATTCTATTTTACCGAGCTGATAGGCCTGGCTATGGGCCACAGGGATGCGGATAAGTGGCTCAGGCGCCATTTCGTGGACCCTAGGAAGCTTCTCGCTTCGAAGGGCCTGGTGGGGTAGCCGAATGAAAAAGACAGAGTGGGAAGGGGACAAGGAAAAAGTCGGGGCGGTGCTCGTACTGGGCGGGGGCGTCGGAGGGATGCAGGCCGCCCTGGACCTGGCCAACTCGGGCTTCAAGGTGTACCTCACCGAAGAGGACACGGCCATCGGCGGGCGGATGGCCCAGCTCGACAAGACGTTTCCCACGAACGACTGCTCCATGTGCATTATAAGCCCCAAGCTGGTCGAGACGGGCCGCCACCTCAATATCGAGCTGATGACCGATACCGAGCTTGCCAGGGTGGAAGGGGAGGCAGGCAATTTCACGGTCACGCTGCGGCACAAGCCGCGCTATATCGACGTGTCGAAGTGCACGGGATGCACGGAGTGCGCCCAGGTCTGTCCCGTTGTCATCCCCGGCCGGTTCGACGAAGGGATGGCAAGGCAGCGGGCCGCCTACAAGCTGTACCCGCAGGCCGTTCCCAACGCGTATGCCATTGAAAAAAGGGGGATCGCTCCATGCCGCAACGCCTGCCCGTCGGGCCAGCGTGCCCAGGGGTACATCGCCCTTATCAGGGAAAACCGTTACGATGACGCACTCCGCGTTATCAAGGAAGACAACCCGTTTCCGGGTATATGCGGCCGCATTTGCAACCATCGGTGCGAAAGCGCCTGCAACAGGCTCCTCCTCGACCAGGCGCTCGATATCCGTGCGCTCAAGCGCTTCGTCACGGACAAAGTCTATGCGAAGCCCCGTCAGCCGGTCCTTCCGATCACGCCGACTCAATCCAAAGGCGTGGCCGTCATCGGCGCCGGGCCCTGCGGGTTGACTGCCGCGCAGGACCTGGTGCGGCTCGGCTATCCCGTTACGGTGTTCGAGACTCTTCCGGTTGCCGGCGGGATGCTGCGGGTCGGCGTGCCCGAGTACCGGCTGCCGAAGGAGATCATCGAGCGCGAGGTCGCTGACATCGTAGACCTGGGGGTGGACCTGCGGCTCAACAGCCCCGTTACGAACCTCGACGATATCTTCAAGCAGGGTTACGACGCAGTGTTGATCGCCGTAGGCGCGCACGAAGGTATCCGGCTGCCCATCCCCGGGGCGGACCTGGACGGGGTGTTCATCAATACCGTGTTTTTGCGGGACGTGAGGCTGGGCCGCCCGCCGGAGATGGGGGACCGTGTAGTCGTGATCGGCTCGGGGGACGTTGCCATGGACTGTGCCCGTACGGCTGTACGGCTGGGTAAAGAGGTGCACGTCCATTACCGCCGGACCATTAGCGAAGCGACTGCCGACCCCCTTGAGATCGAGCACGCGGAGGCCGAAGGCGTCACGTTCCATTACCTGTCGAACCCCATCGAGATCCTGAGCGACGGCAAGAACCGAGTTGTCGGGATTCGATTCGTTCGTATGGAGCTCGGCGAGCCGGATGAGAGCGGCCGGCGCCGGCCCATGCCGGTAGCAGGATCGGAGCATGTCGTGCCTTGTGATAACGTCATCTTTTCCGTCGGCCAGCGCGCAGGTCTCGGTTTTATTCCGGAGAGCGTCGGGGTCGGCCTGACGCGTGAGGCGACGATTGCAGTCAATCCGAATACGTTTGCGGCGACCCGTGCAGGCGTCTTTGCTGCGGGGGACGTGACGAAGGGAACGGCTTTTGTCATCGAGGCGGTTGATTCCGGTCATAAGGCAGCGGCCAGCATCCACAGGTATCTTCAAGGCGAGGACCTCGAGCCGCCATCAAGGCCGAACCTGCCCGTCATAAAACTGACAAAGGAGGAGATCGACGAACGCGTCGTCCACGGCGAGGCGCGTGTCACGCCCAGAGTGCGGATGCAGGCCCGCACCGTCGAGGAACGGATACGCTCGTTCGATGAGGTCAACCTGGGCTTTACCGATGAGGAGGCCCAGGCTGAGGCGGCCCGATGTCTGGCATGCGGGGTATGCTCGGAGTGCCTGAGCTGCTACTACGTCTGCGGCATGAAGGCGGTTGACCATGACATGGTGGAGCGGCTGGAAGAGGTAAAGGTAGGGTCGATCATACTGTCGCCGGGCTTTCAAATCTACGACGCCGTCCTGTCGCAGGAGTACGGCCTGGGGCGCTACCCCAACGTGCTTAACGCGCTTCAGTTCGAGCGCATTCTTTCCGCATCCGGTCCGACCATGGGACATATCGAGCGCCCATCGGACAGAAAGACGCCCAGAAAGATCGCCTTTATCCAATGTGTGGGCAGCCGCGACAGCAAACACCCGTACTGCTCGGCAGTCTGCTGCATGTACGCTACCAAGGAAGCGATCATCGCGAAAGAGCATCAAAGGGATGTCGAGCCGACCATCTTCTTCATCGACATGCGGGCCTACGGCAAAGGATTCGACGCGTACTTCGAGCGGGCGCGGGGCGAGCACGGAATCCGTTATCTCCGTTGCATGGTTTCAAGGGTGGCGGAAGACCTCCGGACGAAAGACCTTCGGATTACCTACGTTGACGAGGCAGGGGAGGTCAGGGAAGAGACCTTCGACATGGTCGTTCTCTCGGTCGGTATGGTGCCCTCGAAATCGGCCGGGGAGCTGGCCAAAAAACTGGGCATCGACCTCAATCCTTACGGATTTGCAAAGACCGATGCTTTCACGCCGCTTTCCACTTCGAGGACCGGTATTTACGTTTGCGGCGCTTTCCAGGGACCGAAAGATATCCCGGAGACCGTCGCCCAGGCGAGCGGCGCGGCAGGGGCTGCGTCCGCAATGCTCTCTGCGGCGAGGGGCACCATGGTGGCCCCGAAGGAGTACCCGGACGAGAGGGACGTGTTGGGGGAGGCGCCGAGGATCGGGGTATTCGTTTGCAGTTGCGGGAGCAACATAGGGGGAGTCGTCGATGTCCCCGGCATCAAGGAGTATGCGGCTTCCCTTCCGGATGTCGTCTATACGGAAGACAATCTCTATACCTGCTCGCAGGATACGCAGGTGAAGATCAAGAAGGCCGTCGAGGAGCACGGGCTTAACCGGGTGGTGGTAGCCTCATGTTCCCCCCGGACGCACGAGCCCTTGTTCCAAGAGACCATCCGCGAGGCCGGCCTCAACCGCTATCTCTTCGGAATGGCCAATATCAGGGATCAATGCTCGTGGGTGCATATGGGCCAGCACGAGGAGGCAACGTCGAAGGCCAGGCAGTTGCTCCGCATGGCCGTCGCCGATGTGCGCCTGGTGCGTCCGCTGCAAAAACAGAATAAAAGGGTTGTCAAGCGGGCACTTGTAATCGGAGGGGGGTTATCGGGCATGACTGCTGCGACGGGCCTGGCGGAGCAGGGCTTCGATGTCTTCCTGGTCGAAAGAGAGCAGGCATTGGGCGGCAACCTGCGACGCCTGCATACCACGATGGACGGCAAGGACGTCCGGAAATTCCTGGAGGAGCTCCAGGCGCGGGTTGCGGCCCACCCGCGGATCCAGGTCTTCCTCGATGCCTCCGTAACCGGTTTTTCGGGTTACGTGGGCAACTTCAAGACTACGGTCACCATCGGACGGGGAGCATCCGTCCACGAGCTGGAGCATGGCGTAACGATCGTGGCTACGGGGGGTGATGAGCTGAAGCCCCGCGAATACCTTTACGGAGAGGACAAAAGGGTCTTGACCCAGCTCGAGCTGGAGGAAGGACTGGCCACGGGCAGGATAGACGCGGCCGGATTGAAAGAAGTGGTAATGATCCAGTGCGTGGGGTCGCGCAACGAGGAGCGCCCTTACTGCAGCAGGGTCTGCTGCACGGAGGCCGTAAAAAATGCCCTTTCGATAAAAGCGCTCAATCCTGCGACGCGGGTTATCGTCCTCTATCGCGACATGCGCATGTACGGATTCCTGGAGGAGCATTACACCCGCGCACGCCATGCCGGGATCCGGTTCATCCGGTACGAAGAGACGCGAAAACCGGAGGTATCGGCGGCAGATAATGGCCTCGGGCTGACAGTCTTCAGCCCGGTCCTCCGGGAGCCCGTATCTTTCCGCCCCGACCTGCTCGTCCTTTCGACTGCCGTAGTGCCTGCCGACACAGCGGAACTGGCCGCCACGCTAAAGGTCCCCAGGACGACGGAGGGCTTCTTCTTGGAAGCCCACATGAAGCTCAGGCCCGTAGACTTTGCCACCGAAGGCATCTACCTTTGCGGCATGGCCCATTCTCCCAAACTGATCGATGAGAGCCTGTCTCAGGCGTCGGCCGCCGTGTCGCGGGCGTGTACCGTCCTGAGCAGGGAGACGATCCAGGTGGGCGGGGTGGTCTCTGTCGTAGACGGGGAGAAGTGCGCTGCCTGCCTCTCCTGCGTCCGGGTATGCCCATACGACGTGCCCAAAATCAATGCGGAGGGCGCAGCGGAAATCGAAGTCGCGAAGTGTCAGGGGTGCGGCCTCTGCGCATCCGAGTGCCCGGCCAGGGCAATCACCCTCCAGCACTTTACCGATGAGCAGATCCTTGCAAAGTGCAGGGCCGCTTCAGATACCGCTTAAGGGGGGGCCTTGACCTACGACGGCCCGTGAGGAGACCTTACCGGGCCTTTTATTCGCTGCGCCGCCCGCCGTGCGACGCGCGGGCTGCCCCGTGCGGCAGGTCCTTTCTCTTGCCGCGGCCGAAGGGGATGCCTAGCTTCTGCATCCGGTATCGAAGGGTGGCGGGGTTCATACCGAGCACCGAGGCGGCCCCGTTCTTCCCCTCGATCTTCCCCCCGGTGATCTCCATTACGCGCCTGATATGGCGGGCCTCAACATCGTCCAGCCTGAGCCTGGCCAGTTCCTCGACGCCGTTGGCCCCGCCTTCTGCGGGCCGGGACCGGCCTTCCGTCGAGGCGGGTCCGTTTTCCTTATCGCTGGGGCCGGCTATATCGTCGAAGGCGAGATATTTGCCGTCGGACTGTATCAGCGCCCGCTCCACCACGTTGGCCACCTCCCGGACGTTGCCGGGCCAGTCATACGCGATGAGCCGGTCGATTGCGCCCGCCGCCAGCGCCGGTGTGGAGTGGAAGCCGAGCTCCCGCGCCTTTCTCTCGATGAAATATTCGACGAGCGCCGGTATATCGGCCCTCCGCTCGCGGAGCGGCGGGATGCGGATAGGGTAGACCTTGAGGCGGTAGTAAAGGTCGTCCCTGAAGGCGCCTTCCGCTACGAGTTTCTCCAGGCTCTTGTGCGTAGCGGAGATAATCCTTATGTCCACCTTCATGGGCTGGGAGCCGCCCACGCGCTCTATCTCCTTCTCCTGGAGCACCCGGAGGAGTCTCACCTGCGCCTGAGGGGGCAGCTCCCCTACCTCGTCGAGGAAAATGGTCCCCTTATCGGCCCGCTCGAAGCGCCCTCTCCTCTCCATGAGCGCGCCCGTAAAGGCCCCTTTCTCATGGCCGAAAAGCTCGCTGTCGATGAGCGATTCAGGAATGGCGCCGCAGTTGACGGTTATCATCGGCCCGGCGCTCCTGGGGGAGAGGTTATGGATGGCGTTCGCCAGGATCTCCTTGCCGCTCCCCGTCTCGCCCACGAGGAGGACCGGACTCGACAACGGCGCTACCCTGTAGACCTGCTCCATCACGTTTTTGAGGCCGAAATTCGTGCCTACGATCTGTGCGCCGGTATTCCTCCGCAGCTCATTGTGGAGATACCTGTTGTCGTCCGCCAGCCTCTCTTTTAGCTTCAGTAGCTCCAGGTACTGGCGGCTGTTGGCCAGGGCTATCCCCACCGGCTCGTTGACGATGGACCATAGCTCGCCGTGCTCCTCCGTATATCTCCCCTTTCCGGTCGCCCGTACGATGAGCGAGCCCATGAACTTGCTCTGGATAATGAGGCGCGCGACGATCACCGAAGACTCGGGCCACTTAAACTGGAAGCCAACCTCTTTTATGATGGGGTCCTGGAAGAAGTCGTTCCTTATCCGTACCCGGCGGAACTGCTGGACATTGTCGAGCTCGCTCCTCACAAAAAGGGGCATGGGCACGCCGTCGGCGCCCGTAGAAAAGCCCTTCTCGTCTGCCCGCGCGAAGATCTCCAGCACCCCCAGCGCCTGGTTATAGACGGTCAGGATCAGCTCGTCGGCAGGCATTACTTCCCGGATAAAAAGAAGACAGCGCCAGAGGGCCTCGCCTATATTGAGACTTCCGCAGATGCGAAAGATGAACTCGCGGAAAAAGTCATTCTTGTTCATTAACCTCTCCGATCCCCGTGAATCAAGAATTTGCCCTTGACTAATGCCCCTGTTCATTGTACGCTGTTGAGCACGAGCAAGCACGACTAAATGTGAGAATTATCACGTGCATAATAATCTACAATATATCTTCGAATTATGACAGATAATTCTGTAGCATTTAATAGTATTCGCTATTCGCTTCCCTTCAGGCCACAGACGTGGGTAACTTCCCGGCTCTGGCACGTTTTATGCTGTCCCTTTATTAATGCTGTGGATGGAATTGATCCGTCTGAGGACGACGCAGTCTCAAGTGGAGGCAGTTGCCCGCCTGATCCTTGATAACGTCAAGCGGGCAGCCGGGGAATCAGGCCTCCTCCGGGTCCATATGTATCATAGCGCGAATTATCAGGCCGACTTGGCGCTGAGTCTTACGTGGGAGACCAAAGACATGCACCGCCGGGGAAGCAGGGCGGGTCTGAGCATAACCGAGGCGCTCAAGAGCTTCGGCCTTGTCGAGCACTCGATATGGATGGAGAAAGAGGCGACGTGAGCCAAGACGCTATTGCGGGGAGGGGTAGCGCCTGATGGGGGACATAAGAAGGATGTTCGAGCCGAAAACTATTGCGGTTTTCGGCGATATGGCCGCTGAAGGGTCCGTAGAAAGGATACTCCTCGCCAATCTCCTCCTTTCCGACAGGCATAAGACCTTCTGGGTACACGCCGGCGCAGACGGGGGGGAACCCCCGAAAAAAGTGAAAAAGGGCACAAGGCCGAGACCCTTGGTGGTCAGCCCGACGGGCGAGTCGATGTTCGATCTGGTCTCGTATCCCGACTTGGCGAGTATCCCGGAAAAGATAGACCTCGCGGTAATCTCGGCCCCTGCGCCCGCCGTCCCGCAAATAGTGGAAGAGTGCGGAAAAGCGGGGGTGGAGGGGATCTCTATAGTCTCCGGCGGCTTCAGGGAGGCCGGAGAAGAAGGGCTGAAGCTGGAGGAGCGGGTCACCCAGATAAGCAAAAGCTACGACATGAGGATGCTGGGACCCAACAGGGGCAGCATCATAAGGCCGAGCATCGGGCTCAACACGTCGATCTTCGATGTGCAGCCCGATGAGGGGAACATCGCGTTTATCTCGCAGAGCGCCTCCATTGCGCGGGTAGTCCTCGACTGGGCGGCGAGCGCCCACGTGGGCTTCAGCATGGTCATCACCCTCGGCTCGATGGCCGATATAGACTTCGGCGACCTTATCGATTTCCTCGGTGAAGACCCGCTGACGCGGAGCATAATGATCTACATGGAGTCGGTCGGCAATGCGCGCAAGTTCATAAGCGCAGCCCGCAGCTTTGCCAGGAGCAAGCCGATCATAGTGGTAAAATCGGGCCAGTTCAAGGAGAGCGCCAGGGCGTCCCGCTCCCATACGGGGTCGCCCTCAGGCTATGACAAGGCATACGAGGTTGCCTTCAGGCGGGCAGGCGTGGTCCGGGTCCGGGAGATCATGGACCTTTTCAACGCGTCAGAGGTGCTCCATTCCAAGAACCTGCCGGGAGGGCCGGCGCTCGCGATAGTTACGAACGCGGGCGGTTTGGGCGTCATGGCAACGGATATCCTCATCGACCTCGGAGGGAAGCTGGCCAGGCTGTCTGACGAGTCGGTAAGCGCGTTGGATGCTTTCCTGCCTTCCTACTGGAGCAAGAATAACCCCGTGGACCTTTTCGGGGATGCCGATGTCGAGCGCTACACGAAGGCCGTCAATATTTGCCTGGCCGACCGGAACGTGGACGGGATCCTCATAATATACGCGTCGAGCACGGCCGCGGAGCCGTCGGCGCTTGCGGAGGCGGTAGCGGAGATCGCCAAGCAGGCGACGAAGCCCGTGATCGTCACCTGGATGGGCGCCGCTGCCGTTCAGGAAGGTAAAAAGGCGCTCAAGGAGATACGGATACCCGTCTACGAGACGCCGGAAGAGGCCATAAAGACGTACCTCTATATGTATCGGTACAAGAGGAACCTTGAGCTCCTATACGAGACCCCCGCTGACCTGTCCGTGGACCAGTCTCCCCCAAAGAACAACCTGAAGGCGTTTATCCGACGGACCCTCAAGGAAGGGAAAAGGGTCCTGACTGAGGCGGAATCGAAGAACTTCCTGACCAGCTACGGCATTCCGAGCACTACCCCCCATGTGGCGGAGAGCATCGAAGCCGCCTCCAACTGGGCTGGCAGGGTAGGCTACCCCGTAATGCTCAAGATCGTCTCCCCGGACGTCCTCCGCAGGAGCGAGGTAGGCGGGACCGCGCCCGTCTATTCGGCCGGTAAGCTCAGGTCTGAATACGAGGCGCTCATAGGGAGGGTCCAGGAGAATCGCCCGGACGCAAGAATCATCGGAGTGACTGTCGAAAAGATGGTCGAGAACATCGACAACCAGCTTGCGTTGGGGTCCAACAAAGATACCGATTTTGGTTGTATAATATATTTCGGTACGGGTGGCATGGGTTCTAACGTTTATAAGGATATCTCCTTCGGGATACCCCCTCTGAATCAGACTCTCGCCAGGCTCCTTATGGAGGAGACCGAGGTATATAAGGTGCTGAAGGGCGTGGGAACGAGGAAGCCGTCCGATTTGCGGGAGATCGAGCACATCGTCGTCAGCTTCTCCGACCTCGTGATCGATTTCCCCGAGATAGCGGAGATCAACATCAACCCGATAGTCATATCGAAAGGCAAGCCCCTTGCGGTGAACGCACAGATCATCCTGGAAGACGCCGAGGTCGGGCAGACGAGCCAGTATCCTCACGTGGTGATCACGCCTTATCCCACCCGCTACGTGAGCCAGTGGCTGCTTGCGGACGGTAAGCAGGTGCTGCTCCGGCCCATAAAGCCGGAGGACGAGCCGCTGGAGCACGAGCTGCTCAGCTCGCTGTCGGAAGCTACGATGAGGGCGCGTTTTTTCTCCATCATCAAGGACATCTCCCATGAGATGCTCATCCGCTACTGCAACATCGACTACGACAGAGAGATGGCCATAGTCGCCGAGGTGCGGGAGAACGAGAAGAGGAAGATGATAGGCATCGGGCGCCTGATCGTCGATAGGGAGTTCAAGTCCGGGGAGTTTGCGGTCCTCGTCCATGACGACTACCAGGGTAAGGGGCTCGGCTTGAAGCTCGTGGACGTGCTTATCGGCATTGCGGAGGATAAAGGACTCGACCGTATTTACGGCGAGATATTGACAGAGAACGAAAAAATGATCGCGGTATGCAAGAAGCTCGGATTTACCATCGAGGCGGCTGACGAGGAGATGACCAGGGTCAACCTCGAGCTCCGGTGAGACGGTCCGGGCAGACCACATACTGCGGATCAGTATTTATTATAAGGAGGCCAGTGAGATGAAGAGTCCCACACCTGCACCATACAGCTATTCCGGCGCCGGCGCCCGTCCCTCGCTTCTCTACGAAGTGAGGAAGGTGCTGAAGTACCAATCTGAACTGAATCCGGAGTTCGGCAAGGACGTAGCCCAAAAGGCCCACGGGGAGAACCTCTTCGAGTGCATCCAGTGCGGCACGTGCTCCGGCACCTGCCCGGTGAGCCATTATATGGACTACACGCCGAGGAGGATCATCGCGATGGTCCGCTCGGGATTCGAGGAAGAGGTCCTGGCGAGCTCGACAATCTGGCTGTGCGCCTCCTGTTACCAGTGCACGGTAGATTGCCCGCAGCAGATCAAGATCACGGATATCATGTATGCCCTGAAGCAGAAGGCGATAGCGCGCCACCTCTATCCGAGCAAGTTCCCCATCCCCATCATGGCTGAGGAGTTTTACAAGAATGTCGCCAAGAACGGCAGGAACTCGGAAGGCACCCTGATGATAAACATGGCGCGGAGGACCAGCATCTTTAACCTCTTCAAGTATACGCGCCTCGGGATGAAGCTCTTTACGACGGGCAGGATGGCCCTCAGTGAAGAGGGCGTCGAGAACAAGGCACAGCTCCGCACGCTTCTGCGGGGCGTAGAAAAGGCTGAGGAGGAAGCGAGATGAAATACCTCTACTATCCAGGCTGTTCCCTGAAGAGCACCGGCAAGCCCTACGAAGAATCGTTGAAGGCGGTCTTCGCGGCGCTCAACGTTCCCCTCGAAGAGCTTAAAGACTGGAATTGCTGCGGCGCTACGGCCTACATGGCCGTGGACGAGGTAAAGTCCTTCGCCCTCTCCGCGCGCAACCTGGCCCTTGCGGAGAAGCAGGGCGAGCCTGCCGCAAACGGTCATGTCCAGTTCGTGGCCCCGTGTTCCGCGTGCTATGCCCTCTCTTTGAAGACCCAGCACTACCTTGACGAGAACGAGGACATAAGGAAGATGGTCGAGCGGGGGCTTAAAGAGGCGTCCCTCACCTATGAAGGAAAGGTCGATGTGCGCCATCCCCTCGACGTGCTGGTGAACGACGTAGGGTTGGAAAAGATAAAAGAGGCGGTAAAATCGCCCCTGGGAAACAAGGTGGCCTGCTACTACGGCTGCCAGATCGTCAGACCGTACGCGACGTTCGACGACCAGGCAAGGCCGACCAGCCTCGATAAGCTGATGGAGGCAATAGGGGCCACTCCCGTGGAATGGGCCATGAAGACGCGCTGCTGCGGCGGCACGCTCGTCGGCACGATCCGGGAGGTCGGTTTCCGTCTTAACTATCTTATCCTCAAGGAGGCGGAGAGGAAGGGGGCCGATACCCTGGCCACTACCTGCCCCTTGTGCCAGTTCGGTCTGGAATGCTTTCAGCCCGATGTGAACAAGAGCTGGCAGGCGAACTTCCACACCCCTGTCGTCTACTTTACGCAGTTGTTGGGGCTGGCCCTCGGCATTCCTGAGAAAAAGCTGGGCATGCAACGGCTCTTCGTGCCATACAAGAAGGCTCAAATAGGAGGTTAGCGAATGGCAGCGAACGGATTACCAAAAGTGGGGGTCTACGTATGCGACTGCGGCACGAATATCGCCGCCACAGTCGATGTGCCGGCAGTGGTGGAATTTGCTTCTACCCTCCCCGGCGTTGTAGTTTCCCGGGAGTATAAATACATCTGCTCGGAGCCGGGGCAGCAGTTGATCCAGCAGGACATCAAGGAAAAGAACCTTGAGAGGGTCATTGTCGCTTCCTGCTCGCCAAGGATGCACGAGCCGACATTCCAGGCGGCCGTGGCGAAAGCGGGCCTCAACCCGTTCTACTTCGCCATGGTCAACATCAGGGAGCAGGATTCCTGGGTCGTCAAGGACAAGGACCTGGCGACCGCCAAGGCGAAGAGGCTCATTCGGGCAGCAGTGGGAAGGGTTGTCCTCCAGGAAGAGCTTTTCTCCCGCACAGACCCGGTCACCCCAGCCGCAATGGTTGTAGGCGGCGGCATTGCCGGCATCCAGTCGGCGCTGACGATCGCCGACGCGGGCTACAAGGTCTACCTCGTCGAGCGGAAGCCCTCGATCGGCGGCCATATGGCCCAGCTCGACAAGACGTTCCCGACACTAGACTGTAGTACCTGAATCCTCGGCCCCAAAATGATGGATGCCGGTCGGCATCCGAACATCACCCTGATGACGAACAGCGAAGTGGCAAATGTTTCAGGTTATGTCGGCAATTACAAAGTAAAGATCAGGAAGAAACCGCGCTATATCAAAGAGGAGCTCTGCGTGGGCTGCCTCCAGTGCATTGACGGCTGCACTTACAAAGAGGCGAAGTTCGCCGACGAGTTCCAGATGGGCCTCGGCAAGCGCAAGCCCATCTACCTGCCTTTTGCCCAGGCGACCCCGCAGGTCGTGCTCATCGACCCGGATCGCTGCATCCAATTGAAGACGGGGAAGTGCAAGAAGACCTGTGCTGAGGCATGCGACAGGAAGGCCATCGATTTCGAGCAGAAGGAAGAGACCGTGGAGGTCGATGTGGGCGCCATTGTCATCTCGACGGGGTTCGAGACCTTCGACGCGGCGAGGCTGCCCCAGTACGGCTACGGTATCTATCCGAACGTATACACGGGCCTCGAAGTCGAGAGGCTTACGAGCGCCTCCGGGCCTACCGGCGGCGAAGTGATCCTCAGGGACGGCAGCCATCCGAAGAGCGTCGGCATCATCCACTGCGTCGGCTCCCGCGACCAGAAGACGAACCGCTGGTGCTCAAGGGTCTGCTGCATGTACTCCCTTAAGCTGGCCCACATGGTGAAGGACCACACGGGCGCGGATGTCTATAACTTCTATATCGATATGCGTACCCCCGGAAAGAGCTACGAGGAGTTCTACGACAAGCTGCTCTCCGAGGGAGTCAATTTCGTCCGGGGCCGCGTGGCCGAAGTAACGGACTGGGCAATCAGGCCTGAGGAGGAAGGGAAGCTCGTCATCCGCGTGGAGGACACCCTTGTCGGCGTGGTGAGAAGAATACCTGTCGATATGGTCATCCTTTCTACCGGACTTCAGCCCCAGGAAGATTCGGCAGCGGTGGCTTCGATGTTCGGCATAAGCCGCACCGCGGACGGCTTCTTCGCGGAGGCGCATCCGAAGCTCCGGCCGGTCGAGACGAATACCGACGGCGTCTATCTTGCGGGCTGCGCCCAGGGACCAAGGGACGTGCCCGATACGGTGGCCCATGCAGGCGCGGCTGCCTCGATGGTCATCGCCCTCCTGAACAGGGGGCAGGTGACCATATCGCCGACAGTAGCCGCGGTAAACGATAAACTATGCTCTGCCTGCAAGACGTGCCTTTCCGTCTGCCCGTACCAGGCGATCAGCTTCGACGAGGAGAAGAAAGTGGCCAGCGTCAATGACGCCCTGTGCAAGGGGTGCGGCACCTGCGTGGCTGCCTGCCCTGCCGGGGCCATCACCGGCCGCCATTTCTCGGACGAGCAGATCGTTGCCCAGATAGAAGGACTTCTCAAAACTGCTTAAAGGAGCACGATGATGAACTTTGAACCAAGAATAATCGCCTTCCTCTGCAACTGGTGCACTTATACCGCAGCCGATGCGGCAGGCGTCGCCCGTATGGAGCAGCCGGCGAACGTGGATGTCATCCGCGTCATGTGCACGGGCAGGATCGAGCCCATGTTCGTCATGAAGGCTTTTGCCGAAGGGGCGGACGGGGTCATCGTTTCCGGCTGCCATCCGCCGGGAGACTGCCATTACACGAACGGCAACTTCAAGACTTTCCGCCGCATGCCTCTCTTGGAGACGGTCCTTTCCCAGTTCGGCATAGAGAAGGGAAGGTTCCACTGGGGCTGGATATCCGGCGCGGAGGCGCCCAAGTGGGCGGAGCTCACCCGGAACTTCACCCAACAGGTGCGCGGCCTGGGGCCACTCAACTGGAAGGCCCAGCTCGCGAGCAAGGAGGATTAGCATGGCTGATAAACTGAAGCTCGCCCTCTATTGGGCTGCATCGTGCGGCGGATGTGAGATCGCCATCGTCGAGCTGCGCGAGAAGATACTTATCGTCGACCAGGTCGCCGACATCCTCTTCTGGCCGGTCGCCGTAGACACGAAGTATAAGGACGTGGAGGCCATGCCGGACGGCCACATCGACGTCTGCCTTTTCAACGGGGCGATCCGGACGAGCGAGAACGAGCACCTCGCCCACCTTCTGCGAAAGAAATCGAAGGTCCTCGTTGCCTTCGGCTCCTGCGCGAACGAAGGCTGCATTCCGGGCCTGGCGAACCTTTACGACAGGCAGTCGATTTTCAGTTACGCCTACCTGGAATCCCCATCGGCGGACAACCCGAACAAGGTCGTCCCCCAGACGCATAACAAGATGCCCGAAGGGGAGATCGAGATACCCAAGTTCTACCAGACGGTCAAGACCCTTTCCCAGGTCGTCGATGTGGACTACCACATACCTGGCTGTCCCCCGCAGGCCCCCCAGATATGGGCGGTCATAGAGGCGATAGTCCAGGGCAAGCTCCCGGCGAAAGGGAGCGTGGTCGGCGCGAACGAGAAGACCGTCTGCGACGAGTGCAAGCACGATCGCAAGGAGAAGGCGATCAAGAAGTTTTACCGCACTTACGAGATCATCCCCGACTCCACGCAGTGCCTCTTCGACCAGGGCCTGATCTGTGCGGGACCGGCTACAAGGGGCGGCTGCGGCGCACTCTGCACGAAGGTCGATGTGCCCTGCCGGGGCTGCTACGGCGCCCCGCCCCATATCATAGACCAGGGCGCTGCCCTGATGTCTGCCGCGGCGTCCGTAGTGGATGCGGATACGGAAGAGGAGGCGGCCCGCATCGTGGACGAGATCGCCGACCCTGTCGGGACCTTCTACCGCTTCGGCCTCCCGGCGTCGCTCCTGCACAGGCGGAAGATGTAATGCGGAGGCAGGGGCCCAAGAAAGTTATAAGGAGAGCGCTATGAAGAAGATAAGCATCGATCCCGTGACCAGGCTCGAAGGACACGGAAGGATAGACCTCTTCCTGGACGACCAGGGAGAGGTGGCCAATGCCTATATGGTCATCCCCGAGCTTAGGGGGTTCGAGAAATTCTCCCA
>Ga0326728_10009493_pt1 | contig 23402 bp, 25 predicted proteins | sample MB3enrmetagenome_FD_207602 | JGI IMG/M metagenome (GOLD analysis project Ga0326728, IMG submission 207602) | Lab enriched peat soil microbial communities from McLean, Ithaca, NY, United States - MB31MN | ecosystem: Environmental > Terrestrial > Soil > Wetlands > Peat | place: USA: New York... | reverse complement strand
GGGAACTGGTGGAGGCCAACCTGCGCCTAGTGGTGTCCATTGCCAAAAAATACACCAACCGGGGTTTGCAGTTCCTGGACCTGATCCAGGAAGGCAATATCGGTCTGATGAAGGCGACGGAGAAATTCGAGTACGAGCGGGGCTACAAGTTCAGCACCTACGCCACCTGGTGGATCCGCCAGGCCATCACCCGGGCCATCGCCGACCAGGCCCGCACCATCCGCATCCCGGTGCACATGATTGAGACCATCAACAAATTGATCCGCACCTCCCGCTACCTGGTGCAGGAGATCGGCCGGGAGCCCACTCCGGAAGAGATCGCCGAAAAGATGGAGTTTCCCCTGGATAAGGTGCGCAAGGTCCTGAAGATCGCCAAAGAGCCCCTCTCCCTGGAGACCCCCATCGGCGACGAAGAAGACAGCCACCTGGGAGATTTCATTGAAGACAAAAAGATTTCCACGCCCGTAGAGGCGGTGGCCAATCTCAACCTGGCGGATCAAACCCGGAGGATGCTGGCCACCCTGACGCCCCGGGAAGAGAAGGTGCTACGCAAGCGCTTCGGCATCGGCGAAAAAACCGACCACACCCTGGAGGAGGTGGGCCGCGATTTCGAGGTCACCCGGGAGCGCATCCGCCAGATCGAGGCCAAGGCCCTGCGGAAGCTGCGGCACCCGTCCCGCAGCACCCGCTTAAAGAGCTTCATTGAAACTTAATGGCACCTTGCCGGCTTTGGCCCTATTGAAGAATTACAGAGGAGAGTTATAATTAACGTAGGGGCGGGGCAGCCCGCCCCAGCGTTTTCGGAGCCAATGCTTCCCGGGCCCATAGCTCAGCGGTCAGAGCAACCGGCTCATAACCGGACGGTCCCTGGTTCAAATCCGGGTGGGCCCACCATCAACCAGGGAGATACGGATATCAGCATATATCCATATGGAGCGACAGTTTTAGCGGGGCCTAACCCTGGGGGTGCTTTCTGCGCCCCCCTTTTTTATTTTCCATGAGCGCCACGCTGCGAGAGATCGTTAAGGTGCTGGAGGCCCATTATCCCCCGGCCTGGGCCACGCCCGGCGACCGCACCGGCTTTCAGGTGGGACGCCCCGACAGCCTAATAACCGGGATGCTGGTGGCCCTGGAGGCCTCTCCGGCGGTGGTTCGGCAGGCCCAGGACCTGGGGGCGCAGTTGCTCCTGACCCACCATCCCCTGATTTATCAGCCCCTCGGCGAGGTGCGGGAAGACCAGCCCGGCGGCGAGTTGCTCAGCGGCTTGATCCGGGCCGGGATCGCCGTGGTTTCCTGCCATACCAACCTGGACGTGGCCCCCGGCGGCCTCAATGATTATCTGGCCCAGGCGCTGGAGCTGGCCGAAGTGGAAATCCTGGTCGAGACCGGCCGGGACCAGCTATACAAGCTGACCGTCTTTGTGCCCCTGGATTATGAGGACCGGGTGCGAGAAAATCTGGCCGAAATGGGGCTGGGGGTCATCGGCCGCTATTCTCATTGCAGCTTTGTCAGCCGCGGGGTGGGCACCTATCGTCCCCGGGAGCAGGCCAAACCTTTCCGGGGGAAGGTGGGCCAACTGAATCGGGCCGAGGAAGCCCGCCTGGAGCTCCTGGCCCCCGAATTCCTGCTGCCCGCCGCCCTGGCCCGCCTGAAAGAGGCGCACCCTTACGAAGAAGTGGCCTACGACCTGTATCCTTTGAAAAATCCCGGCACTCTCCGGGGCTTCGGCCGCCTCGGCAACTGGCCGGCGCCCCTGTCCTTCCCAGACCTGATTTCGCGAGTTAAGACGATTTTTCAAGTAAGCACCGTGAAGGTCTGGGGCGAGCCGCCCCCCGAGGTGCAGCGCCTGGCGGTGTCGGGGGGCAGCGGCGGGGAGTTCATCCAGACGGCCCGGGACCGGGGGGCCCAGGCCTATGTCACCGGGGAGGTGCGCCACCACCAGGTCCCGCCTGAGGGCCTGAAGGATTTTGCCGTGCTGGAGGTGGGCCATTACTGCAGCGAAACCGTCTTTATGGGCCCCTGGGCCGCCCAACTCCGGGGGCATTTGGCGGCCGCCGGGCTGGACGTGCGCCTGGAAGTGGCGCAGTCGCAGAAAGCGCCGTTTACCTATTGGTGAGGAGAGGCCATGGAAAAATCTCCTCTTTAACCTGCCTTAAACCTGCGACGTAGGAGGTCGAACTTGTTACCGGAGTTAAGCAAACTCATTGATGTGCAGGAGTTGGATAAAGTGATTCAAGAGGTCGCCAGGGAGTTGCAGCGGCTCCCGGATGAACTCAAGGCCGCAGAGGCGGCTCTGGAGGACCTGCAGGCCCAGCAGGCCGCTGCCTTCCAGGAACTGGAGAACCTGCAAAAAAAGCGACGGGACACGGAAGCGGACATCGCTGAAATGGAAGCCAGCATCAAAAAGAGCCGCGGCCGGCTGATGGAAATCAAGAGCAACCTCGAATACAAGGCGATGCTCAAGGAAATCGCCTTCAAGGAAGATCAGCGGGATCAGCGGGAGACCCGCCTGCTGGAACTCCTGGAGCAGATTGAGGCCAAGGGCCGGGCCCTGGAGGAGATCGAGGCCCAGGTTAAGGAGCGCCAGGCGGTGCTGGCCCGGCAAGCGGCCGCCGTGGCGGTAGAGTTGGAGAAACTGGCAGCGCGCCGCGCCGGCCTGGAGGAGCAGCGGAAGAAACTGCGCAAGGGGTTGCCGCCTCAACTCTTGAAGCGCTATGAATTTATCCGCCAGCGCCGCAACGGCACCGCCATCGCCTTGGTGCACGAGGGCGTCTGCTCCGGCTGCCACATGAACATCCTGCCCCAGCAGTTCATCGACCTCCAGAAGGGCGAAGAGATTCTCCAATGCCCGCATTGCCAGCGCATACTCTACTGGCAGGAGGAAGGGGCGGGGGAAGCGGCCCAACTGAGTTGAATTTGCGCGACCATCCAGGGGCAACGGTGAGCCGGGCGGCGGTCTTCCGGGCCTTGGCGGAGGGCGCCGACCTGACCCAGGTGCAGGAACAGTTCGGCCTCACTCACAACGGCCTGCAGAACATCTTCCAGGAGGTAGCCGACTACTATAACACCCTGGAAGGGGGGGTCTGGACTCTTTACTGTGATGGCGCTTCCCGGGGCAACCCGGGCCCAGCCGGGGCCGGGGTGGTCCTGGTCGATCCTTACGGCGAAGTGGCGAGGCGAAACTTGGAATACCTGGGGCAGACCACCAACAATGTGGCGGAATACCGGAGTTTGCTCCTGGGGCTGAAAATGGCCCAAAACCTGGGGATCAAGAAAATCCGCCTCTGCTCCGACTCCGAATTGCTGGTCCGGCAGCTCAACGGCACCTACCGGGTGAAAAACCCGCACCTCCTGGCCCTCTGGCAGCAAGCCCGGCAGGAATTAGCGCAGTTCGAGACCGTTGAGATCACCCATGTCCCCCGGGAATTGAACGATCAGGCCGACCACCTGGCCAATCAGGCCATTGACCAGGAAAGGCAGGCGCGGTAAAATAAATTTAGGGGAGGAGGCATCCTCACCCGGATTTTAGCTCTCAGAGGGCCGCGGAGCAGGCCAGATGATCGCCGGACGTGCCACCGGCCGCCGGAGGAAAGTCCGAGCTCCACAGGGCAGGGTGCTGGGTAATCCCCAGCGGGGGCAACCCCAGGGAAAGTGCCACAGAGACCAGACCGCCGTGGTTCGTCCACGGTAAGGGTGAAAAGGTGAGGTAAGAGCTCACCAGCGGCGGGGGCGACCCCGCCGGCTTGGAAAACCCCACCCGGAGCAAGACCAAATAGGGGAGCGTTTGAAGGTGGCCCGCCTGAAGCTCCCGGGTAGGTCGCTGGAGGCCCCGGGCCACCGGGGTCCTAGAGGAATGATCATCACCGGGGCGCACCCGGGACAGAACTCGGCTTACGGCCTGCTCCGCGGTCTCTTTGGGACCACCGGCCCCTCAGGTGGCGGTGGGTTTTTTTAAAAAATTAACTAATTATCTCTTCATAAGCTCACATGTGTGCATCTTGTGGAGATACCGCGTGCATAGCGAAGGTGACACTCAAACGCTAACCCAATTCCTTGATGCTGGGATAGTACTCGGTGATGCCTTGGATTTATTACCACGCCTCCCCAAGGGCAGCATCGATCTGTTTTTCACCAGTCCACCATATGCTGATGCGCGTTCCTATAGTCGAATTCACCCAGACAATTATGTGGAATGGTTTCTGCCTTTTGCCAAAGCAATGTTTTATGTTACAAGCAAGACTGGCAGCCTAATCCTAAATATAAAGAATCGTGTAGCAAAACAAGGCCCACTAAAAGGCCAGAGGCATCCATACGTTTATGAATTGGTCTTAGCTATTCAACGTCTGGGCTGGCGTTGGATTGAGACTTACATCTGGGCCAAGCCGAATGCGGTCCCAGGCAAGTTCGGGCCCAGAACTAAAGATAGTTTTGAGTATGTTTATCACTTTGCCCGTGGTTTCAGGCCACATTTTGACCTGGATGCCGTTAGAGTTCCTTATAAAGCCGACTTCGCAGAAATTGCCAGGCGAAAATTAGATAGACTTGGCAGGCGCAATACCGAGGCCGGGTTTGGGCGTGATCGAACCAAGACCTATTTGCGAGGGGGAGCGGACCCGGGAAACGTGGTGACCGTTCCACAAACATACAATCAGTATCGAGGCGTTGCCCACACAGCAGTAATGCCCGAAGGACTGGCGGAGTTCTTCATTAAGATGGCCAGCCCGTCGGGTGGCATAGTTATAGACCCCTTTGCTGGTGGCGGAACTACCATTGTCGTGGCTCGCCGTCTTGGACGTAAGGCAGCGGGATTCGAAATTCACGAACACTTTGTTAATGAGGCGCGTCGCCGCATAGCGGAAAATTCTGCTTTGGACATTCAAGGATATCTATTCCAGGTCTTATAATCAGTGCCAAGTATCGGAGAAACAATCACAAAGATTGTTGAAAAAGATAGTTGGGATCAGCGAATCGCTCAGATTCGTTTGGTTCCTTTGAAACATGGGACTAACGATCATCCAAGGATTTACGCTGAAATTGCTCGTTTACTATATGTGCCCCATCTAGCCGCTGATTTCGCTTATATACATGAAGATAATTTTTACGGCCGAGAGTATTTTGAACAGGTATACGCCGATGTTCATGTGGCAACGGCGGGATTCACTAAAGTAACGGAAGCCGAATTGTCTTCGATCCTGGAGGATAATCCTAGAACACTACTGGTGTTTCGTACTATCACCGGTCTTACAAAGGGAGAGTTCGCACACGCAACGGTTATGGCTGGGAAGCCCTTTGGCCTAAGCCCTTTAAAACAAACAAAAGTAGACTCAATGGAGCGAAACGGTACGCTAATCACTAATGAGCAAGCCGTTGTCGCTGCCAAGACCATTTCCCAGATTATTGATGGTTCTCTTTTTGGTATTCCGCCAGGTGACCTTGTCAGTAAGCAAGCAAAACCTGACACCGAAAATGGTTGGGCGAGTGTACGCCGCTTCGCTTCCGCTGGCGTGCCTTTTTCTTTCTTCCTACACCAACGCCATTATGGTGGCGCCTTCCGTCAGATATTGGATGCCACATCTACTAAACGGGGCGCCCTGATCGAGGACGCTGTTGAGGCGCTATTTCGGGAGAATGGAATTCCATTCATTCGCACGAGCAGTGCCAACCAGGGTGAAATAGCGACTCGTTTTGAAGTCAGAATTACACCAGCACCAGATTTTGTGGTATTCGACAATTCAGGAACACTTCGGGCGATCCTTGAATGCAAAGGAACAAATGATGGAGGCACGGCTCGCGATAAGGCGCTTCGCTTCGCAAGACTTCGGGGAGAGTCAAATCGACTGGGAGGAATCCCTTTGATCGCTGTTTTAGGTGGGATTGGCTGGGCGCGAGTCAATGATGCATTGGGACCTGTCGTTCGAGACACAGATGGTCGCGTTTTTACTTTATCTACACTTTCGGCAATGCTCGAAGTGACACCCTTCCCGTCACTGATCGGACTTAAGCCTACCCAATAAAGGAATGAATCTGAAATCGCCCCAGCCCTATATCTCCGTGATCATCCCCGTTTACAACGAAGAGGAAAATCTCCGGGAGCTGGGGGAGCGCCTGATGCGCACCCTCACCGGGATGGGCCGCCCCTTCGAAATCATTCTGGTGGACGACGGCTCCAGCGACCGTTCCTGGGCAATCCTCACCGAACTCCATCAAAGGTATCCGCAAAACCTCCGGGCCTTGCAGTTCAACCGCAACTTCGGCCAGCACCAGGCCATCTTCGCCGGCTTCCACGCGGCCCGGGGCCAGGTGATGCTCACCCTGGACGCGGACCTGCAGAATCCGCCGGAGGAGATTCCGCGGCTGGTGGCCAAAATCGAGGAAGGGTACGACACCGTGGGCGGCTGGCGGGAAAACCGGCGCGACTCGCTCTTCCGGAGACTGCCCTCGCACCTGATGAACCTGGTGATGTCCAAAGTCACCGGGGTCAGGCTGCGGGACTACGGCTGCATGCTGCGGGCCTACCGCCGGGAGGTGATCGACAGCATCAACCAGTGCCAGGAATCCTCCAGCTTCATCCCGGCCCTGGCCAACCTCTTTTCCCGGCGGGTGGCGGAAATTCCCGTGGGCCACGCCCAGCGGGAGCGGGGCCAGTCCAAATACAGCCTCATCAAACTGCTGCGCCTCAACTTCGACCTGGTGACGGGATTTTCCAACCTGCCCATCCATCTGGTAGGGTTCCTGGGGGTGGCCATCGCCTGCCTGGGGGTGCTCTTTGGTCTGCTCCTCTTCCTGCGCCGCCTTTTCGTGGGCCCGGAGGTGGAGGGGGTCTTCACCCTGTTTGCCATCCTGTTTGTATTTGTCGGCCTGAATACCCTCGGATTAGCCCTGATCGGCGAATACGTCGGCCGCATCTACCGCGAGGTCCGCGGCCGGCCGCGCTATGTCATCCGGCAGACCCTGGGGCCGAAGCTGGAACAGCCATAGGAATTTTTTACCGAAAACGGAAAACTGAATACCACCTCATCATGCGCCTCATCTTCCTGGGTTATCACAACATCGGTCACGTCTCCCTGAAGGCGCTCATTGACCGGTGCGCCCATTTCGGCGACGAGATCGCCGCGGTGGTGACCCATGCCGATGACCCCCAGGAGAACTGCTGGTTCGCCTCGGTGCGGGACCTGGCCTTCGAGAATTACCTGCCGGTTTACCAGCCCCGGGACCCCAACGACCCGGCGTTTCTTGAGGTCATGCGCCGCCTGGAGCCGGATTTTCTCTTCTCCTGCTATTATCGGCATATGCTGAAAAAACCCTGGCTTTCGCTTCCCCGCCTGGGGGCGCTCAATCTGCACGGCAGCCTGCTGCCCCGCTACCGGGGCCGCTGCCCGGTGAATTGGGTCCTGATCCACGGTGAAACCGAGACCGGCGTCACCCTGCATTACATGGAGGAAAAGCCCGATAAAGGCGACATAGTCGCCCAGGCCCGGGTCGCCATCCAGCCGGAAGACACCGCCCTGACGCTTTTTGCCCGGATGACCGTAGCCGCCGGGCGCCTGATGCAGGAAACCTACCCCCTGCTGCGGGCCGGCCGGGCGCCGCGCCTCCCCCAGGACCAGAGCCAGGCCTCTTATTTTGGCGGCCGCAAACCTTCAGACGGCCTGATTTCCTGGGACAAAGACGCCCTCTCGGTATATAATCTGGTGCGGGCCGTCACCCACCCCTACCCCGGGGCCTTCACTTATCTGCGGGGGAAAAAGCTGTTCATCTGGGCCGGCAAGTCCCTGCCGGAGGCGGCGGGCGGGCGGGCCAGCGACCCCCGGCAGCCGGGGCTGGTGGTTGCGGCGCGGCCCGGAGAAGGGCTGCTGGTGACCACCGGCCAGGGCCACTTCCTCATCACCCAGGCCCAGTGGGAGGACCAGCCGGAGTTCCTGGGGCCGGTCATCGCCACCTGGGATTATCTGGTGGGGGAAAGGCTGGGGGAAAAAGCGTAAAAGGGGAAAGAGGGAAAAGGTTTTAAGACCTTTCCTTTTTACCTGTTTAATCTTTTCCCCGTTTTCCCTGGACCGCTAAAACTTGCAGGCTGATATTGAAGATAATGTTAGGAATTTAATGAAAATTTTGATTTTAGGCGTCAACGGTTTCATCGGCAATGCCCTGACCCGGCGCATCCTTCAGGAGCGGGACTGGGAGGTCTTCGGCATGGACCTCTACTCCAACAAGCTGAACCACCTCCTGGGCCATCCCCGCTTCCACTTCCTGGAAGGCGACATCGGCATCAACAAGGAATGGATCGAATATCACATCAAGAAGTGCGACGCGGTCCTGCCCCTGGTGGCCATCGCCACCCCCATGACCTACGTGAAGCGGCCGCTCAGGGTCTTCGAGCTGGACTTCGAAGAAAACCTGCGCATCGTGCGCCAGTGCCTCAAGTACGGGAGCCGCATCATCTTCCCGTCCACCTCGGAGGTTTACGGCATGTGCCCGGACGCCGAATTCTCCGAAGACGACAGTCCCCTGGTCCTGGGGCCCATCCACAAGCAGCGCTGGATTTACAGTTGCTCCAAGCAGCTCCTGGACCGGGTCATCTGGGCCTACGGCGAGGCCGGGCAGCTTCAGTTCACCCTCTTCCGCCCCTTCAACTGGATCGGCCCCAAGCTGGACGACCTCTACGCCGCCAAGGAGGGGAGCTCCCGGGTGGTGACCCAGTTCGTCCTAAACCTGATCCAGCGGGAGCCCATCCTGTTGGTGGACGGCGGCCACCAGAAGCGTTGTTTCACTTACGTGGAAGACGGCATTGACGCCCTGATGACCATCATCGAGAACCCGAACGGGGTGGCCGACGGCCAGATCTTCAACCTCGGCAACCCCGAGAACGAAGCCTCGGTCAAAGAACTGGCCGAGCTCCTGCGCGACCTGTTCCGGCAACACCCGGACCATAAAAATGACGGGAGTTATTCGGAGATCATCGAGACCCGCCATGAAGACTATTACGGCAAGGGCTATCAGGACATCATCAGCCGCAAGCCCGTCATTGAGAAGGCGCGGCGGCTCCTGGGCTGGGAGCCCAAGACCGACCTCATCACCTCCTTGAAGATTACCCTGGACGCCTTTTTGGAGGAAGCCCGCGGCGGGCAGGAGTGGTAAACAGTGAGCAGTGAGCAGCGAGCAGTAAACAAATAAAGTATCCGCTTTTAATCATGACAGATCCAGCATTGCCGCAAAGTGCAAACCGAAAACCGAAAACCGGCTTTTTGGCCATCAAGGTGGATGTGGACACCCTGGACGGGTTTTGCCGGGGGGTGCCTGCCCTCCTTAAGGTACTGGAGGAGCAGGCGGTGCGGGCCAGTTTCTTCCTGGCCCTGGGGCCGGATAACTCCGGCCGCGCCATTTTTCGCGTGTTTCGCCAAAAAGGCTTCTTAGCAAAGATGTGGCGTACCCGGGCGCCGGCGATTTACCGGTTCAAGACCATGTGTTACGGCACCTTGCTGCCCGCGCCCCTGATCGCCGCGGCGGCGCCGGCCATCCCGGGGGTGATTGCCGCGGCCGGCCACGAAGTGGGACTGCACGGCTACAACCACGTGCGCTGGCACGACCAGCTCTTCCGGCTGCCGGCGACGGAAATCGCCCGGGAGATCGGCGCGGCCCAAGAGACGCTGACTTCCTTGTTGGGGAGCCGGGCCGAGTCCTTTGCGGCCCCGGGCTGGCAATGTTGCGAGGCCAGCCGCCAGGTGCTGGCGGCGCAGCATTTCCTTTATGCCAGCGACACCCGGGGCTCCGCCCCCTATTTCCCCCGGTTTGGCCGGAGTATTTCGCCAGTCCTGGAGATTCCCACCACCCTGCCCACCCTGGATGAGGTGTTGGGGTTGGACGGCTGCGGCCCGCGGGATTTTAACGACCTGGTTCTATCCCGTCTCCATCCGGAGCGGCCCCAGGTGCTTACCATTCATGCGGAACTGGAGGGGGGACCTTTTCTGGATGACTTTGCCTCTTTTTTGCAACGCGGCCGACAGCAGGGCGTGGCCTTCTTCCGCCTGGCGGACTGGGCCCGGGAGCTTCTAAATGATCCAGGCAAACTGCCGGTAGCCCAGGTCCTGCGGCGGCGCCTGCCGGGCCGGGCCGGCCGCGTTTCCTGTCAGGGGACTCTGGAGGCCCAGCCCATATGATTGCCGCCATCGTCGCCGCCGCCGGCCTCGGCCTCCGCATGAAGCATGGCACCCCCAAGCCTTACCTGCCGCTGGGGGGCAAACCTATCCTGGCCCACACCCTGGTGATCTTCGAGAAGATTACCGAGATCCGGGAGGTCACCCTGGTGGTGCATCCCGAGGAACTGGATTACTGCCAGGAAAAAATCATCTCCCCCTACAATCTTAAAAAGGTCCTGCGCCTGGTGCCCGGCGGCAAGGAGCGCCAGGACAGCGTCTATAACGCCCTCAAGGCCTTGAAACATGAAGATGACCTGGAGATCGTCCTGGTGCACGACGGGGTGCGGCCCTTCGTCACCCCGGAGATGGTCAGCCGGGTCATTGCCGCGGCCCGCAGCCACGGCGCCGCGGTCCTGGGCCTGGCGGCCCAGGATACCTTGAAGACCGTCAACCCCGACGGAGTGATTAGCCAGACCCTGGAACGCCAGGACATCTGGCAGATTCAGACCCCCCAGGCCTTCCAGGCGCCCCTGTTGCGGCGGGCCTTCGTGGAGGCCTACAGCCGCGAGTTTTACGGTACCGATGAAGCCTCCCTGGTGGAGGCGCTCCAGCAGCCGGTGATGGTGCTGCCCGGCTCGCCCCTGAACCTGAAGATCACCACGCCCGAGGACTTAGTCCTGGCGGAGGCCATCCTGTCCATGCTGCGGAGGCAGAAACGTGCGAGTCGGGCTGGGGTATGACGCCCACCGCCTGGCGGAAGGCCGCCCCCTCATCCTCGGGGGCGTGACCATTCCTTATCATCTGGGCCTGTTGGGGCATTCCGACGCCGATGTCCTGAGCCACGCCATCGGCGACGCCCTCCTGGGCGCGGTGGGCGCGGGCGACCTGGGCCGCCACTTCCCGGATAAGGACCCGGCCTACCAGGGCATCTCCAGCTTGATTTTGCTGGAGAAAATCATGGAGATCGTGCGGCAGCGGGGCTTTCAGCCGGTAAATGTGGACGCCGTGTTGGTGTGCGAGGCCCCGAAACTGGGGCCCCATTTCCCAGAGATGCTCGGCAAGCTGGCCCCCATCCTGGGCCTGGCCCCGGAAGACCTTAACCTGAAGGCCACCACCACCGAAAAGATGGGATTCGCCGGCCGGGGGGAAGGCATTGCGGCATACGCCGTGGTGTTGGTAAAAAAGAGGTAGGACGGGAACTGCCCGCCATTCCTGGTTTCTAAGTTTAGCTTGGGGACAAGGAATAAATCTCAAGGCCGACCTAGTAGATTTTTTTGAATTTGCAGAAAATCCAGGGCGGGCTGCGCCCGCCGAATTGCGGCGGCCACAGGCGCCCTATAGCTGGCTATGAAGATAATCCATCACTCTCAAGAATTGGATTTCTCTCCGATAGCTCTACCCTCTTATCTCGACTGCCTGGCCCTGATGGAGGCCCACGCCATGCCGCGACACATCCGGGAGCACTCCTTCCTGGTGATGCGGGTAGCCGAGCGGCTGGGCCAGGCCCTGAGCGCTGAGGGCTTGGGGCTGCACCTGCCCCTGATCACAACCGGGGCCCTGCTCCATGATATTGGGAAAACCGCCTGCCTGGGCACCGCCATCCACCACGCCCACTGGGGGGCCGACCTGCTGCTGGAACTGGGCTACCCGGAGCTGGCCCAGGTGGTGCGGGAGCACGTGCGCCTGGAAGAAGATGTGCCTGACCCCCGGCCGGTGCGGGAGGCCGAGGTGGTCAATTACGCCGACAAGCGGGTCCTCCATGAGCGGGTGGTCCCCCTGACGGAGCGCTTTGCCGACCTCATGGTGCGTTACGGACGCACTCCCGAGGCCCGGGCCCGCATCGCCGCCATGGAAATCAAGACCAGGCACCTGGAAGAGAAACTTTTTGCCCCCTTGCACCTGAGCCCCCAGGACCTGTTATGAGTTCACGGAGGGAAGCATGGAAAAAATGCGGCTGGCCCTGATCGCGGGGGGCAAATCCTCGGAGCGGGAAATCTCCTTAAAAAGCGGCGCCCAGGTCTATGAGGCCCTGGACAAGAGCAAGTACGACATCCGGCGCTACGATCCCCTCACCGACCTGGGCCGGCTGGCGCAGGACGCCCCGGAAATCCAGGTGGCCCTGATCATCATGCACGGGCGGGGCGGCGAAGACGGCACCATGCAGGGTTTCCTGGAGCTCCTGGAGATTCCCTACCAGGGCTCCGGGGTGCTGGCTTCGGCCCTGGCCATGGATAAACCGCTGAGCAAGGCCCTCTATCAAATGGCCGGGCTCAAGGTTCCCACTACCCTGGCCTTTGGCCGGGCCCAGGCCCTCAAACCCAAGGAGATCGAAGGCGCCTTGGGGCTGCCGGTGGTCATCAAACCGGCCACCGAAGGCTCCAGCATCGGCATCACCCTGGCCCGCACCTTGAAAGAACTGGAAGAGGGTCTAACCAGGGCCTTCCGCTGCGACTCCCAGCTGCTGGTGGAGGAGTACATCAAAGGCACTGAGGTCACCGGCGCGGTTCTGGGGAACCGCAACGCCCAGTCCCTGCCCCTGGTGGAGATTATTCCGTCCGGGAGTTACACCTTTTTTGATTACGAGGCCAAATACCAGCCCGGGGCCAGCACCGAGATCTGCCCGGCCCGCCTCAACCCGGAGCTGACCGCCGAGGCCCAGCGCAGCGCCCTCAAGGCCCACCATGTCCTGGGATGCCGGGGATATTCCCGCACGGACATGATTGTCCGGGACGACCAGGTGTATGTCCTGGAAACCAATACCATCCCCGGCATGACCGCCACCAGTCTCTTCCCCCAGGCGGCCAGGGCCGCGGGCCTGGAATTTCCGGCTTTGCTGGACGAACTCATCAGATTGGCGCTGGAGAAGGAGTAGATGAGCTATCAGCGGTCAGCTTTCCGCTCACTGCTCACTGCTCACTGAACTATGTCCGATCCCTGGGCCCCCTTAAATCACCTCCTGGAAGCCGGTCTGGCCCAGGGGGTTTACTCCGCCGCGGTGGCCCTGGTGGGGCTGCGGGGAGAACTGCAATGGCAGGCCGCCATGGGCCGGGTTTCTCGGGACCCCGCCGCCCCCGTCGCCACCTTTGATACCCTCTTTGATCTGGCCTCTTTCACTAAACCGTTGGCCACCGCCTTGGCCCTGATGGTCCTGGCGGACGAAGGCAAATTGCGGCCCGAGGCCACCCTGGGGGAACTCCTGTCCGAAGCCTGGCTGCCCGCCGACAAACGCCCCCTCAGCCTGGCCCAGCTCCTGGCCCACCGGGCCGGCCTGCCGGCCTGGGAGCCCTTTTATGAAAAGGTCCTCCAGGCCGAACCTTCGGCCCGGCGCCGCCTGCTTCCCCGCCTGGCCGCCGCCGCGCCCCTGATTCATTCTCCCGACACCGTCACCCTTTACAGCGACCTGGGTTTTATGCTCCTGCAGGCGGTGTTGGAAAGGGTCTCCGGCCTGCCCCTGGACCGCTTAGTCGCTGAAAAACTATACCGCCCCCTGAGGCTGGAAGTCCTGGGCTTTAACCCATTGCCTATCACCGAAAACCGAAAACCGAAAACCGAAAACCGCCTCTACGCCGCCACGGAAACCGGCCTGATCCCGGGACGAAAAATCTGCGGCGAGGTGCACGACGAAAACGCCTGGGCCGCCGGAGGCGTGGCCGGGCACGCCGGGCTCTTCGGCCCAGGCCGGGAAGTATTGGCGCTGCTGACCGCCTTATTCCGGGTTTATCAGGGGGAAGCCGGACTGCCCTTCACCCCCGCCACGGTGCGCCGCTTTTTGACCCCCGAGGCTCCGGGTGGCCGAGCCCTGGGCTTCGACGTCCCCGGCGCCGACCCTTCCCAACGCTCGGCGGGCCGCTACTTCTCCCCCCGGAGCGTTGGCCACCTGGGCTTCACCGGCGTCTCTTTTTGGCTGGACCTGAAGCTGGGGCAGATGGTAGTCTTACTAACCAACCGGGTGCACCTGGGGCGGGACGACAAGACGAAGATCCAGGCCTTCCGGCCCCGCTTCCACGAGGCGGCCTCCCGGGCCATGGGATTTACTGAGGTATATCGGCAGTAATTCAAGAGAATTTTTAGCCACAGAGGCGCAGAGAGGGAAACTGTATCTCGGCAATGACCGCTAATTCAGCGCCACATATCCACCTTTTGGGCATTTGCGGCACCGGCATGGCGGCCCTGGCCGGTATCCTTAAGGAGCGGGGCTACCGGGTCAGCGGCTCGGATGAACACGCTTACCCGCCTATGAGCACTTTTCTGGAAGGTCTGGGCATTGCGAGGCAAAACGGCTACGCCGCCGCCAACCTGAATCCCCGGCCGGACCTGGCGGTGGTGGGCAACGTCATCCGCCGGGACAACCTCGAGGCCCAGGCCCTTTTGAATAGCGATATTCCCCGCCTTTCCCTGCCCGAGGCCCTGAATCGCTTCCTGGTGGGCCAGCGCCAGAGCCTGGTGGTGGCCGGCACCCACGGCAAGACCACCACCACGGCGTTGATCGCCTGGCTGCTCTACGCCCTGGGGCTGGACCCCGGCTTTATGGTGGGTGGCATTGCGCGAAATTTCCAGGCCAATTACCGGGTGGGCCTGGGTCCCTATGTGGTCCTGGAGGGCGACGAATACGACACCGCCTTTTTCGACAAGCGCCCCAAGTTCGTGCATTTTCGCCCCCAGGTGGCGGTTCTCACCTCCATCGAGTTCGACCACGCCGACATCTACCCAGACCTGGACCACATTATCCGGGCCTTCGAGTCTTTTCTGGAGACAGTGGCTCCGGATGGCCGGGTCCTGGCCTGGGGAGACGCCGCCCTGGTGCGCCAGGTCTGTCAAGGCTCCGGCGCGCCAGTTTTATTTTATGGTCAGGGCCCCCATTGCCAGTGGCAAGCCACCGACATTACCGCGGTCGCCAGCGGTATGCAGTTCACCGCCCGGCGCGGGGGCGCCTCCTGGGGAGAGTTTTTCCTGCCCATGCTCGGCACCTACAACGTCTGGAACGCCCTGGCCGCCCTGGCGGCCCTGGCGGAGGTGGGCGCGGAGCCTGGCCCCTTGCAGGAGGCCCTGGCCGTTTTTAAGGGCGTGCAAAAGCGCCAGGAAGTGGCCGGGGAATTCCAGGGGGTGCTGATTTTGCAAGATTTCGCCCACCATCCCACTGCGGTGGCGGTGACCCTGGCAGCGGTGCGCCAGGGCTATCCGGAGCGGCGGCTGGTGGCGGTCTTCGAGCCCCGCACCAACACCTCCCGGCGCCGCATCTTCCAGACGCCTTACGCCACCGCCTTTAAAGATGCGGACCTTATCTTTGTGCGGGAACCACCGGATTTATGGAAAGTGGAGCCGGAGGAGCAGTTTTCCTCCCGGCAACTGGTGGCGGACCTGGTGCGGCAGGGCAAAACGGCCCTCTATTTTCCCGATACCGACCAACTCCTGGCCGGGCTGCTGCCGCGGCTCCAACCTGGAGACCTGGTGCTGGTCATGTCCAACGGCGACTTCGACCACCTGGTGCCCAGGTTGTGCAAGGCACTGGGAAAAGCGTAGGGGCGCGCCCTCGCCGCCCCTACCATGCAGTGGCCGCGGTTTAGGGGCGGACCTAACGTTCGCCCCTACGGTTAAATTAACCAATCTTTAAAACGCTCCTTGGAAGGCGCTTCCAGGCGCAGAACCCCAGCGGCTCCGCCGTCTTCCACGCCGACCTGCACCGCAGCGCCCGTGGCGGCGTCGCTGTAGGCGGCGGCCAGGCCAGCGGCCTCCTGCAGGTCGGCCTCCGAGACCGCGCCGATTACCAGGACCAGGGGGCCGGGAAAATTTTCCACTTTCAGACCATAATCCCCCGGGGCCTTCAGGTCCGAGATGGCCTCATTCTCCCCCTGGGTGCGGCCCACCACGGCCTTGGCGCCGCTGGGCAGACGGAAATGACGGCCCAACTTGAGCAGCTCCAGGTCCCGGCGGCTGGCCCGGGCCTGATGCCGCAAAAGCTCCTTAATCCGGAGAGCATACCCCGGGTCGGTCAGCAGGCAGCCGCCGGCCGGGGCCGGATAATGGGTGATGCCGTATTCCGCCGCCAGGGCGATCTGGCGCTTGCGGCCCCGGCCGCTGAGATTCAGGAGGCGCTCCCGGTCCACCCAGCCCTCCAGCTCCGGCCGGGTGGTCTTGAGCAGTTTGGCGCTCAAGGGCCGGAGCAAGAGGTCCCCCAGGCCCGACTCCTGGGCCACCAGGTTCAGAGAGCCGCGGTTCTGGCTCATGGGCCGCTGCCCCAGCACTTCGCCGGTGAAGACAAAATCGCCGCCCTCCGCCGGCATCATCGCCCCGGCCTCCCGAATCATCAGGATGTGGCAGTCGATACAGGGATTGTGGCCTTTGCCGAAACCGTGGGGCGGTTCGTAAAGCAGCGGCTCGAATTTTTCGGTGAAATCCACGACCTTCAGGGGTAAACCCAGATGGGCCGCGGCCTCACTGGCGCGCTGGGGCCCAAAAAAGGGGGTAATAAAACAGATAAAGGTGACTTCAATGCCCTGGGCCCGGAGAACCGCTCCGGCCAACGTGCTGTCCAGCCCTCCGGAAAGGAGGCCCAAGGCGCGGATTTTTCTCGGCATGGTGGCTAATTAATAAGCATCGGCACCATCCCTTTGGGCCACCGGATGGCGCAGGGTAAAGCCTGGGGCTACAATTTTATTTGCCCTCGGCCTCTCGGGTTAATAGGGGCAGGAGCTTTTCCCGCATCTCATCCCTGACCTTTCGAAAGACGGCCATGATCTCTCCCTCGCTGCCGCGGGCCCGGGCGGGGTCGGCAAAGCTTAGGTGAATTTTTTTGACCGGGCCCGGAAAGAGGGGGCATTGTTCCCTGGCTCGGTCGCAGACGGTGACGACCAGGTCAAACTGCTCGCCAGCCAAATCGTTGACGGATTTGGACCGCTGCTTGCTGATATCGAGGCCCAACTCCGCCAGGACCACCACGGCCCGGGGGTTGACCCGGGTAGGGGACAGGCCGGCGGAAAAAGCCCGCGCCTGCCCGGCCAGGAAATGATTCACCAGGCCCTCGGCCATCTGGCTGCGGCAAGAGTTTTCGGTGCAGAGAAACAGAATTCTGAGCATTTCGAGTTTTAAGTTTTTAGATACTTTTACCTCTACTTAGGTAAATCCAGGGACATACGGTTGAAGCCCAGACGTTGCAACACTGCGGTGAATGGCCGCCGCACTTCCGGGGCCAGGAAAGCCGGCCATTCCTCCGGAGCCAGCTCCAGGCGGGCGGCGCCGGGGTCCGGCAGCCGCAGGCGCACGTGGGAGAACCCCCGGCGGCGCAGCCAGGCCTCCGCCTGGCCCACCCGCGCCAGGACCTCCCGGGTCAGCCGCGTGCCATAAGGAAAGCGGGTGGCCAGGCAGCTCTGGGGCGGCTTGCCTGGGAGCTGCCAGGCCCGGCTCAGGACCCGGATGGCCGCTTTATCCAGGCCCGCCTCCAGCAAAGGGCTGTGGACTCCAAGTTCCCGGGCCGCCTGCAGGCCCGGACGGAAATCGTCCAGGTCATCCAGGTTGGTGCCGTCCCACAGGACCTCGGCGCCCTGCTCCCGCGCCATGGTCCAGGCCTGGGTGATGAGGGCCCGCTTGCAGGCATAGCAGCGCCGCCGACTATTATCCCGAAACTCCGGCAAGGCCAGGGGGTCGAAGGACCGCACCAGGTGGCGCACCCTAAGGCGGCGGGTGAGGGCCCAGGCCGCGGCCAGCTCGCCAGGGATGATATGGGGTCCAACGAAGGTAAGGGCGCTCAGACCAGGCCCCAAGGCCCGGGCAGCCGCGGCCAACAGCAGGCTGGAGTCCAGGCCGCCGGAGAATAGCAAGACCGCCCGGCGCTGGCGGCGGAGTTGGGCAATTAGTTGGTCCAGGGCAGTTTTCAATGGCGTATCGGCGTCCAGTGACCCAGAGGTTGCGGCTACAAAAACCATTTGAATTCGAATGGTATGATCACTCAAAGTGAAAGGGCACGGCAGGCCGCACCCTTAATATAACATATTCCCACTCCTAATTTTTCGCCGGTCAGGTCGCGCCAGGCTCGCCGAATTGCGGCGGCCTCCGGCCGTCCTAGAATGACTTGGAGGTTATTAAAAAACTTGAAACCCGAAACTCAACTATCCCGGCTGGCGGTGGGTGGCACCGGGGGAACCATATCGCTTCCGGGCAGCAGTTCCACCGGTTCGCCCAGCAGGAACTTACCGTTGATGATCCATTCCTTCAGGAGGTTGGCGGCCTCCCGAGCCCGTACCAGGCTGGACAGGGGCACGGTGGGCACTTCCTGGCCATCCAGCCTCAAATAGCCCTGCTTCAACTGGGCGTAGCTCACCTGCCCCAAGATCCGCCCGGTGCCGGTGGGATAATCGGTGCCGTAATCCACGATAGGGGCCAACAGTTCTTCGTCGGACACCCCGCAAAAATGGGCCAGCTCTTCATTCAGGATGGGGATAGGGATTCCCAGTCCCACGCTGAGGGAGCAGCCGTAGCCTAGCAGGCTCACCCCCACCAGGTAGCGGGGGGACATCTTTTTCAGGTCACCCATGGTGAATAGAGTGCCCGCCGGCCCCAGGGGCACGCCGTTTTCGGCGCGGGGCTTAGCCGGGTTGTGCTGGGTGCCGGGAAAGACGACGTAGCCCATTCCACCCCCCAGAAAAATGCGGGTGCCGATGCCGATGGTGCGGTAATAGGGGTCATTGAACAAGGGACTCAAGGCCCCAGAAGTACAAAAATTGGCGTTGCCGGCTTTGGGTCTAAGCGGCCCCATGTAGGTATAGATGGTGCGCTTGGACAGGTTCACCGCCACGTTATAGTTCTGGTAGCAGTTGCGGGGATTGCACAGAATGGCATTGACCATCTGCTTCAGGGTAATCTCCCGCTCCAGACGCTTGTTGGGATAACAGTCGGTGCCGTAGGCCTCCGCCACCAGATGCACGGCCTTGCCCGCCACCAGATCCTGGATGACGTGGCCCCCGCCGTACTTGAATTCACCTGGGTACACCTTGTTCAGAGGGTCGTCGGCGGCGGGCTCGGTGACCCCGAGATAGATATCCACCGCGGCCAGGCCGGCGTAGGCCGGGACGCTGTTGAGGGAGACCCGAGAGGCCTTGATGGGCGGCTTGCTATGGCCGAAATTAAAGATAGCTCCGGAAGAGCACATGGGAGAGAAGGTGCCGGTGGTGACCACATCCACGCGGCGGGCAGCAGCCGCCTCGCCTCGGGTGCGGACGATATCGGTCATTTCTTCGGCGGTGACTACCACCACTTGACCTTTTCTGATTTTGTCATTAATTTCCTGGTAGGTCTTGTTTACCTGATAATTAGCCATACCCTTCCCCGCTCTTGAGGTGACACTTTATATGATTCAGGACTTCCGGGGGCCCAGCTGGTCCTTTCTGATTACCAGCCTGGTGTCATTTTTCGTGATTTTAGACCCGCTGGGGAATGTCTTTCCCTATCTGGCCCTGACGGGTAAGCGTCCTTTTGCGGCAGCCCGGAAGGTGGCGGCCCAGGCCTGCCTATATTCCTTCGCGGTGTTAGCCGCCTTTGCCCTGGTGGGCCGGATTATCCTCCACTTCTTTGGCATCAGCCTGGCGGCCTTTCAGATCGGCGGCGGGCTGATTCTCTTCCGCATCTCCTTTGACATGCTGCAGGGCCGGGGCCATTTCAACCGCCTAGACACCGCTTCCAGCCTTGAGGTCGAGGAATACGGAGACATTGCCCTGATGCCTCTGGCCGTGCCGCTCATAGCCGGCCCCGGTTCCATCACCACCGCCCTGGTCCTGGCCAGCCGGGCCCGGGACCTGCCGGAAAATCTCGCCATCTTATTGTCGGTGATAATTATCCTGTTTATCACCTATCTCTGTTTCATTTTTGCCGACCGGATCCTGTTCCTCTTCAAAGAGAGCAGCCTCCGCCTTTTGACCCGCCTCATGGGGCTAATTCTGACCGCCCTGGCGGTGGAATTCGTCATCCAGGGAATTCGGGGCGCCTTTCCCTTACTGCGTCAATAAAAATCCACCGGATCGATCCGGCGCCTGGCCGACCAATAAAAGAAGAGGTTGCTGGGCAGACCCTGGAAGATATAGCCAGTGGGCGGCCACAGCAGTCGGCGGCAGATGGAGCCAAAGGAGTAAAATTTCTGAAAACAGTGCCAAACCCCGTCCTCGCACTCTTCTGGGGTCATGTGTTTGGGGTAAAAGTTGCAGATCATCCCCAAATACTTTTCGGCGTCGGGATTGTGCATCCGGCCTTCCTGATTCAGCTGGTCCCACATGGGTGTGCCCCGGCGGGGGGTGGCTACATTGAAGAAAGCCATGGGCGCCTTGATCTTCTCCAGGAAGGCCAGGGTCTCGTCAAAGAGTTCCTTGCGGTCCCCGTCCAGGCCGAACATGAAATTCAGGGAGTAAAAAATCCCCTTCTGGCGCAGGCGGTCCAGCAGCCAGGCGTACTCGGACACCGGATTCTGGATTTTGTCGATGGCGGAGATGGACTCCGGGCAGACGTTTTCGATGCCGATGTTGACGTGGCTGCAGCCGGAGCGTTTGGCCAGGTCCAACAGGTCCTCGTCCCGGGAGGTATTGATGGTCCACAGGCAACTCCAGCGGAGCTTCAAGGGCATCAGGGCCAGGAAGAGCTCCTTGGCATAGTCCCGGTGGCCGGTAAGGTTGTCATCGATGAAATAGATGTTCCTGAGGCCGGTAATCCGCACATTGGCCTTGATTTCCTCGATCACTTCGCCCAGGGGCCGACGCCGGTAGGTGTGACCATAGACGATGGGGACCTCGCAGAAGGCACAGTGGTAGGGGCAACCCCGGCTGGTCTGGGTGGGGATGACCTTGACCCGGTAACGCCGGAAATCCACCAGTTCCAGGTGGGGCCGGGGCAAACCGGCCAGATCATGAAAAGCCGCGGCCTGGTAACTTCTCTTCAGCTTTTTGACCCGGGCGTCCTCCAGGACTTCCTCCCAAACGGACTCCGCCTCGCCTACCACCACCGCGTCGCAGTGTTCCTGAGCCTCCTCCGGGTGCAGGGTGATGTGAAAGCCGCCCATGACCACCGGCCTGCCCCGGCGGCGGAACTCGGCGGCGATTTCATAGGCCCGTTCGGCCGTGGCGCAGGTGGCAGTGATTCCCACCAGATCGTACTGGCGATGATACGGAATATCCACCAGGCGGTCGTCCGCCATATCCACCCGGATGGCTCGGGGCGTAAGACCGGCCAGATAAGGCAGGGTGATTCCCAGGATCCAACGGGTGCGGCTGCGCAGCGCCCGCCGGTCCGGATATTTAGTAGTCGGTTGAACCAGTAAGATTCTCATGGAAGCGGGCATCTCCTGGCGGACATCAGAGCGGTGCCTCCGGCTTACGTTAAGGCCCAAAAACAGGGAAAAGCCAGCCTGCGCCGATCCCCCGGCAATAGCTTCAAAAAAGGTCAGGTCAGACCTTTTCCCAGAAAAAAACCCCGGCTCTTAAAGGGAAGATCGCTATTATCTTAACTTTATATTATATCGCTTCAACGACAAAAGTCATCATCGGTCTGAGGGACGAGGCGCGAGGCTCGGTTCCCCCGCGAACTCAGGTCTTCCGCACCGAAGCGGTGAAAATTTCATTTGCTTACGCCGATATTAATTGGGGCCGAACCCCTTACCGGGAGCACCACCCTTTCTTTCTTGCTCTTGGCCGCCGCCACCCTTTTCCTGCCAAAGCGGTAAGCCTTTCTCATCCCGCAGTTTCAAGGTTTGGCCGTCTTTCTTGACTTCGGCGGCCAGGATTACCGTCTGATGGTCTGTGGCATTTTTGGAGCCGGTAACCTCAAGATTATCCCCCTTTTTTAAGGTAAAGGCTTGCTGGTTCACAAACCACGGGGGCCCCAAGTCGACCGTAATGCTCTCTTCATCGGTCTTGAGGACCAATCCAGGGGGATGCATGCCCGGGGCGACCCGCCATCCCGTCATGCCATAACCTCCCAGGCGCTCCACCTGGCCCTTCACCGTAATTACTCTCTCGGGATTATAATCCTGTGGCCCGGGACCGGCCTCTGTTTTGTCCTCCAAGGGAAGATTAACAACTGGCGCCAATGCCGGCCAGGGAAGCCCCAACATCATGGTAAAAATAATCAGCGACACCCCTGCCCATTTTTTTATGAAACAAATTCTATGCATCTCGTCTTCTTTCCTTAGGGCAATTTAGTCTTCCGTACCAAAGGGATGATTTTGCCTGGGCTCGAGGGCGGCGAGGCTTCCGGCTGGGGGGGCGGTTTGAGGGGGATGAGTTCCAGCCGCACCGGCCGGCCGCCCATGGTGAACTCTTCGCCGTTGATCTGGGACTCCTCCAGAATCCAGACCACGGACTGGGGCGGCAGGCTGAGCACCAGGAACTCCACCTGATACCAACCCCGTTTGACGTCGGGCCTGAGGTCATTGAGGCGGGCATAGAACGCGGGCTTGCGGTCCAGATGGATCAGAACCAGATCATTGATGGACGTGGACGTCATAAACTCCCAAATGCGACTAAAGATTGGGGGGGGCCTCACCCGAATATTTTCTTCGCCGATCCACCATGTTTTAATATAGCATTAGCTTAATCTTTGCAAACCATCGTTTCCGAGGAATTCGGGGAATAGGAATCAACATGGCCGAAGTAGAATTTATCGACCTTTCCGGAGAGATGCCCAAGGATGAGCGGGGGTTCTCTTTTTTCCCCTGGCGGGGCCGGGAGATGAACCCAGCCGAAGTCCTGCGCACCGGCCACCTGCTCTCCATTCTGCCGGGCCAGACCCGGGGCAACCATTATCATCCCGGTCAGGAGGAGTGGCTTTTCACCTTCCACGGCACCGGGGTCCTGGTCTGGGAGGCAGCGGGGAAAATCCGGGAAAGGCTGGTGGCCCCGGACGGCACTCTGATTCGCCTCCCGCCGGGGATAGCCCATGCCTTGACCAATCCGGGGCCGGAGATTCTCTACCTCCTGGCCTGGCGTCAGCCCGCCGGCGAGGGTGGCATGGAGCCGGAGAGCGTTCCCAAACAGGTACGCTAATCATTAAGCTTTTTGGCCGGGGCCGGCGGCGAAAAATTCGGCGGGATTAATTCCGGTAACTAAAGGATTTTTGCGGCAGGGCCGTTTGAGGTATCTTGCAGGTCTTCATAAATTTCTCCCCCCTAATCCTTCTATACGCAGCGTCATTAATAATTGGACATATTTATCGGGAGATCATATAATCTATGCATGAAAGCGCTGACCATTCCCGATGCGGTCATGGCAATTCCTGCCCTGCAAGAGGAGATTCGTC
>Ga0326728_10009492_pt1 | contig 23403 bp, 16 predicted proteins | sample MB3enrmetagenome_FD_207602 | JGI IMG/M metagenome (GOLD analysis project Ga0326728, IMG submission 207602) | Lab enriched peat soil microbial communities from McLean, Ithaca, NY, United States - MB31MN | ecosystem: Environmental > Terrestrial > Soil > Wetlands > Peat | place: USA: New York... | reverse complement strand
AAGTCCAGCCGCGTCGAGCGGGTCGTGGTTATACGAAAGAGCTATCACTCTAACAAATAATGGCAGCGCATTGGCCAACTACCAGGTCAATCTCGCGCTTACATCAGCGAATATGACCTTTGCCCATGCCAATCCTGATGGTTCCGATATTCGCGTTGTTGCAAGCGACAGCGTAACGCAGCTTCCTTACTGGATCGAGAACTGGAACAGCACCAGCCAGGTCGCAAGCGTATGGGTGAATGTGTCTTCCATTCCGAGCGGGACATCGACGATATATCTGCTCTACGGCAATCCGTCAGCCACCACGACTTCAAGCGGCGCAAACACCTTCTTATTTTTCGACGACTTTGAGACAGCCGACCCCACGCCTCAACTTGGATATTATCAGGAGAGCACCCCGGCGATTGTAAATATGGGATCGGCACAGGCATGGGAAGGCGCCGACTGGCCTCACTTCTTCACTGTCGTCACAATGAACGCAGCAATCGACGGCGCCACTTACACCTATTGGGGATGGTACGGCTTGCATTCCGACACCGCTTCGGGAATTGGATTAGCCGGATCCAATGACCTCGTTAACTGGCACAAGTATTCAGCCAATCCTGTGATTCCTATTGCGACTGGGGCCAGATGCCCGAGTGTGATAAACGATTCAGGCACGCTCAGGATGGCTTATGAGACAACATCTTCACCATTTCAAATAGGTTATGCCACCAGCACGAACGGAATAACCTGGACCATTCAGAGCCATTTAACGGCTCTCGCGCCCAATGATGCAAGCTGTCCCCACTTGTGGGTAAATCCCAATGATAAAACCACCCCGTATTATCTTTACTATTCTGTAGCCAGTTTCCCGGAAAGCTGGATAAGTGTCAGGCACGCATCGACAGTGGCCGGACTGGCAAGTGCTTCCGATACGATTTTATGGAAGAATTACCAGGCCTATGAACCTGTCACTGCCTATATACCTCAAATATACGCGCCTAATGTTACCTATGACAGCGGCAGCGGTATGTACGTTTTGAGGTTTGAGTCACAACCGGCCCTGCCTGGTGCGGAGGATTCTAATATTGATACACTTTGGGACGTAACAACCCTCACCAGCAGCAGCGCCACGTCCGGGTTCAGTAAGGCCGGGGGCAATCCTTACCACTCCGGCGGTAATGCCTGCCCTTCAAATTTTATCGCCGGTTCGACCCTGTATAGCTATTACTGTCACTACACAGGCTCTGCCTGGCAGATCACGTATACAACGGCAACACCTTCTTCCGGCCTTGCACCATACAGCAAGCCTCAAAGCTCCCTGTGGACGGCGGTTAACGACGCATCCGATGTCCAGGCTCCAGCCTGGAATATCGTGCCATGCACTGCCTGGAACGGGGCGTCCGGCCATTGCCTGTACGGTTTTGGCAGGTATAGCGGTTACGATAACCTCAACATGCTGGAATCCAACTACGCGAGCACTAACTACATAGTGGGCGCTCGCATCCTGCAGGTTGAATACACTGACGCTCTTTTGCTCGCCAGGGCAGGAACGGCGGACAAAACATACGCCGGTGAGATCGACTTCAACAACAACAGCGGGGTTAACCTCGACACCACGGTTATGCCTCTCTGGTCCAACCCCTCTCAGGTTGCGGCCGGAGCAATGGCGTACAACACCTGGTATAAGCTTGAATTCGCTGTCAATAACACCACATTAACAACAAATTTCAACAATGGTGCTTCCACAACGAGCGGCAAATCCAGCTCATATTCGTCCGGCTATGCCGGTGTCGGACTGGACATACAGACCAGCACTCTATTCGACAACTTCTACGTTCGCCAATATGCGGCGACGCCTCCTACTGATTCAGTAGGACCGGAAACGTCATTAACGGCTACAGTACCGGGCGCGCCGACAATCGGAACCGCAACTGCGGGCAACGCGCAAGCAACGGTCAGCTTCACGCCACCCGCCTCAAACGGCGGAAGCCCAATAACTGGCTACACCGTTACATCGAGCCCCGGCGGCATAACGGCCCTAGGTACGGCAAGCCCGATCACCGTGACGGGGCTGACCAACGGCACTGCTTATACATTCACTGTAACGGCGACCAACGCGGTCGGGACCGGTCCTCCATCGGGTGCCTCCAACCAGGTAACTCCTGCTGCCACAGTACCGGGCGCACCGACAATCGGAACCGCAACTGCCGGAAACGCCCAGGCAACGGTCAGCTTCACGCCACCTGCCTCAAACGGCGGAAGCACTATAACGGGCTACACCGTGACATCGAACCCCGGCGGCATAACGGCCCAAGGTGCGGCAAGCCCGATCACCGTGAAGGGGCTTACCAACGGCACTGCCTATACATTCACCGTGACGGCGACCAATGCCATTGGGACCGGTCCGGCCTCAAGTCCTTCTAACAGCGTAACTCCGGCCACAGTCCCCGGCGCGCCGGCAATCGGAACTGCAACTGCGGGTAACGCCAAAGCAACGGTCAGCTTCTCGCCACCGGCCTCAAACGGCGGCAGCCCCATAACGGGCTACACCGTTACATCGAACCCGAGCGGTATAACAGGCCAAGGTGCGGCAAGCCCGATCACCGTCACGGGGCTTACCAACGGCACAGCCTATACATTCACCGTAACGGCAACAAACGGGGTCGGGACCGGTCCTCCATCGGGTCCCTCCAACCAGGTAACCCCTGCTGCCACAGTACCGGGCGCACCGACAATCGGAACCGCAACTGCCGGAAACGCCCAGGCAACGGTCAGCTTCACGCCACCTGCCTCAAACGGCGGCAGCCCCATAACGGTCTACACTGTTACATCCAACCCCGGCGGCATAACAGGCCAGGGTGCGGCAAGCCCGATCACCGTCACGGCGCTGACCAACGGCACTGCCTATACATTCACGGTAACGGCGACCAACGCCATTGGGACCGGTCCGGCCTCGAGTCCTTCAAACAGCGTAACTCCGGCCACACTACCCGGCGCGCCGACAATCGGAACCGCAACTGCGGGCAACGCCCAGGCAACGGTCAGCTTCTCGCCCCCCGCCTCGAACGGCGGAAGCCCCATAACGGGCTACACCGTGACATCGAACCCGGGCGGCATAACAGGCCAGGGTGCGGCAAGCCCGGTCACCGTCACGGGGCTGACCAACGGCACTGCCTATACTTTCACGGTAACGGCGACCAACTCGGTCGGGGCCGGTCCGGCCTCAAATCCTTCAAACAGCGTAACTCCGGCCACAGTACCCGGCGCGCCGACAATCGGAACCGCAACTGCCGGCAACGCCCAGGCAACGGTCAGCTTCTCGCCCCCCGCCTCAAACGGCGGCAGCCCCATAACGGGCTACACCGTGACATCGAACCCCGGCGGCATAACAGGCCAGGGTGCGGCAAGCCCGATCACCGTCACGGGACTGACCAACGGCATTGCCTACACTTTCACAGTAACGGCGACCAACGCGGTCGGGACCGGTCCTCCATCGGGTCCCTCCAACCAGGTTACTCCCAGCACGGTCACGGCCACGGTGCCGGGCGCGCCGACTATCGGAACCGCAACCGCCGGCAACGCCCAGGCAACGGTCAGCTTCTCGCCCCCCGCCTCAAACGGCGGCAGCCCAATAACGGGCTACACCGTGACATCGAACCCGGGCGGCATAACAGGCCAGGGTGCGGCAAGCCCGATCACCGTCACGGGACTGACCAACGGCACTGCCTACACTTTCACGGTAACGGCGAGTAACTCGGTCGGGACCGGTCCCCCATCGGGTCCATCCAACCAGGTAACTCCAGCCACGTTGAGCGGGGCGTGGTTATACGAAAGAGCCATCACTCTAACAAACAATGGCAGCGCATTGACCAACTACCAGGTCAATCTCGCGCTTACATCAGCGAATATGGCCTTTGCCCATGCCAATCCTGATGGTTCCGATATTCGCGTTATTGCAAGCGACGGCGTAACGCAGCTTCCTTACTGGATCGAGAACTGGAACAGCACCAGCCAGGTTGCAAGCATATGGGTGAATGTGTCTTCCATTCCGAGCGGGACATCGACGATATATCTGCTCTACGGCAATCCGTCAGCGGCCACGACTTCAAGCGGCCCAAACACTTTCTTATTTTTCGACGACTTTGAGACGGCCGACCCCACGCCTCAACTTGGATATTATCAGGAAAGCACCCCGGCGATTGTCAATATGGGATCGGCACAGGCATGGGAAGGCGCCGACTGGCCTCACTTCTTCACTGTCGTCACAATGAACGCAGCAATCGACGGCGCCACTTACACCTATTGGGGTTGGTACGGCTTGCATTCCGACACCGCTTCGGGAATTGGATTAGCCGGATCTAATGACCTTGTTAACTGGCACAAGTATTCAGCCAATCCTGTGATTAAAACATCGGTTGGAGCCAGATGCCCGAGTGTGATAAACGATTCAGGCACGCTCAGGATGGCTTATGAGACAACATCTTCACCATTTCAAATCGGTTATGCCACAAGCGCAAACGGAATAACCTGGACCATTCAGAGCCCGTTAACGGCTCTCGCGCCTAATGATGCGAGCTGTCCCCACTTGTGGGTGAATCCCAATGATTCGACTACTCCGTATTATCTTTACTATTCAGTAGCCAGTTTCCCGGAAAGCTGGATAAGTGTCAGGCGCGCATCGACAGTTGCCGGACTGGCAAGTGCTCCCGATACGATTTTATGGAAGAATTACCAGGCTTCCGAACCTGACCTTGCCTATATACCTCAAATATACGCGCCTAATATGACCTATGACAGCGGCAGCAGTCAGTACGTTTTGCGGTTTGAGTCACAACCGGCCCTGTCTGGTGCGGATGATTCTAACATTGATACAATTTGGGACGTAACAACTCTGACCAGCAGCAGCCCCACTTCCGGGTTCACTAAGGCCGGGGGCAATCCTTACCACTCAGGTGGTTATGCCTGCCCTTCAAATTTTCTCGCCGGTTCGACTCTGTATAGCTATTACTGTCATTACACAGGCTCTGCCTGGCAGATCACGTATACGACAGCAACACCTTCTTCCGGCCTTGCACCATACAGCAAGCCTCAAAGCTCCCTGTGGACGGCGGTTAACGATGCATCCGATAATCAGCCGCCGGCCTGGAATATCGTGCCATGCACTGCCTGGAACGGAGCCTCCGGCCATTGCCTGTACGGTTTCGGCAGGTATAGCGGTTATAACATTGTAAACATGCTGGAATCCAACTACACAGGCAGCAAATATATAGTAGGTGCCCGCGTACAACTGTTAGAATATGAAGATGCTCAATTGGCCGCACGCATTTCCGGAGTTGACGATGCCTACACGGCCGTGCTTTTCGATGGAACCGGCTTGGGGGAAAATAACCTGTCTTCGGGCTTATACCCTGCTGTAGATCTCATAGGGTCGGGAGCATCGGCCGGGACAATAACCTATAATACCTGGTACAAATTGGAATTGAGTGTCAACGGCACGACGATATCCACCAGTTTTAACAACGGTACTTCTACTGCGAGCAGCACTGACAGAACATATTCGTCCGGCTATGCCGGTATCGCATTAGACCTACAGACCAGCACGCTATTCGACAACTTCTACGTTCGGCAATATGCGGCAACGCCTCCTGCTAATTCAGTAGGACCGGAAACGCCGAATTGATGGAGAAAAGTGTATCCACAATGGAAAAGATAGTTGCACTTGTGGTTATTTTGTCGGCACTGCATATAGCGACCGTTGCCGCGCCTTATACCACCCAGGCCGAGTTCTGCCCTTGATTTAGCCTCGAATTATGCGTGAGCATGACTGATAATATGCTGCTTCATTTTTACCATTTGATATTATGGCATAACTCAAGCCTAATTCTTGATTCTTATCTCGACGGTACTGTCGACGGAGAAATATAATGCAGAGCCCTAAAGTGTCATTCGTTGTTCCGTGCTATAATCTGGCTCATTTTCTGACGGATTGCATAAATTCGATTGTGTCTCAAACATATCAAGATTTTGAAATTCTTATAATGGACGATTGTTCACCTGATAACACACCTGAAGTCGCACAGACTTTTACAGACACAAGAATTAAATATATCCGAAATGTTGCAAATATAGGTCATACTAATAACTTTAATAAAGGGATTTCGGCTTCAAGAGGAAAATATGTATGGCTTATATCGGCGGACGACTTTTTAAAAACGAATTATGTTTTGAACAGATATGTCACCCTGATGGAGTCCAATTCTAACATCGGTTATGTATTTTGCCCTGCAATAGCACTCCGTAAGAATACCGATTGTGGTATTGAGAAATGGTCATATCACGGTCCTGAGGATCGTGTATTTGAAGGGAAGAAGTTTCTTCAAAGATTATTAGTGGAATGCTGCGTACCTGCTGCGTCAGGAATGGCCCGGAGAGAGTGTTATGAGAACATAGGCCTATTCCCCACCGATTTGTTATATGGTGAAGATTGGTATATGTGGTCCACCTTCGCGTTCCATTACGATGTGGGATATTTGTCAGAACCTATGGTTTATTATAGACAACATGGTGATAGCATTACAAACATTCTATCTCGTAGAGACTTTGGAATTCTTGTATCCAGCGATATCTCCGTTTTATGGCGTATAAGGGAAAAAGCAATTAGGAGCAACTTGTTTCATATAGCTGACGAGTGTATTGATGCCATTGTCGATAATGCAATCATTAAGTATATTGCTATACATAAATCAATTAACAGAGATGACGTTGAAGAATATATTTCTGAAGCAAAAGAATACGTCGTTCGCATAGTATCCGATGCGAACGTTGCGCGAAAGGTATGCGCACAATTGGACGCAAAGATTGGAGATTATTATTATAACATTGGTGATGTTAATCGTGCTGCCATATGTTATAGGTCGGCATTCGTAGCGAACCCGCATTTATATAATACATTCTCCAAATATGTACTGGTTAAAGCCGGTAAACCGGGAGCACTAATAAGAGCATCCGTCGCCAAAGGTATGCGTATTGCCTTGGGGGAACACAAGGCAGAGAATCTCCTCAGCTAGTGGAACGCCAATTAAGTCCTGAAAGGAAAAGCCCCCCCCCCATTCCGGCGGAGTTGAGAAAGAGACCTCAACATAACATGTTTAACAATGCGGGATAATACGCAGGGGCCGGTAACTGTAACCTCGGGCCCTTATGTACTTATCTGGTCTGACATGGATTGCTTTCGAACCGAGGTTGACAAAATCCTGGAGCGCGGGTGCAAAACCAGCCGGATCCGACCGTTATGGGACGGCGGGCCGGTCAGATGATTGCTGAAACAGTCGCGGCAAGACATACAAAGGCGCGTTTATGTTTGGATTGTCCTGGAGATTCTTGAGAGAAAGCGCTGCAATCGCGCAGGGATTAAGAATAAAGATTTATGATGACTGGCGGCCTGAACTGGATGAGGTCCTTGAAAACCTGCCGGAGCAAGACATTCTTCCCCATGAACTTTTCCGGTTGCTAATGAAATTGCCGGACCGGAAACAAATCATCCGGGTAACGGAGCGAGGAAAACCTGTAGCGCTCGCTGGAGTCAAAAGCAGGGGGGGACTCTGGGAGCCGGTTACCCATGAGATCATTCCCGGGGTATTTTTTCCTGTAAAAGAGGGATACCTCAGCCGCGTATTGCCGGCCCTCGGCCTTCACCTGCATGTGGATTGGTGGAAATGGCCCGACCCGCCGCCAACTGCCAGGTGGATGCAGCAAGTCGAATCATTCACCGATTACGGTATGAGGTGCTCTGATGATTTTGAAGCTCATTGGCGCAAGTCGGCTAAGTTCTTTAGAACAGTAAGAACGGCGAGAGACCGATGCCGTGGATTCGAGTTGAAGGTTAACTCGGCGAATTCCACTGAATGGATCATAAAGAATTGGGGCCAAAAATGGCACGTTGCTCAGGCAGAGGGGCAGAGGTCGTTTGTCACTGAACAGCTTATTGCGGCAGAATATCTGCAAAAAAGGGGATTGAACTATTCACTGTTGCTGTTTGACGGAGACGAACCCGTTGCCGGCAGCAATATGATAATTCACCGCAACGAGGCACTTGGCCATATCAATTATCGCAACCCGAAATACGACTGGCACGGAGCAATGACTCGTCTTAACGAGATGTCCTTTTGGTGGGCCAGGGATATGGGATTCGATGCAATGAGCGTCGGAGGAATACAGGATTACAAGAGGAGATGGGCGCCGGAGTGTGGGCAATATATGAAGTTTGCTGTCTGCCCCGACATTGTCCTGCTGGGTGATCGCGTTTCCAGGTTGACCGGGACTGCTCGCAGGGATTGGTAGTTTGTGAATGTTTCCCGGTGCAGCATCTCTTACTGCACGATGAACCCATGGAAAGAATGTATCGGGCGTGACTTCCAGATTCAGCGATTCAAGGTTCGGAGCAGGAGCGAATGTGGAAAATGGCGGGCTTCTAGGACGGAAATTAAAAGATGCCCGTTGGGCATATCCTCTTAGACGTATTCATGATATGTTTCTCGAAAGGTTCACCGCCATGCGTGATACCTGGTCCATTGCAATATATACCGGGGAATCACCCTTGCAGTTGTCTCCGGCCGGTTCACTTAAGAACCCGGTATTGACCGCCCGGCATGTTCGCGATGTGAAAGCGGGTTTTGTCGCAGATCCCTTCATGGTGCGAGAGGGAGACCGATGGTACATGTTTTTCGAGGTATATAACAGGGAGAGTGGTAAGGGCGAGATCGGCCTCGCAATCAGCATGGACGGTTTCAGGTGGGAATACGACCGGATTGTTCTCGAAGAGCCCTTCCACATGTCTTATCCCTATGTTTTCAAGTGGCGTGACCAATATTTTATGATCCCCGAATCATCGCGGGACAGCTCGATCAGGTTATATAAGGCGATCCGCTTTCCTTCCGAGTGGTCGTTGGTCAAAGTCATACTGCAAGGCGAGTTCCATGATTCGTCTATCCTTTACCATGACGATACCTTTTGGTTATTCACCTGTACTGATCCCTCTTTCAGGGTGCTGAGTCTATATACATCCGCAGAACTGACCGGACCATGGGTCGAGCATCCCAAAAGCCCGATAGTAACTGAAAACTCGCGTATCGCAAGGCCGGGCGGCAGGGTATTGCTGGTTGATAACCATCCGGTAAGATTTGCGCAGGATTGCTATCCTATTTATGGATCATCCGTCAGGGCTTTTAAAATAACCACGCTAACTAATAATGATTATTCAGAAACCGAGTATGAGAATAATCCCGTTATCAGCGCCTCCGGCGCCGGCTGGAACGCACATATGATGCATAACATAGATGCAATCAGGCTGGATGCTAAAACATGGGTTGCGTGTGTCGATGGAGGCAGGTGGGACCGTGTATTAGAGCTTCAAAGGCGCTGAACCGCATAGGCCATGTGGAAGGATCACCGCTAATGCGCAGGATGATCGCCTGGGTTTCGAAGGAGCATTGATTGGGTTGTGCCGTCGTTCGCATTTCCAGTCGGTTGCCGGCAATCCATGATCGAGTTTACATATAAGAATAATTTGCGAGGCTATTACGCACCATGCATAACCAAAGTCGGCAACAGTACTATGAAAGCAGGGACGGAGTTTTTCCCTTCTTCCGTGAAATGGTTCAAGAAATCGTCCAGTATCGCGAACTCCTTTTCCAGATGACGCTTCGCGATGTGCGTATCAGGTATAAACAGGCCATTATGGGGTTTGGCTGGGCGCTTTTTATGCCGATGCTTATTGTAGTGTCCGGATTGCTGATCAGGATGGTTATGGCGGAGATGTCCGGCGGCAAGCTAGCGGCGGCCGGCGCCGGGAGTATGATGGTCAAGGCTTTGCCCTGGTCCTTCTTCGTCGGCGCAATTGGTTTCGCCACGAACAGCCTCACATCAAATAGCAGCCTTGTGTCCAAAATCTATTTCCCAAGGGAGATCTTTCCACTCTCCGCCACCTTGGCGCAGATGTTCGATACTACCATCGGCTCTATCCTGCTCGCGGTGATTCTTTTTGGGTTCATGAACGTCGGCATCTCGATAGAAATTTTATGGGTAGTTCCACTGGTGCTGTGCCTGCTGACACTTACCATCGGGGCAGGGCTTTTGCTCAGTTGCGCCAACCTGTTTTTCCGTGACGTTAAATATATCGTCCAGGTACTAATCACTTTCGGGATTTTTTTTACTCCTGTCTTTTACGACGCAGTCAATCTGGGCCCTGTCGGGTGCCGAATTCTCATGCTGAATCCACTGGCCCCTATTCTTGAGGGCCTGCGCCTGTCAATCGTAGATCATCATAACCTGGCCAGTTCCCTGGTTGTAGCTGCGGCTTCAGGCCAGAACGTGGCAGTCTGGCACCCGTTCTATCTTCTCTACTCCTCAATTTTTGCGATTGTTCTTTTCTTCGGGTCCTGGGTGATTTTCCACAAGCTGGAAAGTACTTTCGCAGAATATATTTGATTTGAGTAAGGCCGGAAGCGGAACCGGAAGAGGGGTTTTCGACGGCTTTGTTCACTCTTTCAGGAGAAACGAAGTTCAATGGCAGAACATGCAATAGAAGTTTCAGGTATCTGGAAAAAATTTCGTCGCGGTCAACTTCATGACTCCCTGAGGGACTTCATTCCAGCCATTGTAAGGCGTCTTCATAAGAAAAACTCAGAGGATGCCGACCTGAGCGGGAACTCTTTCTGGGCGCTCAGGGATGTAAGTTTCCACCTGGGACCCGGGGAGGCATTAGGCATTATCGGGCCTAACGGGGCCGGCAAGAGTACAATGCTAAAAGTACTTGCCCGCATTCTCAAGCCCAACATGGGTCGCATCAAGGTAAACGGACGCCTCAACGCGCTGCTTGAAGTAGCCGCAGGCTTCCATGCCGATCTCACGGGCCGTGAGAACGTTTATCTCAACGGATCGATATTGGGCATGAAGAAACGGGAAGTGGACCGCAAGCTCGATCAGATCATTGAATTCTCAGGCGTCGAGCCCTTTATCGACACTCCGGTGAAACGCTATTCATCGGGCATGCAGGCTCGGCTTGGGTTTGCTGTTGCCGCTAACCTCGACCCGGATGTCCTGCTCGTTGACGAAGTCTTAAGTGTCGGGGACATGCAGTTTCAGAATCGCTGCGTCGAAACCATGAACGAAAAGCTGAAGAACGGCGCCGCCATAATTTTTGTAAGCCACAATCTGCCGGCAGTAGCCAGGCTTTGCCCCAAGACCCTGCTCCTGCATCACGGTGAGACTGCGTTTCTTGGAAGCAGCCAGGAGGGTATCGAGCGCTACATGGACTTGGCGTACAACTCAAAAATTGAACATGCTGATGCGCCGACCGTATTCACGCACGTTTCCTGGACGTCGTCGGGGAGTGACTTTATAAGGCCGGGTGATTCGTTCGAGATAAAAGTCGGACTGCGCTTTCTGCGACAGGTTTCCCATCCGGCATTTGAACTAATGCTGGAACGAATTAAGGACGATTTGTGTGTATTCGCTGCTAATGCGCAACAGCTTGGCGTTTCACCACGAATTCACGAAGAAGGTGAAGAAATACTGCTGACATTCAAGGGTAAGATCAATCTATTGAGAGGCCTCTATTCTTTTGGATTTAGAGTATCTCTTCCATCAAAGGATAATGAGACCGTGATTTGGCATTCAATACATCAGTTTTATGTCCACGAAACTGCATCCCTCGATGGCATAGTCGATATTGAGTGTACTGCATCGGAGTCTCAGCCCGAAGAGGGTATCATCCAGAATTATGCGTGAGCATGACTGGGAATTATACTGCATTCACAATCCGACGGGATAATATCTCAGGCAATGAGTTCAGCCGCCCTCTTCTTCCGGTAATCCGGACGCTTTTGCGGCAACCCGGATGGAAGCGGTTCAATTTCTCGGAAAAATTGATCAAGACCATTATGCAGTGAGTTTATTATCTCGCGTATGGAGTGAAGTGCGGCAGCATCATAATGATTACATTCAGTTTTAGTACTTTGTAGGGAATTGTTAATGCTGCTGACAATCGCTTTTTGCACCTGGAATCGGTCCTTGTTGCTTCGTCGGACTCTGGAGCAAATGACACGCCTTTTCATCCCGGACGGGATATCGTTTGAACTATTGGTCGTCAATAACAACTCCACCGATACGACCGATGAAGTAATTGAGTCATTCTCCACAACTCTGCCGATTAGGTATCTTTTTGAACCTAAGACGGGAAAGTCTCATGCCTGCAACCGTGCAGTGCGGAATGCCCATGGAGAATACATACTTTGGACCGATGATGATGTTCTTGTAGATCGGAACTGGCTCGCTTCATATGCCGACGCTTTTGTCCAATACCCCGAAGCGGCTTTCTTTGGCGGGCCCATCATGCCCTGGTTTGAGGGGTTACCGCCTGCGTGGCTCAATCAGACATTGCCGGAAATTATATCTGTATTTGGCATGATAGATTTTGGAAGGCGATCGTTTAGTATCACTGCCAAAACATCACTTCCATTTGGTGCTAATTTTGCCGTCCGGACTTTAGAGCAACTGCGGCACCCTTTTGACCCGTCGTTAGGGCCCCGCGGCAATAGGAGGGTAGCGGGAGGCGAAACAGATATGCTTGAAAGAATGGTTGAGGCCGGTCTGAGCGGCCGCTGGGTACCCGATGCCCGTGTCAAGCACTACATCCCCAAGGCACTTCAAACTACACGCTTTATACGAAAATATTTTTATGCCTTTGCACAGGGAGAGGGCCGGAGGGGCCTGAGGTTGCATGATGTAGCTGTGCCCATGTTATTTGGAGCGCCTCGTTATCTATGGAGGCAAGCCGTAAGTGCTGAAATTAAATACCGTATTCGTCGTTATCTTTCTGACCCGAATGTTTGGATCAAAGACCTAAAATCGTCTGTTTTAACGTTCGGTATAATAAGCAGCTATCAAGCTCGTCAAAAAGCGAGCCGACGGTTACTTAATTCTAAGTGGCATAACTAAAGTTCGTTTGTATTCTCGGGATGTAATAATCACTTCCTGGTACCAGATAGTCTGACCAATAGCCATTACAGGTGATCGAATTGCGGATTCTCCTATGCAGTATATCTAATGCCTACGGCGGCTTGGAACTCAGGATGATCTCAGAGGCCGTTCTGCTTCGCTCTTTAGGACATGAGGTCTTTGTCTCGGCCCCTGATTTCCCCGGGTTCGATCTTTGGTCCAGCCAAATGCGCGCGATAGGGGCGCGGGTTATCTCATTCAATCCTCCAAATTTTGTCGAAGTGTGGCGATGGCGCCACCTGCGTCAATTCCTGTCATTTGGCAACAGTATTTATCTAAGACGACTGAGGATTGATCTTGCCACTGTTTTTTCGTGCGATATGACATTTTGCGGATCCAAAGCGTATGTACTGCACGACAGCGGAATCCCCTGGGTAATCAGTATCCATGTGCCCTGTTGGCAATACTTTTACAATTCCTGGGCCGAGAGGCAACTGCGCAATGCCTTTTCGAGCATGTTGGGAGGCTATACAGTTTCTAATACCGTTCGGGAAAGTTTCCTGAGATATGCCGGTCATCTTATACATGACGCGGAAAATATCGAAGTCATTAAAAATGGGGTGGACGTCTCTCACTTTTTTCCGGACCCGGCTAATCGGGTTGCAGTTCGTCAATCGCTCGGTATCGGGCCGGAAAATTTCTGTGTAGTTTTTTTCGGACGGCTGGATTCTAACAAAGACCCCCTGCTCGCACTTAAAATCTTCAGGCATCTGACAAGGCTTTGTCCCCGCGGCCGCTTAATAGTTTTAGGTGATGGAGTGTTACGCGCGGACGTCTTAAATGCAGTCCAAGAAAATGGCCTTGAAGGCAAAGTTACCCTGGCAGGTCATGTCAATGACGTCAGGACCTATCTTTTGTCTGCGGACGCCTATATCGCATGCAGCACCAAAGAGGGGTATTCACTTAGCACCGCGGAGGCCCTCGCTTCGGGCCTGCCTTCCGTATTGCCGGACCATGGAGCATACAACGAGTGCTTCAGCGGTTCTGGGGCCTTTTTTTATTCTCTCGACGATCCGGAAGGCGCCGCTCTATCGCTCGCACGAATTGCCGATTCCTCATCAGAGGTGCGCGCCAATCTGCAGAATGCCGCCAGGGTCTTCGCCGAACGAGAACTCTCACTTGACACAATGAATTCCAGGCTACACTCTTTTTATGAGAAATGTTTCAGAATGATTTAATGGAGTTACCGGGCAATTGAGCTCACTGAGAACGTTCTTATTCTATTCAGCAAACGACAGCGCGGTATCACATCAGGAAAAGTGGACAGCGTGCCAAAATTCTGTGTTGGTATGTGCAGTACGAAAGCACATGTAAAGGATCATTGATGTTTGGAGTTTCCACGGCACAAAGCATTGTCAAGCTGTTTTCGGGAAAAGCACTAGCAGTACTGCTACGAAGGACAAGCTCTGCCGTTGAGCAGGCAATACGCATCATGGGTATGAAATTTGTTCTTGCACCTGCTGCGTATATAATGCCAAGAAGGTTGGCCTTGCAAGCCGCTAATGTAATTGCACTATCATTGCTTATTTTACCAGTACCTGGATTTCATATATATTGGGAAATGCGAAGTGCATTTGGCAAGGGTAGAATTAAGTCGCTCTATCTTACGTGGGAATGGTTAGCAAGACCACTTAGAGATTTTGTCGTTAACAAACGCTTGTTATACAAGCGTGAAAATCCTTTCAACTGGAAAATTATTGAGAGAAATGTTGATAGTATAAATAGTCTTAGAGAGTCCGGCGAATCATACATCATAACCGTTGCACATTTCTCAAGCGTATCCAACTTCTGTATGTTTTCTCCTGCCATCACTTATGGGCAGATTGTCCATGTAGTTTTTCCTCCTCCGGAAAGAATACGGTCACTGAAGGATCTGCGAATTCGTATTGGAGGTGGGACACTGATGAAAGCCTTTGCTTGTTGTTGGGGAAGAGCTAACGAGTCAATCTTTAGCAAAGACCTGCGTACTGCCAGGAAACTATATAGCCGCCTCCATCAACGAGGCAATGTCGTTTTCATCCCTATTGACGCGCCATGGCCCAAAACTATGAACGGAGCTTACGAGAGGCCTTTTGCGGGACAGAAAAAATGTGTGTTTTCCACGGGCGCCGCATTATTGGCGCGGTTGGCTCAATGCCCGATGATTATCTGCGTCCCGCTGCTGGAAAGGGATGGAACTGTAGTGCTTGAGTGGGGGGAACCGATTCGAATCGCTGGCAACGACGCGACCAACGACGTCAACGTGATGAATGAGCTGTTCGACACACTGGAAGTTGCGGTCGGTGAGAGACCAACGCAATTCATATTCGAGATCGGGGGCGATCGACGCTGGAACCCGCAAAGCAGGCGATGGGAGGACTTTACTGAGTGATCGTCCTTGAAACCAGGGCCAGGGCGCCTGCTCATAGTGGAGCAGATGCCGGGAAGACTTGACTGACCGGTTGATCACTTGACGCGGTCAGTTCATCTGGTTAAGTCCAACATCCGGGGATGATCAGAATCCGGTATCATAGTATCTGAGGAGGTTAATATGAGGGATGAACGGGACGAAAAATTAGCCGCATCGGCAGGCAATCCGGTCGGGCGGCCTTCGGCTTCGCAGATGGTGGAGCGCGTGGGTCCCAGCGAGTTTGACACTGTGGCGCGAATCCTCGCTTCGGCGTATACCAATGATCCGATACATATCTGGTCTTTGCCGAATGCTGCCACGCGACTGGCCGATGCCACAGTCTTTTTCAAATTCTATTTGAAAAGGATGCGGCCACTCAATTGGGACGTGTGGGTGACCTCCGACCGTTCAGCCGCCTTGATCACATCGATAGTCCGAAAAGGTGACAGGGTATACCTCAATGACGTGCGCCACCTGCCCTCACTAGTTCGAAAAATATCGCCCGTGAACGACTATTTCGAATGGCTTGAAACCTTCCGGCCCAATGTCGACCACTGGTACGGTGAATTCCTCGGTGCCCGGCCTGACGCTCCTCGTGGGTCAGGAATGTTTCTTTTGGCAAATGTATTGAAGATGAGTGACCGGGACGGCCTTCCATATTGGACTTGGTCGTCAAACCCGCTAAACTTGCCGTTCTTTCGCTTTCTTGGCTTCGAAATAGGTGAGGAAGTCCGCCGGGATGATGTCACGCCGCCGGTTCACATCATAATGCATCCGCCGATGCCGCTCAAGGACGAGGGCGGAGTCGATGAAGGGCGTTAAAGCACATCATTAGAGCTCAGCAACCGCTAATTATCGCATCGTTTTCGGTTGAGCGCCATCCAATGCGCTGGGGCGGGAGAACGAGACCATCAACTGTGTAAGGAGGTGTGCCTGAAATTGCAAAAACCTGTCTCGTGGGCCTGTCTTTTGCGAATCCGATTGGTAAATTGCATGGTTTTGCGGACTCTCAGGCTGTTTAAGAAGTTCTTTCAGGTAGAATCCGACCCGAAAATGCGGTTCGGATGCATTGCACATAACGTCACGTATTACGCCGGGTAAAGGCGGGGCACTCTGCCTGAATGAATGATTAGCGGGGAATAGCAGAAATGCGGATATTGAGTGAAGGACAAATAAGCGGAAATCTCTCGGTCCTGAACCAAGCATGGGATGAAGCTGAAACGTTTGCTCTGGTGCCCGACAGAGGCGGCGTGACCAGAGAGTGGATAGCGGAACGTATTTCCACAATACCTTCCAAGTATCAGTTGAATCATTTCGTTCTGCAGTCGTCAGGCAGCACGGGCGTGCCAAAGCTGATAGTCGGAAACCGTGGAAGGGCTGAGATGCTCGCGGGACTGCTCCATAGAATTCAGAACAGCGAACCCGTCCGGCAAGCGATACTGGTCCTTCCGCTAACGTACTGTTATGCATTTGTCAATCAGTGGCTCTGGTCTCGCGTTTTCAACCGTGACCTTGTCCAGACTCGAGGTTTTCGTTCGCCCGACGATCTCAGAACAATTTTGGACGAAGCGTGCGACTCAATGATATGCCTGGTTGGCGCTCAGTTGCCATTATTCAGGAAACACTTACCTGATCGATCTTTCAAGGGGATCATCAGGGTTCATTTTGCGGGGGGGCGGTTCCCGCAGGATGATTTGGATTTTGTGCGCAACCTGTTTCCCAATGCATCGATTTTTAACAACTACGGATGTGCTGAGGCAATGCCGCGGCTGACAATCCGCCGGGCTGAAGATTCTGATAACGGAGCTAACATCGGCAAACCGATCGATGGAGTTGCGCTGAAAACATCGGATGAAGGAATGCTTTTATTCAAAAGTCCTTACAGGATGGTGGCGCAAATTGATTCCGAGGGGTTCAAAGAGGTCACAGATGACGCCTGGATTCCTACTGGAGACATGGGCACTGAGGGGGAGAACGGCTATTGGTATCTGCAGGGCAGAGCCAACGAAGTCTATAAGCGTTTTGGCGAAAAGATTTCACTGGCACAGCTCGCTTCGTCTTTAAAAGAGGTCTGGCACGGAGAAGCTGCTTTCTACCGCCAGAAGGACCGTTCCGGTGAGGATGGCCACGTGCTGGTGCTTTCTCCCGGACCTTCTGAAGAGGAAGTTCGGACTGTGCTAAGGATGCTTCGCCAGAGCTACGCACGCGCTTACTGGCCGTTGCGGATCGAGAGTGTCCACTCGTTGCCGCTGCTGGCCAATCAAAAAGTGGACATGTTGGCCCTGGCTTCTATGGATGACAAGAATACACACTGGGATCAGAGGGTTTAAATGTCTAATCGGGAAAAGCTAAAAAACTTGTTGGTAGACGTCTTCTTGTTGGAACCTTCCGCTTTTCGCTTTAATCTCACGCGCGATGAGGTGGAGACCTGGGACTCGCTGGGAATTGTGGCCATGGCTGTGGGAATTCACGAGACTTTCGGGTATCACTTTACCCCGGAGGAAGCCATCGCCATAAAGGAAGTCCAGGATATAATCGATACTCTTTCCAAAAAAGGCATTCCGTTCGATGAGACATCCTGAGCTTTGGAGTCTGGAACGGCTGATCGCCGAGGCGCCCCGGCCGGCCGGCGTCGTCGCCACGCGTTCGGTACTCCGCCTATGCTCGAAATGGCTGCCTTTACCGGCGGTTTCTTCCCTGGACGAACTGCCCCCTGAACTGGGAACTCTGATTGTCATTGGCGGCGGCACGCTAATCGATGCGGCCAAAATTTGGCGAGCTGATCATGGTCCGGAAACAATGCTGGCAGCGATCCCATCTATCTGGGGAAGCGGGGCTGAAGCTACGCACATTGCTGTTGTCAACTTTGAGCAGATAAAAAAGATACGTGTCGACGACCTGCTTGCGCCGGATGTTCGCGTGATTATTCCTGAATTGGCGCAGACCTTATCTCGCGAACTTGTGGTAAGCGCTTGCGGTGACTGTTGGGCCCATGCTGTTGAAGGCTTCATGTCTCCGCTGGCCCAAACTCCTTTGAGGCGGCAACTGGCCGGCACAATACGGGGAATGCTGAACGCCGGGATAGAGAACAGACCCGAATGGTTCGAATTGAGCGCGGCGAGCGCCGCCGGCCAGGCCGAATCGAGCGTCGGTCTCATCCACGCAATGGCGCACGTGCTGGAGGGACCGCTTCGATACAGGCATAACAGCGGATTGTTCAACCACGCCAAACTATGCTCTGTGCTTGCCTGGCCTGTGGTTGTATTTAACGATAGAAACTCGGGTAAATGGGCCGGCTTGTGCACTGAATACGATTTGGACAAATCAGCCATAGAGGGGGAGCTCAGATACCTGTATGACGATACTCTTTACGATGCCCTGCTACCCCTTATGGAACAAATGTGGCTATCTATTATGCGCGATCCCTGCTCGCGAACGAACGGAGTCCTGGTGCGTGCAAGCCATATCTCATTTTTCACGGAAAAGCGTTTCCAATGAGCAGCCTTCTTGACCTTCCCCCCTATGGACAGCGAAACGAGAAGCAATTTCTGGCTGAAATAAATGGCCTCACCCGGCATCACTATGCGGGCTGTCCGGAGTACCGGAACATTTTTCCCAAATTGCGGGATGCCGAAAACGTACGGGATATTCCCTTCATTCACGCAGGCGTTTTTAAAGACTTGGCCCTAAAGACTTACTCCAATGAAATTGTACACCAGCGCACTCTTACGTCCTCGGCAACCAGCAGCGGCATATCGAGCAGGATCGCGCTGGACTCGTTAAGCTCGCTTTTGCAGAGCCGGAGCGTGGTTTCGATCCTCTCCAATTTCATTGGGGCATCCAAACGCCCTCTTCTCGTTTTGGACAGCGCGCTTGCGCTTAGACAGCGCGGACAGGTCTCGGCTGCATTGGCTGCCGCTCTCAGTCTACAGCCTCTAGCATCAAGAGTTGCCTTCCTTCTCAAAGAATCTCACAATATTGCAAGTATGAATTGGGAGCTGTTGGCTGAGGTTATTCCGGATGAGGATGAGGTTATCATATACGGCTTCACCTCGATTCTGTGGCTTGCATGGAGTGAGGCCGATTTCCCACCTGCGATTGTCCATGCCCTCAGGAACAGGCGAATCCGATTCGTTCACAGCGGGGGCTGGAAGAAACTTGAACAAATAAAGGTTGATGAAGAAAAGTTCAAAACCGCTCTGCTCAAAACGGCAGGACCGGGATCCACAGTCACGGACTATTATGGACTCGTCGAACAGGTCGGAATAGTATATCCGCTTTGCGAATACGGATTCAGGCACGTCCCGGTGTGGGCGGATGTGCTGGTAAGAGATCCTTACACCCTTGAAGCACTCGAATCAAAAACCGGTCTGTTGCAATTGCTGAATGTTCTCGCGCATGGAGCGCCGTACCACAGCGTTTTGACGGAAGATATGGGGATAACGATACCTGGAGCGTGTCCATGCGGACGGGAGGGCAAAAAGTTCCGACTGGAGGGGAGGCTCCCGAAAGCCGAGATCCGAGGCTGCGCCAATGTCTGATATACTCCATTTTTTCAGGGATTGTTCCGGCAAGCTGACGGCTGTCTCGCTGCCGTTCGAACTCGATGAGATTATCGCTCAATGGTCCGGCCTTATAAATCATATGGCTCGCAACCATAACGGAGCTTTCTCCCGGGACGAATGGGCTTATATGATTTATTTTTTGGACAGGCATCTCTTGGAGGAGGTTTATATCAAGACCTTCGGACTGCCTGCGGATGGCAATTCCGGTGTGATTCACATGCTCATGCGTCCCAGAGGCCAGGTTGCCGTTTGGCTGCCTAATAATGTAAGTCTGCTCGGTCCTCTCGTTTTGATCCTCTTAAGCCTCAGTGGAAATCCCGTGATCATCAAGAGCGGCTCGCATTCGCAAAACTTGACCCAGGTTTTCCTGGATTACTCTTCCACACAATTGACCCATGGAGCATTACGAAATTATCTGAGTTCAAAAGTAAAAGTGGAAACTTTTTCCCGTGATGACCCACGGCAGAAGGATATGGCCGCAGAAGCCAAGGTCAGACTGTTTTTTGGATCAGATATGTCTGCCAAGGTCATAGATTCTCTGCCGCACCCCATAGGCAGCCTTTCTTTTGCCTTCGTTGACAGGAAATCAGAGATTTGGATGGAAAAAGGGGCAGTCACAGCAGACACTCTGGCAATGCTGATCAAGGTCATGGCTATCTACGGCCGATTTGGCTGTACCTCTCCGCAAAAGGTGGTCGTAATCGACGGTTCCCCACAGGACGCAGTCGATCTCAGCAAGCGGCTGGCCGAAATGTGGCCTTCCGTTATCAGGCGGGACGTAGAACCTCACACAGCCTCCGAGAATGTGAAAGCCCTGCAATCGGCTGCTGCACTGGGATGGCAGCCTGCAATCGCCGAGCGCAATGGAGCAGTCTTTGCCTCGGGCGGGTTCGATCTGCCGCCCTTCGCCGGAGCAATGGCGTTACCCGTGATTTCAGCGACGATTCAAGAAGCTGTCGCCCATCTGCCGAGTAACATTCAGACGTTAGGATATGCCCTTTCCAGTCCCAATGACCGAAGATGGCTTCTAGAACTGGCAAACTCGGGGATCAAACGCTTTGTGCCGCTCGCACAAATGCACCATTTCGGCCCGTACTGGGATGGCTATTCATATTGGTCGTCCTTGTTCGAAACCGTTGAAATTCGGATCTGAGCAGAGCCTGTGGTAAGTGATCGGCCATGAGGCTCAACCATGAGAGGATGGGGACAGGTTTTGATGTTGCCGAAGCGTGATTAATGTCGATAAGGGCATTTTGAAAAGCGATAAACTATGTAACTCTTCAAATTATTTTAAAGAAAGGCGGAATTCAGATGATTGCAGAAAGCCTCGAAAAATTTTTGCTTACTGAAGTTGCTGTTGGTTTTGAAGGTAAGTCACTGGGACCTGATGAAGATCTTCTCGAACGGGGACTTATTGATTCATTAGGGATGATGAAGTTGATAGTTTTTATAGAGGAGACATCTGGAATAACGGTAAATGATGAAGAAATAATCCCTGATAACTTCCAAACTTTAAATTCTATGGTCAAGTTTATTGAACAGAAAATGCAGAATAAATAATATTATGTTTGTGGTCTGATATCGTTAATTAATTGTAGTGGTAATACATAGAGGTATGACTCAGGATCTGTCAGAAAAGTACCATACTATGTCCATTACATACAGATGGGTAACCCCGAAATAGGCAGACCAACGACATGATAAAATACACTATTGTCATAGCGACAAAAGACCAACTTGAAGATTGTCTTAAACCGTGCGTTGATGCAATTTATCGTTACACGGATCTTAATTCGTGTGAGATAATTATTGTTGCAAATGGCTGCTCGGATAACTCAACACTCGAGTATGCACGTTCCTTGAGTGGATCTGTCAAGGTCTTTGAGCACAAAGAACCCCTCGGTTTTGCCAGAGCATATAATATTGGCATCAACGCGGCAATCGGTGAGTATATTGTGCTGCTCAATAACGATGCTTTTCTTCTCGAACAGCCGAAAAATCAATGGTTAAAAATGCTTGAAGCCCCTTTTAAAAACGATCCCAAAGTAGGGGTAACAGGACCATTAAAACATTCCAGTGAGCCAGCGGGACATGACTTTCTGATCTTTTTCTGCGCGATGCTGCGAAGACAGGCCGTGGCTGAAGTAGGGTTGCTGAATGAAGACTATGAAGAGGGGGGCGGCGCAGACACCGAATGGTGCATCGAGGCCGAACGTAAAGGATGGGAAGTCGTGCAGGTCCCTGATACGGCGCCGTTAAATCATAAGGAAGGTTTGGCTCACGGTGCATTCCCAATTCATCATAAAGGTGAGGCAGCCGTTGCGGATGACCCCGCGTGCAATGAGATCTACGATCGGAACAGTCTGAAGCTTGCAAAAAAGTACAACTCGAAGTGGTACAACTGGAAGCTTTCAAATAACTGGGAGCGCGCTGTTTTTGGCAAGGATGATCCTATTCCGGATAATTTTGCCAGGCGCGAAATCGCCCGCTATAAATTCGCGGCTCAAAATCTTGTCGGCAAAAACATTCTCGAAATAGGTTGCTCAAGCGGTTACGGCACGCGGTTTTTCCAGGAAGATATCAATTATACCGGGGTTGACTATGACGAGCAAATTATCAAGTTTGCCCGGGAGAATTTTGGTACGGAAAAGAGGCAGTTCGTTTACGCCAGTATCTATGACTTTTTGCGTGACCATGCCACTGAACATTGGGATACGATCATTGCTTTCGAGTTTGTTGAACACCTGGACGACGGGAAAGAAATTGCTCAGAAGTTCAAAGAGCATTGCGACAATCTGCTTATAAGTTGCCCTTATCATGAGCCGCCGGGGCTCTGGGGTCCGCACCACAAGCTTCATTGGCTTGTTGAAGGAGATTTTCCTGGTTTCGAGTATCATTTTGTTCGTGACGACGGAACAGTCGGAGATACACCGGACCATAATTACGGTATGAATCATCTCTTGATAAGATGGGAACGGGGAAAAGAGTATCCAAAAAGTTATCGGACTCCTCCCTTCAGACCCTCCAAAGGCAGATATGACTCCCTTGTCAAGGCTGTGCAATCGCAAAACCTTCGACCTGCCCAGCCAAGTGAAGAACGGTCTTTCTGGATGCCCTATGACCTGACGAGAAAGCCTCGTCCGGGATATCAGGGTACAGGGTAAAAAGAATTGGATGGACCTCTTTTTTTGGGTTCATCCGGCAAACGCGTACCTGGACAATTTGCCGGCGATGAAAGGGATTGCAAAGCGTCATTCCCGCGAAGGCGGGAATCCAGAAAGAGCGGTCCAGCGTGGCAAAACAGTTCTTTGTCTACATCATGGCAAGCAGACGAAACGGCACACTGTATATCGGCGTAACATCGAATCTGGTGCAAAGAGCGTGGAATCACAAACAGGGCCTGGCTGA
>Ga0326728_10009487_pt1 | contig 23410 bp, 15 predicted proteins | sample MB3enrmetagenome_FD_207602 | JGI IMG/M metagenome (GOLD analysis project Ga0326728, IMG submission 207602) | Lab enriched peat soil microbial communities from McLean, Ithaca, NY, United States - MB31MN | ecosystem: Environmental > Terrestrial > Soil > Wetlands > Peat | place: USA: New York... | reverse complement strand
GAAGAAGTTCTCGTTGCGGAAGAAAAAGTAACGCTCATTAACCGGGATGCCTCCCAAAGAGGACGACCGGCTCAGAATGTAACAGACCTCTCCCTCAAAGAAGCGGCAGTCCGCCGACCGGTTATCCCGCCACTGGTTGTGGATCATCGCCCTTAATTCACCGCCCAGGTAGTTTCCGGTTCTTAGCAAGCTCTTGCCGTTCTCTGTCGTAATCTGCTTAATCAGCCCGTTTGCCAACTCCACCGTGTAATGGGCGGTCGTGACTCTCGAAGGCCATGGGATCTCCTTGGACGGCATCGCTCCGCCACCCGCAAAGGGGAAGCTGCGGAACCCTCCGGGAGGAAGTTCGCGCACTCCCATGGCTCGCCCTTCGAACTCTTGGAATGGCGCGCCGCCCCCCGGCACATCCTTGCCTGCGATTTCAATCAAAGTGCGCCGAGCGGTGGGCGATCCGTTGAAGATGGCGAGTGAGTTCCCATCACCCCCCGCCAGCCGCCCGCTGATTTCGTTCACGATCGAGTGGCTTTTCGCGACGCACTCGTTATCGTGATTGATCGCCTTGCGGCGCAAGTCGGTGGTCTCGATCCACATGACGTCGTGACACTGATATTTGATAAGGGTGCGCCAGATTTTGCCCAACTCTTCTTTGCGATCGATCGGTAACCCCGCCCGCCGTCCCATGGCCTGAACGCCTTCCGCCATGAGCGCGGCATGTTCCGCGGCTCGATTGGCCCGCAACATTTCCTCTCCCCAGACGCCCTCCGCGTACGACCAATAGGAAAAGATCCTCGCTCTGGCGTGGGGCGGTGCTTCCTTGACGCGCTTCAATAGCTCGTTTTCGAGAAGCACGAAATCGAACAACTCCGCGATGGAGTCGCAAGTTTTCTGCTCGACCTCCTCCATGTCCGGGCAATACAGCCACACTGGAGGCGGTCCCCCAAAGCCCAGCTCGATCGCCCGCCTGATATTCCAATCCCCGTTGAAATCGCCGCCCACCGGGATCGGCTCGACAAGGTAGAAGGGTAGTCTGGTCCCGTCCAGCGCCTCCGCCCAGACGAACTCGTCCTCGCGCAGAAAGTTGGTTCCGTTGTGAGACGATTCGATCTCGAAAGGCCCCCCAAGGATTTCGACCGCCCAGGGAAATCCGCCCGGGGCGGAGATCATCTCGTATCCGAAGTGCTTAAGAATCTGAGGCAACTGTTGGTTGAGCCCATTTTCCTGAAAAGCGTACATCTTGACTTTTTTGTTAAAGAGCCTCTCGAAGACTTCCAGCCCATATTCGAACTGCCGCCAATTGCTCTCCGAACTCAGGATCTGCAAGTGCGCGCCGGAATAGGTTCCGTTGACAAAATCGAATACCCCCTTTTTGTGCATCCGTTGCATCTGCTCGACGACGTCGGGAAAATCCCGGGCAATCGATTCGATATCCACGCCGGGGAAGTCGTAGCTCAACATGAGCCCTGGAACTTTTTCCAGCGAGGCCAAGTTACGGCGGATTCGGCCCACGTAAACGCTGGCATCCGGCGCTCCCCATGGTAAAGTCCTCTCACCCACAGTGGGCTTGCCCCGGTCCTCATCAATAAACATGTACATGGAATGCTGGGTGTAAGCCAGTTTCCAACCCAGTTCCTTGCGGAAGGCCGGCATGTGCCGGAACCGTTGGATGACCTCCTGCATGAGCACCGCCGGCTGATCTGCTGTGGGAGTTGCGGTCTCAGGCGCGGGAGCGGCGGGCGCAGGTGAAGGTGTTTTATCACCTTTGCCAGCTTCGGGAGTCGATGGGTTCTGCGCTGTCATCTCCATCGCTCCTGCCTGGGGCAGCAGCGAAGCTGCCACGATGAATGCGCGGCGAGTCAAATGGTTCATTCTTTCCTCCGTTACATGAGTAATGTACGAAACCTTCTTCCATCCCTAGAATCACGCGTCGGACCGGACGGGGGTGCAACGCTATCTGCATTCTCGCCAATTCGTTTTTGGCTCAACCAAAATAGCAGGGGCTAGTTGTTTGTCAAGCGCTTTTTCTTGCGGAGGGGTGACATTCGTGACGGCCCGACCAAAGAGGACCTTCTTCTCGACCCCGTCTTGCCTTTCCGGGGCCTTCACCGTGCGCGCCCGCCATCGGCCTGACCGGTATTTGCGGAAAGCAACTGGCTTCTCGTATCCACCAGATGATCGACCATCTTCCGACGCGCCTCATCGGGCTTGCGGGCGGAGATCGCAGCATAGATCGCTTTATGGAATGCCAGCGGCCGCCCCACGTGGGCACGGCCAGCGACCTTTCCCATGCTCAATGCCAAAGCGCGATGGATTACGCTGAAAACCAGGCGTAACACTCGGTTCCCGGAAGCCCGGAAAATCGCCTCATGGAACGCGAGGTCAGCATCGATCCTGGTTTGCTCACTCGTGCTCTTCTCCATCGCTTTCATGGCGCGGCGCATGGCGGCGAGGTCTTCGCCGCTGGCTCGATCCGCCGCGCGGGCCGCCAACTCGGATTCAACAATAAGCCGCGCTTCCAGAAGCTCTTCGTCGGTTATGTCGGCGAGCACGATCATGAATTCAAGGGGCTCGCGTAAAATGTGCGCCGCATCCCTGCTCAGGTAGGTGCCGTCGCCCACCCGCTGGGTGGCGACGCCCATCAGTTGCATCACCTTCAAGGCTTGGCGAAGCGAGGTCCTATTCACCCCGAACCGGCGCGCCAAGTCACGTTCCGGGGGAAGCTTGGACCCCGGAGCAAATGTCCCCTCAGAAATAAGCGCTTTGAACCGAGAGATCAGCCTGACCGTTATGTCACCATTGCGCTTTCCGGATCTCATTAGGTGGTCCCGTGCAGCATCTTTCATATAATCACCAGCCTGTGCGGGCCATTCCCGCGAGAGCGGGAATCCATTCCGCGAAATTTGAGTATGCATAATATGGCACTCATGCATTGAATGGTCAACAGAATCCGTAAATTGGTTCAATCAATACAGCACGGCCCGCAGACGAAAGAGATCGCCCCGCCGCACACTGGAATGAGCGTGTGGCGCGATGAATGTTGCCTTCATTCGACTCGAAAAAAAGCCCGCGGTAATAATCAAAGGAGAATAAAAGCGGAAGAACAAAAGCGTTGACTTTGAGAGTTTCGGCCGCTAGCATAACGCTGCCGAATGGTTGAGCCAATCTGTTGCGCTGTCGTCGAAGAAGGAGGGGCTCATGAAAACAGTTGCGCTCGAGCGGCCGGCATTGGAAGCCTTGTGACCCCTCACGGGGCCGAAAGGATTAATATGCACGAATGGATCGGTTTTTCGTTCGTAGTACTGGCTGGTGTGGTCACGGGCTCGTATTTCCTCGGACTCAAGTACGTCGAGCCGTGGAAGTGGGAGAATATCTGGCTTGTGTATGCGATTTTTGCACTGCTGGTAATGCCGGTCGGACTCGCACTGGCCACCGCTCCTCATTTGTGGGCGGCCGTGAGCGCGGCCCCAAGCGGCGACCTCAGCCGTGTTTTGCTTTACGGCGCGGGATGGGGAATCGGGTCGGTTCTCTCCGGTCTGGGCGTGGTGCGCATGGGCATGGCGGTCGGCGTCTCCGTTCTCATCGGAGTTGACGCCGCCGTCGGTTCCTTCGTGCCTATGGCCGTTAACACGCCGGATATGATCACCGAGAAAAAAGGAATGATGGTGATCATTGCAGTGTTCACTTTGCTCCTGGGAGTTGCCGTGGTAGGGTTTGCGGGCAAGAGGAGAGAGCGGTCACAAGCTCTGAGCGGAAGACGAATTCAGCAGGGAAGCCTCGCGGCGGGGTTGATCATCTGCATTCTCAGCGGCATCTTTTCCGCCATGATGAATTTTGCCTTTGCCTTCAGTGGCTCCGTCAGCCGGGCGGCCATGAGCTTCGAAGCGAGCGAATCAGGCGCGCTCAATGTGGTGTGGATGATCACCTTGTTGGGGGGATTCATACCTACAGGTCTTTACACGGGCTATCTGCTTACCCGAAACCGTACCTGGAAAAACTACTTGTTTCCCCGGGCCGGGCCATTCTGGCTCATCGGTTTTGGCATGGCCCTGCTGTGGTATGGCGGCGTTTTGTTCTATGGTTGGGGTGCCAAAGGCATGGGACGGACAGGCGCCGTCATCGGCTGGCCCCTGTTCATGGCCATCTTGATTCTGACTTCCACCGTGTGTGGGTTCGCGACCGGCGAGTGGAAAGGAGCCAGCACGCAAGCAAAACGCTGGATGGGCGCAGGACTGAGTATACTGATTGTGGCTTCCATTATCCTTGGGACAGCTAACCAACTGTGACTGAATAGTCTGGGAGGAAGTCGTATGACCGGAACTCGAACGTGGGGTGGATTGCTGGTTTCGATAGGTCTGCTAATTATGGTGGGGCTTGCTTACGCACAGCCGAAAGCTGGGGTGAAGCGGATCGGGATGGTGATCCGCCTCAAGCCCGAGAGAATAGCAGAATACCAACGGCTGCACGCGGATTCCAATCCGGGCGTCCGTGATCTGCTCAGGAAAGCGAATATAAGGAACTTTTCCATCTTCTTGCGCCAATTGGATGATGGCCAATATTATCTATTCGGGTACTACGAATACACCGGAAGTAACTATGATGCAGATATGGCCAAACTCGCAGCCGAGCCGCGCAACAAGGAATGGCTCCTGGTGACCGATCCGATGCAGATTCCTCTAAAGGGTGAGAAATCATGGGCCATGATGGAAGAGGTCTACCACAACCAGTGAGCGCGCGATGAAGATCGACACGCATCAGCATTTCTGGAAATACAACTCGACCCAGTACCCCTGGATGGGAGAAAGCATGGGATCCCTCAGGCGAGACTATCTGCCAAGTCACTTGGCTCCCCTGCTCGAGGCCGCCAGCATCGACGGCACCGTTAGTGTGCAAGCGCGCCAAGTGGTGGAAGAGAGCTATTGGCTCCTTGAATTGGCGGATCAGAATCCCTTTATCAAAGGCGTGGTGGGGTGGGTGGACCTGTGCAGTCCGAAGGTGGCCGAACAATTGGAAGAGCTTGCCCGTTACCCAAAGCTTCGTGGCGTCAGGCATGTGATACACGACGAGCCTGATGACCGCTTCATGATGCGCGAAGATTTCCGGCGGGGATTGAGCCAACTGAACAAGTATAAGCTGACTTACGACCTGCTGCTCTTCCCCCGTCACCTACCGATCGCCTGCGAGTTGCTAAAGCTCTTTCCGGAGCAGCCTTTCGTGCTGGACCACATTGCGAAGCCTTTAATCAAGGAGCGCAAACTGGAGCCCTGGCGGACCGACCTCACCCACCTGGCGAAATTCACCAATGTGTATTGCAAGGTATCCGGCATGGTGACTGAAGCCGCTTGGGCTGATTGGCAACGCCAGGATTTCAGTCCTTACTTAGACGTGGTTTTCGAGAGTTTCGGAACAAAGCGTATCATGATCGGCTCGGACTGGCCTGTTTGCACATTGGCGGGAACCTACTCGCGCGTAATCCAGATCGTCTCCGAGTACCTTCACCGACTCTCCCGAGATGAGCAAACCGACGTCTGGAGCGGGAACGCCAAACGGTTTTACGGGCTTGGTGATTAGCCGGACGGGCTTTGTGCAGCGCACGTGACCTGTAATTTGTTTCCAATCTCGAGATAAGGAAGCGGTTTCCTATGGAATACAACCTTCTGGGAAAGACCGCGATGAAGGTCTCCCGGCTGAGCTTCGGGGCCTCATCACTGGGCGGCGTCTTCCGTGTAGTCGACGAAGCTGAAGCCATCAAGGCCGTGCACGTAGCGCTCGAATGCGGGATCAACTACTTCGATGTAGCGCCGGCCTACGCGGGCACTGTCTCTGAAACAGTTCTGGGAAAGGCATTGCGGGGCATTCCCCGCGATCGGTACCTCCTCTCTACGAAAGTGGGCAAGTACACAAAGCCGGGAACTTACGGTGACGATACCCTTGACTACTCACGCCCTCGCATCCGAAAGTCGGTCGAAGAGAGCGCCGGGCGCTTAGGCACTGATTATTTTGATCTGATCCACATCCACGACATCGAATACCAGGGGCGTAAGCACACCGAATGGGCCCTCACTGAGGGCTATGAGTCGGTATTGGAATTGAAGCGGGAAGGGCGAGTGGGCGGCGTCAGTTTCGGCATTTACCCAATGGATCTTTGGATGCGAATTTTCTCTTCCCTCGACGTCGACGCAGGCTTGGTCCACAACCACTATTGCCTCAACGACACGCGAATTACGGAACTGCTGCCGCTGGCCGAATCGAAACAGATTGGAATAATCAATGGTTCTCCGCTCGGAAGTGCGTTACTGACGGACCGGGGGCCGGCGGCCTGGCACCCCGCCAGTCCTCAGGATCGAGCCGTTTTTAAGGCCGCCGCCGATTTCTGCCGCCAGCAGGGAACTCCTATTGCCAAGTTGGCAATCCAGTTTTCCAGCCAAAACCCTAAGCTTCCGACAACTCTCTTCAGTTCCGCCAGTCCTGAATCGGTGCGACGGAGTGTTCAATGGCATGAAGAACCATGTGACTTAGAGCTTTTGGCGGAAGTACAGAAGATCCTGGAACCTGTCCGCGACAAGCAGCGGGACTACTAGCAGCGGTCCACTGCGACATACGTAGAGAAGCCCGTGGCGGGGGCACGACGAGGTCGTCGGTAAAGAGCCTATGTCCTATACGCGGCTTAGTTTGCGGAGTCTTTCCAGCTTACTGGTTGGATTCCACCTCGTCTGCCTGGCTCTTGCTTCGGCACATCTCCCTTTTGCCCAGGAGGATAGAAACCGCTCTGGGTCTCCTACGGACGAAGTCGCAACTTATGTTGGAAAAGGCTACGACAACATGGCAAAGCGGAGGTACAACGAGGCGGTGCGCGAATTCCAGGCGGCGCTGAGTTTGGATCCGAAACTCGTCCAAGTGCGTTATCAACTGGCGGTGTGCTATTTCTCTCTTGGGCAAACAAAAGAATCACGTCAAGAATTTGATCGCTTGCTCGTAGAAGCTGGCCGAGATCCAAGCGTCATTTACTATCTGGGCCGCTTGGATCTCGAGGGCGGGGATATTGATTCGGCGACCCGCAGGCTGCAAAGCATCGTTGCGCATCCGCCTTTTCCAGATACCGCGTACTACTTGGGTTCGGCTTACCTGAAAAAAGGTGATTTAGCGCTGGCTGAGCGATGGCTAAGGGAAGCCGTAAAGCAAACGCCTCGGGACTTTCTCGTCCACGACCATCTGGCGCGGGTTTACCAAAAAGCGGGTCGAGAAGTAGAGGCGGAGAAGGAATACGCCCTCTCCGCCGACTTGAGGCACGAATACGAATTTGCCTCCCAACAAGCTGTCGCTTGCAACCAGGACCTCGACACCCGGCCGCTGGCAGAGGCGCGCGGGACCTGTCAGGCGCTCTTCGACCGCAACGACCCGCATAAAATGGTGACTCTCGGAATGCTTTACGGACAGCACGGGGACTACGCAGACGCTGTCGAACCTCTGTCGCTGGCTGCTAAACTTGACCCCAACTCGCCCGTGATCGAACATAACCTCGGCCTTACGTATTTCCGCCTGGAACGATACGCAGAGGCGCGCGCCCCCCTGGAGCGGGCGGCGGCTCTGCGCCCAGGTTTTTTCGGATCAAATGCCTTGCTTGGTGCGACCCTTTACGCGCTGCGGGAAGACGAAGCGGCTTACCGCGTTCTGGAACATGCCCACCAACTGAATCCCCAGGATGATGACACAGCTACTTTGCTTTACAAGACTGCGCTCCTCTTGGCCAAGAATAGATATGCCAAACGACAGAATGCGGAATGCTTGGGCTATTTGCGAAAGGCTGCCGAACTACGGCCAGATGATGCCGAGACTCACCGGCGCCTCGCTCAGGTTTACGCGATACTGGGTCAACCCAACCAAGCCGAACAAGAAAAGCGCCTGGCGGACCGACTGGCGGCGGAACACCAATAAATGAATGCGTAAAATTCCTCTTGACAGGTTAAAAATACGGGGGTATTGTGCCTTAGTATTTCGTTAACGCTATCGATTACGATAATGTTTTCTTTTTGCGTCGGGCTAGTCGTTTTGCGGGTTCTGAGCGCCGGGTCTTGGCTCGAAAGGAAGTAGAACTTGCCTCGAATGGGGGCAGAAGATTCGAATCGCATCTATGAAAGGAGATCGGCGATGAAAAATGGTCTGTTGTTGGTGTTGATTGGCCTCGCATCCCTCTGTTTATATGTTCCCAGGGTGCGGGCGCAGGCCACGTGGGGCGCCATCAGTGGGTTCGTAAGCGATCCCACGGGAGCCGCAATTCCAAACGCAAACATTACCGCTACCGAAGTGAAAACTGGAGTCGAAACCAAGGGTGTCACGGACTCCGCGGGCTTATACAATATCACGCACCTGGACCCTGGCGAATACACGGTGCGAGTTGAAGCGGTGGGATTCAAGACCTTTGTTCAGGAACACGTGGTTCTGCAAGTTGATTCCACCGTGCGCATTGACCCTAAACTTGTGGTCGGATCGGTGAACCAGGAGGTTACCGTCACTGCGGCGCCGCCGCTTCTGAAGGCTGAAAAGACGGACGTCGCCGAGGACCTTAACCAACGGGAAATAGACGCTCTGCCCACCTTTGGCCACAACATCACCTATCTCTATGAGACCGTGCCGGGAGTCATTGAGAGCGCATGGGGGCAGTCACAAGGTGAAAACCCCGGTGGGTACATCCAGGTGAACGCGAACGGCGCGTGGAACACTAGCGCGGACTACATGATCGATGGGATTACAGACTTGGCTTGTTGTTTCAGCAACCAGATGGTCTTCCAACCGAATCAGGAATCAGTATCGGAAATGAAGATGTCTACGACCGATTACGATCCGGAGTTTGGCAATTCGGCGGGACTAGTGGCTCAGTTCGTAACCAAGTCGGGAACTAACGCGTGGCATGGTTCGGCGTTTTGGGCGAATCAAAACAAGGTGACGTTCGCGGCCGATCCTTTCACCCAGAAAGTTGCCGGCACGGGTCCTGAAGGGAAGGGTGTGGGGGTGGCGCCGTTCAATTGGAACGAGGGTGCCATGAGTCTCGGGGGGCCCATCCGAAAGAACAAGATGTTCATCTTCGGAGACTATCAGTTTCTGCGACAGATCCAAGGGGCGACGGTCCAAACTACCGTACCCACTCCTGCCGAGCGACAAGGGGACTTCAGCGCCCTGGCGTCCGCATATCCCATATACGATCCTCTGACAGGCAATCCCGATGGGAGTGGGCGGACACAGCTTGCCTGCAACGGAACTTTGAACGTTATCTGCCCCGGTCGGATCGACAAGGTTTCCGCCAATCTTCTTGCTCTGCTGCCGCTACCCAACACGGGCCAGAACACCTCGGATCCCTATGACATGAACTACGTGGTTTCGGGGTCGGCGTACTTTAGAACCGATCAACCGGACGTGCGCTGGGATTGGAACATGAGTGACAAGGACAAGATGTTCCTGCGTTTCAGTTACATGTATTCGTTCCTGAACAATCCCGGAGTTTTTGGGAAAGTTGCCGGAGGGCCATCGGTCACGGGGGACGCACCTGAAGTGGTACCAACCCATGACGCGAGCGTTGCGTTCAATTACACCCACACTTTTGGCCCAAGCTTGCTGGCGGAATTTCGCGCTGGCGTGCTTCGTTGGCACCTGCAAGGCTATCCACCTGGTGCTAACCTCGAATCGGACAATGCGGTGGGAATTCCCAATGTTAACACGGGCAGCGCTGTTACGGGGGGGCTGGCTGGATTTGTCGTCTTTGGTCCCATCGGCGGTTGGAATGAGGGCCCGGGTGCCACCACTATCGCGCTTCCTCGCCTGGACATTATCAATGTCTGGCAAGGCGTGAACAATTGGACCTGGATGCATGGAAAGCACCAGTTTCGTTGGGGTGTAGACATCCGACGGAACATGGAGGATCTGTATACTGTCAATGCCCACACTTCGGGTTATTTTGAATTCTCACAGGCGTTGACTGGTGATCCGAGCACGGTCAATTCGGGACTGGGGACCGCCTCGATGTTGCTCGGCCAACCCTCCTATTTCAGTCGTGGAATATTCTATTTCATCCCGCACGAAAGGCAATGGAGGGATGCCTTGTACTTTCAGGACGTCTGGCGGGTAACTCCCAAGCTGACAGCCAATATCGGAGTGCGCTGGGATTACTACGGCCCGGACACCACGCCTCTGAAGTTTGGTTTGGGCAACTTCGACCCCAACAGTGGCCTAGTCCATCTGGCCAATCTGGGGCATGTTTCGTCGTCTGCCGACGTCGACGCTTATCACAAGGCCTGGTCCCCACGCATAGGGTTAGCCTATCGGCTGACGGACAAGACCGTGATCCGCTCTGGCTTAGGGAGAAGTTATTTCGCGACAAACTACACCAGTACGTTCCAAACGCTCTCATCGGTCTACCCCATCATGCCGACGCAGAGTGTGTCGCAGACTAACCTCTATACGGGGCTTTTCCCGTTGGAGCAAGGGCCCCCGTCAGTGCCCGTATTTACGCCTCCGACTAACGGCCTGATGCCGCTCCCGGACAATCTCAGTGCTTCCTATCGTCCCGCATATCAGCCGACGGAAAGCGTCGATCAATGGAATTTCGCGCTCGAACGCGCATTTACCAGGGATCTGAAACTCACCCTCGGCTACGTCGGCAATAAGGGAACCCACCTGTCATGGGCCTATAATATCAACGCGGCCCCGCCGGGATTAGGGGACTTTGATAGTCGACGTCCCCTGTACGCACCATTCGGGCTGGAGCAGGGCATCGACAACTATTGTAACTGCGCAGACTCTAACTACAATGCTCTGCAAATTATTGTCGACAAACGCTTTTCAAGCGGCTACTCCATAAGGTCCGCATTCACTTGGTCCAAGCAATTCGACGAAGAGGGACAGGGTTATGGGATGGGTGACCAACCTACCAACCCTTACGATCGGCGCGCCTCCTATGGACTTGGCATGATTCAGAATCGGGACGCGGTTTGGATTCTAACCCACAACTGGCAGTTGCCGTACGGCAAAGGGCAACACTGGGGCAGCGGCGCTACGGGGATAAAGAAGTGGGTTCTGGGGGGCTGGCAATTCAATGGCTCAACCATCCTGGAGAGTGGCTATCCCCTAGCACCTGAAACCGGGATCGAAACCACACTTAATGCGGACTTCGGTCAGAGGCCCGACCGCATACCCGGAGTACCTCTCTACCCTGCCCAAAAGACGGCGGCCGAATGGTATAACCCTGCGGCCTTTGAATCTCCTCAGTTTCCGGGGCAGGCTGTGCAGTGTTGCCGCTGGGGTAACGCCGCGCGCGGCAGCTTCTTCGGGCCCGGTGCACTCGAGACTCAATGGGCGTTTTGGAAGGAGTTTAGCTTTAGCTCACCTCTCAATCGCGAATCCACTCTCTTTCAAGTGCGATGGGAGACCTTCAATTTCTTCAACCATGCCTCACTGGCCGATCCAGATATTACAGTCAGCGACGGCACAGCCGGCCAGATCTTTGATGTGGAGCTACCCATGCGCCGCATGCAATTTACCTTGCGTCTCCAATTCTGATCTGGAATACCAGATTGTCTGTGGTTACCATAAAGTGAGTTCCGAGGCCAAGCCTCGGAACTCACTTTTTCTTTGTCCCTCTCTTCTTTCCCCGTGTTCGGGGCGAACCAAGGCACGGGGAGCAGGTGCTTCCGGCAAAGTTACAAAGGTCACCGATTCGCGCGCTGACCAGGATGCTAGGCACAAGAAACGGTGAGGCAGTCACCTTGTCCTGCAAAGGACGAGCACGAAGGCAGGCTTTCTGATGAACGCGACTGCCGGGGAAGCCGGGAGATCCGGGAGGCTCGTATGAAAGCCACGCAGATCGATCGGCGCGCTTTCTTGAAGCAGGGTGTGGCGGCGGGGATGGTGTCGCGTGCCTTCCCGTCAGCCGGTTCGGATTATAGTCGAGTGGATTCAGCCGCGGATGCCGGCGGGCCGTGGGCTGCGCCAACTCAAAACCTGGCTGTTCCGTATGTCGTCCGCCCGGCTGCGGTTCCCATACCGTATGAGGAACAAACTCTCCAAGGGCTGCTCGGAGAGCGCGTCGAGGCCAACTTCCGCCAGGTATTGCTTCGCATCCCCTATGACGAGTATCTTCGTGGCTACGACCGGGGAGTAGTTGCCCAGTGGCCGGCAGGAGAGTTCCTCGCGAAGTTTCTGCAAGGATTGCAGGCCACCTACCGTTACAACCTCGATGACGCGGCGCTGGCGCTGATGCGCGCCATTGTCGACCGTTGGTTTTCTGCGCAGGCCCCGGATGGCTATCTCGCCACGCATCCACAAGAGGCCAGCAAAGGAGAACGGTGGCTGACCGAGGGTTGGAGTGTCTGGGAACACAAGTATGAGATTCTGGGCCTGTTGGGATACTACTCTCTCACGCAAGATGAGCGCGCGCTGGGGGCCGCGCGGCGCGTCGGTGACCTGCTGGTAAAGACATTTGGAGACGCTCCCGGCCAGCGTGATCTCATGAAAGGTTATTGGACCGGCCTGGCCAACGGCAGCATTTTGGAGCCGATGACCTATTTGTACCAGCACACGGCTGACCCGAAGTATCTGGCCTTCTGCGAATACGTCCTGCGGGCCTTTGAGCAACCAAACGGGCCGAAAATAGTGTCGGAACTGGCGCAGCGATCGGGACGCGTGGACAAGGTCGGGAGTGCCAAGGGCTATGAGATGCTGTCGTGTCTGATCGGTATTGTTCGGATGTATCAGCTAACCGGAAAACACGAGTACCTCACCGCGGCGGCCAACGCTGCTGACGACATTGCGCGTCACCGGCTGTACATTACAGGTACCTCAACATCCGCGGAGATTTTCCGGGGCAATGGCCACCTTCCGGCGGAGCAAGACAAGAAAGTGGGTGAGGTCTGCGTCACTGCGCATTGGATGATTCTCAACCAGCTTCTTTACCAGATAACCGGTGAGCTGAAGCACGTTGAGGAAATCGAGAGGTCGTTGTACAACCATCTGCTCGCAAGCCAGAAACCTTCCGACGCGTCCGTCTCCTATTACACACCCTTGCTTGGGTCCAAGCATTTCAGCCAGCCAGACTGCTATTGTTTCGAACCACCGTGCTGCTTTGCCAGCGCGGCGCGAGCGGTGGCGAGAATACCGGAACTCCTGTGGGCGCGGTTCCCCGAGGGTGGCTTGGGAATCCTGATTTACAACCCGGCGACCTTAAAGAGCCGGATCGGAACCAGCACCGGGGAAGAGGTGGCGACGACTGTGCGGATCGACACCGAGTATCCGAAATCAGGCGCGGCGACCATCCAGGTGGCGCCAGCGAAGCCGGCGCAATTTCGGCTGGCCTTGCGAGTTCCCTGCTGGTGCAATCGATTTGAAGCCCGCATCAACGGGGGAGCCAGTGTCACGGCCCAGGCGGCGGGTTATCTTAACCTGGAGCGTCTCTGGGGTAGCCAAGACACCATAGAGATCCGCATGAATATGAACGACCGCCTCATCGAAGGCGGGGCGAATTATCCCGGGCAGTACGCGGTGCTCCACGGTCCCCAGGTGCTGGCCCTGGATGCGGAACTGAACTCCGGCCGGCTTGAGGAGGCGGCATTGCCCGGCAAGTCCGAATTGAACTTAATACCTGCCGCGGACAAACTCCCGGCGGGTTGGGCAGGCCAGCAGGCCTACGCGCTAGCCGCCGCCCGGCCAAAGGGTGGGGAGTTGTTGCTGGTGCCGTTCATGGATGCGGGCCAGCACCGCTCGCAGTACCGAGTATGGATCAGAGGCTAGGTCCGTGGGCGAATCCAATGCTAGACAAGGAGGGAATCAGATTGAGAAACGCAATAGGGTGCTTGGTAGTTCTTTTGTTGCTCAGCGTGATGGTCTGCGAGGCCGCCGGCCAGAAGTCAGCCTTCGATGGGCTCAACCTGAACATGGGTAATCTTTGCTTTTTGTCCCGGGCCAAGACCCGGTCGATCAGCGCCGAGAACTTCAAGGGCGAAAAAGGCAAGGGCGGGATGGCCACGGAAGGGACGGGAGCCCAAGCGGCACGCGACCTTGGGCAGGGCTGGAAGATCTCGCCCTCCGTTCAGATCGCCCCGAAGCAGGTTTTCACCTTGGCCGAGATTCAAGGGCCAGGCGCCATCCAGCATATGTGGATGACGCCGTCCGGCAACCTACGCTTTTCAATCCTGCGCATTTACTGGGACGGCGAAGCCAGCCCTTCCGTGGAGGTCCCGTTCGGCGACTTCTTTGCTTGCGGCTGGGGGAAATATGCCCAGATCTCCTCGCTGGCCGTGTGCGACAATCCGGGCCGCGGCTTCAATTCTTATTGGGTGATGCCGTTCCGAAAATCCTGCAAAATCACCATCGAAAACATCGATCAAGAACCGCTAATCATCTATTATCAAATTGACTACATGCTCACCGCGGTGCCGGATGAGGCGGCTTACTTCCACGCCCAGTTTCGGCGGTCAAATCCTCTCCCCTATAAGACCGATCACGTCATCCTCGACGGCGTGAAAGGCTGGGGCCACTACGTGGGAACGTACCTGGCCTGGGGCGTACACAACAACGGCTGGTGGGGAGAAGGGGAAATCAGGTTCTTCATGGATGGTGATACACGATTCCCCACTATCGCCGGCACCGGTACGGAAGACTATTTCTGTGGCTCGGGCGATTTCGATACGGGACCGCCTAATGCCGAACATTACACGGAGTTCACCTCGCCGTACTCGGGGTTGGCGCAGGTGATTCGTCCCGATGGCCACTATGAGGCCAACACCCGCTTCAGTTTATATCGTTGGCACATTATGGATCCTGTGCGGTTTGAACAGGATCTCAAGGTGACAATCCAAGCTCTGGGTTGGCGTAGCGGCGACCGATATCTGCCACTGCAGGATGATATCTCCTCGGTTGCCTACTGGTATCAGACCGAGCCGCACGCGCCGTTTCCAGCGCTTCCAGACAAAGACCATCTCGAGATTCAGTAACGGCAGTCTTACTTCGCCTCATCAATCTGCTTTCAGGTTGCCGTCGTCAACTGAGGCAATGGTGCCTGGTGGTTCATTTCTCGTTCAGTGGTCGGGGGAATGGCAGTGGAATCCCGGACAATGAGCTTGGGCTGGATGTAGATACGGGTCGTGCGCGATTCCGACTCAGATTCCATGCGTTTCAGCAGAAGTTTCGCTGCGCGATCTCCAACCTCCACACTACTTTGATCGATGGTCGAGAGTGGAACGATGAGCATGTCCACATTTGGCATGTTCGCCACCCCGATCAAAGCAATGTCAGCAGGCACCTTAAGGCCGGAATTCAAGACGGCCCGCATCGCTCCTATGGCTACCAGATCGTTAAAACAAAAGACCGCGTCAGGTCGCTCGCTGAGGGCCAATAGTTGCCGCATTGCTTGGAATCCCTGACTCTCGGCAACAACGTCAGTGGAATTTACTTTCACAATGTATTCAGCAGGCACCGGTAGCCCGCAACGAACCAACGTGCTCATGTAGCCCTTCAACCGCCCCTCTCCGGTACTCACCTTCGGACCCCTGATGTGGGCGATTCGGCGATTACCTCGCTGAACCAGATGCTCTGTCGCAAGGGCCCCGATTTCTTCGTCATTTCCCCCTACGTAGTTTGCCTGTAGACCAGGAATCGTACGGTCCACAAGGACATACGGCGTATTCTGCGCCTCGATTCTTCGGAAAATGTCGGCTTTGGCCACGGTGAGCACCGAGGCTACAATCAGACCATCAACTTGATGAGCCAGGAGTGATTCAATCCCTTCGATCTCGCGTTCAGGTTTTTCTTCCGATGAGAACAGCACCACATTGTAGCCCTTTCGGCGGAGTCTGTTTCCAACACCCTTGGCGACCTCTGCGAAAAATGAGTGTAGTATGTCGGGGACGACGAGCCCGACCATATGGCTTCGACCTGCCCGAAGACTCCGGGCGGCGAGATTAGGCCGGTAATTCAGCTCCTTGATGACATCAAGGACTCGCTTCTTTGTTTCAGGGCTTATATCGGGGTGGTCCCGTACCACCTTCGAAACGGTGGCCACGGAAACACCCAGTTTCTTCGCGATATCTCTCATCCGAATTTGCATAGGAAATCTCCGGTAGGCTGACCATTGTCTGACCACAGACTATGTCCACCGCAAACGGTGAGGATCCATTTTCGCCTGCGCACCGCCTTGCATTGGCGCTTCGCCATGGGCTCTCCCGATAGCTCGGGTGCTGCCCTATGTTCGGCACAGTGCCGACCCCGCAGGCGCGGGGCCGGCACTATGAGTCGGATTAGGACACTACCCATCTCTCGCTTTCTGAACGATGCTTGATTATAGCACGTTATCGTTCGAGGAATCGAACGAGTTATATTTAGCGCTGGCTGTTGCATTCACGGGCTTCCAGTAGTTGGCTGGCCGTCAACAATCATAACCTGCGGCAGGTGGGTTTGGCTGTGAGCGCGGAGGAACTGCTGCGAGAATCTGCGCCTCATCGGAGTCCACTCCGATGGCGACCTGGGCGACCGCGTACCCCGCCGGGTTTCACTTTGCATCGTTGGCGTCGACGGTCTGTCGGCTAACCGACCTCTGTTGGATTTGCTCGTACAATGCTCGGACGGGCGCATGGCTATCCCGCATCTTCCGAAAGATCGACATTTCGCTTTGAGCTTCCTCCGAGCGCCCGAGTTTCCAGTATGCTTGAGACAAACGGTAGTGGGCTACTTCATTTTGGGGGTCCAGGCGGATCGCTTCGTTTAGTTGTTCGATTGCTTCGTCGCCCTGCCCTAATGTCGTCAAAGCCTTTCCCGCGGCAATGTGAGCATCGACAAACGAGGGACGAAGGACGAGAGCGTGCCGGTAATACTCCAACGCTTCTTCCGGCTTCGAACGCAGCCATTCGACCTCCCCCAGCATGTAGTCGCATTCCGCATTCTTGGGGTCGGCAACCAAGGCTGATCTGAATTCCTTCTCGGCTTCTTGTCGGGCTGCCTCAGATGAGGATTGAGCCAAAATCAAGCGCCCGATTTCGATATGGGCTCCGGGAAGCTGGGGATCTATTTCCAGGGCTCTACGGTATTGCGCAATTGCTCCCAGAAAATCATCCTGGCTTGCCAATGCCTGAGCTAAGATCAAGTGCATTTGAGACGATTCCGGCGCGACTTCAACCAGCCTTGCGAGCCGTTGCGCCGCCAAATCGGAATACGTGCGATAAGCAAGAAAAATGGCGCCAGGATCATCAGACCCCATACGTCCCAGGGCGCGCAGGGCATCAACAGCACCATCCAAATCATGGGACTCGTAATAAAGCGTAACCAAGTCTATGCCCACCTTGCCACGTACCTTGGCGTCTTGAACGTGCCGCAAGGACTCTTCAAGGTGGGACTTCGCCTCCTGGTTGTTTCCGAGGCGTAGCTCACTCATTCCCAGGAACCCTTCGGCATTCCAGAGCGAAGGTTGGGTTTTGAGGGCCGCCCGGAACTCCTGAGCGGCTTGGGCGTATTCCTTCTGACTAAAGGCAATGACTCCAAGGTTGGCGTGCGCGGAGGCATTCTTGGGATCGAGGCGGAGGATCTCCTGAAGTTCTTTTGTAGCAACAGCGTTCTGGTTGGCTTGGAGCGCCTCCTGCGCCCGCCTGTAATGCTGCTGGATCTCGGACCAGTTGCTGCTCTGGGCTGCGAACCCAGTGCAAGTCATTGCCCAACACGCGAAGCCCGCACTCCACAAGATAGCTCTACGCATTTCAAACCCCACCGCCATTCAAGAATGACAACCTTGCTTTCAAAAATATTCTACGTCCCCCTCCCACACCCCACAAGTCTTTATCCCGTTGTCGCGCACTGTACGCTATCCTATAATTGTGCGCTGTGCAGCATGTTTGCTGAGAAAATGGGAACGCAATGACACGTATCTTGCCGCGGCCATTTCCGGGTTGGGCCCTTTTGCTCTTTTCATGTTCCTCGCTCGGTCTAGCCGTACAACGAGCGGACGAAGCTGCCATTCAGAACTATTCACGGCAGGCCGAGGAGGCCCTGGCACGAAAGGATGCCGACGCGGCCATTGTTGCGCTCGAAAAACTCACCCACCTGACCCCCGACAGTCCCGAAGTTTATGCGAACCTCGGGGCCGCTTACTACGCCCGTGGCCGTTACGCCCAAGCAGCCGACGTGTTCCAACGGGCACTCCGCCTAAACCCAAAGACACCCAATGTCCCCCTCATGCTGGCAATGTGCGATGCGGAACTTGGGCGCCTGCAGGAGGCCCTTCCAATTCTCGAGTCAGCTTTCCGGCATCCGCCCGGCGCTGAGATGGGCCGTACCATCGGGCTCAAGTTAATCATCGTCTATACATCTTTGGGCCAGCCCACTAAAGCGCTGGAAGTCATCGAGGCATTGCTCAGCCGCGACCCGAATGATCCCGAAATCCTCTATCGTGCTTCCCACTTGTATGGCGACCGCGCCCTCCAAACCGTGACGCGGCTTGTGGAGGTAGCGCCGGAGTCGGTGTGGAAGCGAATGGCGTTCGCCGAAGCCCTCGAGGAAGAAAAGCGATACGACCTGGCAATCATTGAATATCGCAAAGTGATTGCAGCCCAGCCGGATATGGCCGGGGCTCACTACCGGCTGGGAAGAGCATTGCTGCTGGAGGCTCCTGACAGTGAACAAGCTAGAAGTGACGCGCTTAAGGAATTCCAACAAGACCTCACGCTCGATCCGCGCAACAGCGCCGCCGAATACGAAATTGGCGAGATTTGCCGCCGGCGAGGTGAATACGAGCCCGCGCTGGAGCACTTCTCCAGGGCAATAGAGTTCGATCCCCACGTTGAAGACGCTCAGATCGCCTTGGCCCGTACTCTGATTCACCTCCAGAAACCCAAGCAATCGGTGCCCCACCTGCTGGCCGCGATTCGACTGAATCCAAGAAACGATATTTCTCACTTTTTGCTGGCCGGCGCCTACAAGTTGTTGGGGGATTCAGGTGGCTACCAGAGTGAAATGACGCTTTACCGGAAGTATCATTCCGTGCCGTATGGCGGCACGCCGGGAGCGGGCGAACAAGCACCCCAGGCATTGGTAGCCCCGGAGGTCACGAAGCAAACCCTGGACTCAGAGACTGCGCCCTGAGCGAGCACCAGCCAGGCATGAAATCTTCCAGCTAGGCCAGTGCCTTCGCACTCGCCTCGATGTGAACTTTCACACTCATCGCGCCGGGCACAGGCACATCCGAGGCGACATAGAGATATCCTCCTCCGCACCCGGAATACATGGCGCCTGCGTATCTTTGCTGGTAATAGTGTAGGATACCGAGCAGGTCCACTTTCAATGCCGGATGCTTCACGGTGTGGGGTAGGATCGCTTCCCAGCAGGCCATGCATTCGTTGAGTGAATCGCCAAAGGCCGCCAAGTCGCGACGCACGATTGCGTCGAAGCAATCTTTTCCCGTCTGGCCCAAACGGTGAATCCACGTGCAGTCAAAATTCTTGACGCCCAAAGGACTGTACCTCTCCGGGCGCTGAGCAACAGGGATCATCTTAACCACATGTTCCAACCATTCGGCCACTGCGGGGTCGTTGTTTGACTCGATGTGTTTCGGGAAAATCCCGCCTTCGTACGCGTAGTCATAGTCCAGGCGGTTGACTCCCGGGTAGATCAACCCAATCATATCCTGCGAGCCCGATGGCTCCGGCTTGCCTCGATTCTCCTCCTCATAGAGTTCTCGAACGAGGCTGGCGGGGCTTCTGCACGGCGGCCCTCCCGTCCAAAGGCGGTTGGCGACGTTGCGTGTGCTCGTCGCCATCCCACACCGATCCATGAAGGGTGAGACGGGCTGCAATGCGACCACAACCATGGAGCCTGGCGGGTCAGGATTGTGTTTGGAAATAAAAGGTTGATCGATCCACCCGCCGGCAAAGGCCATGCGGTATCGGATTTTTCCAATGACGTCCGAAATGTCAGGCGTCTGCCTCGAGTTCATTCGTCACCTCCCGGTTGGAGTGCTAAGTGGGATTGTCGGCAGGCCGAGCTCAGAAACCTGTGCGCGACCCGGCTTGGCGGGCGAGGTACTGCTGCTCGATCCAGTTATAGGTCTTCTCTAGTCCGGTGCGGAAAGGGGTGCTCGGTTCCCAATTGAGGACCCGCTTGATCATGGTGTTGTCGCTATTACGACCTGCCACTCCCCGAGGAGCATCGAGCTTGTACTTGCGCTCAAGTCTTGCGCCAGCGATCTCTTCTGCCAAGGTCACGAGTTCGTTAACGGACACCAGTTCACTTGAACCCAGGTTGATGGGAGTGGCAGTCAGCTCGTCGCAGTGCATGATCATGTCGATGCCTTCGGTAACATCATCGATATAAGCAAAGCTCCGCGTTTGCGATCCATCACCCCAAATCTCAATGTCATTGCCTCCGGAATGCTTGGCCTCGATCACCTTCCGGCAGATGGCCGCTGGAGCCTTTTCCCGGCCGCCATCCCAGGTGCCATAAGGGCCGTAGACATTGTGGAAACGGGCAATCGTAGTTCTGAAGCCCCGCTCCGCCCAATACTCTTGGCAAAACATCTCGGACATAAGTTTCTCCCAGCCGTAGCCTCTTTCAGCCATGGCGGGGTACGCATCCGACTCTTTCAACGGCCTGACGAGGGGGTCCTTCTGGAGTTCGGTGTTGTATGCGCAGGCAGATGAGGAGAAGAAGTATCTTCTTGCACCCGCCCGGTAGGCAGCCTCGATCATATTCGTATTGATGAGAATGCTGCGAAGGCAATCTATTCGGCATCTTTCGATGAAGCCCATGCCCCCCATATCGGCTGCAAGGTTGTAGACTTCTACTGCGCCCTCGCAAGCCCGAGCGCAGTTTTCTTTTTCACTCACATCCAGGCAAAGGCTTTCAACGCCAGGTACGCACTGGTACCAGTTCGGTAGAGGTTTCTTGTCAACAGCTCGGATTCTTTCGAACCCCGTGTTGTGAAAATACTTGGTGAGTGCGCCTGCTATGAACCCCCCTGCGCCAGTAATGACGATCAGGTCGTCTTTGTTTGCAGGGCTCGTCTGCGGACCTTGCTGTCTTGCCATGTGGATTCTCCTTGTATGACATGTCGGTTGGTGCAGGATGTCGTCGGGACCGCCAGGCAGTCGCGGCAACGGTGGCAAGCATCCCGGGGGACCGAACCCTGTTACTTATAGCGCAATAAGAAGAAGTTGTCAAGTCCTTTGTGAATCGATTACTAGAGCGTTTGTGATGCCCCACACACGTCAATCGAATTTTTGTTATGTCAGTAACAAATTGTAAGAAATGGAGTTAGATGCTGATAGCCTTCTGAGGAAATTGGGGTCTAGACCGAATGAGTATTGTATATGACTTGCGATTCTTGCAGCACCAAGAACTCCCAATCCCCTGTGATTGTTGAAGTTAATGGTCATTGATATCAGAATTTCACGACTTGTATGATCGATTGCAGGATCGCCTGCCGTGGGGTACATCCGTCGAGTTTCTCCCCTGGTCCAGGCGCTATTTATCGTGTCGTCCAGCCTCTCGTCCAAATCTGATCGAGATACCAACTTGTTCTCACCCTATTGACCTTCTATCCGCTGTGTGCTACATATGATAATCGATTTCAGACCATGCCTTGCCTTGTGTGGAGCGAATCAATGAGGATCCGATATCGGTTGGGTACCAGAGGCGAACGAACCAGCGGAGTTCGGTTGGAGGATTAGGATGTACACAATGCGCGATGTCGCGCGCCTTGCTCATGTTTCCGCAGCCACGGTCTCGGGGGTGCTGAACTCAAAGAGAGGCGTGAGCCCCGAGCTGGCGAAGCGCGTGAAAGAGGCGATGGAGGCCCTGAAGTATCAACCTGACAACGTGGCGCGCAGTCTCAGAATGAGGCAGACGCGGACAATTGGGATGGTCGTAGCGGATCTTGCGAGCCCTTTTTTCGTAGAAATGATCCGGGGAGTCCAGAACGCGGCACACGGCGCCGGATATTCCCTGACACTCTACAACACAAATGATGATCTGCAAGAAGAAGGGCAGGTATTGCGGGCACTACATTCACGACGCGTGGACGGCATCCTACTCGCCTCCACATGCCAGCATGCAGCTCAGATTCCTGACGCTCATCGGCCCCGGATGGTTCTGGTTGACCGGCTGCCGTCCGGATTTACGGGCGATGCTGTCGTTCTCGACAACGTGGGCGCAGCCCGCAAGGCGACCCAGCACTTGATCGCACTGGGTCACAAACGCATTGCCATTATTGCAGGACGTTCGGACTTGTCAACGGCCCGAGAGCGGGAGGAAGGGTTCCTTCGCACGGCGAGGGAAGCCCATTTGGTAATCCCTGAGGAATTGATTGAGCACGGGAACTTCCTTCAGGAGGGCGGGTATTTGTGCGCGATGAAGTTACTCAGGATGGCTGAGCCCCCCACTGCTATCATCTCGTGCAATTACCTTATGACTGTGGGTCTGATGCGCGCGATTGCGGAGGTTGGGATAGAGTCGCCGAGGGAAATCAGTATCGTGGGTTTTGATGATTTTGACACCGGTTTAGACGGGTTCAGTCTTGCTTCCTTATTCAAGCCGCAACTCACAACCATCAGGCAGCCAGCGTACGAAATGGGCCGAAGGGCCATCGGAATACTATGGGAAAGAATATGCAAGCTCGAGGACGAATCAGATGCGACGACAGGAAAGATCATAACCCTCGATGCAGAATTGGTTGTCCGTGGTTCTACGGCGCCACCGAGCTAGGAAACCCGGAGAAGTCAATCAGGAGGTTGGACCATGAGGTCAGATGGAAAAGGCACGAAGCCACTGGGAAGACGGAGCTTTCTAAATTCCGCGGTTCTTGGGGCTGGGATGGCTAGTCTCGGAATCCCACGGCCTGTTTTGGCGGCGAGCGCGCAGGTATCAACCGCGCGTGGCGCATCGTACTTCTTATCCCTGGCTACACTGCGCGACTACGATGTCCGGAAAGCCGGGACCTATGACCGCACGGGCGCCAACCAGGATTTTGTCAAGATCGAGCCCGGCGCCACCGCTACGCTGGTGGACATCAAGGGTCCTGGATTCGGAACTCACCTTTGGTACGGAATAATCTGCGATGAGGATCTCTACCTCAAGAAGCTCGTGATGAGGATTTATTGGGATGGCGAGAAAGAACCGAGCGTGGAGACTCCTCTTGGGGATTTCTTTGGCTTGGGCCTCGGCGAACTCTTCCATTATCAGTCGGCATTGTTGAGCGTCGCTCCGTACTCCGGCCTTAACAGTTACTTCCCCATGCCGTTTGAGAAATCTGCGGTCTTGACGATCACAAACGAGGGCAAAACCCGTGCTGACACCTGGGCTTATTTGGACTACGTCTCCCTGCAAGAGCCTTTGGAGGGGGTCGGCTATTTTCATGCGCAGTATCGCCAACAGGCGCCCTGCCGCGGATGGACAG
>Ga0326728_10009483_pt1 | contig 23414 bp, 20 predicted proteins | sample MB3enrmetagenome_FD_207602 | JGI IMG/M metagenome (GOLD analysis project Ga0326728, IMG submission 207602) | Lab enriched peat soil microbial communities from McLean, Ithaca, NY, United States - MB31MN | ecosystem: Environmental > Terrestrial > Soil > Wetlands > Peat | place: USA: New York... | reverse complement strand
GAAGATCTTTTTTTGCGCCGGTGTCGCGCGTCTTTCCCGCGTCCCTCTGTTCAGTATGTTTTGCTTCGAAACGATCCTTCTACACCAGGCGATAGCAGGCCTCCTACTCGCCCGCCGGATCACCGGTTAGCCCAATTTATATTCTTTGAGTTTCCTCCATAGCGTGGTGCGCGGGATGTTCAGGATCTGGGCTGTCAGACCCTTATTGAAGCCGGTTGACTCAAGGACTCTTGCTATGTAGCGCTTCTCGAATTCATCCAGCGGGAGCAGGCCTTCACCCTCAATCGTATCAAATTCGAGATGCTGGATGTCCTGGGGCAAATCCCGGGGTCTGATCCGATCGGAGTCGGTCAAAGCGACCGCGCGTTCGATGATGTTTTCAAGCTCTCTTACGTTTCCGGGGAAGCTATAATTCATGAGGACCTGGAGCGCCTGCGGCTCGATGTCCATGACTCTTTTTCGGAAAGCCGTGCGGTATTTTTCTATGAAATGATTTACCAGAAGCGGTATGTCGTCGCGACGATCGAAAAGCGAAGGGAGGGGTATGGTTACAACGTTAAGGCGATAGAAGAGGTCTTCGCGAAAATTTCCCTGCGCGACTTCGTGTTTAAGGTCCCTGTTTGTTGCCGCGATGATGCGGATGTCCAAATCGATCGCGCGAATGCCGCCGACCCGCAGTATTTGCCTCTCCTGGATGACGTGGAGCAGTTTAACCTGCATCGCTAAAGGCATCTCGCCGACTTCATCCAAGAAGACCGTCCCTTTGGAGGCAGATTCAAGCAAACCGATCTTGGTGGCGGAGGCCCCGGTGAAGGCCCCTTTTTCGTAGCCGAAAAGTTCGCTGCTGATGAGTTCTTCGGTAAACCCGCCGCAATTGAAGCATACAAACGGGTGCTCCTTTCTGGGGCTCAACTGGTGTATGGCTTTTGCCGCCAATGCCTTGCCCGTGCCGCTTGCTCCCCGGAGCAAAATGTTGCAGTCGACTTCGGCCACCTTTTGAATCATGGAAAAAAGCTCTTTGATCGCCGGGCTGTCTCCTATGATCGCCGCCGAGCCGCCAGCGCACTTCAATGCCTCGCGCAGGCGCAGATTTTCCTGGCGCATGCCGATCCGCTCAAGGGCTCCTTTGGCCAGCGCTCTGATTTCATTGAGTTTAAGAGGCTTTGTTGCATAGTGATAGGCGCCGTCCTTAATGGCCTCAATGGCGCCTTCGATGCTTCCGTAACCGGTGATTATGACCACCTCAGTCTCGCTGCGGACGGCCTTGCAGCGTCTAAGGACCTCCATGCCGCCGGTATCCGGGAGTTTCAAATCGCAAAACACGACGTCAAAGGGCTCAACTTGCATGCGATCCAAAAATGAGCGTCCCGTCGCAAACGCCTCCACCTCGTAACCGTCCCGGGAAAGGGCCCGGCTGAGCCTCCGGCACACCACGATCTCGTCGTCAACTATTGCTATGCGCGCTTGACTGCTCACTGTTCACCCTCTTACTGACCATCTTCGTCAGTTCTCGGTCTTGCCGGCGGCCGGCAACAATATCGTGAAGACAGTGCCGCTGCCTACCTCGCTTTTTACCTCGATCCGCCCTCCGTGTCTTTTTATTATCGAATAGGAGACTGCCAATCCCAATCCAGTCCCATGACCGACACTTTTGGTGGTGAAAAAAGGCTCAAAAATATGCTCAATCGCCTCAGGTTTCATGCCCATCCCGGTATCACGGACATCGAAGCGAACGAAATCGGGGGGAGCGGGCGCCACACTTATTGTTATGGAGCCTCCATTCGGCATGGCCTGTATGGCGTTTAACAGCAGGTTCATGAAGACCTGCTGCAAGTTCCTCAAACTTCCATGGACAGGCGGGAGCCTATCAGGAATTTCCAGGTTAAGGTCTATTGCACCCAGCATAATCTGATTTTTGACCAGCGCGATAGTGCTGCCAATGATTTCCCTGGCTTCCAGGTTGGTGCGGTCCGGACGTTCCGTGCGCGAGAAGTCGAGGAGGTTTTTGACAATCTCGCATGCCCTCTCCGATTGCGCCAGGATGTCATTTATGAGTTCCCTGGCGTCTGCATCCATTTCGTCCGCATACTCTTCGAGGTAGGTCTCGGCGGTCAATGAAATGTTGTTGAGCGGATTGTTGAGTTCATGCGCGATGCCCGCCGTGAACGTGCCGAGCGCCCCCATCTTTCTGGCCTGAAGCAGGTGCTCCTGGTTGGCCTCGAGCTCCCGGGCCATTCGGTCAAAGGCCCCTATCAGCCCATGTATCTCGTCTGTCTGCAATCCCTCATAAGATGCAGGGCTATACTCTCCCTTGGCCACCCCTTGTATGGTGGACTGAAGCAGCCTCAATGGGCGGAGCAAACCCAGAGATACCAATTTTATTACCAGCAGCATCAGCAAGAGGAATACCGCGAGAAAAGCAAACGGGAGGATCAAGACATTCACTATTGCCTTTTGTATTCTGTCCTTTTTAATCCTGAGAAACTCATCGGCAAAATCGGTCAATTCTTTGCCTGTGCGGCGCATCTGATCAGGGTTTGCAGCGGCCCGGCCCTCCGTCTCGCTGTGGCTGAGCATCCCGTCATAGTTGTCCAGCGCATCGCGAAACTTTTCGAAAGTTTTTCGGCTGGTAATGTCCATGATGTCCGGAGACAGCTCCGCGACAAGAGAGTCGATCCGGTTGAGGTAATATCTGCCTTCCTGAAGGCTCGTATCGTCGTTGTAAAAGAGGTAGTTTTTTTCGAACCTTCTCAATTCAAGTATGTTATTCAAAAGGTCGTAATAGCGCTCTGCCTTTTGAAGACGGCCCTTTACAGCCGTGAGGTTCCAGAGGTTCAAAAGCGTAAGAGCGGACAGTGAGATGAGGGCCACCGTGAATACGATAAATATCTGCCCTTTTATGGAGCCGAAGAGCCATCGCAGGGTGGGACTGCCAAAAATTCTCCGCAGATTCCAAAAAGGGCTTGTCACAGTCAACTTCCTCCGCAGCCGAAAAAATCTAATCCACCGCTAAGGCATAAATAACGCGGAGGATTTAAATTCACCATGTGAGTCTTTCCCGTGTGCTGTTCCAAAATGGAATGTCACTCCATAATTATAGAGAAAATTATTTCATTTTGAAACAGGTATAGGCCGAGACCTAATGATAAATCTGCGGTACCTTCAAGGAAAGCCGCATTATTGCTGGATTTCACGGTTTGGCACATTGATTGCCTTATACCTGCCCCGGAAGGCGAAAGATAAGACACAAAAGTAAAAAGTCGGTGCGTAGCATTGCCAAGATGATCGCTGGAGCGCCTTCCACTGTAATGGGGTGCCATGGAACGCATACTGGTGAGCATGAACTGCTGGAACGGCCCCTGGGGGGCATTGTCACGGGGGATTTCCTTGGCAAGAAGGATAGATGCGAAACTTTATGCCCTCCTGGTGCTCCCGCCTTCGGGCAGCGGGGCCGGCACGGAGGAGCGTAACGCTCCATGCATGACAAGGGAACGCATCGAACTTATGATAGAAATTGCCAAGTCCGAAGGTTCTCGCATCGACTATTTCATTTCTGAAGGTAATTATGAGGATGAAGTCATCCGGTTCGTCGAACAGAACCGGATAACACTGGTGATAGCCGAGTCTCCCGATGGGGAAAACCCCGGTTGTGAGCGGGACTTGGCGCAAATCCGCAAAATTCAGCATCGTATAGCTTGTCGGGTTGAGCTCGTAAGCCCCCGAAAAACGTAAAATCTTCAGCACAGGAGAAGGCAACGGTCATGACCATTCCTTTCCACTTGTACCTTCCAATTGCCGGAAACAGCGTCAACATGCTCGTAATTTTGGGCTTGGGGGGCGCGGTCGGCCTACTGTCCGGCATCTTCGGAGTCGGCGGCGGGTTCCTGATGACACCTCTTCTGATAATGATCGGCATTCCTCCCACTGTGGCGGCCGCCTCGGATTCGAATCAGATAGTCGGAGCCTCGACGTCGGGCACCCTGGCGCATTTCCGCCTCGGCAACGTCGATTTCAAGATGGGCCTTCTTCTCCTTCTTGGCGGCATTGCCGGCGGCACGGCCGGAGTTCAGATAATAAAGGTCCTCAGGCAACTCGGAAACGCCGATTTTCTGATTAATCTTACTTATGTGCTCATGCTCGGCATCATAGGGAGCTACATGTTCGCAGAGAGTCTTCAGTCGATGCGCAAAGCTCAAAAGAGCATGCCGGCCCCCCGGGCGAGAAGGGAATCCCTCTACGGGCGCATCTCAAAAATATTACCCTGGCAAATGGAATTCAAACGGTCCGGTGTGAAGCTCTCGGTGCTGATGCCGCTGGCCCTCGGAACGCTTGTCGGTGTTTTGGCGGCGATAATGGGCGTGGGCGGCGGATTCATCATGGTGCCCATTATGGTTTATCTTTTGCGGATGCCCATGCACGTGGTTGTGGGAACAAGTCTTTTCCAAATTCTTTTCACCTGTATCAATGTTACAATTATGCAGGCATGGAGAAACCACACGGTCGATTTTATCCTGGCGCTTCTGCTGCTCATTGGATCTTCCATAGGCGCCCAGCTTGGAGTCAAACTCGGCAAAAAACTCCGCGGAGATCAACTCAAGATACTGCTGGCTTCATTGGTGCTCGTGGTTATGGTGAAGATGCTCTATGAACTGCTTGCCCGGCCTGAAATCCTTCTGGCTTATGTGGGGGGGCACTGATGAAAAACAAGAAAGCAATCGCTGTAGGGACATGCTTCTTTGTCTTTTTTCTTATATGTCTTTTTAAAGTGTGCGCCGCCGGAGCTAAGGATGATGTCCGGCTGAGGGTCGAGCCTGAAGAGATCCACATCGGGGCGCTCTACGACGGCGCCACCCTTATAGCTACCGGTATCGTGCCTGCGGACAGCGAAGCGATCGTCCGGTTCATGGGGACCACCTGTGATTTGCATATGAAGGAGAGGGGAAAAGTTGCAGGCATCATGTGGATGAACCTCGACTCAATCACCTTCAGAGGGGCGCCCAGTGTTTGTCTGGTATCGTCGGCAGTCGATCTCCAAGGTCTTGAAGCCAACGGGGGTGCATCCGTCAGGGTATTGAGACTCTCAGGCCTCAGGGGATCCATCCAGGTTGAAGCCGAGGGGGGCCAACATCAAAATGCCATAGAAGAATTCCTCAAATTGAAACAAAAAGAAGGACTCTACCGCGAAATGTTTGGGAACATTTCCTACGGAAATGCCTCTGAAGGGCAGAAAAGCTTCCGGGCCGAAGTCCCCATACCTTCACGCCTGATCGCCGGCGACTATGTTGTCAAACTCGACGCGGTGAGAAACGGCGAGGTAATCGTCCGGTCCGAAATACCTGTTAAGGTCAATCTGGTGGGTTTCCCCGCTTTTCTATCTGGCCTGGCATTTGATCATTCAGCCCTTTACGGCATTCTGGCCACCGTCATTGCGCTTCTTGCCGGTCTAGGGATCGGATTGGTATTTCAGAGCAAGGGAAGCCATTGAGCAGTAAATAGTGAATAGGGAAGGAAGCGATGGATATCATCCATGGCCTGAAGAAGCTTTTCTCCTTCCGGTCGTCTCAAAAGCCTACTCTGCCTTTCTCGGTGCTCTTCAAGAAATTCAGGAGCATCCTGGAACGGAATAACCGTATCCTGGAACTCATGGCCGATATGGGTGACAAGCTCGGGGGCGACTATGTGTTTGACAATCAGTACGTGCTGGATATCAGCGAAAAAATCGGTGACCTTGTCTTCAAGCTGATTTCAGACCTGTGCGTAATGACCCAGAACGAGAACGTCGAGCTTTTCATCGCCTTCGAGCGAATTCAACATGATGTACAGGAGGAACTGGCCGGACGGCGAGCTTTCCCGGTGACCAGGCCCACGGTTCTCCTCGACGAACTCAACGGAGATCTAAACGAGGAGGTGGGCAATAAGTTCGCCAACCTCGGCGACATCCGTAACACGCTGGGGCTTCCCACCACGGATGGTTTCGTCATAACGACCAGGGCATTTTTCGATTTCATGCGTTCAAACGGTCTGCTTGACTATATAGAGAATTCGCTCGCCACGCTGGACATAAAGGATGAAGCGGCTTTCGAAGCCATGTGTGATGAGGTGCGCCGGCGCATTTTCAAAGGGGCCATTCCCCGGCATATAATTTCCGGCATAAACAGCATGCTCGATATCCTCCAGAGCAGACAACGGGGAAAACCTTTGCGCTTTGCAGTCAGGAGCAGCGCCTGGGGTGAGGACAGTGAGTTCAGTTTTGCCGGGCAGTACGAGAGCGTGCTCAATGTTCCGAGAAAAGACATTCTTGAGGCCTACCGGCGGGTGGTGGCAGGGGCCTATTCGCCTGAGGCCTGGCGATACAGGCTGCACAGAGGCTACCGGGAAAGTGAGACAGCCATGGCGGTGGGGTGCCAGTTGATGGTTGAAGCCGAAGTCAGCGGCGCCATGTACACTTATGCACCGCTTCCACTGGAGAAGGAAGCCATGGTGATAAGCGCTGCCTGGGGCCTTGGACCCGCCGTTGTGGAAGGCCTCGCCGAATCGGACACTTTCGTGCTGGACAGACAGCCGCCCCATTGCCTTCTTTCAAAGGAGTCAGGGCGCAAGGCCAACAAAATGGTGATAAAAAAAGACGGCGGGACAACCTGGGACGACGTTCCTTTACATCTGCAGGACGATTCCTGTCTTTCTTCGCAATATATCCACAGGCTTGCCCAGGCAGCCATAATGATCGAAAGATACTACAGACGTCCCCAGGACGTCGAGTGGGCCTTTGACGGCAATGGCAATCTTTTTATATTACAGTCGAGACCACTTAACGTTCAACCAAACCAGCCCGAGCAGCACCGGCTCTACATAGATAACGCCACTCTGTCGGCGCTGGTGCTTTTCTCCGGCAAAGGGACCGTAGTCCAGGGCGGCGTGGCGTCAGGAAAGGTTTATGTGGCTGCCGCGGATGACGACCTTAAAGACTTCCCGTACGGCGCGATACTGGTAGCTCGATATACTTCCCCCAAATATTCGCGCATCATGCGCAAGGCCAGGGGTATTCTCACTGACGTGGGTTCGGCCACGGGACACATGGCAACTTTGGCCCGCGAATACCGGGTCCCGACAGTGGTCGATACGGGGGTAGCCACAAAAGTGCTCAAAACGGGCGACGAAGTGACCCTTGACGCCGGCCGCAACGTGGTCTACGAAGGCACGGTCAAAGAGTTGAGCCAATTTGAAATCACCCAGGAGGACGTCTTCGAGGAATCGTACGAATACCGCATGCTCAGACGGATCCTCAAAAAAGTGAACCCCCTTAACCTGGTAGATCCGCACAGCGAGTATTTCAAAGCGTCCCGTTGCCAGACTTTTCATGACATTACCAGGTTCGTTCACGAAAAAGCCGTTGAGCGGCTCATAGACTTGAGCGAAAACTATCAAAGATATCACGACAGGATGCCGAAGCGACTTGAGTCTCCAATCCCCCTCGGACTTGTGATAATCGATATAGATAAAGGCACAAGCGTGCCAGCCGAGGCCCGCTCCGTTACAGTAGGACAAATTGAATCCACTCCGATGAAAGCGCTTCTCAGCGGTATCTCTGAAAGCGGCATGTGGGAAACCTGTCCCGTTGCAGTGGACCTGGGCAGCTTCATGTCGAGCTTCACTCGAACTTTCAGCTCGTCGCTCGCTGGCCCGGAAGACGTGGGCCGCAACCTTGCCGTTATATCCAACAATTACATGAATCTTCACCTTAGACTCGGCTATCACTTCAACATCCTGGATGCCTATATTGGAGACGAGCTGAACGATAACTACATCTACTTCCGGTTTTTGGGAGGCGTTTCCAATTTCCAGCGCCGTTCGCGCCGAGCCAGGTTTATCGCTGAAGTCATGGAATGTTTTGATTTTCGCGTCGAAGTTCATGGAGATTTGGTTGTCGGCAGGCTCAAGAAAATGTCCAAAGGGTGGATGGTCGCCAAGATGAAGATTGTGGGCGGCTTGATAGGTTACACGCGCCAACTTGATGTCGGCATGGTCAGCGACGAACAGGTCGATTTGCATTTAGCAGAATTCATCCAGAGGATTCAGGTCCTCACGGAGGCAAGAGATGACGTCCCCTTGTGCGAGTTGCGCCCAAAAGACGCAGATCCTTATCCTGGACGATGAGCCTATCGTGTGCAAGCGTCTGAGGCCTGCTTTTCAAAAAGCGGGCTATGAAGTGGAAACGTTTAACGACAGCGCTTCGGCTATGGCCAGGATCGAGGAAAAAAAGTTCGATATAATAATTACCGACCTGAAAATGAAGGGAACCGACGGGATGCATTTTCTGGAGCGTATCAAAGAGATTGCGCCCGATACTGGCGTTATTGTCATAACGGGTTTTGCAACCTCGGAGACCGCCAAGCAATCGTTTAGAAAAGGCGCCTTCGATTTCGTGGCGAAGCCGTTCAAATTGAACGACATTATCGACACCGTGCGGAGACTGGAAGAAAACCGGCGCCGGTAACCCCGGGGATTTGGTTGTTCATTTTGGTTTTGAAAGCGAGCTTTTTAAATTTATTCGCAGCACTATGAGGGGTCAACCGGAAGCTAAGACTCCAAAGTCAAAACTCGTATGAGAATTCCGTTCACCTCATCTAAACGTCGCAACCTGGATTCCGTCCATGGGATCGAATTGGTACGATCCCTGTTTGCAAAATTCCAGCGGATTCAGAAACAGAATACCAGGACGCTGGAAATAATGGCCGAGATGGATCGGTCCCTTGGGGGCGAGTACATTTTTGACCGTGCCTTCCTGGAAAGTTCGGTTCGAGAGTTGAGCGGACTTGTCTACCAGGTGGTCTACAGCCTGAATGCCATGTCGAGCAACCGGTATGTTGCTCTCTATGACAGGTATCAAAGCGTCAAAGGGATACTAGACGACATACTGGCCGGGGGCATGGGACCTTATGGAGCAAGTCTCACCTTGCCCTATTCCGTCCTGGGCGTTGAAATGGAGCCGCTGGCGGGGGGGTTGAACGTGTGTCTGGCCGAAGCCCGAAACCGCCTGGATATTCCCGCCCCAGACGGCTTTGCGGTGACGGTGGCCGGATGCTCGAGCCTGATTGAGGCGATTGGAGGCGAAGAGAAGGAATTCCCCCCGCAGTTGGCCGAGGCGATCAATTATCAGATCGAAGCTCTTTTCGAACGTTGCGCGGGTCCTGTTCCCCTGACGGTGCGAATTTCCTCATCTGCTGTGGAGCCGGAGCCGCAGGGAAAAAGCGTCGAATCAAACGAGGTCCTTGAGGCGTGCAGGTTGGCTTTAGTCGAGTATCTGGCTTCGACCGACGCCAAACACGAAGATTCTCAGGTGGCCCTGGCGATACACGAGACCGTATCGGCGCATCTGGCCGGATCGATTTCCATCGCCTCTGTCGGATCGCCGGGAGGATTCTTCTGCGTCACCGCCTGGCCGGTCGGTGCGCCGGATCTAAAGGAGCATTTTTTCCTTCGCCGGACCTATCCGTTCGACCTGGTCGAATCGGAGATCAGAGAAAAACCTGCTGACAAACCTCTCCACCCAGCCGGCACAAATCCTTTGTCATATACCATAAAGAGTTTACGCCGGGGTTCTGCTCTGCTGGGCCCTTCTTTCCTCCGCAACATCGCCGAGTACGCTGTCGCTTTTGAACGGATTCTCGGCTCTCCCCGGCGACTGGATTGGCTGAGGGGAGCGTCAGAGCGCCCGGTCATAGTCGGTGTCAGCCAAGTTGACGTAGAAAACGCATGCGCAGAGATGACTCAAGGGGAAGACACCGAGACGCGAAGAGGGGGTGAAGGTCTTATCCCGGGTTCCCGGTGCCTGTCGGGCGCCGGTTCATTCTCCGCTGACGGCCATGAGGCAATGCTCATCGGAGGCGAAACGGTGCAGACTGGCATAGCAGCAGGTCCGGTGGTGCATGTTATCGATGGCGGTTTCGACCGTCACATTCACGGCGCAGTCCTCATAATGAAGGATGCAAATCCAGGCCTTGGCGCAGCGCTGCGTGGGGCTTCAGCCGTCGTGACCGAAATAGGAACATCGATCGGGCATCTGGCGACGATAGCAAGAGAACTGCGCGTCCCGGCCATTTTTGGCGCCGCCGGAGTAATGGAACGGTTGCCGGAAGGAACTGAAGTTACGGTGGATGCCGCGGAGAAAACTATTTACCTGGGTATAGTTGAGTCCCTGTTAGCCTCCCGTGAGAGCGGCGCCGAACTCTATCCGACCGATCCGGAGTATGCTGCGCTCCGGCGCCTGCTGCGCTGGATAATGCCCCTGGACCTCATAGATCCTGACTCAGCCGGATTCACCGTCGCCAATTGCCGCACATATCATGACATTATTCATTTTGCCCATGAAAGGTCCATAGAGGAGCTGCTTAAGATCCAGGACAACGGCCCGGAGCTGAAAGGCAATTATGTTCGCAAGCTTGAGATCGATATGCCTATCGATTTATTCGTTCTGGACATCGGCGGAGGGGTGTCAGCCGCAGCAGGCGATTTTATCCGAATGGATGAGGTCAATTCGAAGCCTTTCCTTGCATTCCTGCAGGGGTTGACCTTCAAGGAAGTCTGGGACCGCAATTCCATGCCCCTAAGCGTGAGGGATGTCATTTCAGGGCTTGACCGCACGTTTTCCGCAATAAATAACGCGCCTGAATACGCCGGGAAAAATCATGCAATCCTGGCGGGAAACTATATGAACGTAGGTCTTCGACTCGGTTACCATTATAGCGTCATCGACAGCTATCTCAGCGGTAACGTTAACCAAAACTACGTGTATTTCCGTTTTGCCGGTGGATTTGCGGATGAAAACCACCGCAGACGGCGTGCTGAGTTCATCCGGGGCATCCTGGAACGGCTTCGCTTCAGGGCGGCCGTGAAGGGCGATCTCGTTTTGGGCAAGCTTAAACTCGCGGTCGACGAGGAGATAGTATCGGCTCTCAGGGTCCTGGGGGAACTCACGGCATTCACCAGGCAAATCGACCTTGCAATGGATTCTGAGGATAAGATTGAAGAATTGACAAGGTTGTTCAGGGAAAAATCGGGAAGCGCCGTTTATGGACAATAATGGCGATAAAATCAAGACAGCGAGGTAAGGCGTGCGCATCGTTGGGGCTATGTTTCAAAAGTTGCGTGAGAGGCGGCTGGCTCGGGCGAACAGGCTGCTCGAGGATCTCAAAGCAATGTATCATACGTTTCGAATTTTGCTCGCCAACAACGAGTACTCGCTGGACCTCATGAGGTCGGTGGACCAGTCCCTCAAGTCCGGGAGTCCGGAGCTTCCCGAAATGACCGAGGAACTTCTGAGCGTCACTTATGAAATGGTCGATGGGCTCAACCGGTTGAGCGACGGCCGTCACAAAATGCTCTACGAAACTTACCACAGCCTTGCTGGCGCCATCCGCAAAGAACTCGACTCCGTATTGTCCGCCCAATCCCGCACTCCGGTTTGCATTTTTCTGGACGACCTTTCGTCCGGCCTGCGCGGGGAGGTGGGCGGGAAGGCGGCCAATCTGTCCCTGTTGCGCAAAGCCGGTTTTCCTGTCCCAGCCGGTTTTGCAGTTACCTCGATATCCTGCGGAGGGGTTTTGGCGGCAAACGGCCTGGATAGTTTCATCCGCCAGAGGGCGCAGAAGCTGGAAGCCGGTTACAGCCGGGGCGCGGACTTCGAAGCCGATACGGATGAAATACGCCTCCGCATTCTGGACGCGGTCTTTCCCAAAGAATTCGAAAATGAACTTCGACTCGCTTACGAGAGGCTCACAGGACCTTTGGCCGGTGGAAGCGGCCTCGGGGAAGCGGGGCCTGCGGCAATATCCGTTCGAAGCAGCGCCCTGGTCGAAGACCGGGCGGAGCACTCATTTGCCGGTCAGTTCGAGACCGTGCTTAACGTAGTCTCGTTCGACGAATTGAAAGATGCTCTCAAAAGAGTCATCGCGAGCAACTACAGCCCGGGCGCCATTTCCTACCGCCTCCATGCCGGACTTTCCCTTGCCGGACACGATATGGCCGTCTTATGTCAGTTGATGGTTCGGGCGGACTCTGCCGGGATTGTGTTTACCGTGGACCCTGCGGCGCCCGAAAGCGGGCGAATGCTCATCAGCGCCGTGCCTGGACTGGGAATTTCCGCCGTGAGCGGAAGCGCCCCGGCAGACATATACCGGCCCCTGAGGGAAAAGACGGATGCCGAACCGATGAGGGATTGGGCACAAATCGCCATTAAGAGTCATCGAGTTGCAGCCGGAGCTGAAGGGGGCATCGAGGAACTGGAGCTGTCCGAAATCGAACGCAGTCAACCGGTTCTTTCCGAGAAGCGGATCTACGATCTCGTTGCCCTAAGCAGGAGAGTCGAAAGCCTGATCGGAAAACCGCAGGATATAGAGTGGGCGATTTCACAGGAGGGCGAAATCCTGGTCCTCCAGTCGAGAGACATTCGGCTTGCTCTAAAAAACAGGCAAGCGGCGGAGGTCGCTCGAGGAGAGGTGATCTTGAGAGGAGGGGTCTGCGCTTCACCCGGAAGAAGCGTCGGGAAGGCCAGGATAGTCCTTTCCTCCCGTGATTTCGACGAGTGGCGGAACAATTCATCGCATGAACCGGAAATCCTGGTGCTTCCCCAGAGCATATCGGATGCTGCCGGTTTTATCGGGAAGTTTGAAGGCGTGGTGGTGGATCTGGGAAACCCTGCGGACCACTTGGCGGTCGTTGCTCGAGAATACTCCCGCCCGATGCTGACCGGGACAGGTAAAGCCACCCAGACGCTCAAAGAAGGCCAATGGGTCGTCCTGGATGCCGACATGACGACTGTCTCCAAAGCGCCTGAAGAAGTGTGGGCGACCGCCCGGCGGCATGAAGACGCAACGGCTAAGCGCGATGTTGCCGCGCGAGCTGAAACGGCGCGGCTTAGGCATTTAATAGAGCCTTTAAACTTGACCGATGCTTACGGTCCCACATTTTCAATCCAGGAATGCCGCTCCCTCCACGACCTTATCCGGTATGCCCATGAAATGGCCGTTCTGGCGATGTTCCAGACAGGGGACGATATACTGGAGTCCGCCGAGGTTCTGGTGAGGCGTCTTGATGGCGCCGTTCCGCTGCACTTCCTGATAATCGACCTGGGTGGCGGCATTGTTCCTGGCAGCAGCAGGTTCAAGCTCGGGCTTGAAGATATCCTCTCCGTTCCAATGCTTGCCCTCTGGCGGGGGATACAGACGCCCGGGCTCAGGTGGAACCAGCCGCCGCCCGCAGCAATGGTTTCGGGGCTCCTTTCCCGGTCCATGCTCGACTCGGGCAGCGCCAGGCCTGTCGGGCAGCAAAACTATGCCTTGATCACTCGCGACTACCTGAACCTCAACGCCCGCGTCGACTACCATTTCGCAATGGTTGACGCAGTTTGCGGTATGCACCCGAGAGAAAACTACATACGCTTCAGGTTCAAAGGGGGAGGGACAACCGCCATCCAGCGGGAACGGCGTGCCCTTTTCATAACTGAAGTGCTCCAAGCGAACAATTTTTTTGTCGATCAACGGGGCGACCTGGTGACCGCCTCCATTATCGAAACCCCACAACCTGAAACCGAAAGCCGCCTTGTCATGCTTGGAAGGCTGCTGGGTTTCAGTAGACTGCTGGATGCAGCCATGCGCGACGACGACATGCATCGAAAAATGGCGCAGGCGTTTATGGATGGCGACTATGAATTGAGTACCGTGAATGTCGAACAAGAGTGAAGGATTAAGATTGAAACGGCCCTTTAGTGGCGGAACGTTCTCCCTGCCTCCGGTAGTGGGCGCCGTTCATGCGTGATAAAAACGCATCGCGGGAAGTTCAACGGCGGTAAGCAAGAGCCCGTAAGCGGCTCCTGTGTCGATGCCGATTTTATTCGGAGTGACGAATGGAGTCTCGAACGGTGTGTGGCCAAAAACGGTTATTACGTCTGAAGTTCCCTGATCGAGCAAAAATCTCTCCCGCACCGTGAGAAGGCGATCCAGGGGGCAACCGTCGATCTCCTCCCCGGGGATGGTCCCTGCGTGAATGAAAAGAAAGCCGTCCAGCTTGAAATATGGTCGAAGCGTATGGAGAAAACGGATGTGTGCCGCCGGCATAAAGGAGAGATCACCAAGAGAACGGACCGGGCTATTCGAATAGCTCTTCAGGGTCTCTTCCACTCCCATCGATCTTAGGGTTTGCAAATAATCGAGACTGCCCGTCCGATAATATTCCAGTAAAGCGTGTTCGTGATTTCCAAGCAGAAAGACCGCGTTCCGCACCTTCCTTCCAACTTCCAAAAGATAATCGATCACTTCCCGAGATCCGGCCCCCCTGTTGATATAATCCCCCAGAAAAATAAGGAAATCGCTCTCCGCGTCGAGGGGCAGCCGTTCAATAAGGCAGGCGAGTTTTTCACACTGCCCATGAACGTCGCCAACGGCGAATATCTTGTATTTTGTGGAAGAATTCAACGCTGAGTTCTTTGCAATCCTTGCGAGCGGCCGCCCTCTTTTGATTTTCTCGCGAAAGCAGGCCGCCCGCTCTTGCGATTGTTACATTCTTGCCGTTACCTCGCGACTCCACGCCTGGCGGTAATGCGCGACGGCTTGGGCAGCCACCGCACCGACTTCGGCCTTCCGCTCAACGGCGAGTTCGCCTTCGAGGACAAATGGAATTATATCACTCAACTCCACGATCAAAGGAGTCAAATCGGCCATGTGGGATTGAGCCATGACGGCGATTTCCCCTTCAATCAGGATCAGCGCGGTGGTGTGAAGCATACCGTAGCTGATGACGGCAAAGTTTAGTATGGAGTAATCGTCGCGAAGCATTCTCGATACGGGTTCGCTCGTTCGAAATCTGTCGTAGACGCTCGCCATTGATCCTGCAATAGAAGTTGCAGTCTTTTTCAGTCTGGCTTCAACACCGCCGTTCATGGCCGATAGATGCCGTTCGAGTAGGGCTATGTGTTCATTCAGCACCCCCTCGATCTTTTGTAGCATCCCGTTTGCAATTGAAAATCTCTTCAATCGTTCGTCCTGGATTTGGCGTTCTATGCGTTGAAGCGCATGCTGCTCGATCCCGAGCACATCCGAAAGGCTGTCCCGAATTATTCGCATATTTGTCATGATAAGCCTCCGCGGGGCGTTATTAGATTTTGTCGGAGCATTTCAGTCAAAAGTATCTATTTAATAACGTAAGCAGCTCTGAACTAAATGGAAGCCGAGGAGTCGGGGGCAAATCGCGTTTCCCTTTAGACCATAATCCTTCTCAACGCGAGCCTGCCCTCAGCCTCATGTAACACAGATATTTCGAATGTAGCCCGCCTTCGTATGCCTTATCGGCGTTTTTTCTCAACACCCGAATCTAAAGGTGATAATCTCATTTCGTTTATCAGAAACAAAAGATCAAACGGGGGGGTATGACTCGTAAAATTCGAAAAACGGAGCGGTGCCGCTATGGCATCGGTGAATGGTATGGGCGCTTTTTTCCAGTCCTTTCGGTCGACGAGCGCCGGCAATTTGGATCGATTGGCGGGAAGAAGGGGCATGGCCTGCTTTGCCTTCCTCGACTCGCAAACGACCCCACGACTTTATGCAGTAAACCCGGAGGGGTTTGCTCCATCGGGCTATACACAAAAACCCCCGATGGGACAGCCTTTGATTCTGAAAGCCTCGTTACTCTCTGCCCATACCGGTTCTGGGAAGGTAACAGGATCTTTAGAGCTGTTAGCAAACTGGTATTGAAGCAGGAGTCTCCGGTAATTGTCGTAAAAGAGGTCGGCTTTCTTCAGGGCGCAGCTCCCGTCGAAGAAGAAGGCGCAGCTGTCTAAGGCGCATCCGATGATGGCATGCTGACTGGCGGATCTGACGTAGGTAGAATCGACATGGTGCTGGTACGCCCGAATTCCGATCCGCTTCAGTGGTGCGCACTCGAGGTACAAGCGGTCTATTTTTCCGGTAAATCAATGAGCAATGATTTCACAGCACTAGCCAGATCCCCGGAAGAAATCTTCCCGCCTGTCCAGCGTCGTCCGGATTTCCGCAGCTCAGGTCCAAAACGGCTGATGCCACAATTGCAAATCAAAGTCCCAACTTTACGCCGTTGGGGAAAAAGAATGGCGGTCGTGGTCGATAAGCCATTCTTTGATTCCTTCACGTCGATGGATAGGGTCACAGATTTATCTAATGCGGATATAGCTTGGTTTATAATGACTTACAAAATCAAAGGGAGAAGCGCCGAGCTTAGCCTGGACCGTGTCCATTTCACAACTCTGGAACGGGCAGTCGAGGGGCTTACCGCCGGACAACCGGTGTCACTGGGCCGATTTGAAGGTGATATTTCAAAGTTTCTTGCAAAAGAGAAACACAAGAAGAAAATCATGTACCTGGAGTGATAAGCAGTTCGTACTTGACTGCATGGTGGGTGTTCTTCATCGGTACCCGATCAACATTGAAACTGTGTTTCTCTGCTAGGGCAATGACCTCGCCGGCATCGTCATAGGTCATTAGAAACCTGCCTGCCGCTCTGGACAAGAGATCAAACAGATGGTGGTGATCAATGTCGTTATGGATATACAGACGCCTGCCTGCTCTGGCCCCGCCAGCAGTATAGGGCGGATCTACGAAAAAAGCGGCCATCGGGTCTCGCACATATTGTTCGATCACGGGGAAACCGTCTCCGTGAACAAATTCGATCTTCCTGCGGTAAAAATGGATTGTCCGAATACGGTCCGCCAAGGTTGCAGGATACCACCTGGAAAGCAGGCCTTTTCCGTTTTCTCCGTCTCTGATGAGACTGGCGCCAGGCGCCATAATCCCGCCTCTTTGGGTCCTGTTGCGAAGTAGGGACCTGAAGGCTACATCCTGAGTTGAGGTCCCTTCGCTATTCAAGATTTCAGTGACATTCTCGTAGGTTACTCTAAATTCCCTGATACGCGCGCAAAGCCATTCGGCATCATGCAAAATTACCTGCCAAACGGCTGCAACATTATCATCGCGTTCGACCATCACTACCTTGTCGGCAAGGCCGAATACAGCGGCAGTAAGGGAAGCGATTGAACCGCCCGCAAAAGGTTCAACGAAGACGGCCGGCCGATACTCAATAGACCTGAGCCATCTCCTTATTTCGGGAACGAGCCAGGTTTTCCCCCCGGGATATCGAAATGGGCTCAACTGTTTAACCTGAGACACGTTGACCACTTGCATAGAACCTCCAACCTGACGCCAACCTAACGGGTGGCAATGACAGACACTATACTACAGACGCCCGACGAAGTTTACCATGCCGGTAAGAAAAACGCGCTGTACGATATTTTTCTCCGGGCCAACGGGCTCGGGATGTTCCGTCGATCACGGTTTACAAGCCCTCCGATATCATTACTTTAATAAAAAGGGGTTGTCTCTGGTATGGCAACGCCATAATCAATGAAACGACAACTATTTGTCCAGGAAGGATAAATCGATGTACAGCAAAGTAAAAATACTCGGACATCCCGTGCATCCGATGCTGGTAAACTTTCCAATAGCCTTTTATGTATAGACCCTTATAGCGTTCATTATCCACAGCGTTTCCAATGACCCGTTCTGGTTCAAAGTGGGGCTGGCTGCAAACATCGCCGGCATCGTGATGGCGCTTGTCGCGGCCACTTTCGGGTTCATCGACTGGATAAGCGGCATACCGAACGGCACGGCAGCGAAAAACACGGGCATCAAACATATGCTGCTAAATGTCACTTCACTAATTCTATTCCTGATTTGTATGGTGCTGAACACCGGCCAATGGAACGCCGCCGCCCCGGTTGCCAGGGGAACTGTTATCCTGCCGCTGCTGGGTGTTATTTTTACTATCTGCGCCGGCTATTTCGGCTGGACTCTGGTGCAGAATCATCATGTAGGGGTTGAATTCTCTCCCGATGAAGAACGCTGTATGAGCGGCCTGGGACGAATCGACAATCGGGTATAAGCTTCAATTCACGCTGTTTACGTATCCGGCGCAGGACCATAATCTTTTTTCCCATCGCTGCTGCCGGGGGGCTTCCATTAGTGCACGCCTCGTCGATTCGCGACGAGAGGCAGTTGAGAAAACAAAACAGGGATATGCGGCTTTATTTTTTGGGCTCCCCATAGTATCTTTCAAAAGCGAAGTAATTATGTTACCTGTGGACGCACTTTAACGCGTGAAAGGAGACTGGTTCAAATGATTCTTATTTCAGAGAAAGCTGAAGGCATTTTGAAGGACTATTTCAAGGAAAAGGAGATCAGCCCGATCCGGATCTTCCTCCAGACCGGCGGCTGAGCGGGTCCATCCCTTGCTATGGTTCTGGATGAACCTAAAGAAAGCGATGACGTATATAAGGTAAACGGGTTCACGATGATGGTCGATAAGGAGCTTCACGAGAAGACTAAAGATATCACGGTCGACTACGTCTCTTACGGGATGGGCTCGGGTTTCAGGGTGATATCCGAAATTCCGGTCGGCGGCGGCGGCTGTTCGCCCTCGTGCAGTTGTTAAAGCCGATGAAAGGTGAAGGGAAACCGCGCCGAAAAATACGGGCACTCGTGATCCCCGTTTGAATTATTTGTGTACGGATAAGCGTCCGGCGCACTTAAGCCCGTTTTTCCCCTTCACCTTTCTTTCACGGTCTTTGGTTACTTCGCCTTGAGTCATTTTGCAATCCCGATAACTCCGCAAGCTACTCGAGCACCTGAATTTCCCGTCGGTTGGGTTTTGAAATCATCCGCTTGGGCATGAACTATCACGGATCGGCCGATAATCGATCTGGGCCCCGCGAGGCTGATGGCATTATCGGTTACTTCGAGTCTGGCCAAGCCGTTTTTGTCGGCTTCAACATTGCCCAAATCGCCGATGTGACGCTTCTCGGCGTTGGGACCCGCGTGCGGCATGTCAGAGGGATTGAAATGCCCGCCTGCCGAATTGGCTTCGGGTGAACTGCAGTCACCGAATTCATGAATATGAAATCCGTGCGGACCCGGCGAAAGGCCTTCGATGTTCGCCATGATTCGAACACCCTTTCCATCTTCTCTGAAGCTGACAGCCCCGTGCACTTTGCTGCCCTCGGTAGGGTTCAAAACTGCAATCGCACCTTTGACTTCTTTTTCCTCGATTTTGCTGGAACATCCCGCCAACATCATCGCCAGCCCCAGTCCGGAAAGCAGCACGCCCATTAAAGTTCTTCTCATTAATCTCCTCCTGCCGCGCATTTGCGCTTTGTTTAAGACTAATAGAAAAATATAAGTGAAATTACGATTTTTGAATGAAAAACCCAAAGGAAAAGTGTTACTTTGCTGCAAACTTCAACATGGAACTTGAGATGGCCGATTCAAAGATCGCCGGTGTGGCGCTGTTTTTTATTCCGGTAGGCGCTTTGGCCTTTTGCGACCAGTTGACAAAATACCTGATTGCCTGCGAGATTCCGCTCAATACCGGCATCAATGTGATCCCGGGTTTTTTTAATCTAATTCACGTCCATAATACAGGCGGGGCTTTCAGTGTTTTCGCCGGGCCGGGAGACCCTTTCCGCCGGTACATTTTTATGGCGGTTGCGGTGGCGGTAGTTGCAGCGATAGCCTACGCTTACTCCAAAACAGGCAGGAAAGACTACTGGACAAGAACTTCTTACGTATGCATTGCCGGCGGGGCCGTGGGAAACCTGATTGACCGGGTCAGATTGGGAGAAGTGATCGATTTTCTGGACCTCTACGCCGGCCGGTACCACTGGCCGGCCTTCAACGTAGCTGACGCGGCAATTTCTACGGGGGCAGTGATGCTGCTGGTCTCACTGATAAAAGAAAGAAAGTGATCAGCCTCTTTCATCCGCTTTTTTGACCAGTTTTATGGTGAAGTCCTGCGGGAACCTTTTTCTGGCCTTTCTGTCCCAGATTTCCTGTTGAATTACAAGACGGTCGTTCAGAATCTGCGTGATTACCCCGCTGTGCTCACCTGCCGGAGTTCCGACGGTGACTATATATCCCCTGCCGGTTGAATCCTCGATGACGGCCTTTCTGCCCAAATCACCCCACGTGACCGCTTTAAGCCCTCTTTCTATTTCGCTCATAGTCATTTTCTGAAGAGGGGTTAACGGCGCACCCCCCTGTTGCTCGTCCTCGCCCTGCGAAGGGTTCGTTTCCGGCGTAACAAAAGGGACAAAAGGGTCTAGCGCTTTTATGGGATAAAAAGCGAAATTCGCGGCCATTAGGGACGTGGTTGTTTTTTGTATCAGCGCCGCATACTCCGGGGGGCAATTCGCGGGAAGCTGTTGAACGGTCGTCCGGGTTGTTTCTGGAGTCAGACTTTGATCGATCAGGGCCAATTGGGGCTGCCGCACATCTTCGGCAGGAACCGGAGGTGGATTGCCTGCGACTTGCCCTTCAGGCGGAGCCGCCTGTTGCTGTGCTGCTGAAAACGAGGAAGTCCAGGCCGCCATTGCAAGCAGCAAGACAAAAATCAGTGGAAAACGGCGCGCAATTGCGATCTTGCCAACATGCGATTCCATGTTTCCCCCAGTCTCTTTCAGGCAAAAAGCCTGTCAAAATGGTGGCGGATATTATCTGTTTCTTACTGCCGGTTCGATGCCGATTCGATCGGCTTCTCCTCCCGCAACTGAGTGCAAATCTGTTCCACGACAGATCGATTTGAATATCCGGGGAAAAGGGCAATTACCTTTTCGAAAGCCGCAATCGCTCCATCGTTATCTCCGGCCCTTGCCAGAAAGAAGCCCAATGCCAGCCATGCGTTCGAGTTTGCAGGGTCGCCGTCAAGAACACTTCTTACCATCACCGTCGCATGGTCGACGTCGTTCCTGTTAAAGAAGTACCATCCTTTTAGCAGCCTGGCCTCAGGAGATCCGGGAGAGATTTCCAGAGCCGCGTCCAGGCGCCTCTCTCCAATCTCCTGGAAGAATTTAGGCAACTGTTTCTCCTGCACCAGGTATGCCACGGCCATGTCGAAATTGAAACTGGAGAAGGGATTTTTCAAATATCGCTGAAAAGAGTTCCATTTTCCCTTTTGCACACTGTTTTGGGCATCTTCTTTTTGCAGCTTCTCTATTTTGGCGCTCAGGTACAAATCGCCCGGGTCCTTCGCATATTGCTTTTCGATTATCTCTCGGGCATATTGGCCTTCGCCGTGTCTTTCAAATTCCATGGCTACCAGGATTGCCGGCGGCAAACCCGACGCAGCGCCATCGTCAGCGAGGTCGCCGCCTTCCGTGCCGAACTTGGAAACAATCCCCAGCAGCATCATTTCAACAAGGCCTTTCTTGTAGGCGGACTTATCGGTGAATTGTATGTACTTAAGGGCTTCTAACGTCCACCTTAACGCATCCTTCGGCTTGCCGTCGGAGACGCAGGCTTGTGCCAAGTTCAGGCAGATATTGGGAACAGAATCCGCATTGACCTCTCTTAGTTTGTCTTCTATAAATTTTTCCACGCGTTCGATAGCTTCGTCTGTTTTCCTCTGCTTAATGAGGGCGATGGTTATGGCGTTGAAGGCTAGGGCATCGCTTTCGTTTCCTTTCTGACCGAGTTCGATTGCCCTCTCGGCATATTTGATGGCTTCTTCATACTGTCCCAGTTCGCAGAGGGTGTTGGCATAGTCTGCGTTTGTCCGCGGACTGTCAGGCGCTTTTTTCACTACGTCGTAATGAATTGTCGCCTTGTTTTCCCAATCGCCGTTGCGCGTGAATGTGAGAAGTGCGAGGCATGAGGCGCTAATAAGAAAAAGCGAGCAGGCGGCCTTGGTAAATTCGACGCTTGAAAGCCGTATGGAAATTCTGCGCAAGACAATCACAAAAACGGCTGCCGTTGAAACGTAAAAACCCATCGAGGGCAGGTAGAGGCGGTGTTCGAATACGAGTTCGAGTGGAATGACAGTGGATTCGATTACCAGATTCAAAAAGAACCATGCGATTCCGAAAGTGATCACGGGAAAGCGCTTTCGAAACCTTACGGCGAGAAAAATCATTGCGCCGATTAGTGCCAGCGCCGGCAAAGTCGTATGAGGAGCGAAAAGCGAAGTGGAAATCTGGAAGCTGTGCTCCATGGACAGCCTGGACGGAACAGGCCAGAGCAGGAGCGACATGTACCATACGACCACCCGTCCTTCCGTAAGAAGTCGCTCCGCGAGGGTGAAATTCCTGTTGGCATATCCGCTGAGCAGTTGAGGCACAAGCATCGATAAACCATAAACAAAAACTAAGACCAGCAAAGCTACGGTTGTGTAGCGTGCTTCCCACCCGATTTTCCTGCACCAGGCCCGGGCTTTTTTCAGCCAGGCTGAATCGAAAAACCAGACATCGATCATTACAAGGGCCACCGGCAGGGCCGCCGAATTTTCTTTTGAAAGAAAGCTGCATGCAGCCGCAACGGCGCAGAAAAAATAGAAAAAAAGACCCCTCCCGGGTTCTTTTTCCGAGAGCAGGCGAGCTTTTATGAAGCACGCTGAGCTGAGGGTAAAGAAAAGGGCCTGCATGGAAGCCATGCGCTGCACCAGGTATGTTACGGCGCTTGTCTGAACAGGGCTCAAAGCCCACATGGCTGCCGCGCACAGCGGGAAAAATTCCGCAATTTCATATAGCGGTTTCTCCGGCCCTTCACTCTTTGCGGCGGCGAGGATTTGTCTTAGGAACCAAAAGAGTGCAAAGAACGCAAACAGGTGAATTAAAATATTCACAACGTGGAAATAGAGGACGTTGCTTTTGCCCACAGTGTGGTTGATCGCAAACGTTATCATCGGCAGAAAGCGGGTCAGGCCGAACTTGGTATGAGCAAGCGAAAGAATGCTCGATGGCGTGAGCGAATCAAGGTAAAGAGCTTTTTCGTATATAAATGAATGAAAGTCGTCCAGATACGGTGGCGAAGTGAAAGTGTTGGAGTAAGAGGAACAGACCATCAAAACGATGAGAAAGGCAATAATTTGAGGAAGTGTTTTACCGGCTCGATAGCCTGTTCCCGTTCCCATCGCTTGGGCCGCCATTTCCAGGTTCAAAAAATGGGCAAGAATGCCGGCGTCTCGCCGGCATTCTTGTGCGATCGATTTCGTTTTAAAGCAAATTACTGTACCCCTGCCAAGCCCAGGTTCGTGGCAAGTGAACCGGAATAAGTCCACCCTGTAATCTTGCCGTTGTTTGTGGTGGCTGTTGCGGTCAAAGTAGTGCCGCTAAGGGCATGCAACGGGGACGTGGTAGCCGTATCAGTGATATTGAGCGTTAGGACATTGTTTGCAATCGCAGGAGTAAAGTGAAGGGTATTGGCGTCCGAATACATTGCAGTAAGGGTGGAGGTCCCTGATGGAAATGTATTGTTTAGACTGTAAAAGCTTCCAACGTTGGTCTGAATTGCGTGCATTCCGGGGAAAACCAGACTGGTAAGGCGCGATTTCTGAATGTACTTCTGGTA
>Ga0326728_10009482_pt1 | contig 23415 bp, 18 predicted proteins | sample MB3enrmetagenome_FD_207602 | JGI IMG/M metagenome (GOLD analysis project Ga0326728, IMG submission 207602) | Lab enriched peat soil microbial communities from McLean, Ithaca, NY, United States - MB31MN | ecosystem: Environmental > Terrestrial > Soil > Wetlands > Peat | place: USA: New York... | reverse complement strand
CGGCCGACAAGGTCAAGGGCCTGAATGCCGTTGGTTCCTTCATAGATGGTGGCGATCTTTTCATCCCGCATGTATTGTTCAACAGGATATTCCTGGCAATATCCGTATCCGCCGTAGACATCCATCGCCATGGAGCAGATCAGCAGTCCTTTATCAGTCGAGTAGGCTTTGACGACCGGCGTCAGGAGATCAAGGAAGCCTTCCCACTTCGCTTTTTCTTCATCGGTTTTTGCCACTCTGGACATATCGATGCAATAAGCGGTGAAGTAACACATGCTCCTGATGCCTTCGATATGGGATTTCATCCATAGCAGCTTTCTCCGGACGTCGGGGTGTTTGATGATGGCAACGGCCTTGGCATCGGGATTTCTCATTTCCAGGATGGAGACGCTCTGGACGCGTTCTTTGGCGTAAGCCAAGGCATGTTCATAAGCGGCCGAACCCAAATCCAGACCCTGCATGCCTGTTCCCAGCCTGGCTTCGTTCATCATCTGGAACATGACCTTAATGCCTTCACGCTCATTGCCCAGCAACTCGCCTACGCACTTTCCGTCTTCACCGAAGTTCAGGGTTGCGGTTGCCGATCCCTTGATTCCCATTTTGTGTTCGATACCGCCGGTATTGACGTCGTTGAGTCCGCCGATGGAACCGTCGTCGTTGACCGTATACTTGGGAACAATGAAGATGGAGATGCCCTTTGTTCCGGGGGGATCTCCTTCGATACGCGCAAGGACCGGATGAATGATATTCGGGGTAAGATCATGATCGCCCGCGGAAATGAAGCACTTGGTTCCTGTGATCAGGAATTTTCCGTCCGGCAGTCGTTTGGCCGTTGTTCTGAGGGCGCCGACGTCGCTGCCTGCGCCGGGTTCAGTCAGGCACATGGTGCCTGTCCACTCGCCACTAAAGAGTTTATGCATGTATTTTTTCTTCTGCTCTTCGGTTCCGTAAGTATTGACAAGCCCCGCCGCGCCGTGGGTGAGGCCGGGATACATCATAAGCGCGTAACTGGCGGCGCCGAAAAGTTCCAGATTGGAAAAACCGACGGCAGCGGGGATGCCCTGGCCGCCGACTTCCGGCGAGTCCATGGGGTTGAGCCAGCCGCCTGCGCAGAATGTCTTGTAAGGGTCACGAAAGCACTTGGGCACCGATACTTTGCCATCCTTAAGGTGACATCCTTCTTCGTCGCCATCTTTGAGTGTTGGGGCAAGGACGTTAACGGCCATCTTTTCGGCCTCTTTCATGATCATCAATAAGTCATCTTTGGTAAAATCCTTAAATTCTTCCGATTCAAACAACTTCTCAATACCGAGCTGCTCAAAAAGGACAAATTGCTGATCCCGCGTGTTTACTAACAAATTGCTCATAATTAACTCCATTCTTCACTTTGATATGTTAAACGTTAAAAACGTTTATCTCATAAACGCGTTTTTTCCGGGCAGATATTGTTGAACTGTTCATGGCGTTATAAACCGGAACAGATCCTGTCTTTCCCGTTTTTCTTCGCATCGTACATGAGCTGGTCCACCCGGTGAACAAACGCTTTCATCTCTTCCTTCAACCTGTACTGCGACAGACCCGTACTCACTGTCAGATGAACCCTCTGGCCTGCGGGGTAAAAAGCTTCTTTTCCTAATTCCGTTTGGATTCTTCTGGCCGTCACAAGACCCTCTTCGCTTGCGGTCATCGGCAAAATGACTGTAAATTCCTCACCGCCATAACGATAGGCGGAATCCGTCTCGCGCAGGCATCGTTTGATCACCTCACCGAGCCGCGACAATACGTAGTCCCCCTCAACATGGCCGTATGTGTCGTTAAACAGCTTAAAGTCGTCGATATCCAGCATCAAAATGGTCAACGGCTGTTCATAGCGATTCGATCGTTCTATTTCTTTTTCGAGCTGAGCGTAAAAATGCCTGGAATTGTATAACCGGGTGAGGTCGTCAATGATGCTTAATTCCAGGTATCTCTTTTCGCTTTCCCGGAGTGTGTCTTCGGCTTTTTTACGTTCGGTGATGTCCCTGTAGTTGACAATGACGGCTTCAACGATACCATTCTTGACACTGTGGCTTCCCACCGCTTCAAACGTTCGCCAATTCCCATTTTTGTGACGAAGACGCATTTCCCAATATAGAACAGGAGCGTTGACATCAGTGAGCAATAAGATGTAAGACTCGGCCAAACGATTGATGTCATCCGGATGAACCAGCTCATTCCCCTTTTTGCCTATTCTTTCTTCAGGCTTGAATCCCAAAAAATGTTCTATAGCCGGATTTATGTATGTTATGGTTGCCTGTGGATCAAGGACAACAATGATATCGGAAGAGTGCTCTATCAAAGCCCGGAACCGCTGTTCCTCCTTATGTAATTCTTCTTCCGCAAACTTTCTGTCGGTTATATCCCTTGATTCACCCAGAATGGACACCACTTTCCCCTGATCGTCTCTGATGAAACTAAACGAGCATTCTCCCCATACCGTTTGGCCTCCCTTGAGTATGAATTCCAGTTCCAGTGTTCTAAATACAAAATCCTTTGAAGATGTCTTAATGGCCTTTGGCATTTTAATGGAAGTGAACTCTAATGCTTTTTCGAGAGATTCAGGGGTGAGGAGTTTTTTCAAGGGCAGTTTCTTTATCTCTTCGGATGAATATCCGGTTAATCTCTCGACAGATGGACTGACATAGGTAATGTTTAGTTTCATATCCATGAGCCATACCTGGTCTTTTACATGATCTGCCAGGAGACGGTATTGTTCTTCGCTTTTTTTCAGTAAATCCTCGGCCTTTTTGCGCTCGGTTATATCTCTGGTTTCACCCACGATGGATACGGGCTTCCCGTTTTCATCACGGATGAAACTCATGGTATTCTCAATCCATACAATATGACCGTCCTTGTGGCGGGCTTCCAGTTCCAATGAATACTTATGAACCAAAGGCGGCGGTGTGGAGAGCGCTTTGGGCATTTCAATAAAAAAAGCATCCACAATTTTCCGAAAAGATTTTTCCGTGAGAATTTCTCTTAAAGATTTACTTTTCATTTCATCGACAGTAAATCCATACATTTTCTGCACAGACGGGCTGAGGTAGGTCATTTCCATTGAGTATAAATCCAGGATCCATATATGCTCGGTGATGTTGTCTGCCAGAAGACGGTATCTTTTTTCGCTTTCTCTGAGCAATTCTTCGCTTAACTTGCGTTCGGTCGTGTCCCGAACGATCCCTCTGAATCCCGTTGGTTTTCCTGATAAATTTTTTATTAACGATATGGAACCGGCCATATATCGTTTAGACCCGTATTTATTTATGATCTGGCAGCAGAATTCTTTTATGGATTCTCCTGTTGTGTAAACTTTATTATAGGCCTGAAAAACTTCTTTTAAATCTTCGTTGGCCATATACTGACGGTTGTCCATGCCGATCAATTCATCTTTCGTGTAGCCTGTGATTCTGGACATGGTATCGTTGATAAAAGTAAATTTGCCGGTTAAATCAACCTCAAAATAGCCTTCTTCTATATTTTCAAGAATGTTTCGATATTTTTCTTCACTTAAGCGTAATGAATCTTCAATTTGTTTGCGTTCGGTGATGTCGTTTACAATTCCTATAAATCCCGAAGGTTTGCCGGATATGTCTTTTTGTAAAGATACCGATGTTTCAATATACCTTTTCGTGCTATCCTTTGTCGTAACCTGCCAATTAAATCTTTTAGCGAGTTCCCCTTCATTGTAAACTCTGCTATAAACTTCAAACACTTTATTCGCGTTTTCTTCATCCGTATATCGCCGGTAATTCATTCCCATCAATTCCTCCTGTGAATAACCGAGAATTCGGCTTACGGATTCGTTGAAAAAAGTAAAGTTGCCGGCCAGGTCCAACTCAAAACACCCATCGTGCATATTCCTAAGAATGTTCTGATATTTTTCCGCGTCTTCGGTATGTTGCGGCCCTGCTGCGCGCTTTCCCGGCACAGCAAAATCTTTTAATCCGGATTTGCTTTTACCCGTTTCTTCACTTTTCTTTTTTTCGTCTTTACTTTTCTCGGATAAGGATGATTTTGGCGGTGGTGTTTCTTTATCGACAGATTTAAACTGCTTCCTGTTTTCAGTCAAGGCTTTGGTCTTGTTTCTCATCGAGCAAGTCCTCTTTGCAGTCCGTTAAGAATTACTTCGTTTTACTAAAACGCTGATTTAGGTTAGTAACTATGCTGCCCGCATTGCATGCGGGTCGCCTTTTTTATATTTCGTTTTCATTACATGTTCATATTAATTTTTTTTATGACAGGATAACCAGAACGGATATTCTGATGTTGCCCGGCAGTTCTGCCACCCTATCTCCTTTGAAGACTTAGGCCGTTAACTTTGCGCCCCGCTTTTTCATGGCGGTTTACCTTTTTCAAGCTTTTTTTTAATACATACAAATGAGCTCTAATGTCAAGTTTATTTCCGCCTTTATATTTCAAATACTTACGGCTCTCACCTTACGTATCAGCCAGCCGGAAATCGTCTAAATAGCTTCAAAACACCAGGATCAGGAAAAGCATGATAAGCATGCGCCGGGATGATCAAAACGGGGTTTAGTTTTTCTTGACACATCATGATGAACTTTTTATAGTCCATCGTCAGGATATAAAGTTCTTATCAGTATTGCCAAAAACGTTTTCGAGGGAAAAAATGAATAATATCTTTGCCGATATCCCTGAAATTTTTCCGGATAATTTACCGGATAATTCAAAGGGCGAACTTTTTGATACTCTTGTGCAAACACCGGGTTTCCGTCTGGAAAGAATTGTTTCCCGAGGTCATTGTTCGCCTCCCGGTTTCTGGTATGATCAGGATGAAAACGAATGGGTAATCCTCCTAAAAGGAAGCGCCGGCCTGCGTTTTGAAGATCAGGAGAGCATCTTAATTTTGAATCCCGGTGATTACCTTCATATTGATCGACAACGGAGGCATCGTGTGGAATGGACGGCTCCTCAACAGGAAACCGTATGGTTAGCCCTTCCTTATAAAAATCATTAAGAGCAATAAATTTTCCCGCGTCATTTCATGATTGCCATTCAAGAGAGCGTCACCATCCTATTTCCCATATGCTTTGTTACAGAAAGAAACAAATACCCATTAATCATTTAAGGTTGACAAGAAAAATAAATTTGTTTATGAAAGTACATCTTTAAGAATCGAAACAGCTTTACAAATATTTCACAAATACAAGTTCCGCAGATTTATGGTTGCTCATACTAAAACATCTGAATTTTATTTTTGTAAGCAATTCAGACCTGGAAGCGAAAATGCATGTTCCTGTTCATCATCAAACTTGTCATGTCGTTCCTGACACTGATCGGGCTGCCCGGCTAATGCGGCTTTGTATTATTATCATCGTCCTTTATGGGCTGCTTTCCACACAAGCCACTGCCGCGAGTTTTGATTGCAAGAAGGCTGCAAGCTGGATGGAGAAGACTATTTGCGCCGATGAAGTGCTTTCACAGTTTGATGACCAACTTGCCAAATCTTATCATGATGCCTTGACCAGTTTATCACCTGAAGGTCAGAAGGAGACAAAACAATATCAGAAGCAGTGGGTCAAAGAAATATCTCCATACTGTAAAGATAGATTAAAGGCTAAACGTGATGATAATGCTACCCAATGTTTTAAGGATGTTTATAAGAAAAGAATCAAACAACTTCAACAGAACTTGATAAAATATCCTGATCGTATTTTCAGAAATGTTCATGTCAGCCAGTCAGAAATTAAGAAAACCTGTGGATTCATAGCAAGAGACCTCATTTACCCGCAAATTGAGAACCCGCGCGATGAAAATGAAAAATCCTTTAATTATCTTATTTCTAAAAAGGCCATTAGCAATCTTGGAAATCCTACTTGTTCAGCTACTGATGATACTGATTGTGAGAGCGATTGCGTAGATGTAGATGCAAAATTCACGATTAATTTTAATAGCAAGCGCTTAATATCTTATCAAAGAGAGACATACTGGTATGGGCATGGGGCCGCTCATGGCTATACGAGCATAGAATCATCGCATTGGCTGTTGGGAGATAAGAGAGAATTACAAGCCGCAGACCTATTTGATAATAAAACCGATTGGCGTAAAAAACTTACCGTATTAGTTTTTCAAAAACTGAAAGAGAAGGAAGTTGCTGAAAAGATAGCTTACGAAATTAAGCGGGCTTCGCTGACGGAGGAAGTATGTTCGCCAAAGCAGTGGGTGCTCTCGCAAGATGGATTGGGTATTCAATTTGGCGAATATGACTTGGGATCTCGTGCTGCACCATTAGTCACAATAGACTGGAAAGCACTCGATCCTTATCTGAGCAAAAATGGTCATTCGCTAATCTCTGCCGGTCAGGCTGAACAGGTAAGCAGCGCAACCACAAATAATTCAACAATCAAAAAGATAACAACCACTGTAAAAGCTGTTGCTGCTCTTCCCAGAACCGGCCAGACGACCTGTTATAATAATGCTGGCAAGGTCATTGCCTGTAAGAATACCGGACAAGATGGTGAATTACAAAAAGGGGTAGCTTGGCCAAACCCGCGTTTTAAAGATAATGGCGATCAGACAGTCACCGACAATTTAACCGGACTAATATGGATGAAAGACGGTAATGCCCCCGGTCCTGCCATTTGCCAACCGGGAAAAAAGAAGACATGGCAACAGGCCTTAGATTATGCTGCTTGTCTCAACACCAATAATTATCTGGGACATAATGATTGGCGCTTGCCGAACACAAATGAACTGCGCAGTTTGGCTAATTATGGACAGGTCAACAATGCTGCATGGCTGAATACTCAGGGATTTAAGAACGTATTGCCCAGTGAATATTGGTCGTCGACCACACCTGCGAGTTCTGCAGGCGATGCATGGTTTGTCGGCATGGCAAAGAAGCATAATAGTCATGTCGATCTTGATAGTAACAGTGGTTACTTGGCATACAATAACAAAAACAACAACTATTATTATGCCTGGCCGCTGCGCTCAGAAAAAACAGGAGCAATAAGTATTTCTAAGACCGGACAGAAGTCTTGTTATAGCACTTCCGGCAAAATCATTACCTGTAAGAATACCGGCCAGGATGGCGAGTTGCAAAAAGGCGTAGCCTGGCCTGATCCCCGCTTTACCGATAATGATGATCAAACAATCACTGATAATTTAACCGGCCTGATATGGACAAAAGATGCTAATTCTCCCGGACCTGGAGTTTGCCGTCCGGCTGAAGCTAAAAACTGGCAGCAAGCTTTTAATTACGTCGCCTGCCTCAACACCAATAATTACCTGGGCTACAATGACTGGCGTTTACCAAATATCAATGAATTGGCAAGTCTCGTTCATGCAGGGCAAGCTTATATTGCAGATTTGTTATCTGCGCAAGGTTTTATCATCTCCGATTTGGCTGGTTATAATTCCTCTACAAGCGGAGCCAAAAGAACAACAAGATACTGGCGTGTTGGCGAGTTCGGTGATGTCGACGACGACGTGTCAGATAAGGATGTTGATGATGTGCATTTCTGGCCGGTGCGTGGTGGAAAATAGATAATTTGGTCATTTGACGTTTGAAGGCGCTACAATGGGCCACAGGGGGGACGCCCATGTGGCATTATGCTTTGTTACAGAAAGAAACAAATACCCGTTAATCCTTTAAGGTTGTTTGCGGATGATGCCGCGGTGCCGCGCATACTCCACCATGCGTCCGAACGCGAACATGGCGCGTTCCGGCGTGGGATAACACGGCACGCCAAGGGCGGCAAATCCTTCGTGGATGTGGGCGATTTCCCTGGCCGTGCCGCCGTAGTAGCTTGCGAAAACCGGCTTGTCGGGATGACTGCCGATAATTTCAGTAAATGCTTCCCCGATATCGAACATGCTCTCCGGCATCAGCACTAAAATAATCAACAATGCATCGATGTCCTTTTGATTAATCAGGCACCTGGCCATATGGGTCGCGGTCTTTTTTGAACCATGCTGCTCGATGGCGGACCAGGTGTCGATGGGATTTCGCACCGGCGCCCACGAAGGCATTACCTCTCCCAGTTCCTTAAGAGTCGCGGGGCTTAAGGCAGGCAGTACAATGCCATATTCCTCGGCGGAATCAGTGGCGGCGACACAGCCCATGCCCGTAATGGAAAACGCACCCATGCGGTTTCCCCGCGGCAGGGGAAGCTTTTCAAAGGCGGACAACGTATCGAAGAATGCATCGGGATTGTGTGTCCGCACGAGGCCTGTTCTGCGGCAGACCGCGTCGAATACCGCGTCCGATCCGGCAAGCGACCCCGTATGTGAAGCAATAGCTGCCGCTCCGGCCTCGCTGCGTCCCGCTTTCATGACCACCACCGGTTTTCTTTTACAGGCCTTATCGGCAGCCCTGATGAAACGCCGTCCGTCAATGACGCCTTCGAGGTACATGCCGATGGTTGAGGTCGCCAAATCTTCGGTCAGGAATTCCAGAAGATCGCTTTCGTTGATGTCTCCCTTGTTGCCGATGCAGGCCACCTTGGCAAGGCCAAAGGGCTTCGTGTCGGCTATCCATCGCGCCCAGCCTGAAGAAAAAACTCCCGACTGGCCGATGATCGATACACCGCCTGTTTTGATCGGTTCAAGGCCTACGATGGATGTGGCCATGCCGGCCGTCGGGTTGAGTGTGCCGATGCTGTTGGGTCCCATGATTCTGATGCCCGCTGCACGAGCCTGTTCGATAATGACTTTTTGTTCTTCTGCGCCTGAAACGCCTGCGTCCGAGTAGCCGCCGGTGCTAAGTATTATGTTGGTGACGCCCTTGGCCTGGCAGTCCTGCAGGGCATCCGGCACCGCGCTTTTAGGAATCACAATCATGGCCAGTTCCACCGGCGTCGGCACATCGCACACTTTGGGGTAGGAGCGCATGCCGAGGATTTCTTTCACTGTCGGGTTGATGGGATGAATGGCGCCCTTGAAACCCGCCCTCTGCAAATTGCGCAGAATGATGTTGCCGCCTTTGCCCGGACTTCTTGATGCGCCGATAATAGCGATGGATGAAGGACTAAAAAATGGAGCCACTGTCGCAGGGTCGGGACGTTTCTTCGCTGACCTGGCATGGCTGCTATCCAACCGCACCAGAGCGTCTACGGCCACTGCCCCGGCAGGATAAGCGATGAAGGGATTTACATCGATTTCGAGAATATCCGGCCTATCCGATATCAGCTCCGAGAGCGCCGAAATGGCTTTGGCGATCGCGGCAATATCCAGAACCTCCCCGGAACGGTAGCCATCAAAAAGCGCGGCCCCTCTGAGGCGTCTGAGCATCGCGCACGCGATCGTGCTGTCCACCGGAGCAAGATCGATGGCTGTATCACGGAAAATCTCGGTGAATATACCTCCGATACCCGCAAGCACCACCGGCCCGAATATAGAATCGCGTCTGGCCCCAAGGATGAGTTCCGTGCCCGGCCGGGCCATCTTCTGCACCAGAAACGCATGAGGAACATCGGAAAATTTTTGGCTCATCTCCTGAACGGCCCTGCTAAGAGATGACTTATCCTTAATATTGAGCGCGACGCCGCCCCTATCGGTCTTGTGGGGCACGGCCTCCGAACAAATTTTTAGAGCTACCGGATAGCCAAGATTCCCGGCCGCAACTTGTGCCTCCTGATCATTATTAACCAAAATACTTTCAATGACAGGTATGCCTCCCTGTTTGAGCAGGGCTGACCCGTCATATTCATTGAGTGTTGTGATATTGTTTTTCAAAACGAAAATACCTCCAATTCCACATGCGTGATCCAAAACACACAGGTCATTATCATTGCCTGTGGTCTGTATCATATGTTAAATCAGAGTTGGAGCAATTTTTTAATTACCGATTGGGACATGAACAGCCTGATAGTGGACTACCTTTGAAATATTTTATTCCAACCAAGGCGACCATTTTCTCGATCAGACCATACTAATATGGTGTCATTTTCATCTAACCAGGAGTTAAGGTTTGGTAAATTAATAAAAAAAATGGATATGGAATTTCAGATTAAATTTTTGTTAATTTCAATAACCGTGTTATGTAAGCTTTCATAATCACCCGTAAAAAAAATGTTTTTCATCAGGTTTTTAAAATCCATGGGGCTTTGATTATTAAAATGAGCCATCAATACTGCTTCGTCCAGAAGCATGGTTAAAACGCCGTGACTCTCAATCTCTTTCATGAATTTGCCGCTCTCCAGCAAAAGATCGCCATGATCTTTACCATATAGTTTAAAAGGCAATTTTTCCCACAAGTAATGCGGAAGATATTGTTTTATATTATAGGTCATGCCGATATTTTTGTATTCTTCCATATTATTAATTTCAAAACCGTATTTCTCCGGATTTTCAGCCCATTTTCCAAGAGGCAGCAGGCCCGGATGATGTATGGTAACCGATGTTCTTAGCGGATCGGAAAAAAGTTCAAAGATATATTTTTTTGTTTTATCCGTGGACTCGGCATTTTCAGAGGGCGCGGGATAGATGAAGCTGGCAATCATGAATATGCCGGCATCAATCAGATTTTTAATAATGGCCCTGGCGCTGTCGGGATTAAACCGCTTTTCAAAATCATCTTTTAATATTCTTTCATCCGCGGATTCAATACCCACATACAAAGCGCAAAGTCCGGCGGCTTTTAAAATCGGAATATTTTGAGCATCCATATCCTGAAGCGTTGAAAAGGCCGTGTAAATGATATCCACTTTTTCTTCAATTAACAGCTTTGACAGATCAAGAAGTATCTTCGTCGGTGTATAGGACCCGCTGAATCGGAAAGCTTTTGAATGATGCTTTTGTTTAATGAATTTAATCTCATTAAAAATCCTGTTGACAGATTTATTTCTTATTTTTTGTCCGCTGATAGACGAATGTACGCAGAAGGCACAGTTATTCGGGCATCCACGGCTGGCATCGAGTGAGAAAATTTTTATTTTATCATTTGAGCCGCAGGCGGGATAGACATCCGCATCATATACCGGATATGCGATATTATCCAGTTCTTCAATTCTCTTGATCGGATTGGTAATAATTTTTCCGTTATCCCAATATATAATATTCGATATGTCTTTTAAATTTGCCTTATTTAACGAGTGATCAGCAAGATGGCTGATGATCTCCTCACCTTCTCCGTAGCATATGGCGTCAAATACGTTTGTTTTATTATAGATGGTCTCTTTATACATTTGAGACTGCGGGCCGCCGGCATATATTTTGATTTCGGGATGATCTTTTTTTATGAGTTCGGCTATCCTGATGGTGTCGGTGAAACCGTCTCCCATCCAGAGTTTAAAACCGATGAAATCCGCTTTTCTTAAAACGATCTGTTCCTCAATCTCCTTATAGATTTTACGGACTTCTTTCTCCCTGTGCGCCTCCATTCCGGCGCTGATTGTTTTGAATGCATCAAAGAGTTTATGGTCCTTCGCGTCTTTTAGAAGAGGAAGCAGTTTGATGAGATCGTCTTTTATATTTTGAGGCATAAGTCTTTTGACGATATCGGCCATACAGTAATCAAGGATTAATACGTCATGTCCATTTTTAATAAGCGCCCCCGCAAGGTTGGCAAGGCCGTTATCGGGCATCATTGAGGATGGTGTGTAAGGGTAGCCTGAATAGGTAATTAAGATTCCGCTCGCTCCGGCCATGACTGATTATCTCCTTATTATGGTGTTTAATTATTTATTTATGAGGCAGTTGAAAAGTATCGTAATACCTGTTTGAAGGAATCATTTTTGAAATGCCACATAATGTAATCCAGTTTTTTTGTTAATCCGGCGTCTTCCAGTACATGTTTATTGGTATCATCCGCGAAGCACAACGCCTTGGTCTTTTTTATTGAATGATAAAAATATATTATTTCGTTAATTAATACCCTGTTTATTATATTTATATTTTCATGGAACGGGTCCATCGTAAAGATCTGGAAGACATCGAGCAGCCCTCCGATATTGATGCCTGTTGAGCCGTATTCCAGTAAAGCAAATGAAATGATTTTTTTATTCTCTTTGGCAATTAATATTTTACGTCCTCTGAATAAACCGATATTGCTGTATGCCTCGCTTGTTTTGGGGAGATTCAATCCTTCATTATTTATGCTTTCGGTAATCCGCAAAAGTTCCGGTAATGTTTTAGTCAGATAATCCTTTATAAAGAGTCGATCCTCTTCGGACGATAAATATTCTACCTCAGCATGAAAGTTGCCGGATTTAAAATATTTATACTGGTTCATATCGATTTCATATAAATCCTGAAAGGTGTATAAAATAGACTCCTTCAAAGTGCAGAATTCACGGAATTTAAAAAACTTTTTAATGGCCCAACTATTTTCTTTTCTGAAATATGCCTTTACGTTATCTATATCGAGGTATTCTATTGTCTGTATGGTGATTGAATCAAGAATATATTGACCGATCTTCACTTCCGGGTGCCTCAAACCTGCAACCTGATGAAGCATCCATGTGTTATCGTAAGCCTTGGCCGCCGCGACTGTTCCATATAATTCATTGTTATCCATAAACAGGAGCATCTTGCCGATTTTTGATTTTTCATCATATAGTCTGACCCATGTGTCTTCTATATTTTTTTTATTTTTTTTTACATAGTCCGCTTTTTCCGGTATCATATAGCCCGATTTGAAAAATAGATCCCATATCTTATCAAGATACTTTACATGAAACGGGACAATATACGGATAGTTGTGCCTGAAAATATGGTCTTTGAGTTTTTCTTTCTTGTCTGCGTCGATGCCGGTTATCTCAAAACCGCATTTCATGGTTTTGCTTTTCAGCGCCTCAGCCATGTATTTCAAACTCGCTTCAAATGAAATATCCAGAGTGTTGTCGATATTGATATTTATTTTTACCGGACCATTTTCCATTACCTTTGCCGTATCCCGGTTCGGCAGATTTAAAGAGATACCTCGATATGCGATATCATTTACAGGAAATGCGTATTCTTCATTTTCACCGACAAGTACTTTCGCGTTAATATTTTGACTTTCCAGGTTGATTCTCGATTTTGGATGCGATCTTCGCCATAACTGCATTATGCTGTACGGCAATGCGACAGATATCATATCCCGCTCAATATTCAGGACGGTTGTCTTAAACGTGTAAAATGTCAATTGGTCATGAAAGAATAATATGAGTTCATGATAACCGGAGAAGTCATAATCATCCGCATGACTGGACCTGTTAAGACAAATATTGAAACAAACTGATGTATCGATGGATATTATCGTAAACGGAAACGCATCTGAGTTTGAATTGGATTTGATATAAACGGGCGTTCGCTCTTGCGATATTCTGTTAAATAATCGGGAAATCGTCTCTGCTTCCGAAATTACCTGGTGGTTGCTTATATCCAGATTCAGGATTGGGGGGGGTGCGTTCCCGGCTGACTTTCCGTCATTTACAGGAGTCCCGGCGATTTGGATTTGATTCTTTTTATCCTCATCGATATGATATAAAATATCTGTCTTTTTAGATGAATGTTCCATACATTTTTTCAGACGACCATTGCGCGAAAAGAGATTTAATCGTTACAAATGAATCCAATTGCCTAAATCAACGCCAACTTTAAATGAAAAATGTGAAAGTATTGAGATGTCTGAAATCTAACTCAATTAATTGTACAACTAATAAGTTATAATTCTATTTTGAGATTCCCCAAAAACCGTACCAGCTGCCAGGCCGGGTTTATTTGGCTTTTGAGAGTTGTTCGCCGCAGCGAACTAATTGGTTATAGTCATGTGGTGCGTATCCCGATTTTTATCGGGATTAACTTTTCTTTAATCGATCTGAAGACCTGTACTGCTTCCTGCTTCCACCCACTGCACCTCCGGCAGGGGACACAGAAAACATGAAATAGTTTGAAAATGAAATCGTTTTATGAATGAAAAGATCCTTTACCCGTTGAAACACTCACATATCACTTCCATACGCATTTAAAAATGCAGTGGGATGCCCCCGTGGATCCGCACTGTACTTCTTCCATCCGTACATCCTTTGCTCCGCTCAACTCCAGAACCCCGGACATATAACCGCGCAGACCATGGCAGAATGACGGGTTGATGTGATTGCCGCCATAATAATCTTTGAGATGGATAATGGCTGAGTCGGATGCTACTTCATGGATGACTAAACTGCCGCTGCTGTGGGTCTGCCGCCAGAAGTTAGAAGCGGATTTCAGCACAAACGCCGGGCTGCCCATACTAATAAACAACGAATATAACTTAGGAACGCAGTTGAGCGCGTTGTATTTCCCTATATCGAAACACAGAGAATAGTCGCCCCTGCCAAAAACTTTATCTGTTGCATAACTGAGATCCGCGTAAACTCTTTCAGGAAGCCAGGCGCCATCGTAAATAACATTATCGAACAGCCTCTGATCCGCCGGGGACAACTGTGCAATAACTTTATCAGGCGCATCAGCCCCGTGCATCTCGGCAACATATTTTAGAAGTGATCTGAAGTTCGAGCCTTTAATACTTTGCGCTTCGGCCATTTCTCCTCCTTAAGTAATTATCCGGTCAGCTAACTCCCGGTCAGCTAACTCATAGACAGACAATCGTTTCCTGACTTTGATAAAATATTATTTATTTCATATATGTACTTTACAACTTTATTTATTTGTCAATTATTTCATTTTTACAAGATATTGCTTATTTCATATATGGACTTTGTCCATAGAATAAATTATTTTATTTGTCAATTATTTTTATGATAATATTTTGTTTTTTAGGAATTCCGGGAATCAGATCGGTGGTCTTAGTTAGATATCTTATTGTTATTTATCCCGTTTCTCCTCGGCTTCATCTTTGAAACCCCCATCCTTTGCCATTTCATAATTAGATATTAAAAAGGAAAACCCGTACCAAAGCATTGCGCTTATCATACGGGCTTTCTGAGACCTCGTCGAGGTCAGCAAAGTACCAACCATCTACACACAAACAAATTATGTTTTGAATATATTAGCGAATCGTAATAAATGCAAATGAATGTTTAATGAATTGTTTGTTACGAATTAGTTACATGGAATTCGGGGGACAGGTCTGCCTTTGACCTTTGATGATCTGCTCTATTTGCGATATTTTGTTTCGCTAATCCTCTATTAACCCTTCGTCGATCGTTAATTTTTTTACGATAATACTGATTACGATGCTATATTTAGCAACATTAAATTCGACGCCTATTTTTTTATTTATTGTGTATGATGCTAATTATATTTTCTCAATAATGAACGGCAGACCATCCCCATTCCCATTTATAATTATGGTCTAGTCGGGTGTTGGATTTTGGCAGACCTCAGGCCGGTACATCAGATGTCCACTACCAAGGCATTCATACCATAACACCTTCAGTGAGTTGTGGATTCTTCTGTGCCGGTTACTGACAATCGGATAGGGACCGTTTCCAGTCAGAACCTGATTGATCAGTGAGTCGTCATGGATACCGTGAACAAGGCGGAGATTCGGTGTTAGAAGCAATTTCCCCTCGTGGTGCAATAATGAATACCAATCGTTGATTTCCACGAACAAATCATTCTCTTTATCATGGAATGCCTTGCGTGTATCAAAGCTTCCAGCGAGGTTAAAGTGAGGTTTGATGTGACTCCAGTAATCCCGGCCATAGAGAGCAACGCCGTTAATCCGGTGTTTCATGCCCCACTTGTTGTCCCTGACCCGATAACCCATGATCCGGCAGAATGGAGTCCACTTTTGAATGAAAAAATCAAAACAATCCCGCTTTACGGGCAGCGCATCGGATTCCCACCAAAACCAGTATTTACAGTCTATGGCGCTTTCGATAAACTGTGACACTGTGGCCCATTTCTGTCCTACGCGCTGTGATCCCTTGAGACCCGACGGATCTTTATACTCTAAAAATTGATGTTTAAATTCAGTCCACAAATATCGATCGGTGGATTTCACGAAAAGAAATTGGAATGGAGATTTCATGTCGACAAGACGTTCCCAGTTATCAAGGATGAACTGGAAACGATCGAATTCATGGTTGTTATAATAAGCAAATACAAAAAGGATCATGGATAATTGTCCCGTTATCAATATGTTTGATAAAAATCCTGCTTTTCATGGAGGACAATATATGGAAAGCGGCTTCATATGTCAAGCCTGTCTAAAGCCGGGATCACCTTCGTAATACGGCATGGCAAAATAGCCGGCAGGTTAAACGGGCTGATCGCCAGCCGTTAATTTCGTTGCTTCCAGAATCATTGTCTCCAGTATCAGGCAAACTTCCGGCACTCTATTCTTGTTTTCCAGATTTCGCAGTGCGTCGAATTTACTTTGATCCAGTTCGCACCGTGTAACGTTTGTAAAGCCTGCCATCTCCATGGATTCCGACAGCGTCTTTTCATCATAGATGAATTGATGCCCCCAATCCCGCACAAAGTTATTGATGACGGAAGTGTCATTGTTAAAGGGCGCGTATGTTAAAAAGCTATCTGACGCCCATTTTATATACTCTTTTTGCGGATCTGATTTCTCCTCTTTGTAGAGGTCAATCAGGAATGCCAGGTCAGGGGTTGATATTCTGATTCTCCCGTTTTTTCTTAAGATGCGGCAGCACTCGGATAACATCGCTAAACCCTGTGGATATGAGATGTGTTCAATCATATGTTCGCAAAATATGTAATCGAATTCATCGTCGCAAAAAGGAAACCGCCGGGTCGCGTCGAGATGAAGAACAGTTGCCGACTTTGGGAAGTAATCCGTATTAAGCCACCCGTCAAGGACGTGATCGCCGCATCCAATATGCAGTTTCCGTATTTCGTGAGTGCTGAAATACTTCTCAATAATCCGATGGTCCACTCGTCCGAGTTTCCTTGTGGTGTAGAAAAGGATGTGCCGCGAGGCTTGCAATAATTCTGTCGCGACACCATCAAGATAAACCTTTTTAAGCAATTGCCTGATTTGTTCTCGCACTGTGGGTTTCCTCTCTGGGAACCTGAATATGCCTGTTTTAAATTTTTTGGAATTTGCAGGATCGGAATTATTTGCCCTCTATTTCCCTATAGCTTTTTCGAGCAGTTGTATCAAATTGCCGGAATCGTTTTCCCGGAATTTACGGGAAAATAAAGCTTCAGACCTTAGCAAATTATTCATGTCGCTCTCATTCAGAACTTTTGGCAAAGTTACCCCTTTTACATTCCAATCAATATAATGGCAACCGTGTTCATTGAGATCAAAATAGCTGTTCAGATCATTTGCTTTTTCAAAATCGTGGGTTATGTTAGCGGCAAATGGAGAACTTTTCACTATTGAATGAAAAAATATTTCATCGGGGCAAAGGGTATGCTTATGAAATGCTGTGTAGTCATTGTTACTTTGGATAAATTTCATGATATATTTTATACAGTCTTCTGTCAGAGACCACCATGCGCAACCATGGTAAAGTTTAATTTTATCATATGTTTTTCGGGGTATCCTGGGAATCCGGCGAGTTATTTTTTGCAGAGGCATGTCGTAAAAGTGGAGATAACATACGTTTTTATAATGGCTGTTATTGCATGAAGCATCAAGACGCCTGTCAACACGCATAAATTCTTTTTCAGAATCAAAGCATGTTTTTATATGATTTAAGGGTTTAATGGGGAAATCAGACCCGCTGAGAAAGCAAAAGCGGTCGAAGCGCTCTTTGGAGTTTATGCTTGCATCTAAAAGATTTAACATGGCTTCAACCATGCTGAAGCCGCCCCAGTTAACCCTGATCCTGTATTTATCATCAAGAATGATTATGTTTTTATGTTTAGGGATACATTTTTTGAATTCAGCGGCATCAACCTTTCTATCGATGTGAATAAAAATGCGCGTCCAGTCGCATCTTAAAGATTCAATAAGCTTGGCCAGATGAACAGGCTGGTCGTGCGCCATTATCAATATAGCTGCCATCATCACTTTATATTCCTTCGTGAATAGCCGAACGATGCTGTCTTTTGCAGGTCATGTCTGGCTGATGGCGGTATCTGGCATTGTCCCTGTTGCAGTAATTTCCAGCCGAGTCGTTCACCTTTATATTGACTTAGATACATTGCGATGCCTTTGGGATTCAAGTACATCAAATATCGGGGGATGCTCGCGCGATTGATTGGAACTTTGCGCAACAGGTGAAATGTTCTTCGAAAAATACCGGGTTTAAAGCCGCCCATTTGAACCATGATCGACGCGTCGCGCTGGTACTTATGCAGCAATTCTCTGAATTTTGGAAGAGGGCGAATAACGAGAAGGTCCGGATGGTATGCGATCGTATGTCCATCCGCCAGGACTCTCCAGCTCCATTCTTTGTCTTCGCAGGCGTTTAAGTCTTCGTGGAACTGATGCTTTAACCATACGGATTTTCTCCATGAGGAAGCATGGTTCGAGAAACCCCATCGCGGAACCGCCTTGACATCATCTATTGTTTGGAACCACGTTTCAACAATGGGTTCTCCATATGGCGATCGCGAAGTGCCGTTGGTGGCCGCGACGTCATCACGCTTATATTGGGCTACAGACGTCTGGATCCATTTAGGATTGGTCACGACGCAATGCGCGGATAGTGCAAATATAAATTCGGTTTTCGCGTTTTCGGAACCCATATTGAGTGTTCCGCCATAAGAAAATTCCGATGGAGAAATTTTAATGATGTTGTCAGCGTATTTTTGCGCGATCTCAACCGTGTTATCGCTTGAACCGGAATCGATAACCGTTATAAAGCAGGGCGCGGTCTGCAGGCGTAAACTTTTAAGCGTATTTTCAATTGATTTCCCTTTGTCTTTTGCCCTTATTAAAACTGTCGCATTCGGTCTCATTAATCTTTTCCTTTTTTAACAATTCATATAAAGGAAATCTTTACATTGTTCATTTGAGTTTAATGCAGATTAATGTCTTTATACACTACATCATCCACCGAAAACCCTCTTATTCTTAAAGAAAATAAAAAATCTTCATATTCGCTTAAAGATTTGTATGGCCCGTGAATTCCCCTCATTGCTTCCCAACTGGCGCTTGTGCCGTAGTCCATTATGAATAACTTGCCGTCTACTGTAAAAGCGGTAACCCAATGATGAGGAGGTCCCAGCTTGTTTTTAATAAATACAGATCTTGCCTTATATCCCGGATTGATTCTGTTAAGAGCATCTATAACAAAATTTGCGGAATCGTAGCACGCACCCTTTTTGAGTCTGAACATTTCGGCAGGGCTCAGGGGTTCTTTGCCATAACGGCCTTTTCTTCCATAATCGTAAACAAAATTATTTTCAAGCCAACTGTAAACGTCTTTATACGATGTCCATTTTGCCACGGTTGCAACATAATCGGCGCCTGCTTCACCGCATTCTCCGATTGATGCGAGAAAAACGATAACAATGCTCAATGTTATGGAAAGCAGCAACAGTTTTTTAAAAGCAGATTTAATCATGTTTTCATCTTTTCCATGACAATTAATTTTCAGTGCAATTGGGAATTTGTCTTGCTAAATCGACATAATGCCCACCGGCAGATCCCTGTCTTGGATATACCCATTGGTCAAAATTCGCCACATTGGTTGTTGTGGAGCTCCCTCCGCTAAGATAAAATATTTCCGCGTGGTAAGTCTTCGTCGCTCCTGTGGCCAGATTGACAAATATGGTTTCAACCTCGTAAGCCACATTCGGTCTCTGAAGAACCTGCCTTCCCCAATCCGTATAGATAAACTTAATCGAGATCACAACATCATTGGGCACATCGGTCACTGCCCTGCATGAAGAATACTCCACACTGTAAGACATCTTCCCGCCGTCCTCTCCATAGCCGGAATCGGCAACCCACGTAAAATGAGTCGGACCTATAATTCTTTCAGCCTGGGACAAACCCGGAATTAAAACCATTGCTAATATCAAAGTCAACCATCCTGAAATCTTACGCATATAGCCTCCTTAATTTTTGTCAAAAGACGTTTTGATTAAAAAGCCTCTCAATAGAAGAATTTTATTTTCTTTCTATTCCGTATCATAAAACGTGTAGCATAAAACATTAAAGTTGAAAACTGAAGATTACTAAAAGAAGTGATTGCGGGGCAGGTTTTTACCATCCGGGGGTGAGGAGCATATACCCCCGGATGGTATTTATTTAAAATTCACACAAATTAGCTCAGAACACAAACATACCTTTTACCATTAAATGCTTTCGCGTTATGATTGGTATTATCATACACTCCAAACAATCCTTTATGCTGTTTAACCTCCGGATAAATTCCATAAAGAAAATTTACGTCGTTAAACTTAATCGGAATGGGTTCAAAGTGGTTTAATACCAGGGTCGTTTTTTGTCTTCCAAGTTTTATCGCTTTTGTGTACGATTTCATATAAACATCCAAGTTACCACGATTTCTGCGATTAGTACGATCTTTGACTACAAAAGTCCCCAAATTGCTAATTCTAATAACGGTTCCTAATTTCAGTCCTTTTCGTTCTAAATCCGGTGATACAGCCACTACTCCACTTCTAACCATTTCTCCAGAAGCTGTAATCCCCTTATTGTGGTAACACTCCTTCAACGTGTATGCTGTAACCGATATTTTGATTTCTTCCGCCCATACACTACCGGAAAAAATACATAGAATACAAATTCCTAAAAGCACTGCTTTTGCTACTAATAGGTTTATTCTTGTCATAATGACCTCCTTGTGTTGAAAAGAGCAAAATCACTCCTTTGCACAGATTGGGTTATGGCTACCTTTGCCTACCCGTAGCTCCTCTATATATACACTCTTAAAAAAAGAGTGGGATATGTCAATTCGTCCTTATTGTATCATACTGAATCAGCCCGGAATAATCGTCAGAAGAAACAGAGTTTCGATAAGAACTTGCTATGAAGGTTGGCACTATATATACAAGATGTTTCCGGATGTCAAATATTCTTTTTTACGCCGCGGGTTTGGGGCTATTTAATTTAGTATATTTATATATTTCCGCAATCAGCTTGCTTCGGTCAAAATATACTTCATTGCGTTTTATTTTTCCTTCGCTATCGAATTGAACAAAGCAAACTCCTACACATTCGATAACCTTTTGACCGACAGGTATTTTTGCCAGCCATTTATTTAAAAATCCGCCCTCCATGGGAATGGGTTCAATCTGTGTCCATATCCAATCCGGATTTTGGGAAAGCAGCCTTCTGAAATATGAAAGAAGCTCTTTTTTCCCATTCACGCCGGCTGGAATTGCCGGGTCAAGATAAAAGCAGTCATCCGAATAAAATCCGGCCAGTTTTTCGGGATTATTTCCCGTCCAGGCTGGCAGCCACTTTGAAGCGAATTCTTTTGCTTGCAGCTTGTTCATCGTCATTACTTCTCCTTCTTATTAAAAGATCGCAGGTGGATGAAGCCAAGCGCATCCAGCAAATGTTTCGATGATGTCGGAACCGCTGTGCTTGTTCCACCCTGCAGTACCGTAATTATAAATTGACCCGGAAGTTTTTCGCAAGTCCTTATTTTTTTGCATTTATCCCCTCTTCCTGCCTCACTTCCCTATTTTTACCTTTTCAACATGTCCGGTGGTTGCGATTTTCCTGATACAAAAAAATTTTTATATTACAGCCACATTACGAAAGAAATCTGCCTGATCAATACAACCTATCCACCCATATCCACCCTTCAGTATAAAATTCAGGGATTTATATACTTTACTCCTTTTGCACTTCTTTTGTATATTTAGGGATGGTTGCCAGAGGTATCAATGCTTTATTTTCATAATGACAGGACATAAAAAAAGGGCGCAAAATTTTGCGCCCTTTTAAATTTTTAACCGTTAAAATATCAATGCGGTCCCGCAGCTGTAACTGTCAAGATACCAGCAGCAACGGCATACGTGGCTGTAGGGTTAGTCAAACCTACAGAAGGGTTTGTTGAAGTAAGTGTAAAGTCAGATTGATCAGCAGGCATTGAAATAGTGGTCGTTACACCAGATGTAGCTGTGAAACCGCCATTCTGTAGTTGAGCTAACGTTGTAACTAAGGCGGTAGGATTTTCTACCATATACGCATTGGCCGCAGTGTAGGCGTTTTTGGCATCAGCATTGATAGCGGCAACATAGCCTTGTTTTCTGTACTGAATAAACTGTGGAATGGCGATGGCCGCCAAAATACCGATAATCGCGATAACGATCATCAATTCAATCAACGTGAAACCTTTTTCTCCCTCTTTACGGAAAATCTTTAACATAATACCCCTCCTTGTAAATCTTTTTGGTTTGTAAAATAATTTATTACAGTTTTTCTATCTATCTGTCTGTCTTTGTTTGTCGTTCTTACATCCCTCATTAATGTAAATTATTTATTCGTTACTATGATATTCAGCAATTCATATGCCAAAGGCAATAAATATATCCATTTGATTAAATAAATTTTAAATTAATACGTATTATCAATGACAAGGGTTTTAAACGCATGTTTAATACGATTGTCATGAACAACCTTACTGACAATAAAAATGGTGATTTTCACCAAAACACGGTTATTTTAAGCACTAATTCCCCCCTGCCATTAAAAAAAGAAGCATCACCAATATTTTCAGGTGTCGGAAAACATTTACGTCACTTTGTAGAATTAACAAAATGTTTGCAACCTATTCTTTAAATTACCATCCTTCAGCATCAGAGGCATATTAAAATTGAGAAAAAAACTGAACTATATTTTTATCTATGATATAAACACTTCGGGTGGATTAGGTACTATGGAATCAGATGAACGTTTAAAGAAGATTGCTATCATTGAAATTGCCGGTGAACTTTTTGTTGAAAATGGTTTTCAAAAAACGACAGTGCGCCAAATATGTAAAAAAGCGGGTGTGAATCTTAACGCCGTCAATTATTACTTTGGCAGTAAAATGAAGTTGTATATGGAGGTGCTTCGCTACTATTACGAAATTGGATTAAATAAATATCCCGACGACCGGGGAATCAAAAAAAGCGATCCTCCGGAACAAAAAATGAGATTTTACATTCATTCGATAATGATGCGTATGTTTGAGGAGGGCTCTCCGACCTGGTTTTACAAACTTGTAGCCAGAGAATATACCGAGCCTACAGATGTGGAGGATATTCTGATTAAAGAATTTATGCGGCCTTCCTATGCAATGCTTGCGTCAATTATTGAAGATATATTGGGAGAGAAAGCGACAGAAAAAACGGCTTATCTTTGCGCAATGAGTATTATTGGACAATGTCTTTATTTTCGTAATTCACCACAAATTGCAAGTAGATTACTTGAAAATAAAAAGTTCGACAAAAAGGAAATATTGGAAATTGAGAAACATATCTATGTTTTCTCTCTTTCTGCTGTAACATATTACATGAAAATAAATAGTCTAAAAACCACAGAATATTTTAATTAATGTCACTAATATTTTTACGAGATTACCAGTAATAGTTGAA
>Ga0326728_10009481_pt1 | contig 23421 bp, 13 predicted proteins | sample MB3enrmetagenome_FD_207602 | JGI IMG/M metagenome (GOLD analysis project Ga0326728, IMG submission 207602) | Lab enriched peat soil microbial communities from McLean, Ithaca, NY, United States - MB31MN | ecosystem: Environmental > Terrestrial > Soil > Wetlands > Peat | place: USA: New York... | reverse complement strand
TTCTGCTGTTGGGCCTGTGCATTACTATTCTTCTGATCCGCCGTCTGGTCCAGGGCAGCCTGAGTTGCATCTTCAGCCTGGGGTTGTACACCACCATCATCGACGCCCCAGGCCCCAAAGTCGCAGCCGTCCGTATTCCCATTTCCCGGGGCGGCGTGGACGCATTGCCACAACGCCGAGCCCTGTTGTGCGGTATAAGTACTTACTCCGCCTCCCTCCACATGCCCATCCGCATCCACCGCATTCACCGGGTTGTTGCCTACATAGGTGTAGAGGTTCAGGCTCTGCGGATTGGTGAAGGAGGCGTAGGGCACGGGGACCGGCGTGGCGCTCCAATCGGGCAGCAGCCAGCGGCCGGTCTGCGATTGGTAGTAGCGCGCGGCAAAGTGGTCCAGGCCGCTTTCGGCGTCGTGCTCCTGGCCGGTGAAGTGGTGCTCGGTGGCGTCCATGCCCGCGCCCAGCGCCGTCTGGTTGTCGCCGAAGGGCAGGCTGGCCCAGGAGTTTACATAATTGCCCCCGCCGTCGGCCTCGTAGCGCTTGGTGCCCAGCCAGTCCGCGTAGGCGTAGTAGACCTTGCCCGAGGCCGGGTTCCAGGTGCCCACCAGGTGCTTGCCGCTGTAGACGTTTACGTGCTGCACGGCGAGCGCCGCGTTCAACTCGGCAATCTGGTTGCCGTCGCCGTCGTGCAGGTAGAGCGTCTGCGGCGCGCCGGCAGAGTTGTCCTTCGAGACCCGCTCGCCCGCCGCGTTGTACTCGTACTGGGTGCCCGCCGTGGCGATCAAACGACCCTCCGCGTCGTAAGTATACAAATGCTGGCTGCCGGGTGCCGGGCAAGGACCCATGTCCAGCAGGTTTCCGGCGCTGTCATAACAGTAGCCCACGATCTGGTTCGACGTAAAGCTGAAATTGCCTTGGTAGACCGAGACCGAACTGGTGCCGCTGGCCGTCTGATTGAGCCGGTTGCCGTAGCGGTCATAGCCCCAATTGAGAGTCATGCCGGAAAAAGTGCCGCTCACAGCCGTGGCCGAGGTCAGCCGGTTGAAGGCGTCGTAGCCGTAGCTCCATGCGCCGTTGACCGAGTCGGTGGATTGCGTGATGCTGCCGTCCGCGGCGCGGTTCAGCGAGGCCGTGTAGACGGGCGGCCCGCTGCCGGGACCAGAATTTTGATACACAGCATCCGCGCCACCCGTAAGCGCCGGACCTGAGGGTGTAGCAGCAAAAGAACTGGAATTGAAGTCGCCCTGGTCCCAGGAGACGCTGACGGACAATGGGTAGTTGGAGGCCGCTCCATTTGCATAGCTTGTCAAGGACACCACCGCGCCGCTAACCGACGCCGCCACCGGGCTGCCGGGATTCGCAGTAATTGCGGCGCCCAGCGCAGAGGCAATCGAGGCTGGCGTAGAGGTTTGTCCGAATGTGGCTGAAGAACTGATTCCATTCACTGTTACGGTGACAGAGCCGCTATCGTAAACGGTGATCGGCTTGGAGCACTTTTGTTTCCCCCCTACATACTCACAGTCTTGTTCCACTACCGACTGTTCCGATCCGGAGATTGTCACGCTTCCCGTCCCAGAAGTTGCGGGTGTAAGAAGCGTTTGTCCGCTACTGTTGTAGGCAATCGAGGTCAGCCGCCCGCGCCCGTCGTAGCCGTCCACCTCGGCGTGGCCGTTGCCCAGGGTCATGTTGGTGATGCCGAAGGGGCCGTACTGGATGCCGGAGAGCAGCGGCTGCGTGGAGAAGGAGGCCTGCACCTGGGTGACGGCAGCTCCCGCGTTGTACGTCCAGTTCATGGTGTCGCCCAGCCCGTCGGTGGCCGTCGCGACTCCGCCCAGCAGATTGTAGGTGGTGTCCTGCTCATAGAGCGTGCCAGGGCAGTTTGCAGGCAGGCACTCCATGGTCTTTTGCACGCGCCCCATGGCGTCAAACTGAGAACTGACAGCGCTGGTGCGCGGACTCGTGGCCGAAGCGCCGGTGTATGCATACACGGCGTGGCCGATACCACTGGTTACTGTCTGGCCCAGCCATGTGCCGCCATCATAAACAAAGTTGGCCGCAGGCGTAGTGCCGTCGCTGTAGCTTTGGTTCGTGACGCGATGCAGGTTGTCGTAGAAATAGGTGGTGGTGACAGTCTGCTCGGTTCCCGGCACATTGGGAGCAGGCCGGACGCGGGAGGTCAACTCGCCGTCGCTGTTCCAGTTGTAGAGGGTTGTACCCGACTCGGGATTGGAAGAAGAGGTAAGCCGGTTGAGGCTGTCGTAGGTGAAGGTGCGGGCTGCCATTCCGCCCTGATTGACCTGCTTCATGTTGCCCAGCGCGTCGTAGGCATAGGAAGTAAAGAAGCCGGTTTTGGAGATGTCCTGGCCACAGGAGCCTGGGGTACCGGAGTTGCCGGAAAGCGGCGTACTGGAGACCTCGCAGACAGAGACCAGCCTTCCCAGCGCGTCTACCTGGGTAACGCGCTCCAGTGTTGCGTTGCCGTTGCCTTCGGTTTGGGAATCGGTGGCCGCGCCGGTGTAGCTGGTTAAGGCAACCGTGTTGTCCGAGTGAGTGACCGAGATGGTGCGCCCCAATGGATCGTATGCGTAGGTGTCGCCCGCTCCGGAGCAGACTTTGGTCACGGCAAAGCCTGTCCCCTGGTACGCATATGCCTTGAAGCCGACTCTGCCCATGTTGTCATAGCAGATGTCGGACTGGTCCCAGCTATTCCCGCTTTGGCCGTTCAAGATCATTGTGCGGCTCTGCCGGGCCAGGCCGTCAAGTTGCATATACTCGTCCGTCCAAACGGAATCGTGCAGGCGCTGCTTGCGCTCGATGGTTATGCCATCCGGATAGTAGAAATCCGTCTCCCCGTGATTGCCGGAAGTGTCCGTGTCCGGCATGACCGCCGTCACCATCCGGTTCATGCTGTCGTAGGTATAGGTGCTCGTGTTGCTGTTCTGGTCGGTGTAGCTCGTCACCAAACCTGTGTTGAAGTCATAGGCAGCGCTTACTGTGTGCGTGAATGTCCCGGCGCTGTTCGTGGTGCTGGGCAATTGCGTTTGCGTCAAATATGCGCCCTGATAGGTCGGAGAATAGGAATAGGTGGTCGTGTGGTTGCCTGGATCGGTCACCTGGTAGGGCACACCCGTGTCGTACACAGTGGAAGTAGTGGTTACAGGTGTCCACGTTGCGCCGGATCGGCACGGCGTGGAGGACAATTGACGTGTCGTAGAAGAGATGTTACCCAGCGCCCCGGTAACGGGGACGTGTTGGGTCGTAATGCCCGAACTGACGGGCGAACTAGCGTCGTAGGTAAAATCGGTTTCCGCGCAGAGGTTTCCTGACGCATCCAGAATCTGGGATGTAGCCACGCGGGAGAGCAGGTTGGCTGCCAGGAAGTTGCTGTTTGTCTGCCACTCGTAGGTGGTGTTCGATTGCCGAATGATCGGCCCTGCCGCTCCAGAGCCAAAGTCGCTGGTCGTGGTGCTGACGGGAAGGCCGAAGGTGAGCGGGTAGACTGTAGAGCTGCCATCGTTCCACCATCTGTATATTGACGCGCCGCCACTATCGTTGGTGATCGTTGTTTGAGATACCTCTCCCGTGTCTGTGTAGATTGTCGTCGTCCCCGTTGGAACGGAGTTCATGCACGCGGGGAAATCCGGGCCGGGAGAGTTATTGAAGGGATCGGGTGTTCCGGAAAATCTGTGTGCCACAGTTCTAAGCAACGTTCTGCTTGAGCCCGTTCCGGAATAGAAATTTGTTTGCGTCTCAAGATATTCCGAACTCGTTGGCACTCCCCCATAAAGTGGCGTGCAGGAGAGGCTAAAGAAGTGAACCGTGTCATTTCCGTTTGGATCGGTTACTGTACACGAAGGTGAGTAGGGACCGCATCCCGAGTAGCTCCATATCCCGGAAGTCGTTCCGTCATTCACAGTTCGCGAGGAGAGATAATACCTTTCATTCAGTTGTACCCACGTGTAAGAAATCGTACCTCCAGTGGGGTACGTCACTCGAATAAGATTTCCGAAATTGTCATAATCGAATATCCAGGATGTGCCGTTTGGCAATGTAATGCTGTGCAATAGAGTCACGGTAGCCGTTGTATCGATAATGTAAGGATCGCCCATATTGGAGCTTACTGTGTAGGTCTGGCCGCTGCCCGTCAATTGTAGAGTCCCACCGTTGTAGCCGGGAAGACTGAACTGTGCAGAGCCGCCCATGATCCCAGGGTAAAAATATGTTCCGGAGTAGGATGTAGCTGAGGACGTCGCTGGAAACGTGCGGCCCATCGTATCAGTCCAGGTCCCATCTGTATTCTGAACAATTTGATTTCCATTTGGGTCTTGCAGAGCTACAGTCTCATACGATGTCCATATCGTCTTTACGCCCTGCGCATTGATTCCGTAGGATGTATCCGATGAAGACTGCGCCATGTGGTAAAAGTAGCCTGTCGCATCGGAACTCCTCCAATTACCCGTCTCGGAGCCCGAAGCGTTGTATGGGGACGCAGGTTCAAGAATGTGAGAGGTTCCATCGGCGGTGATTACTGAGAGGGCATCGTACCCGCTGATCACATTATCGTCCAGATAGACCCGTATGCCCGTAGCTTCGTCGAGCGAAAGGTGAACGCCCATGGCTTGCGGCGGCAGATACCAGTGCTGCTCGGGTTGACCAGTTATTGGATTCGTTATGGTCCTGGCGGCCCAGCTAACATTGTTCGAACGCGCGGTCACATTCATCTTCAGAATTCCGCCGCGTTGAGGATAAGAGGCAATCGGAATATGCAGCATGACATTGCCATTTAACAGATTGACCGAGTCGATATCCGATCCTTGGAAGGAACCGTAGGGCTTGAACCCTGCATCGACAGAGGGGTCCTGCTGGCAGAACGCTCCCGCTTCGGCAACTAAAAGCGACAGTACAAGAAATAAATACTTGCGCATCTCCGTCCTCACTGAAGCTGAAAATCACTGACTGATAGACCTTGGTTGAAGCTGGGTGCTCCCAAGGAGACCGTGCTCTGAAGAACCCCGTCATAGAGAATCTGCATGGTTTGAGGAATTTGAATGGAAGAGGCTGTCTGCCATCTTGTGTAGGTAACAGTTGCTGTTCCATCGAATCGCTGATTTTTCAAGTCAGGAAGGTAAAATTCCACACGGATCGGCAGGCCTGTTGTCAGATCAAAATACCAGTCCTGGCGCGTGATCCTGGAAAACCCAGGCTTGGCCATTTGTTTCTCTGACCGCACATGAATCGTATTGCTTTCGCTGCCTGTAGCCGGAACAACAGATAGAGATCGGTCTGGGGAGTTCAGCAGAGACAGAAGAGCTACTCCAGGCAGGTGGGCGGGAAACAGCGTAAGGCTTACACGATGATCCATTTCGGTTACATTCCCAGTAGAATCCTGCCGATGGCCCTTGCCTTGATCGACCACGGCAACAGATTTCCCATCTGGCGAGGAGTACTCATATCGGATCGACATGCCTCTGCTCTTCCAAGTGACTCGCTCGTGGGTGTCAGATGAGGCCGGTGATTGAAACTGACCTTTAACTGTCGCATCGGTCACCTGTGACCAGGCCGCCAAACCACCCATGGCGTTCAACGCTTGGGTTACAGTCTGGACAGCAGTCTGATCTCGCCTCGCAGCGGAGGGAGCTTGCGCTGAAACAAGGCAAGCCATACTCAACAGAAATGTGAATCCTACTGACCCAAAAGGCCGCAGGCGACTTGCGAATCTGTTGTTCATAATCGATTCCTTAATGTTGTTACGGACTTCAGCAAAGAACGCTGTACTACCGTGACCTGTGAGATGGCGCATTCGAATGGTGTGTGTAATAACCAAGACGGTCGTGCTAAAGGCTTCCACGGCCTCTGATTCGAAATGCATTTTTCCCTGGGAATAGTGCGATGCAAGTGTCACACAGAAATCATCGTTTTTGTCAAGCACAAATTATTCTGTGATACTAATCACCTGAAGGTAACCTAGATGGTTTACTTTATTGACAATAACGGATTTCTGCTCCTGCGACACTTTATCCCATAGATTCTCAGTCGGTTATCATCAGGATTTTCTCGAAACAGTCCACGCTCTTATCAGGAAGTTCATTCTTCTTTCCTTTATCGTATTCACCGTCGGGGCGTCGCCACTGCCATATACCGAGTCCAATCGCGGGCAGTGCGAACCGTTGTCATAGGGACATGCTCGACCAGATGCTAACAAGGACCGCTGGGATTAGTATTAACAGCATGATGACTCCCAGGATAGATTCAACGCTCTTCAGGGCGTCGTCAGGCTTGACGGTGCCCAGCATACGGCCAGTGACCAGTAGTTTTGTTTTTGCCTGTCTCCTTAACTTCATATGCTGTCGTGCTGCTACCAAGGCGGTATGTAAGGGGTTGGGGTGGGGATGGGTTGCTTCGCTACAGGGCTCACCAGCGTAAATCTCGATTTTCAATTTTGTCATGTTGGCAGATTTTTGGGATTTATAGGACCACATTTACCCCCGTTCTCAGGGCCTAGAATCTCCCAAAGCGCGCCGATGAACTCCGGGGGGATGGCAACCGTGACCGCGCTTTGGTTGCTTTCACGCTGTTGACCGGCGCACGGGACTCTGCCATCGCTTCCATGAAGCTAAAGCATGTGGACCTGAAAGAAGGGTGCGTTTACCAGGATGCGCGAGAGGTCAATACAAAATTCAGCAAAACCTTCACCACCTATTTCTTTCCAGTGGGCGATGAGGTCTGGCAGAATGTGGCGGAATGGGTGCGATTTCTGCGGGAAGAGAAGCTGTGGGGTAATGACGATCCGCTGTTTCCGGCAACACGAATCGTGGTCGGGCAGACGCACCAGTTTGAAGCGGCTGGATTGGAAAGAGCGCACTGGAGCAGCGCCGGGCCTATCCGAACGATCTTTCGTGAGGCGTTTGAACTTGCGGGCCTGCCCTATTTCCATCCGCACAGCATTCGGAAGACGCTGGTGAAGCTGGGGTTAGAAATCTGCAATTCCGCCGAAGAGTTCAAGGCATGGAGCCAGAACCTGGGACATGAAAAGGTTTTGACGACCTTACTGAATTATGGTTCCGTGGCGAGTGAAAGGCAGGGAGCGATTCTCCGGGGTTTGACAATGTCCCGGCTGTCACCACAGCCCTGCGTAGAAGACTTCGCTGAAGCAGTGGTCAGAAAGCTTCATGGTACGGGAGCAGGCGCTCAGGCGACGGCAGTTTGACTAGGGCGGCAACGGGTGACTTGCCCGGAGGGACAATTCAATTACGCCGCAGAACTACGGAAGGGCAGTACCTTGCCTCCGCGCTGTGTACGCTCCAGAAAATCCGCCCAGTCCTGCATCATCTTGGCGCGTGGCTCCAGGTAGAGGGCGTGGTTGTACGCCGCGCTCACGGCATTGCGTGGGGCATGTGCAAGCTGTAGCTCGATATGCTCATGCGCATAGCCCTGCTCATGCAGGATGGTGGAGGCTAGCCCGCGAAAGCCGTGACCAGTCATGCGACCTTTGTAGCCCATGCGCTCAAGGGCCTTCAGGATGGTGTTGTTGCTCATCGGCTTACCGGCGCTGCGATCTCCGGGGAAGAGCCACTCGCTTTGCCCGGACAGTGTCCGCAGGGTGTCGAGAACTTCCAAGGCTTGACCGGCCAGAGGAACGATATGCGGGGTACGCATCTTCATCCGCTCTGCCGGAATATTCCAACGGGCTGCCTCCAGATCAAACTCTGACCACATGGCCCCGATTAGTTCGCTGGTACGTACAAATGTGAGCGCCATAAGTTTCATAGCCAAGCGAGTAACGTGTGTACCCTGGTAGACCTCTAGAGTTCGTAATAGTTGCGGCAATTCTTTAGCATCGATACGGGCATAGTTGACCTTGCGAGTGGATTTCAGAATGTCACTGGGGCGAATTTCGCTGGCAGGGTTGCGCTTCGAGTAGCCGTGGGCAATGCTGTAGCGGAAGACCTGTCCAACTGTCTCCAGTGCTCGCTTGGCAATATCACGTGCGCCACGCTGCTCAATTGCTTTGGTCATGGCCACCAGCTCCGGCGCTTCAATATCCGCGATAGGACGCGCCCCAAGGCAGGGCAGGATGTCTGCTTCCATGCGCCGCTTTACATAGTCCACATGGCGCGGGCTTTTCCCATCCTGCCAATGTTCCATCCAGAGGGAGGCGATGCTCTGGAAAGAGTTCTCGATAGCTGCCTTTTCAGCGGTCTTTATAGCCTTTCGCTGGGCCATTGGGTCAAGTCCATTGGCCAGCAGCTTGCGCGCCTCAGCGTGGCGCTCTCTGGCCAGAGACAGCGGCACATCTGGATACTTGCCAAACGTCATGAGCTTGGCCCGCCCTTCATGCCGATAGGTCCAGCGCCAGATCTTCCCACCGGAAGGCGTGACCCACAGGAACAGCCCTCCGCCATCACTGACCTTATAGGGCTTTGTGTCCGGCTTGATTCGCTTAATTTGGGTGTCCGTCAACCTCATGGAAACCACCTCTAGACAATGTACCCACAGCTTGCGGGGGGATGTACCCGCAAATATACCCGCACTGAGGGTCGGCTTCTATAGTAGCTAGATAAACAGAGAAAAGCAATAAGTTATTTGTTTTCAGAGTATATTTGCGTCAGATTGGACTTGGTAGGATGTTCTGGTAAGAGTCTATGGCGGAGAGGGAGGGATTCGAACCCCCGATAGCCTTGCGACTATGTCTGATTTCGAGTCAGGTGCATTCAACCGGGCTCTGCCACCTCTCCGCGTCTACACGGCCCCAGCACACTTATAGTTTACCGGGAAATGCGCCACGGATGCAATGCCGGCTGTGTGCAGGCGGGAAAGGTAGCGCGGCTGGACCTGGGGGATCAATGCCGCTGGATAAGATAATGCTTGACAAGGCGGGCGCAAAGAACTATAAGTGACCTATGGTCAATAATGACCATCATTCGGATATGAGTCACAATCGGAATACGCGGTCTTCCTCGCTCGCCCATGCTCTGGATGCAGGCGACAACGTCAATCCACCAGCCGCCGGGCGCCGTCAGCGCCATGCCGCCGAAACCCGGCGGCGGCTCTTTCGCTGCGCCTTGCGCCTATTTGCCGAGCGCGGGTTTCCCTCCGTTACGGTGGAAGAGATTACCGAAGCCGCGGACGTGGGCAAGGGAACCTTTTTCAACTATTTTGAGAGCAAGGAACACGTGCTGGGCGTGATGGCCGAAATTCAGTTGGGCAAGGTGAGAGAAGCCATCTCCGCCGTTGAACGTGGCAAGCAGACGATTCACTCCGTGCTGCATCGGCTGGTGCGGCGGCTCGTGGAGGAACCCGGACGCAGCCCAAGCCTGGCGCGCGCTTTCATCTCCTCGTTTTTGGCCAGCGAGGGTGTGCGCACTATCATCGCACTCAATTTGCGCGAGGGTCGCAGGTTGATCGCGCGGATTGTAGCGGCAGGCCAGGGGCGCGGGGAGATCGACCCAAACCTGAAAAAGGAAATGGTTGCGATGCAACTCATGCAAACCTGCATGGGAACCGTCCTGCTTTGGTCGTTGGATGAAACGCCTGCGCTTAAGGCGCGCATCGAGAACAGCTTTCAACATTTCTGGAGAGCCATCGCCCTCTCCGGTCAAGAGCAGAAACAATGACAATAAAATTCCGCATTGCCGCATTTATTTGTCTGTCTGGCCTGGCTGCAAGCGTGACTGTCACAGCGCAACAGCCCGCCCCATATCGGCTAACATTGCAGGATGCGATTCAGAAGGCGCTCCAAGCCAACTTAAGCGTGCTGGCCGCCGGCGCCAGGGTTGAAGAGACGGAAGGCACGCGGATGCGCCGTCTATCGGCAGCGCTGCTTCCGCGCGTAAATGCGCAGACCTATGCCAATTATCAAAACCATGATCTGCAGGCCCAAGGACTCTCCTTTTCCGGTCTTCCTATTCCGAAGGTTGTCGGGCCGCTTTCGAATTACGATTTCCGCGTCTATGCGCAGCAGAACGTGGTCGATGTGGCAAGCTATCGCGAATTCAAGGCCAGTGAACGCGCTCGCGATGCCGGCAAAATGGATTACCGCGATGCGCGCGACCTGATTGTGCGAGCGATTGCCGCACTCTATCTGAATGCCCAGTCTGCCGCCGCGCGAGTGGATGCAGCTCAATCTCGTGTTACCGATTCAAGCGCGTTGTACAAAATGGCCAAAGACAAGCATGACGCAGGAACTGCAACAGGCGTGGATGTGCTCCGCGCTCAGGTACAGTTGGCCAACGACAAGCAGACGTTGTTAATTGCCGATAATCAGCGCAAGCAAGCGCTGATTGAGTTAGCGCGCAATATGGGCATGAGCCCAGCCACGCCGTTGGAACTTGCGGAATCGCTCAATTATCGGGCCTTGAATCAACCGCAGCTTGAAACGCTGGCGCCCGCGGCGTTGCTTGCGCGCGCAGACTATCTGTCGCTCGCCAGCCAGCGACAGGGGCTGGTCGAACAGCAACGCGCCAGCCGCGCGCGCTACTATCCGAAGTTGAGCATCAACGGAAATTTCGGTAAGATTGGGCGCAGCATCGGCGGCGTGCAAAGTACCGGCTTGCTGCAAGGACAAATTGATTTCACTCTCTTCGACCGTGATCGCAATGGGGAGGCGCAGGAGATTGCCAGCCGCGTTAAACGCATTGACGATCAGATTGCCGATCTGCGCCGGGGCATTGAGGAAGACATCAGCGAAGCGCTGCTGAATCTGGACTCCGCCACCGAGCAAGTGGCCGTGGCCAAAGAAGGGCAGGAGCTGGCGCGTCGCGAGTTGCAACTGGCTCAGGATCGATTTCAGTCGGGCACAGCCAATAATGTTGAGGTGATCACCGCACAGGATGAGCTGGCGCGCGCCGAGGAGAACTACATTCTTGCCGTAAGCCGTCATGTAGATGCAAAGTATGCGCTGGCACGCGCTTTGGGCGATACGGAAACGAACATTGCTAAGTTCATGGGGAATCAGTGACGACTGGGTAGTAATTGAGCGCGTCAATTGCGAGGTTTGAAGCGATGAAACGAGTGATTCCTGTTGTGATTCTGTTGGCGGCGGCCATTGCCGCGGGCGTGTATTATTTCCCGCGCCTCATGGACAAGCCTGCGCCGGTCAACCAGCTTACGCTCTCCGGCAACATTGAAGCGCATGAGAGCCTGGTGGGCTTCAAGGTGCCAGGCCGCATTGTCGAGCTGCCGGTCGAGGAGGGGCAGCAGGTTACACAGGGCGCGCTGCTGGCGCGGATCGACGACGCTGATTTGCAGCAAAAAGTGCGTGTCGATGAAGCCACAGTGCGGGTGCGCGAATCAAGCCTTGCGCTTACGCTTGCCGGGACACGGTCCCAGGAAGTGAAAGCGGCGCAGCAAAGCATGATTGACGCCGAGGCAGATCAGAATCAGAAAATTCTGGACAACGAACGCGCCCGGCAGCTCTTCGCAAAGGATGAAGTTTCCGCGCAGGAGCGCGATCAGGCGGCGACCGCGCTGAAGCGCGCAGAGGCGATTTTCAAGGCGGCGCAGCAGCGCTACAACGAAGCCGTCGAAGGCAGCCGCAAGGAAGACATCGTTATCGCGCGCGCCAATCTTAATCAGGCCAATGCCAGTCTCGGCTTGTCGCAGGTAAATCTGAGCTACGCCGTTCTGAGAGCTCCATCGGCCGGCGTGGTGACCGTGCGGCAGGCGGAGTTAGGAGAGGTGGTTGCGCCCGGCTCTCCGGTAGTAACGCTGGCGAACCTCGATCACATTTGGTTGCGCGCCTACGTCGCCGAGACCGATCTGGGACGCATAGCCTGGGGCCAGAATGTGACTGTTACCACGGATACGTATCCGGGTAAGCGGTATCACGGGCGCATCTCATTTATCTCATCTGACGCTGAGTTTACTCCCAAAAGCGTGCAGACAACCAAGGAGCGGGTTACGCTCGTTTACCGAATCAAGATCGATATTGACAATCCAAATCATGAATTGAAACCGGGCATGCCCGCCGATGCGCGCATTGATCTGAACGCAAACAATACGCCGACAAATAAATGACGGAACCGCTCCAATCCGTGATTGTGGTTGTGGGATTGACGAAGAGCTTTCCCGGCGTGCGGGCCGTCGATTCTCTGAGCTTTAATGTTCGCGCAGGAGAAATCTTCGGACTGGTTGGTCCCGACGGGGCAGGGAAGACAACCACGTTGCGCATGTTAGCGGGGATCATGCCGCCGGACGCGGGCAAGGCTTCGGTCGCAGGCTACGATGTAGCGCGCGATCCGGAAGGAGCCAAGCACGCTCTCAGCTATATGCCGCAACGCTTTGGACTTTACGAAGATCTGACTGTCGATGAAAACATTCGCTTTTATGGAGACCTTTTTGGCGTCAACAAATCCGAGCGAGACACACGCTCCGCGCAGCTGCTGCAAGCTGCTGGCATGAGCGAGTTTCGTAAGCGCCTGGCAGGCAAGCTATCCGGCGGCATGAAGCAGAAACTCGGCCTGGTGTGCGCGCTGATTCATTGGCCAAAAGTAATATTGCTCGATGAACCGACCACCGGCGTCGACCCTGTTTCGCGGCGTGACTTCTGGCGCATCCTTTATGAACTGGTTGCTGAGGGTGTGGCGATTCTTACCTCGACAGCGTATCTGGACGAAGCCGAACGCTGTCATCGCGTGGCGCTGCTGCATCAGGGCAAATTGTTATTTTGCGACACGCCGGCAAACTTAAAGGCAAAGTTTGGCAAAGGAGTCTTATCGATTACAGCTGACGAACCGAGGCGATTGCGCGACGAACTCCAGGGCGCGGAGGGAATATCGAGCCTGTTGCTGACCGGCGATGGGCTGCATGTGGTGGTGGATAGTGCGCAGCGACGCATTCCCGGGTATGAGGTCCAGCTTAAACGCGCCAACATTCCCTACGATGCGATTCAGCAGGTGGCGCCGTCGATTGAAGATTTATTTGTCGACGCGGTCGGCGCAGGAGCTGTCTCTCATGCCTGAGAACAATAACTCGGTCGTGGTCGAGAACCTGGTCAAGCGGTTCGGGCATTTTGTTGCCGTAGACCATATCAATCTCGTCGTGCGCAAGGGCGAGGTCTTCGGTTTCCTTGGGCCGAACGGCGCGGGCAAATCCACTACGATTCGCATGCTTTGCGGGCTGCTCAAACCTACATCGGGCCACGCTGAGGTTGCGGGATTTGACGTGAGCCGATATTCGGAATCCGTGCGTCAGAACATTGGTTACATGTCGCAAAAGTTTTCTTTATATAACGATCTGAAAGTTATTGAAAACATTCGACTGTTTGCCGGACTTTATAGCGTCCCCGCAAGAGATCTTCAACAGCGAATTGAATGGGCGCTCAAGATGGCCAACCTGAAAGGCCAGGAAAATCTCATCACCGGAACGCTTCCTGGAGGCTGGAAGCAGCGGCTTGCATTGGGTTGCGCTGTGCTGCATAAACCACCCGTCATCTTTCTCGATGAGCCGACCTCCGGCGTCGATCCCATCACGCGGCGCCAATTCTGGGATCTGATTCATCAGATGGCCGAGGAGGGAGTTACAGTCTTTGTTACTACGCACTACATGGAAGAGGCTGAATATTGCAACCGTCTGGCGCTGATATTTCGCGGCAAGATAGTCGCGCTGGGAACGCCATCGGAACTCAAGCGCGATTTTATGAAAGGCGAGCTGCTTCTCATTGAGTGCGAGCCGCTGGGAGATGCGGTGGAAGCATTACAGTCTGCGCCGGGCGTGGAGGATGCCGCGGTCTTCGGCAACGCTTTGCATCTGGTAGTTGCGGATGCGGCGCGGTCCGTTCCGCAGCTAGAGAGTTACCTTGCCGAACGCGGCATTGCGGTAACTCGCATGGAGAAGATTCACCCCAGCCTGGAAGATGTCTTTGTCTCGCTGACGACGGGCCGTGAAGCGGCAGAGGAGCGCAAGCCATGAGCCTCACTCGCCTGCTGGCTATTGCCCGAAAAGAGGTCGTGCAGATTTTGCGCGATACGCGCAGTCTGATCATCGTCGTCCTCATGCCCGGAGTTCTTGTGCTGCTCTTTGGATACGGCGTCAATCTCGACCTCAAAGGACTGCCTGTGTACGTGCTGGATCGCGACGGAAGCCAGCAGAGCCAGGACCTGCTGAAGCATTTTCAGGCGAGCGAATATTTTCACATTGAGCGCGTCGTGAGTGACTATCCTGTGCTGACGCGCGCCATCGACGACGGCCACGCCAAGATGGGCATCGTGATTCCGTGGGATTTTTCGCAGCGCCTCGGCGACGGCAGGCCTGTCGAGATTCAGGCGCTGGTCGATGGCTCGGACGACAATACTGCCAATGTACTGATTGGCTATTCAGAAGCGGTGGTGCAGGGCTACTCGGCGCAGATGCAGATCGACTGGTTGCGTGAGCGCGGAATCACAATTCAGCCGGTTGCCATGAGCGTTGAGACACGCACCTGGTACAACGAAGACCTGGAAAGCAGCGCCTTCATCATTCCCGGCGTGCTGGCGCTGGTGATGTCGGTCATCGGCGCGTTCCTCACGTCGTTGACCATCGCGCGCGAGTGGGAACGGGGCACCATGGAGCAGCTTATCTCAACGCCAGTGACGGCGATGGAGATTATGCTGGGCAAGCTGGCGCCCTATTTTGTGCTGGGAATGTTCGACACGATCATCAGCGCATTGATCGCAATCTACTGGTTTGATGTGCCCTTTCGCGGCTCGTGGGTTACGCTGATGCTTGCGTCGGCAATGTTTATGGTGGTGGTGCTTTCGCTGGGATTCTTTATCTCCGTGCTGGCCAAGAGCCAATTTGCGGCTAGCCAGATTGCGCTGCTCATTACATTTCTTCCGGCGTTTTTACTGTCGGGATTTCTGTTTTCAATTGAACAAATGCCGATTGTGCTGCAATGGATCACGCGCATACTTCCGGCGCGCTACTACGTCTCGGTGCTGAAGAAGATATTTCTCAAGGGAACATCCGCGCCTATGCTCTACGCGGACCTTATACCACTGGTTGTCTTCACGCTAGTGCTGGCGATGGTGGCCACGCATAGCTTCCATAAGAGGCTGGACTAGAGGAGAGAAGCGATGCTGGGACGCTTGAAACAAATGCTGATCAAGGAGTTCATCCAGGTCTTCCGCGACAAGCGGACGCGCTTCATTCTGATTGGCCCACCCATTATTCAGATGATGGTCTTTGGCTACGCTGCTAACTACGAAATCCGTCATGTGCCTACAGTGGTGCTCGATCTGGATCATTCGCAGGAGAGCCGGGAGTTGATTTCGCGCTTTACTTCGAGTCCGTATTTCGACGTGCAGCGGCAGTTGACGGACTCACGACAACTCGGGGATTTGATTGAGCAGGGAGATGCTACGGTCGGCCTGGAAATCGATGCGGGCTTTGCTCAGCAGTTGCGCAAGGGACAGACCGCGCCGCTGCAAGTGATAGTGGATGCGACCAACTCCAATACGGCTTTAATCGCCTCGGGCTACATTGCGCAGATCGCGCGGGGCTTTGCGCAGGAGTACCAGAAGGACCGCATTTACCGCATTGCACCGCAGTTGCTGGAGGTGATGCCGTCGGTGGAGCTGGCGCCGCGCCCGTGGTATAACCCTGACCTGAGAAGCCGATGGTTTTTTGTGCCGGGAATCATTGGCAGCCTGACGGTGGTGCTGGTGGTTACGCTGACCGCATTTGCCGTGGTGCGCGAGCGTGAGATCGGCACGCTGGAACAGATTATGGTTACGCCCATACGTCCGGTTGAATTCATTCTGGGCAAGACGCTGCCGTTTTTCATCATTGGCCTCTTCGACGTGACATTGATCGCCGTGGTCGGCTCGCTCTGGTTTCAGGTGCCGTTTCGCGGCAATGTTGCCGTGCTGGCGCTGGGTGCTGTGCTGTTTTTGTTGTGCATGCTGGGGGTGGGTTTGCTGATCTCCACCGTTTCAGCTACGCAGCAGCAGGCCATGGTGACGGCGTTCTTCTTTATCATGCCCACCATCACATTTTCCGGCTTCGGATTTCCCATCAGCACCATGCCGCATTGGATGCAAATGATCAGTTATGCGATCCCGCTGCGCTATTTTCTGGTGGTGATTCGCGGCGCCTATCTGAAAGGCGCGGGGATGGATATTCTGTGGCCGCAGATGGTTGCCATGGCCGGTCTGGGAGTGGCGCTGCTGACGGCGGCCGTGCTCCGTTTCCATAAGGCGCTGGATTAAACGACCGGCGCGATAGAATCAAAGGGTCCATTGGAGTCCGGTTTCAGATGATGGAGTTCCATATATCCCGGAAGGCGCGTGAACGCTACCAATGCGCGGAGACCCTGTTTTCCTATACGGGGAACGTGGTTTTTGCCAATATGGCCGCGTGCAGGGATTTTGCGTACCGAATGAACGCGGTTCGCAACGTGGAAAAGCATCCCGAACTGGCAATTCATGCCGGCAAACTCTACGCCATGGGCATTATCGACGAGGCCAGCCACGTCCTGATGGCGCGCTATCGCGAGCAGTTCGATCCCACGGTGATGACCGGGGCCCTGGACTACTTTTCCGCTAAAGTGGGCGCAGAAGCAATGGATAAGCTACTGCTTGATTTTGTCCAGCAGTTTCCCGGCATTTCTGTGATTCGCGGCATCGAAACGCCGAGACAGTGGCTTGATGGGCAAACGGATGGCACGCCCCATCGGGCCGCGGCACTGGAAGAGCTGATGCTGTTGTGGACAGCCAATCGCAACGAAGCCTTTCAGCCCTTTGATGAGCTATTCGAAGAAAAGGCCCTTGCAAAAAAGACTGTTTACCGCCAGGTCACCGGGCAGCTGAACGAATATTTTGCCACGCGCCCGCTGATACCGCTGCCGGGCGCCAAGCCGATGAACCTGCTTGAACTGTTGCGTGCTCCGGCTATTCGCGCGCCTCGCTCGCTGGCCGATCAACTGGCCCTCATTCGCAAGCTGTGGAAGCCGCTTCTGGGAGAAAGTCTGGAGCAATTACTGCAGATTGCCGGCGAGATCCTGCATGAAGAAGAGCTGGCCATCTGGATGCAGTTCCATCCTCATGACGGCTCGGCTCATCAAGGCAAGAAGGAGCCTTCGGTCGTAGCCACGGCGGAGGTGCCCGTCTTCGGCGATCCAGCTCATGAGTACGAAAAGTTCTCGCCGGATAAAGACTGGATGCCCACTGTAGTGCTGATCGCCAAGAGCACTTATGTGTGGCTGGCGCAGATGAGCAGGCAGTATGGCCGCAGGATTGCGCGCCTCGATGAGATTCCCGACGAGGAACTCACCATCCTGGCGCGGCGCGGACTGAATTCGTTGTGGCTGATTGGCGTTTGGGAACGCAGCCGCGCCTCGAAGACCATCAAGCAACTCTGCGGCAACACGGACGCCGTGGCTTCGGCCTATTCGCTGTTTGACTACGCGATCGCCGAGGACCTGGGCGGCGAGGCGGCCTATACAAACCTGCGCGACCGCGCTTACCGGCATGGGATTCGACTGGCCAGCGACATGGTGCCAAACCACATGGGCATCGACTCGCCCTGGGTTGTCGAGCACCCGGAGTGGTTTATCTCGCGGCCGGAGCCGCCTTATCCCGCCTACAGCTTCAATGGGCCCGATTTATCCCACGACGGGCGCGTGGAAATCAAGATTGAAGACCACTACTTTGAGCAGTCGGACGCCGCCGTGGTCTTTCGCCGCCGCGACCGCCAAAGCGGCGAGACCCGCTACATCTATCACGGCAATGACGGCACCAGCTTTCCCTGGAATGACACGGCGCAGCTCGATTACCTGAATCCGGCGGTGCGCGAGCAGGTGATTCAAACCATTTTGCATGTGGCGCGCCTGTTTCCGGTGATCCGCTTTGACGCCGCCATGACCCTGGCCAAGCGCCACTTTCATCGGCTGTGGTTTCCCGGCCCGGGATCGAGCGGTGCGATTCCGTCGCGCGCCGAATATGGCATGAGCCAAGCCCAATTCAACCGCTGTATGCCGCATGAGTTCTGGCGCGAAGTGGTGGACCGCGTGGCCGCCGAAGTTCCCGGCACTCTGCTGCTGGCCGAGGCCTTCTGGCTGATGGAGGGCTACTTTGTCCGCACCCTCGGCATGCACCGCGTTTATAACAGCGCCTTCATGGTCATGCTGCGCGACGAAGAGAATGCAAAGTACCGCTCGGTCATCAAGAACACGCTGGAGTTTGATCCGGACATCATGAAGCGCTACGTAAACTTCATGAGCAATCCCGACGAGCGCACGGCGATTGACCAATTCGGCAAGGGCGACAAGTGCTTCGGCGTGACCGCGATGATGGCCACCTTGCCGGGACTGCCTATGTTCGGCCACGGCCAGATCGAGGGATTCACCGAGAAATACGGCATGGAATACCAGCGGCCCCGCTACGACGAGAGCCCGGATCACTGGATGGTCGAGCGCCATCAGAGGGAGATCGCGCCTCTGTTGCAACGACGGTGGCTCTTTGCAGGAAGCGGCAACTTCAGGCTCTACGACTTCTTTCTCGATTCGGGAAGCGTGGACGAAAACATCTTTGCCTACTCGAACCGCAATGGAGGCGAGCGTGCGCTGGTGGTCTATAACAACCGCTACGGCCAGACGCATGGGACGATTGATTTTTCCGCGGCTTACGCCGACAAGGGCGCCAATCAACTGCGCCAGCAGCGGCTCAAGGAAGGGCTGGGACTCAGCGACAACTATTCATCCATTCTGGCCTGGCGCGACTCGCTCACGGGCCTCCAATACCTGCGCCGGGCGAGCGATTTGGCAGAGCGCGGATTAACACTTGATTTGCACGCTTATCAGTGTCACGTCTTTCTCGATTGGCGCGAACTAACCTCGACGGCGGAGCAGCCATGGGATCGGCTTTGTGATCAACTCAACGGCCGGGGCGTGGCAAGTTTGGAAGACGCGCTGGTATATCTGGAGTTGCAGCCCGTACACGACGCTTTGCGCGCGCTGCTGGACTCCGCGCTTGTGCGGCTCTTTGCCGATCTGGCCGAACATCCGCGTACACTGGATGTCGGCGTCAACAAGCAAATCGAAACCGAGCGCGCTGAGTTCTTCGAGGCTGCCTGGGCGCGTTGCGAGAACTTCCTTCGCGTGTCGCAGCAGGCGTATCGGTCGCGCGTCAACGGAGTTCAACCCGCTAACCCCAGCCTGTTGCGCGCTGCCTACCGAGCGCGTTTACGCGCTGCCATGCGCCTTCCTGCTGTTGAAGCGCTCTTTCCGGCTCCGTGGACCGTAGCTGCCCGCTGTATGCTGCCCAGCCCCAGCCCGCAACTTACCGCCACGGCCATGTGGGGGCCCGTGCTCGGCTGGAGTGCGCTGGAGTTGCTGGCTGAATCTATCGACGCTGAGAATCCTGAGCGCGTGGCATTAGACCTTTTTGACCGTCTCCGCTTGCGCGAGCCCTTCGCCCAGGCATTTACCGCGCTGGGATTTGAGGGCGAACAGGGTTGGCGCGTTGCCGCACGAGTCAAGGTTGGGTTGCTTACCTGGGCTAGGGCAGGCAAGCCAGAAGAGGCAATCGAGGCGACTGAACCTGCAACGGTTACCTTTGAACGGCTGGAACTTTTGCCGGACTTGTGGCTTGACCCGGATGTGCGCTGGCTTACCGGCGTTCATGAGGCGGAGGGCCGCGACTACCTGGTGCGTGAACGCTACGAGGAACTGCTCTGGTGGCTGCTCATGCCGTCACTGCTGCGCCTGGCAGGCGAGAATGCCCCCAACCAAGTGGCGGCAAACCGTGCTTTGGTTCAGGCGATGAGCAGAATCATCGATGAGTCCCTGGCTGCCGCCGAGGCCGCGGGTTATCGCGTGGACCTGCTGAGGAACCCGTACAGCCATCAAGAGCCTGCATCAAACGCCAAATCTGTTGCCCAGGCCGCTGTAGCACCGGAGGGAACGTTTGCTGCAATGCCTTCACTCAACGAGCAGCCAGAATCAGCAAAGCCTAAGAGCTAACCACCGGCTGATTTCGCTGTTGATCCAGCCTGATTGAAGTGCATTATGGATAACCATCACATTCCGATGTGATCCAAAGCACAGCCCACGGCGCACTTTTGGTATCAAATTCCTTCCGGACATTCTTTGGGGTGCAAGTCGCTGCGGAATGCGCCGATCTGATTGGCACAGCGTCCTTTTTCCGGACATGCAGGGCTTCATGAGTGAACGCATTTTTTAATTACTTCTAATCCCCGATGTGATCCAGAAGTGAGCAGGGTAAGGCCATGTCGCCCTCTCCATTCCGTCACACCACAATGTGCGCGCGGCAGGTGTGTGCCGTTTTTCTGGCGGCGCCGGCCCTGTCGCTCTTCACAAATATCGCATTCATGCCATTGAATCGCAATGCAGGCTGTCAAGCTGTCAGTGAAGTCTGCTGAGAAGCGGAGGAATCATGCAGAGTGTCGCCAATGGAGTGCTGAACACCCAGGAAAAGCTGCTCATCGACCAGGCAATTGCCGAGCACATCGGCAAGCCTGGAGCGCTGCTGGGAATCATGGAAACCATCCAGGCCGCCAACGCGCACAAGTATCTGTCGATGGAGGCGTTACGCTACATCGCACAGGAGACCGGCATTCCCCCGGCGACGATCTACAGCGCCGCGACTTTTTATGCGCTCTTCAATCTCGACCCGCAGGGCGACAACTTGATTTGCGTTTGCCGGGGAACGGCCTGCCACACGCGCGGCTCCCGCGATCTGCTGGAAAAGGTCTGCCTCGATCTGGGGCTCAGCGGACAGGAAGCGAGCGAAACCAACGAGGCCGACAAGCTGGCTCTTACCACGCCCGACCAACGCTTCACGGTGCGCACCGTTGCCTGCTTTGGCCAGTGCGCGCTGGCCCCGGTGGTCGAGGTGAACCACCATATTCTCGGCCACGTAAATGAGCGCACCTTGCAGCGGGAAGTGAAAGCGTTGGGCCAGACCGGAAAGATCAGACAGGGGGAGAAATAATGCCGCGAATTCAGGATATAGGCGCGTTCAACGCGGTTCGTGAAGCCGGGCTTGCCAAGCTGATGCCGGCCGTTCCGCGCCTGACGGTGGGCATGGGAACCTGTGGCCGCGGCAATGGCGCAGAGGAGGTCTTTCACGCCTTGAATGAGGCCATCCATCGCAGCGGCGTCGATGTGATGCTGGCCGGCGTGGGCTGCTTCGGCTCCTGCTTTCAGGAGCCGCTGGTGAGCGTCCGGCTGCCGGGAAATCCTCTGGTGGTGCTGCATCGCGTTCAGGCCAACGACGCTACACGCATTCTGGAAGGTATTTCCACCGGCATCATGCCTACCGACCTCGTTTACTGCAAGATCGAGGAATGGGACCACATCACCACGCAACTGAAATACGGTCAAGGTTATCCGGATATCCCAGCCTGGAATACGATCCCCTTCTTTAAGGGGCAGAAGAAGATTGTTCTGCGCAACTGCGGCATCATCAATCCCTCGGATATCGAGGAGTACATTGCGGTGGGCGGCTACCAGGCGCTCTATAAAGTGCTGATCGACGGGCGCACCGATCCTGTCATCGAGCAGATCAAGGCCTCCCGGCTGCGCGGGCGCGGCGGAGCAGGCTTCCTTACCGGCAATAAGTGGGATTTCCTGGCCAAGGCCAAGGCCGATACAAAGTACATTATTTGCAACGCGGATGAAGGTGATCCCGGCGCTTACATGAACCGCAATGAGATCGAGGGTGACCCTCATTCGCTGCTGGAAGGCATGATTATCGGCGCTTTTGTGATGGGCGCAACCGAGGGCATCATTTATGTACGCGCCGAGTATCCGCTGGCGGTGAGCCGGCTCAACCGGGCCATCGATCAGGCGCGCGAGTACGGGTTGCTGGGAACGAATATTCTGGACCGCGGATTCAACTTCAATATCCAGCTGGTGCAGGGCGCGGGAGCCTTTGTTTGCGGTGAGGAAACTGCTCTGATCGCCTCCCTGGAAGGCCGCGCAGGCCGTTCGCGTCCCCGCCCGCCGTACCCCGCGCAAAAGGGCTTGTATGGCAAGCCGACCAACATCAACAACGTCGAGACCTGGTACAACATTGCTCCCATTGTCACTCGCGGCCCCGCATGGTTTGCCGAGACCGGCAGCCAGAAGAGTCCCGGAACCAAGGTCTTTTCGTTGGTGGGCAAGATTCAGAACACCGGCCTGGTGGAGATGCCGCTGGGCACTCCGCTGAAGAGCTTCATCTACGACATCGGCGAGGGCGCCGTGGCCGGCCGCCGCGTGAAAGCCGTGCAAACCGGTGGACCTTCCGGCGGTTGCATCCCGGTCGAGATGCTCGATACGCCCGTCGATTACGAGAGTTTGGCGCAGATCGGCTCCATCATGGGCTCCGGCGGCATGGTGGTCATGGACGAAGACAACTGCATGGTCGATGTGGCCCGCTACTTTATCGAATTCACACACTCGGAGTCCTGCGGAAAGTGCGTTCCATGCAGAGTAGGCCTGAACAAGGCGCTGCGCATTCTCAATTCAATCACCAATGGCAGCGGAACCCGCGAGCAGATGAGCCTGCTGGATGAGCTGGGCCGCATGATTCGCGAGTCCTCGCTCTGTGCGCTGGGCCAGTCGGCGCCCAATCCCGTGCTCACTACCATCCGCCACTTCCGCGAGGAGTACGAAGACCACATCGTTGCCCATCGATGCCGCGCCGGAGTCTGCCAGGAACTGGCGCTTTCTCCATGCGAGAACAGTTGCCCGCTGAGGATGAACATTCCGCGCTTCCTGGAGCTTTATCAGGAGGGAAGGTTAGAAGACGCCTTCGAGTCCGTGATTCTCGACAACCCGCTGCCCGCCTCAACTGGACGTGTCTGCCAGCATCCTTGTGATAATCGCTGCCGCCGTCAGTCCTTCGATGAAGTGGTGAATATGCGCGAGGTGCATCGCTTCCTGGCCGACTCGGTCTATCAGACTGACCTCTTCAAGCCCATGCTGGAGCGCGTTCGCGCGCGCAAACTGGCTGCTACAGGCCGCAAAGTCGCCGTGGCCGGCTCCGGCCCCACCGGCCTTACGGCTGCATTCTACCTGGCCATGCTCGGCCACGACGTAACGATCTTTGAGGAACGCAGCGAAGCCGGCGGCATGTTGCGCTTCGCCATTCCCGAGTATCGGCTGCCCAAGGCGGTGCTGCGCCGTGAGCTGGACCTCATTGAGGGCGTCGGCGTGAAGATGGTCTTCAACACCCGCGTCGGGTTTGACGTTCCGCTCAATGAACTGGCCAGCCAGTTCGATGCGGTTTTTCTCTCCATAGGAACCTGGAAGGAGTCCTGGCTCTATCTGCCCGGCACGGAGTTGAAAAATGTACATCCAGCGCTGCCGTTTCTGGAATCCGTCGCCCGCAAGGAGAAGGCGTCTATAGGAGTGGGCGCCAGGGTCGCAATCATCGGCGGCGGCAATGCGGCCATCGATTCGGCGCGCACCGTGATGCGCATGGGCGCCAAGGCTACCATCCT
>Ga0326728_10009480_pt1 | contig 23422 bp, 16 predicted proteins | sample MB3enrmetagenome_FD_207602 | JGI IMG/M metagenome (GOLD analysis project Ga0326728, IMG submission 207602) | Lab enriched peat soil microbial communities from McLean, Ithaca, NY, United States - MB31MN | ecosystem: Environmental > Terrestrial > Soil > Wetlands > Peat | place: USA: New York... | reverse complement strand
ATCAGTTCGTTTCTCGACTGAGACAAAGCATCCTCCAGACAAGCTACCAGAGGATCAACGCCAATGTCGATCCACCATCCGGCCCCGTGCTTTTCAAGACCGCTCCAGGGCGCCCCCTTGGTTACTATGGCTGGTGTGCCGGCGGCAAGTGATTCGGCAACCGTCACTCCGAAGTTCTCCGAGTGGGTAGGCAGCACGAATAGCTCTGCTTCACGATAGGCATCCTGCTTCGTCTCCCCGTAAAGCGGGCCGCAAAACACCACACGTTCGAGCCTCAGTTTTTCAGCCAGGGCCTGCATTTTGGGCAGATGGCCAATGTTGTCCGGTCCCGCGATTCGAAGTTCCCATTCGGGAAATCTGCGCCCAAGCGCGGCCCATGCCCGAAGAAGCATGTCAACCCCCTTCTTGGGATGGATGCGGCCAAGAAACAGGAGTATCCGGTTCCGGGTTACTGGTTTTGACTTCATTTCCGGCACGTCGATACCGTTGGGAACCACACTCACAGGTTGGCTTGCAAGGCCGGCGGAACGAATTTCCTCGTATTCATTTTCCGCCGTGGCATGGAAGCAACTGGAACTGCGTACTGCAGGACCTTGCAAGAGAGACCAGAAAACTCGCTTTGCCAGGGCGGAGTGACTTAGCGCCCAGCGTGACAGTGTTCCGCGCGGGGATATCACGAGCCGGCATGATCTGCCTTGAACAGCCCACCCCGGATAGACGTTGGGCATCATCCACAAGCTGTGATTGTGCAGGACGTCGCAAAACTCCGCGGCTTGGACAAGGCGATCGCGCATTTGAGGTGAGAAACCCAGCCGGCTCATTACGGGGCGAGTGGGATACGTTTCAAGAAAGGGGATCTCCGGCGGCTGGGAGCCGCCATTCAAAGTGACAAGATGCAAGTTTTCCCCGCAGGCCAGCAATTCCCGACACAACCGCACTACCGTATACGAGGGCCCACTGGCTTCTTCGTCAATGTGCGGAACAATCTGCACGCTTCTAATGGCCTTATCGTCGCTGCTCATGATGTTTCCCAAGAATCGCACCTAGGGTCCAAGCCATGGTCATGGCCGAATGACTATCGGGGAATTTTCACGGAAATCCAGTAGATTGGATTTATCTCATCTCAATTGGCAAGCGGCATACGTAAGCATCTTCCGGGCAGCTTCGTATACTATCTCCGTACTTACGGAAAGGAGGCATTCATTACCTCTATTGACACATGCCTCAAGCATACAGCCTTCACAGTCGATTTCTTCACGAATTACTATATGTTGTTTCCCGTAAGGGTACCAGTTGCCAGGGTAGTCGCGGGCAGAGAAGACGGCTACACAAGGGATTCCAGCGGCCACTGCCATGTGCATGGTGCCGGTATCATTCCCCAGGTAGAATAAACATCGCTGAAGGGCGCCAACTCCCTGGCGTATATTAAGATAACCGGCAGCTACATATCCGCGCCCCCAATTCTTTACCAGTTCCTCACCGAGTTGCCTGTCCTCCGGCCCGCCAAACACTACCGGCCATATATCATGTTTCTCAATCATTGCTTCGACGACCTCGGCATATCTCTCCCTGGGCCAGACTTTGGCCGGCATCTTGGATCCAGGTCCAACCGCAATCCATTGCCGTCCGCCGTCGCCGGACCTGCCAAGCAGCCATTTATCCACTGATTCTCTCTCGCTGTCCGAAACACCAAGATCCATTTTTCCGCAACCGGGTGGCGATACCGGTATTCCGGAAAGGGCTAACCGAGACAAGATTTGGTCCGTTTGATGGGCAATAGCAGGCAAAGACTGCCCGAGTTGTTTTTTGGGCGGAGTTTGGAAGCCGCGATGAGCATAAAAACAACGAATACCGGCAAGACGGAAGAAGGTGAGATCTCGCATCACGGCAAGAGGTTTTCTGCCTCTCCGAATCAGATAGACCAATGCATCAAAACGTTTCTGCCTCAGTACCGGATATAGCTCCAGCATGTTTCCCGGGAGTCGATATTTTGAATAAAAGCCCACTTCTGACTGATAAGTAAGGTAGTCATCGATAAGGCCGGATCCATTGAGTATCTCGTAAGGGCTTACGTGTTCGTTTATCTGTTTATTACATAATAGTGATATGCGGGCGCTTTTGAAATGTTCGCGAATTCCCCACAATGCAGGCACTGAAATCAGTGTATCGCCAAGAGAACCGGTGTGAAATACAAGGATGTTCAATTTTCAAGCCCACTGATTGAGGCAGTTGGAAGTTAACGGTTTTGAGATCTAAACAGATTCAGTTTGCAGTGAAGCGGCGTTGTGTGATTATCCGGGATCGAGGTGGCGCAACCGTCCTTCCGCCAGACAGCGATACCAATTGGCGGTTTTCTCGGCCAGTTCGTCGCCCGTGAGATAGCAGGCCAGTTTGTCACCATTGTGCTGGTATTCCGCACGAATCTTCGGGTTCTCCATCTCCAGCATTGCGCCGGCCAGATCTGCGGGGTCGTAAGGATCGAACAAACGCGCTGCACGATACCTCTCGGCGAGTCCTCGCCAGCCGGTGCGATTCGAGAGAATGAGCGGGCAGCCGCTCAAAACCGATTCACCGGCAACCATAGTAAATGCCTCGAACCGTGACCCCACGACGATCGCTGTCGCCCTTGCACGCAGTTGTGCCAATTCATCTTTTGGGAGTTTTCCCAGAAAACATACACTCTCTTTGCCTATTTCCTCAAAGGCCTTAACCGCCCCGGGCAGTGAGAGCATTTGCTTTACCTGAGGGTTTGGATCGGTAAAACCAGGCGATCCGGCAAAAAAGAGCCGCGCTTTACCCCCTTTGCGTCGATAGAGGGCAAAGCCGGCCATAGTCAAATCGAAACCCTTGACAAACTCCAAATTTCCCACAACAAGAAAATAGCCTTCATGAGGCCCTTCTGCCCTTATTCTAAACCCTGACTCCGCCACAGGGCTGAATGCATGATGAATTACCGTGAACACATCAGGATGGACATCGAACAGGCCCGCTTCCAGCAGCGCAATTTCATAGCTGCAGGCTATCACACCATCTGCTCGGCGAAGATTCCGGTGGGTTCGCCTGCGATCGATTCGAAGCTTCCCTCTTAGCCGATTATAGACGCTGCCCGGTGATTTATCGCGGTTCAACATGGCGCGAGTAATTGAACTGGTATGACACGCAATGACAATTCGCGGCGTTCTATTGCCCTCATCCGGAAGTTTTATTGCCGCACCATCCGGAAGCTCGACAATATCAACTTGGACCTCTCCAGTCAGAAAGCGCCATACCGGGGCGCGCTGGAGATTCAGACGCGCTGCCGGTCCGCCTTTTCTAAAGGAATGCAAGCTTTCCCATTTCTTGCTTTGACGGCTCCAACACGCACATTGCTCTCGATTAAACCACCAGACCTCAAAACCTTTCTCCCCCAGGACCCATGCCCGGTGACGCACATAGGAGGCAATCCCCCCTGCGGTCCCTTCCCATGGGGGCCGGTTTTCATGGAATGCAATTCGGATTGGATGCGGTTTCACCTGGATAGAGCCTGCGGTCTCGTCCTCGTAACCAATCTTGGACAGGTGTACGCCAGGAGGGATACGGCTGCGAAGATAGCCACGGAGGCGATAAAGAGTCCTCCTACTTTCATCGAAAGGTTGCTCTCAACGAACATCAAAGGGCCTGCCAAGACAAGTCCGAACGCGAAGGATGAGGAATTGGCCGGATTTTGCCAAAACGTGTCACGTAGAAAACGAAAAAGGATACCGATAATGAAGCTAATCAAAACGATCCCGAACATCCCAAAGTTCATGTACATCTCCGGGAGCCATGGGAGATTGAAAGAGGTTGTATAGTCACGTGAACTCAAGAATCCGTATTCCCGCGCCCATCGGTTGCCCAGATCTTCTCTGGGCTTATCGGGCCATAAAGATCGCGGGATCCATTTAACGATCAAAGGAAGATAGCTCTGACCATAGAGAAAGGGACATTTTGACGGCGTATCCGCGATGATTGCCGCAGTCACATGCAGGTGATTAACGCGGTTGAAGGCTACTGCCGCCCCTTCGGACCGGCTCTCGGAGTCGGTGCCTTCTCCGAAGTAGTAGTCCAGGGCAGTTCCAAAGAATGCCTGATATTTCTCAAGGACAGACATGTCGGTCGAGCTGTCCCAGACAAGATTACGGAACTGCCCTTTGACCGGCTGCAGAAGAAAGAAGACGGCGATTGCCAATATTGCATATTTGTAAGGTAACTTCTGCCTCGTCGCTATCTGTACAATGCCGATCCATGTGACCATTGAGACGAAACCCGCTATCTGGGAGTTGAGCAGACCGGAGAAGAAGATGACAATTCCAGGCATGATCAAATATGCAAAGATTTTTCCAGGGATTCTTTTAAGCTTGCCGCTCCAGTAGGCATGCAGCAGAAACATAAAGAAGAAATACCACGTAGCAAAGGTGAACTGATATAAATAGGTTAGGTTTGCCACTTTGACAAAAAGATCGATGGAAAAGGAAAACAAGAAAATGAAGATTGCGGCATTTCCATAGTAATTCTCCTTGAAATCAAAAGGCCATTTCCATCGGGGACGCCGAGGGAGAATCCTCGGCGCGATTCTATAGTAAGAGACATAGAGTGAGACGAGACCTACAAAGGCCGCTACAAGTCCCCACTGGAGTTCATCCTCACCGATCCATATCCTGCCGAACTTGTCCAGAGGATCGAAAAAACCGGCAAGTCCGAAGCAAACCGCATAGAAGACGCCATGGAGAGGAAGCACGGGGATGGCGTCCCGCCGCTTCTGGCCCATCCAATTCCATAAAGGGAATAGCCCCAAGAGAACAACACATGTCGACAGGAAAAGGGTCGTGGGCGATTTTGAATAAGAATTAGTAATGCACAGCCCCAAAATGCACACAACAACCGTAATCTCCAGCAGACGTTGATCTCTGGAACCCGGAGATATCCTTTCGTTCGGAAGGCGGAAGTTAGCTGTTATAGCGCTAAAGTTCTTCATATGGCACTTTCGCAATCTTGAATCTTTGTCTGGTAACCGCCAAGGAGAAGCCTGGATTTATCGAAATTTGGATTCCATGATTTCTAGTGCCCCCTTCAACCTGCTTGCATAATCGTATCCACTATTAATGCACTTCATTCTTCCAGCGCGTGCAATTTTAATCCGCTCTTGCCGGTGTTTTGAATAATAGTTTACTTTCTGTAATAATTCTTCTCGCGTTGAAAAAAAGGCCGCTTCTTTGTCTTCCCTAAAGAGTCTTAGGTGCTCCGAACTTCTTTCTGCCAGCAAAAAACCTGAACAGGCAGGAATTTCGACGCTTCGAGTAGTTTGAAGGTCACGATTCATTTTTCGAAGAAAACATAAATTAATATTGAATGCGGAAACAGCTCTTGCGTAATTATCCCCCAGTACTTCACGGTATTCAATTCGGAGATTTGCGTGTGGACTCTTGAACCTTTTCCAATCTTTTGGGCCCCAAATGCGAACCGATATGCCGTTTTCAGCGAGAAAATTCATAAAGAGGGCTCTTTCACTCTCAAAATTTCCGATAAAACCTACAGGTCCTCCAAATTTCTTAATGTCATCTTCTTCTAATTTCAAAGGTCTATGGGTGGCTGGGTCGTATCCGTTGTCAATGAATAGCACGATTTTGCAACCGAGCCTTTTGAGCTCATCTACATTGAAAGATTTAGTTGTTATGAAGCAATCAATATGTGGTAAAATCGACAAAAATTGTGCCGATTGATTATGTCGAGCAAACATGTCGTCAGGCGAATATACGATAACCTGTGCATCTGGATTAGTTGAGCAAAACTTGTTTATAGTTTCTGGATAGACTACGAGTGGTTTATCTAACCACAATAAATCCCACCGGGCCTCTGAAGTCCCTTCTTGAAGAATCCTGTTATTCACATTTCCAGGATCTAACAGATGAATCGCTAGTCCTTTTCGAAAAAGACAATGGGCGGCTCGATCACGAAGTCTAGACCATAATGAGTCATTTTCTAGGATAGAGCTATCAATAGGGGTTACAATATGGCCAAGCATTTCTAATGCTTTCATTCTCTGATTTGACGTTCCTCCGTCAACTGTTGGCCCTACATACAGAATTCTCTTACTCATTGATTTTACTTGATCCTTTGATTAGGGTAAAGAAAAGCTGGTATCGGTTACTTCTCCAAATATGCAAGATAAGCAATCGTCTGGATGAGTTTTCCAGTCAAAAGTTCTTGCCTGAACCTGCTTTGATGCATTGAGGCATCCATTGCCCAATGTACGCATATTTTCACTTACCTTCTTAATGCAATGATCCATATTCTCTGACTTATTTCCATTAGGCTGGTAGTCGGATGAATTTTACACCATGCCAATGGCTTTCAATAATCCATTTGCGGCACATTGGGAAGAATACTGTTGTATATGTCTACGGCAATTGGCCCCTAAACCTTGCACCCACCCGAGATTCTGGATGAATGCCTCGAGTCTCACTCTCAATCCGTCAACGTCCCCAAAGGTGAAGATGTCGCCCGTTTTGCCGGGGATAACAAGATCGTGCCGGCACCCCACCCTATTGCTCACTATCACCGGCAAGCTGAACTGCATTGCCTCGTTGACCGCCAGACCCCATGTCTCGAATTCGGATGGTAGGACGAACACGTCCGCTGCTGCGAAATAACGTCCCAATTGAGATTGATTTACAAACCCCGGCATTATCAGTTTGTTGCCCAATATGGGTCGGAAACGCTGCTCCATTTCAGTGCGCAGTTCGCCGTCTCCAACAAGTATGAGTGTAACACGATCCTTCGCGGGAATTCTCGTTACAGCTTCCAGCAGCAGCATTGGTGCTTTCCTGGGAATGAACTTGCCACTAAAAAGGACAACAAACCTGTCCTCGGTTATGCCCAGCTCCCTTCGGCACGCCTCACGGCGAAAGTGCCGGACTTGTTTTTCGAACAAATCAGTATCCACATTGTATGGTGATTGGAACTGTCTCGCGGAAGAAACGCCTAAACGAGACAGATGCAACCTCGCTGCTGAGCCGATGACTCCAAAGGAGTCGATGTGCTGATAGAACCTACGCAGGTAAGCGTCACGCGCAAGCGACCGCAGACAGCCTTTCAAGCCGTTGGCATGTACCCCGCCCCGCTCATCGGAGAACTCACCCCTCATTACAACCCGATAACCGAACCGTTTCTTGAGCCTTAGCACCTGTCGTTCGAAGCCATGCGTATAGCCGGAGATGAAGACCCAATCAAAAGTTCGCTCGCCAAACACGGATTTGGGGTCAGGAATTCGAATCTCCGACGGATGACTTAAATTTGCCGTTCTGTTGAGGAACACAGACTTATACCCGTCGAGCAAATCCACATCCCAAGCCACGCCCACACCGAACCCGGTATCCATCCCGCCTCGGACGCTGTGATCGCTGAAAAAGTGGACGATCAGATCTAGATTGGGTGTTTGAGCCAACATTCTCCATACAGGGGCTTGATATTGAATTGGATGGGTTATAAATACAGAAAGGCGCGTTGGGTTCAAATATTTGACAGAGGGCATCAGGAGATCCTTGCACTGTTAGACAACAAAGACCTGCTTCTCATCTATATTTAGAAATTCTGCTCTGGTTGTAACTGCTTCCGCAGTCGGACGAGCATGTCCATTGTATATACTCCCCCCTTGTCGTCGCCAACTTCCACCATAAGCCTAAACCTGATACACTGGACAACAATTTTCCACAGCAACCAGCGAATTCCACTTACGAATCCGTGAGGTATTGGCCCGCATTCCCGAACCTCAAGATTAGGATCCATCCCGGCGAGAACCGCCAATTGGCGGAAGTTGTTAGGTGTAAATGCCCACTCATGCGTGAAATCCCAGTGGCGAGTCAAGGTACCGTAAGGGGAGACGGCATTAGGGATCATTGCAATAAGATGCCCCCTATTTTTAAGGCACCTGCTAATCCCTCTCAGACACCGTAACAGGTTGTTTTTATCAAGGTGCTCAAGAAAATTGAAGGCCGTAATCAAGTCGAACTTTCTGTCTGTTTGCTCAAGATATTCGATTGCATCCTTGCAAACCAATTCAGCGTCCACGTATTGTTCGGCGATTTCGAGTTCTTTACCGCACAGGTTTACCCCAGCCAATTCCTTGATTCCATGCTGCGCCAACATATAAAGCATTTCACCTCGTCCACAGCCTATATCGAGCGCGTTGACACCTGCCATTGGCATCCAAGGCCCCATCCTACGCCTCAATTGAAAGGAACTCCGCTCCAGGCGACCTTTATCTATAGGAGCTGCGTCGGATGTCGTACATGCGTAGTTCTCTATTATCTCTTTCGTAGCCCCGTTCATGTTATCTATAAAAGTCGAATCAGCGCGTTCTTGCCATTCTTCTTTGCTCACAATCATTAAGCAGGCTCCAGGGTTTTTGGGGAAATAGTCCAATACCGTGTCGTGATTACCGATAAACAAAAATGTCAACGTTTTTGTGGATCCATCTAAAGCTGTTTGCTTCGGCATGTTCCATTTAGGAACTCATGATAGCGCTCAGCGTAAGCTCGCCAAGTGAACCGATTGCGAGCGGCGCCAAGGCCATCGCGGATACCATTCATTCGAGCAGCCCTTGCAAGGCCCTTTCGAATGCCATCCACCAAGGCATCCGCCGAATCATGAGGGACTACGGTCACCCTTTCTTTGTCAAACAGCTTTTCTTGTAAGTCTTCCCCTCCAGTCCGGTCTGTACATATCACAGGTAAGCCGCAAGCCAGTGCCTGGACCTGCACCAATGATAATCCCTCTTCTCGTGAGGCCAGCACGAACAAATGCGCCCGGGCGTAATACTCCCGCAACCGCCATTGAGGCACCGGATTCACATGTTCGAATCCTTCCATGTCCGGCAAAGGGGCGTCGCCTGCCGCCCCCACATGCAGCAATTTAACGCCTTTTAGCCGACGCCACGCAGTCACAAGCAGATCGACGCCTTTCCGATAGGACCAGGTACCGACGAACAGAATGGTTGGGGGTCTGTCTGTCAGCGCGAGTGTTGGCTGGAACATGGAAAGGTCCGCGCCATAGGCATTGCGGAAGAGCTTTTCAACCGGGACCCCCTGTTCCATGAAGCTCTGTGCGACATGGTGCGACGGGATCACAATTCGATCGGCAATCGCATAGCCGTCCAACTCACGTTCTATTATGTATTCAGGGACCGTATCCACCGGGAAGCCACGCTGCACGAGACAGTCCAAAATCGCCTTCTGCGACAGGACGTGCCGGCTGCCGCGCTCTATCAAGACTTTTGCGCCGTAACGCTCGCGGGCTACCCGAGCGCTCTCTACGCATAAGCCGGACATGCCGATGAATACATCACAGGGTTCCAGCCGGCGTGCGACCAACCGGTCCGTGGCATGGAGCAGTGCCGAATTTGCCCACTTGCGCAGTCGTTGACCTCCGTAGCGGTGGGCCGCCACCAATGGAAAGAGCCTGGACAGCAGGTTCCGGTGTGTCTCCGCCGGCAAGCCGAAGCGTTCGGCCCTCGATTGCGGCACTATCGACCAGAAGGCGACTTCATTTCCCAGGGCGGATAACTCGCGCGCCAGATCCAGAACGTGGAAACGGCCTATAGTTGCTACTGCAATTCGCATTCTTTCTCTTTGCTATGTCTGAAGCGCTCTGCGAAGCCGCTGGTCGCCAACTCTCTCATGGAACTGGTATGCCTCTCAAACAGAAACCAGAACAAACTTCCGAGCACAAGCAGGGCTGCCAATCCCCCGAAATAAAGGAGCAAACCGCCAGCATCGGGTGGTACTTTGGTTGACCCGTAGCAGAATACTGCAATTAGCATGACGAATGGAAAATGAGTCAGATAGAGCGAATAGGAGAATTCAGATGATGCAACAGCAAGTTTGCTGATAGCAATACCCGAGTGGGAACAGCCAGGTCTCGGCCAAGTGGCGATCACTATGCAGAAAATCGAAAAGCCCATACCAACAGCATAGTCAACGGAAAGGCCTATTAGCATTTGCGAACTGATTGACTTGCTGTAAACAAGAGAGCAGACAAACAGGACAAAAGCGGAGATGAGCGCCAATGGGCGCCGTTTACATGGCAAACGATTGCAGATGAGCCAGGCAACCACGCCCATCAACCAGACTACGTACCCGGAAAGAATCGGGGGCAGGAAGGCTAACAAAACAACGGCGGAAACTCCCGCTGCTATCCGGGTGGATGCCCTCCCGGGGTTACCGCATTGACCAACTGCAAATGCGAGCATAGGAAATGTGGTATAGTACCAAAACTCGTTGGCAAGACTCCACAAAGGACTATTGGTGCCGAATACCGGAGTCAAAATGGTTTGGAGAAAGAAGACATTTCCCAAAAGAGTTTGTGTGGAAATCGAGTATCCAGTGGAATGCGGGCCGCTGTTCCAAATGCCGTAATTAACTCCATGCAACACTTCCGGAAAATAAGCTGCGACGACCGTATCGACGATTAGCGTGGCTGCAAGCGCAGGAATCAAGACGATCCACAGTCTGGTCAATCTTGCGATGAAATATTCCGCCGGTCGGAATTGCATACCCTTTCTTTTTAAAATAGAACCACCGACAAAAAAGCCGCTGAGAATAAAAAATACCATTACTGCCTGATGACCCAGTCCAGTACAAAAGTAAAACAGGGTCTGGAACTGGGTAGGGTTGTGAACTTCAACCATGTTGCTAAGAGTTGCGGCACGAAGGTGTCCCGCACAAACTGCGACTGCAGCGCAGCCGCGAGCCAGATCAAGCCATACGAATCTCTGATCGTGTTTCAAGGCTGTCTCACAAGGGTTTAGCTGGATGCCGAGCGATGAAGGCCGCCAATACAATTCACATTTTTACTTTGCGACGCTCCGACGACAAGGCCCTTCGGCACGTGGTTTCTGCTGCTATTCACAACCGCTTCGATGAGCGCTCTTTCCAAAATATCCGTCTGTGCGTCCCACGAAAATCTTTCTATTCCGTCAGAAAATCTTCTTCTCATCTTAACAGCGTCAGATGTCAAACGACCCATGGCCGTTGCAACATCGTCGGCGGTCCTGCAAACCAGGAGCTCTCCGCCTATCCGTTCGGCAATATCGCGTGTTTCCTGATGCTCACCCGGGATAACCAGGACGGGACGTCCGGCGCCCAGGAGTTCAATAGCCTTATGGTGAAAAGTATGCGGACTCGAGACATAGGCGTTGGCCATTGCTTCCCGGCAGCACTTGTCGTAAACGGCGTGGGGTTGATAGGCGACAATGTCATAAGGGAATGGCACCCTCCTATGCGACAAGATCCGATCAACCCTTTCTCCATCACATCCCGCATAAGAGAACATGAACCGATTCTGCCATGCCGGATGGTGGCGCCACCATTCTGTTATGCCATCGAGCAGCGTAATGAAGTGATCTTCGTTGTAGATGCTGCCGCCAATAAAAAGTGTTTGGCCGTTTGGTCGGAAGCCATGGGACAAATCGTGAGCTCCCACATTCCCATGTTCCTGAAGTCCTGCTCGCCGGCTCTCGTCGTCCGATTTCCGACTTGTGACCCTCAAGCGTTGCTCTGAGATGTCAATCCCGCTATACACAGTCGTAAAAGGCCGGCCGATCCACCGCTCCGCAATCTTGCCGTGGAATACGGAGTTCGCGGTCAAAGCGTCCGCGGCTGCCAAACGGCGGGATAGACGGCGACGGAAGGGAGGTGGGACAAAACGCTCCCAGTTATCCTTCACGTCGATGCACCAAGCCGCGCTCGCTTGTTTTGAAATATTCCTGCAGACCCAAAGGGTATCAGGATTTCCAAAAGTTCCCCACGTCGCTGCCGGTCGGAATGTCTTTGCGATTATCTCACCATACGGGGTGACTCCCATTGCCCAGTCATAGAACATCCCTCCATGGAAAGCGTACTCGTAACACACTCGGAGTTTCTTATGCCGAGAAGAACTTTTCTGCTCTCTCAGGCGCTGCAAACCCGGCATCTTTGCCGGCGCGCATTCAATGTGCAAGGGACTGCTCCAATCATGAATCTTAATCATCTCGGAAACTTCGGAGATCTTGGTCCCGGGATCACCGTCGCGGAGCGTCTTTGTAAGCAGGATAACATGATGACCTCGTTTTGCTAACTCTTCAGCGAAGCGACTCACCCGAACTGCGGAAATATGACGATACAGGGGGTGAATATAGTTTATGAAAACGAGGCGCATGCTATATACCTATTATTCCTCTTGATATCCCCTATAGCCGATTCGGAGTGTATCTTTACCTTGGCCACGAAATCCCGCTTCCAACTCTCCATCATCAACGGGTGCCACAGCACCCAGCCGAGGTTCGGATGACCGGCTTTGACGCGCGTCAAGGCAGATCGCCACCAGCGGACATTCCATACACCCGATTGTTTGAATCCTGAGTCGTTGATGATCTCTTCGGCCATTTTCAGCAAAGCACCCTGAAACCATGTCTCCTGGGGAGGCCGGAACCCTTGTTTATTCCATCGCGTGCGAATGTTCTCGGGCAGGATGCCCCTCATGCTCTCACGCAACATACGCTTGGTCTGCACCTCACCCATTAAATAGTGCGGAGGGAGCGATAGCACTAATTCAGCCAGTCGGTGATCGCAAAACGGCAGGCGGACCTCACGGGAATGAGCCATTGAGTTTCGGTCGCCGTAACGGAGCAGTGTGGTGAGAAATTTGCCGAAGCTGTCCTGGTAGAGCACACCGGCTAGTGCATTGAACCTTGTGTCACGACAGGAAGCATTGACTTTAGCGAGTTCATTGGCAAAATCGAGATTCACACCAAAAAGAAAGCTGGTCCCGGACCCCGAATAACCGGCCAATGCGTGCCGCAGTCGTAACGGCAGGCGATCCCGCCAGATACGCGCGGGTGGAATGAGTGCTAGAGGGTATCGCTTCCGGATCTCCGCCTTTTCGGCTTTGAGGCGCCCGGTGTCCCCAGCCTCACTGAGGGCTGACAAATAATGTTGAAAGTACTGCTCATATCCTCCCAGCAGCTCATCGGACCCCTGTCCGTCCAGCAAAACGGTGACGCCGTGTTCTTTGGCTGAGCGAAAGACGCACCACTGGGCATACTGGCTGGAACTGCCCACAGGCAATTCGTTGTAGTACATGAACTCCTGCAGTTCCGAAGCAAACCGCTCCGGAGTCGGCTCGACTACATGAGGGATTACTTTTGTCTCCGCCACTACTTCTTTTGCGTACTGCCACTCGTCTGCCCGGGTTCCAGGGAATCTGCCGGTGAAGGTGTGGTATTCCCCATCCTGGTGGATGTATTTTCGGATCAGGCAGACGATGGCGCTGGAGTCCAGCCCTCCCGAGAGGCATGACCCTACCGGGACGTCACTGCGCATGCGGAGGCGCACGGAATCGGTCAGAAGGTCCCGGAACAGGTCGAAAGCATCCGCCTCCGAGAGCCGACCGTAGTCATCACGTGGCGCCACATCCCAGTAACGCCAGATGTGTGTTTTCAGGGTGAGCACATCCACTGTCATGGCTTCGGAGGGCAGCAACTGCTGAATATCATTGAAAACCGTCTGTCGATCACCATCCAGACCCATGCTGGCATTATGCAGACCGCGCAAAAGGCGGAATTCATCGTAATCGGTGGAGATCTCATCGGACTGCAGAAGGGCCTTGTATTCCGAGGCGAAGGCAAACCAGCCGGGTTTGGAGGAAAATAGAAAAGGTTTTTCGCCGTAGCGGTCCCGGGCGCAGAAGAGCTTCTGTGCGGCTGCATCGTATAATGCAAACGCAAACATGCCGTTGAATCGCTCCAGACATTTTTCGCCCCAGGTTTTGTAAGCTTCTAAGAGAACCTCAGTGTCCGAATCGGACTTGAACGCAGCGCCCAAAGTCTTGAGTTCGTTGCGGATCTCGACATAATTGTACAGCTCTCCATTGAACGTGATCGCGAACCGGCCCGAAACATCAGCCATGGGTTGAGCACCGCGCTCCGACAGATCGATGATCGAGAGCCGCCGGTGGCCGAGCACCAGATTCCGCCCACCAGGCAAGTGTGCACACCAAAGCCCGTTTCCGTCGGGCCCACGATGAACCTGTGCCAATAACATCGCATCGACGACAGGCCTTCCAGTTGCGCTTGCTCCGACTATTCCCGCAATGCCGCACATCGCTCAATACCTTGTATAAAGCGCGCCATCAGTAGAGATACCGAAGGTGGTAGATCGTAGGAGAGGTAAAATGGATCTCACGCGAGAGACGATTTCGGCCAGCGCGATCCTCCGGCCGATACGCTTCGAAACTCGCCCTAACTCTGCGACACAGTCTCCAACTGTTCTGGACAGGGCTGTTTCTAATCCAGCTCTTGACCGGATTATTGTTACCGCATAATCAAAGTAACCCATTATTGCCGATACCATCAGCAGCCGAATCAATCTCTCCTGGTTCGATACGTTTGAACCTTCTCTTAAAAAGACTAGATCGCACTGCGCCGCTACCCCCCTGGAATAGGGTACTATCGAATTTGCTACATAGGGATGCGCTGGAAGCGGTCTTCTTCTCCAAAAATGGACATCGCGAATATCGACAAGATGGAATCCCGCGCCTGACATGAAAGCGCAGACTTCATGCATTAATGGTTGTTTGTTGCGCTGTTCCAGGAAAGAGGTTTCGATTTTAAGCGCCAGGCATTGCTGGAGAATTTCAGTTCCTGATTTTAGTATGCAGAGTTCCGCCCCCTCCGCATCAATTTTGATATAGTCGATAGACTCAATTCCAAATCGATCGGATAAGCTGTCCAGTGTAAGGACCTTAACATCCAAAGTCTTCTCTGAAAGATGAAGCGCTTTGTATCCGAAGCGTTCCAGCATGGAAGCATTTAACTCCAGCAGTGACGCGCCTGCAGGATTTCCGGGGATGTGGAGCACGCCGTCGCCATTTGTCGGCCCGAGCGCAACAGGCAAATAGTGAGCAGCCCGCCACGGACCGGATGGCCCCCGATTCAATTTGTCGCATTCCCCTGGCTCAGGCTCGAACCCAAGGGCCGTCGTCGCCCAGGCCGCCGGCAAAAACTCCTCATCGATGCCACCCCTCGACCCGACGTCCATAATTTGAAGATCCAAGGATTCAATGATGCTTCGAAACAAAGAGGAACGAAAGCAATTTGTAATATTCATAACCCCTTCACAAACTGTAGAATCTGCATTCCAGTGTCCGCCAGCTTCAATTGATCTTGCCAGTTATAATGGGGATCTTATTGTTTATTATGTATGATGCGGGAAACAGCAAAAGCATAGACAGCAAGGCATAACCGCAGGCATAAGCCAAAGTAAATTCACAAGAGCTGACTCTAATTCTCGATATCGAGTAGATTAGCATGCTAAAAAATAAGAATGCTGGATTTTGCAACAAGAAGAATGATAAACTATTTTTCCCTACGTAGCTTATAAGTTTTATATTTGGGATATATTTCGAGATCTGTATAAATGCATAAATGCTTGAGATGGAAGAGGCATAAAATAAAAAGAAATTGCCATAATGCATTGTGTCCATATCAACTCTATCGTTGATATACCCACAAAGCATGCCAATAATTAAACATATTAATGCAGCATACATATTAACAGATTTTAAAAATATGCTATTGTTTAGTATAAACCCTAATCCATAGAATACTACCGCTGTAAACGCAACATCCAAGCTAAATGGTAGTCTAAAATCCAAATAAATAGAGTCAAAATAGCCAATAACTGACATGATGCTCAAAAGTGGTATGATATATATTGTTCTTGTAAATGGATAAATAATAAAGAATATAAATTCGGTCATCACAAGGCATGCAAGAAACCATAGTAAATAATTGTGTGAAATCCATCCATTCACGTCATTACCGTAAATCATCCCAACCAGCGGCCTTATGAGATTGTCCGGGACTGGACTTAAGCCACGGTAGGAGGTATACTTTTTTAAGAGTATTGGAAAAAGCCAAATGAGATATGTAATCAAACCAAATGAGACATAGGGTATAATGCGCGTCCGAAATTTTTTTACCGCAAACTTGGCAATACCTTCATCCACGTCGGAATGCTTAAAAAACATTCCGGATATAAAGAAGAATAATGGTATGTGAAATGAGTAGATGTATTTAGTTATGTTACTCTCGTGTAAATGCAAATGCCCTAAAAACACGAGGAAGATACCAACACCTTTCAAGGTATCTATATACTCAATCCTCTGAGTATGTTGCAGCGTAGAGCATGATGTAACATGATCGATGCTCTTAATATCAATGATATGGCTCATTTCCGAACAGTCACTTACTAAGCAAGTCTTAACAACCTCAGGGTCTGTGCAAGCAGATTGCCGCCGAGCAACCGTGAGATCTTCATCACACATATGAAGCTCACACTGCATAACACCACAGAACCTAGCAAGGGGCCGACAGCGGTTCCCAGGAAGGTCACGGCCAGAAAAACCGCAACCGATGAGACCAGACATAAGATGAGGGGCCGCAAAGTTTGATGATTGAAATCAAGTTTGGTGACCCTCCGGCAAACCGCCCAAAGCAGGGCTCCATGAATAATATTTCCAATGAGAAATGCTATCCCTGCCCCTCTTAGCCCCCAGAGCCTTACACCTGCACCGAGCGTCAGGAGAAGGATCAGATTCAGGCTCCCGTCAGTAAACATATAAAGGCGGCTGTCGCCTTTTGCCAGCGGTACATATGACAGCGGCCAGAACATGACGCGAGCCGCCACACCGAGCACCTGCCACCGGATGATTTCAGCCGCAGGAAGAAATGCGCTTGAATAAAAGATATGGAGTATCAGCGGCGCAAATACCAGGATCAACAGGATGCCGGGGGTGGCCATCAGGACCCCCATTTCAACCTGCTCCTTCACAAGCGTGTTCATTTTATCGTTGTCGTTGCATACCCCGGTCAGCCGGGGGTAGAAATCCGTTCCCATTGCGCCGAGAATCACATTCACATAAAGCGACGCCAGTGTCCACGTCGCCTGGTAGAGACCTACAGCGCCCATGCCCAACCAGTGGACAAGGATCCACCGGGTCAGATACGCTGCCGATGCTCCCACAAGGCCGGTAAAAGTGAGCGCTAAACCGACCCGGGAAAGATGAATAGTAGTCTGCCATGTCTCAAGTAATGAAACTTTGATTCGTGGAAGATGGATATTCCTGGTGAACCACCAAGATGTCACGACGGTGGAAGCGGCGCCGACAGCCAAAGCGGGCGCAATGCCGTTTGTGTGCCACAGATAGATGAATGCAATTCCGAGGACCGTGCCGGCCGCAGTCCCAAGAATATTGTAGATTGCAAGATCGTCTATCCGCCGCATGCCTTGCATTAGTCCCGAGAATGGCGTCTGTAGTCCGAAGAAGAGCAGCATGCTTCCAACGATCGCAACCCCGATGCCATAGGATGCGTCGCCGAAGGTGTGCGAGGCCAATTGGTTGCGCAGGATGACAACGACGCCGAAACCAATGAGCCCCAGCCACACCGGAATACGTTTCAGGACGGCATACACACGCGCCACTCGCTCCAGATCTCCGGCCCCGTTGGCTTCGGCGATCATTCGGATGCCGCTGTAGCCCAAACCCAAAGCCGTCATATTTCCGATGACGCCAATGGCGGTCTGATATAGACCTGTCAAGCCTATCCCCTCAGGTCCCAGAAGAATGGCCATGATCTTTGTGCGGACAGTGCCGATGAGTATTATCACCAACTGCGAGCCACCGACGATAACAGAAGAACGCAAGATTTCTTTATATGTAGACATTTATTACGACAACCCGATTCAGAGTCAGGCACTCTCATTGGAGCTTAAATTTATGAGACCCGCTGGGAATATCGAAAGAGTACCTGTTTATCCCGACGGGGGAAAACGAAGTTTCCTGCCCGTCAATGGTCAAGGCGTGTTTCGCTCGATATGCATCCGGGACATGGATGGTCACGGTGCGATGATCCCCGTTACATTCACCGGTGACTTCACCACTTGGCGAAAAGGAAACCTGAACAGGTCCACCAGCAACAGGTGACTGCTCTATGCGGTAATCATCCCACCCGAGGAGTACTCCTGATAGCAAGGCGAGCCGAAGGCCATCGGAGCGTTCTTGAACTTGCCCGCTCTGACCTTTGAAGTGCAACTTGTCCAAATGGTGCTCCTGATTTCCGTCGTCGACGAGCACGTAGTCGGTCCGTCCGGTCAGCTCAACGCGCGCCCCTATGCCCGGTCCAAGAGCGGTAACGGTCGGAACAGATTCTTCAGGCGTACGAGGGTATAGCAATGCCAAATAAGGTTGATTGACACCCCGCCATTGCTGAAGAAGCTTCTGGCGCTCCGGCGGTCTCTCCTTCGGTCCCCATGCGCCGGTGACCAGCTTATCCGGCGGTGTGAGCATGAATACCTCAAGGTCCACTCCGTATTTACCTGTGAAATGGACGTGGCTGCCGTCGATTGTCAGGCCTTCGGCCATGCACCACAGGTTCCACTGCGTAGGCAGGGTAGCCTGAAACGAATCGCGCAGCACAAAATAGTTAGGTCCCATCGGGTCGGGATCTTTTACGAACAGAATGCGGCGCGCCCAGTGCTGGTCTGGCACATTCTCCACGACGCCCATAGGAGACTGGTGGTTATTCGGATCGACCCGGCCGGCAGGAGGGGCCCCCTTGGGCTCCCATGGAACGGACAGTTCGAGCTTGCCGGGAAAATCCGGTGTGACGGTGGTCCGCCCCTGAAGCTGGCTGAAAGTGTAATCGACGCCTATATAATCTGCTGATGTTGTCTGGGCCCATTCCGTGATTTGGGCAGGCTTCCCGCGATCTTCCTCCCTCTGATCGAAAAGGATGCGGTCGTGAAGCAGGCCGGAGCTCAAGGCGATGAAATGATAGGCACGACAGCCGAAGATGACGCTGATGGGGGCTCCTTTGGCGTATAGGTGCAAACTTCCGGATATTGCAGCCGCAAAACGACTGGGTGACCCGGCACATAAAGCAAGAAACGTTTCATGCGGATCGTCTGCGTGGCTCCTCAGGATGGCGCCCCAGCCGTCCCACTTGGCACTGGCGAGGTCCGGCATCTTTGCAGGGACGGCCGGGTCGATCATCCCCGCCGCAATGTTTCCGCCAATTTGCATCAAGACCGGACAACCTTGTTTCACCCAGGTGGCCATCATGAACTGTGAAAAATCGGGGGCCGTGTCCCTGGTCATCGCTGCGGCGAGAGCCCAGCGCGCGGATTGGGAAGTGCCGGTGGGATGACTATAGCCGATCGGGGGCATATACGAGCGGCCGAATCGCACGTCTACCGGCGGCGCCCACGAAGCATACCAGTGCATGACTCGTCTGAAGGCGGGATGTTGAAAGTAGTCGGCGCCGCCTGCGCCTTTTAGCATCACCATGAACGGCAGTATGGAATCGATCGTGACGCCGGCATAATGCATTCCTTCGTTGGGAATAGCTCCATTGGGCTGGATATAGTCGCTCTCCAGAACCTTCTTGACGGCTTCCTCGCCGACGTTCTGCCATTCCTTCGCAAGCGGATGTCCGGCCAGGATCGTACCCAATATGCCCACTGCCCCGTCGTGCGTCATGACCATATTGAAGTTGCCTTTGCCGATCTCCGGCGACGGCGGCCAGAAGTCCGGATCGGTTAGGATGTAAGCGTAGACGGCGAGTTGAGAGCGCAGAATCGCCTTATCCTCCGGAGAAATATGGGGCGAGCCGAGCAGAATATCCGCTTCGCGTCCTTGATTGTTCGCTGTCGAAGCAACCTGCAGGACGCCGTAATCATGTCCTGCGCGATACCCGGTAAGTCCCGCGCCGAAGAGGGTTTCCCGTATATTCCAGTTGAGAGCGGCCGTTGTGAAGCGATAGAGCTCGCGAGCATCTTCCTCAAGTCCCGTGCACAATAAAATGTCACCTGTGTACTTGGGGCGGCCCACCTGGTTTTTCAGGCGATGCGACCAGTCGTTTTTGACCTGCCGGACGAAGGGCTGGAACACCGCTTCGGTATTCATGCGCTCCTGTACTACTTGGAGCTTTCCGGCGGGGATAATGCTCACCGGATTTGGCACTGGTACGGGATCTTTCCAATCGAGCACCCATTCCTTCACGCGATCAAGGCTGATTTGCCCATGTTTCACCGTCATCCGACGAATGGCGGGAGGATTAGTGAAGCCCCCTGCGGCCTGGTGTGCGGGAATATCCATTTCAGGCGACCAGGCTGCCGAGCCTGGCGCGCCAAAATGCACCCCCCAGCAGCGCTTGCCGTCGTTGATAGGAATATCGAAGTAGACGATGCCATCGTCCTGGCGCACCCACGGGTAGTTTTCGGTCGGTCGAAGCCATTCTCCGGCATGCAGGGCCACGAAGCCCAGATAGTGCCGAGTGTCTTCGAAGGAGACATGCATATCGCACCCCTGCCAGTTCTGCCATGGGTGCAAAGTGGTGATCCACGCCTCCTGCAGGGGATCTTTCGGGATGGGGAAGAGGGACACATGATCATCGTAGTTTTTCCAGAGATACTTGTGGGTCTTGCTCAGGTCGGGCTTGAAATCGTCCAGTGTCAGCCGGATGCGGTGACTGTCGGCGAATTTATCGTTGTATCGAAAACGCCCCTGCGGGTAACCGTTCATCGGGCGGCCGAACTCATAATCGTTGTAGTGATATTTACTGCCACTCTCGATATCCATGCTTTCGTGGAAGATCGCCACCGGCTCTCCCGCAATCACTCGGCAGCGAAGCATATACGTTCTGTCTCCCGGGTAATTGTAGGTGAGCAGTACCTCGGCGAAAAGAGGACCGCGCTCCAGCACCCGGGCGGAGAGTCCTTGGGGTGGTGGGGAGCCGTATAGCGTGCTTTGGCCGGTCCAACGGCCGGGAGCCAACTTGAATCCCTGGTATGGGGCGGGAATGGCGTTCGGGGCCGTAAATTCACCGAGCGGCATTCGTACGCCCACCGGGCCTGTTTCCAGCTTGACCGTTTCCTTATCCTCGGAGACGCGCAGGTCGGTCGTCAGTTTCGCCGGGATCGTGTTTCGAGCTTCACGGTCGTCCAGGGCTCGAAATACTATAGTTTGAAAAGGGGCTAAATCTGTTTTCACATGTACTTGCGCACCGGCAATGCTTCCGTCCGCGTGGCGTTGAATACTGTTCTCGGAAACCTGGAATGCCACCGGTTCGCCGTCGGCCGTCACCACACTCAGTTGCCGGCAGGTACCGGAGACAAATGACACCGGGAAGGAGATAAGCTCACCCGTCCAGCGCTGACCGAGACAGTCATGCAGACGGTAGTCCGATGACGCCTGGGCAAAACTGCCCCACAAGCAGAACAGAAAACAGAGACTACATGTGAGAGCACGTGAAGGAATCAGAGCCGTGGACCTTTTTCCGGGGGATCATATTAGAGGAGCGTGCCATTAATAACGCGTTGTGGCGCCGTCTTCACTCGTTCCGAAAGAGCGGAAGTGTCTCGAACATAGAGGGTATTGCCTGATTTCGCCTTCCTGATATCCAACTGCGTCAACACTCTCGTCATAGGATCGTAAGCGCAAGGGATAAAACCTCGGCTGACCATGTCGGAATGCAGCTCGCTTTCATCGAAACCATAACGATTTTCACTTCCAGTGATCTCCATCAGCACGGCTAGAAGCGTTTCTGCTTGCAGGGTCTTTTTGGCGCCATTGATGACCTCGGTCTCGTAGCCTTCGACATCGATCTTAATGACGGCGGGGTTTTGTCCGTCGAGAATTGAGTCTATCGTGTCCACGGGGACCGAGATCGCATCGGACGATCGCTCTTCACGGGCGGATAAAACGTGATTCACGGTATCCAGAGCGGTAGTGAATCGAAGATGACCCTGACTGGCGCCGAGAGCTATGTTTTTGGCAGTTACCAGGGCTTGAAGATTATTTAGGCGTATGTTGTCAATAAGATTTACGAACGTGGAAGGAACGGGTTCGATGGCGATTGCCAATGCCTCACAGGCCCCGGCAGCCAAAATTGTATACGAGCCGATATTCGCGCCTGCGTCCACAAAGATATCTTTTGGCCGGAGCGCATGCAGTACAAGGCCCATGTCCTCAAACTCATGAAGACCGCAATAGATGTTCCCAGTGGCGCCGGTCATTCCGTGCTTGGCGAGAAGCCTTGTACCATTAACGAAAGGCACGGCCACAGCGCCGGAAAGGAGGCGGCTCCCGATCTGCCAGCGCATGAATGCGGATAAAGCGGCGAAGCGCCTGTTTCGGTTAAGCGGGTGCCGGATAATAAATTTCACGGTATTCAATATCGCTCGCAATTAGTGGTCCCCTTTCATGGGGAATGCTCATGAAAATGCGCAAGGCCATGGAGTAAACGGAGTTATTTTACCGGAACTGTCGCGTTTCGGATTCGTGTACGAAAACCCGCCGGGAAAACTTGGTCGTCTGTCTGACGGGGAGGCCCCCGGGCGATCCTGCTGTAGCGGTATTTGACAGCTCCGCCAACTCGATTACACGAGAGTGAGTCTGATGGAGATCTTCGACCTTTACTCCGAAAACAAATTGCATTGACCTGAACTTGGCGTGCAGACTTCAGTTCTCAACTATGAAGACGTGTTGCCGCCCCGGTATGTGGTCCTCAATCGGCAGCGTTCATTGAGAGAAAGATCCCTGCAATAGGGCCGGGAATCTTTCACTTCGGGCTCAAGGAACAGCGTCAAAAAATGAGGTCCATCGCCCAAAAACCTCAGAAAAGCGGACAGCGCATCTCTCCCGTTTGTGTCAAAAAAATGTCGTATGGATCTTTCAAAACAAGAGAAAAGCACGCTCCCCCCTGATTTTCCGCTCTGAACCTGAGTTTACGCGACCTTATTGCAATAGAAATTCATTCGGGCCAAAAGGTGTGCAACTTCCATGCCACTGCGGGAAAGCTTTGGGCTACACAGGTTTGGGCAGCATTGGGAGCAATCGGGTGAATTCCAGTTCCCAGATTAACCCACGTCTGAAAAGGGCGGATCATTTTCCATCCGTGTAAAAAAAAGGCCTCCAATGCCTGATTCGGGTCGCTAAGGTCGCCGAGAACCGGAACCGTATAACGGGGCGTTTGAACCTCGACATAAGGCGGAGTGATTGAGTGGCGCCTTTAGGGGGGGCGTCGCGTCAGCAACAAATCATCCTGACTGCCGAGTCTGCCAGGCTCGCTTTTTACGGTGGGCCTGGTCGAGAAAGTCGATCCCGGGGCATCCCGGCGCGTCAAACCCGGATGTGTAAGTCAAATCAGCCCGGGTATAAAACGCTTTGTAGCTTTCTTGTACGAAGAGTAGTTTGGTATGTGTTGCTCAAGTAGTTTCTCTTCTTGAAATACCCTGTAAATTTGAACCGTGATTAACAGGAAATACGTAAACAGACTTAAAATCGACAATCCAACCAATATTAGTCCGGT
>Ga0326728_10009479_pt1 | contig 23423 bp, 15 predicted proteins | sample MB3enrmetagenome_FD_207602 | JGI IMG/M metagenome (GOLD analysis project Ga0326728, IMG submission 207602) | Lab enriched peat soil microbial communities from McLean, Ithaca, NY, United States - MB31MN | ecosystem: Environmental > Terrestrial > Soil > Wetlands > Peat | place: USA: New York... | reverse complement strand
TTCTACGAGACGACCATTCCGGTGGCCGAGATGGTCAAGTACTTTTCCAATTGTTATCACGCTCTGAAGGTTGGTTTCGCCAACGAAATGGGAACCATGTGCAAGCACCTGGGCGTGGATGCGCAGGTAGTGACGAAGATATTTACTTCGGACACTAAGCTCAACATATCGGCTGCGTATCTTTCGCCGGGCTTTGCTTTTGGCGGCTCCTGCCTGCCGAAAGACCTGCGGGCCATCACCTACAAGGCGAAAGAGCTGGATCTGAAGCTGCCGGTGCTGGAGGCGCTGATGCCCAGCAATGCCGAGCACATTAACCGGGCCGTGGAGATGGTGATGAGTTCCGGCAAAAAGAAAATCGCACAACTGGGGCTGAGTTTCAAGGCGGGGACGGACGACCTTCGCGAAAGCCCGCAGGTGCAACTCATCAAACGGCTGATGGGCGAAGGCTTGGACGTGCGCGTGTGGGATGAGGACGTTTCGCTGGGGCGGCTGGCGGGCGCGAATCGTCAATACATTGAGGAAGTGATTCCACACATCGGGTCCGTGCTTACGGATGATCTCGAAAGCGTGATGCGTTCGGCGGAGGTCGTCATTCTGGGGAATAAATCGGCGAGCCGGGAACGGCTGGCGCAATTCCTGCGTCCGGAACAAATCGTGATTGACCTGATTCACCTGGACCGGTCAAAACGTCCGGAGGGTGCGAAGAAGTACGACGGCATCTGCTGGTAGGGAGTTGCCCTTCGCTTTTCGCCGCTCGCCTTTCGGCCCCCGGATTTGGGTTCTCGATGCTGGGGCTCGCCTGGCTTCCGCGTCTGCAAGAAATTCACGTCAGTTTTGTGCGGGGTGATGCGACTGGCTTGCCGGCTGCAGGTCTTCATCGATCTCCAACTCGTGGAGATTGGCCATGCGGCCAAAGGGCGTGTTCCATTTGAGCCAGAGTTTGGTTTCCAGGAAGGCGGGATACATTTCACGCATCCAGGCGCAGCGCGGAGTCAGGCGGCGCTCGGCCGCGGGGAGGGAAAGTTCGTAGCCATTTTCTTCCAGACAGGCGCCGACAGTAGCTTCGATCGCGGATACGGCCGCCGGTGAAAGACGTTGTTTCCAGCGGCCCAGAGGATTGATGTTCTGCTTGCCTTCTTCGCGGAATGAGGAATTGGTGTCGGACAGGCGGCCGAGACCGGTTTTATGAATCCGGTCGTAATCGAGATCGTGATCAATGAAACTGCCCAACCGGCGCAGAGTTTCGTGCGGATTGGTCACCAGGTCTTCGTAGCGGACTTCGATATAGTCGGCGGGGATGCGGCGGCCGGCGTCCCGTCCGCGGCGCACCATCCACTCCCAATAAAGCGCCGTGGCGACGAGGCTATCGGTTTCGGAGCGGTCCCAGGGCAGGGGAGTGAAGCCACCCATTTTCTTCAGCGATAGAGCGATGTCGCGGCCATCGCGAATGATGTGCACGAACAGCGCATTGGGAATTTCCTTCTTGATGCGGTCAACGTACAAAACATGGTCGGCGTCGTAGCCCGCCCAGCGCGTGATGTTCTGCTGCTGCGCGACGGAATCCATTACCACGCGGGTAAAATCTCCGGCCGTTCGGCATTCGTTCAAAATGCGGGAAGAAATCTGGTCCGCGTTCAGTTCGGCACGGCGAAAGCCTTTGCTGCGCAACCAGATTGCGACAATTTTTTCGCGGTTGGCGCGACTGTTCAGGGAACCGTAGCGAGGGACCAGAGTCTTGTAAACCGGCAGAATGCCCCGGTAGATGGCAAAACCACCGGCGGACAGCAATGTATCGTAAAGGAGGTTGGTGCCAGAACGGTGGCAGCCCATGACGAAGACTGGGGAAGTTGCGCGACCGAGTGCGGTAGAAAGGGGCACCCTTGATTTTACCATCGCGACGGAATCGATCCCGCAAAAGGCCAGTCAGAAGCGGGTTACCGAGGTCACTCGCGTTTATTCGACTCCGTCGATCGCGGCCTCCACGCCGGCAACGTCGGCGCCGACGTCACGGCCATCCGAAGCTGCGCCGACACCGGGAGACTTTTTGGAGCATCCCGGGCCCTTGGTGAGGCACAGGCGAGGATCAGCGCTGACGCCGTCTTTGAGGTCATGCACTCCGGCATCATCCTGAGACTTGACGACGATGTTGCCTTGTGGCCATGTGCCCTTTCCGGCTTCGTCGATGATGAGGTTATGGTCGAACTTGTAAGGACTGAAACAAGCCTTCATAACCTCCTCCGGGCTCACTCGTTGGGCCAGTTCAGCGCAACCGAACGGGCGGCCGCCGGTAGAGGCAAGAGGAGGACGAGGACCGGCGGTATTAAAGACGCTGTTGATTATGTTGATATTCAGCAGCATGAATTTGTCGTTCTTGTTTCCGACCATTCCGAATGAGCCGGGCTGGAATGAAGTGATGTGATCGAACTGTATGTCGTGGAGAGCAGGAGACCCCATGCCCACGCCTAGCTGAACGAAGATACCGAAACCCTTGTAGTCTCGGCTGTGGATTTGGTCGGCAACGAGATCGTGAATACTGAAGCGGCCGCCGTCGGCCGGCACGCCTCCGCCATTGGCCGCCAGCACCGCGGCGTTCGAGATTTGGAATACCGAGGCGACGTTGCGAATGCGGTTGTACCGCATCGTGATGTCCGTGACGCGGCACTCCGGACATTTGCTCTGCTGGCTGCGGGCGTTGAGCAGAACGGCGAAGCCTGTCTGGCTGAAACCTCCCCAGCTATTCTCCAGAAGATTGGCCTCGAACAAAACACGCACACCGCTTTTGAGTTCAAAGTTGTTCTTGACAATGTACGGTGTACCCTTGGGGCTGGGAGTGTAGCCGGGCTCTCCCTGTTTCCAAATCATGGGACGAAAGAGATGGTTGCGGCGAATCTCGATATCGGTCGGATTGAAACTGGAGCCGGCGCCGCCAAATATGATGTTTTCACCGGAGGACTCGAGAAAGTTGTTGTAGATTTTGAAGGTTCCAAGCGGCTCAGTGCTGTAGCCGCCGCCGACGGCGGTTGCATCGGTGCATTTACCCTGGGCGGCAATGCACTTCAGGCTACTGATGTACGAATTGATAATGGCAATGAAGTGCGCGCCGTTGAACATGTCGATGCCGTGGGCTACTTCGTCACCCTCGGGCGCGTGAACGTAGTTGCGATCGAAGATAATGTGGTCGCCGAGCGCTGTGGTGATGATGCGGAAGATATTGCCTTCGGTGACCCACTCGATCCCGATGAAGCGGACATGATCTCCAGCGGGCACCCCGCCGGGATTCTTCGCCAGGATTGTCGCCATCAACTTGGCGGCCCCGCCAGCTGGTTGGGTGTACGGCGGCCGCCCGGGAAGACTCGCTACCCCGGCCCATGCCGGAGAAATGCGCGTCCCCTCCGCGGGTAGTTTCGAGTCGGGAGTATCGGTGCGGATAGTAATGTAATGTTCGTCGTCGCATTTCTTGGCCGGAAGTTCCTTCACTTCAAAAGCGGCGCCCGCGGGCAGAAGAAGAGTGTCGCCGCATTTTGCGGAGTCGACTGCGCGGGCAAGGTCTGCCTTGGCATCCACGGAGATCTTCTTGCCGGGCGAAGGGGTGCCGTCGAGACCCGTGTAATAACAGGTTTTGGGCAACTCCGCGACGCTGTCCTTTTCTCCGAAAGAAGGCACGTTGCCCTTTCCGCAATATGCGTTTTCGCTCGTGGGCGGCGTGGTGGAAGCGGTCAGCATCGCCGACGAGAGGGCGAGCGAAACCAGCACTGCCGAAAGGAGGACTTTCCGTGAAGGAAACGAATGGAAGTAAAGACGAGCCATTTCTTATTCTCCTTGTGAGGCGGCGGTTACGTGCGTTTAACAAGACGACACCGCACAATCGCCGTCGCAAATTCCCTGGTGAGGCGGTTGTGAAAGCGCTGGAGCTTCTTGATCGGCACAAGTTCGATCGCGGAAAACTTGAGAGGGCTTGCGGCTACGAGTTTCTCGAATCTCGCGATCGTCATCTGGTTCAGGCCTCCGGCAACTTCCGAGAATCGAGTGGCGCCGTCCGTCTTGAAAGTCGACCGCCAACCGACGAGGGCCTTCTCACTGAATAGCAGGTGGGCCCAGGGAAACACGGAAAACAGGTGCCCTCCCAGTGGGTGATACCAGGTTGGACCGAAACTGACGAAAACCTGGCCCGCTGGTTGCAAGAGATCGCTCATAATCCGCAAGATCTGGGCGGGATCGGCGAAGTGTTCAAAGGCGTCCACGGAGACGACGACGTCTGCGCGTTCCTCAGTAGAGGTGGCGAAAAGGCAAGTGTCGGCAACGCCGGCATTGCGCGCTTTTTGCCGAGCTGCCTCCAGAACATCCTCGCGGATATCGATGCCAATCACGCGCCGAGCGCCTTTCTGGACCATTTCGATGGCGTCCGAACCGTCTCCACAGCCAAAGTCGACGACGCTCCTGCCGGCGATGTTGGCGAAGAATTCATTGCCCATGAGAACCGCCAGCTTCGATTTGCCATCGTAGGCGGTGCCGCTGCAGCACTCGGGACTTCCCGGGGAGATCCTCTTGAGGATTGCAATCTGGAAGTTGGTCAGCATTTTTCCCTGCTAGGGGTGATGGCAGTTCTTCGTTGATGTTTGTCTCGGCGGGAGGTCCAAGCCATCCGGTCTCTCAAGCCATACCAACCCGAAGGTTCTGAAGATGTTGCTCCACGGGGCGCAGCGCGAGACCATGGGCATCAGCAAGCACGTGATTCAGCTGACCTGAGGATATCACGCGCCGTCTCAATCTCTATTTTGCGACCAGAAGACTGTTAGGTAACGACGCAGAGCGCGTACGATCCAGCGCCAGCGCCGGTGGCCTTGGACGCCGATGGGCCTTACCGAAGGTGAAGGACCCGCGTGGTTAACGCGGGCCTTTCAGCACTCAAGTGCGGGTTATTGCGGGAGAATAACTTACTCTACGTTAGCCAGTTGCTGTTGCAACCCGACAATGTCAGCTCCGAGAGGCTTTCCGTCCGTGCCTTTGTTCAGGTAGGGGCTGCTCGATTGCAATTGGTAGTTCCCACCGTTACCGTTCTTGAAATTGGTGAATTCCACGGCCGAGGCTGAAGAGGGAAAGAAGTTGCCCGTCGGCCAGACCGATGGCGGGTATGGGGATGGAGTTGCGATAATGCCATTGTTGCTAAACGTATACGATGTAAAACACGCTTGAAGAACTCCAAGCGGCAAATCCGACTGGGCACATGTGGGGCCCGCCGGCGCGCCGAACTGATCCCAAATCGGGTGAGCGCCAGCCTGCACCAGATTGTTGGTGAAGACGAATCCGTACATCTCGGCATCCTTCAGGCGATTTCCGATTGTCATGAGATGGGAGTTTGGATCGGAGAACGCTGTGACGTGATTGATGGTGATGGTATTGAGGGCGTTCTTGGGCCAGCCGTTGCTAAAGCCAAAAGCTACGCCATTGCCAACTAATTGCGCGCTGAGGCCGTCGATCACGTCATCGTGAAGGCTAAAGCGAGTGCCAAGAGCCGCTGGAGAGCCGATGGTGGCGGGCGAAAGTTCGGTCGCAAAGCCAATGCCTCCGGCGGCGTGCGAAATATGGCAATAGCGGATGGTGACGTCCGTGACCATGCAGAGGGGGCAGAGATTCTGGTGGGTTCGACGCGAGTATTGATTGACAGCATTCAAAAGGACGGCAAATCCGTGCTGGCTGAAACCGCCCCAATTGTTTTCCATCAGATTGCCCTGGATGAGAACGCGCTGGGCATTCTTGAGTTCAAGGTGGTTCTTTACGATAAAGGGATTGCCGTCGGCACCCCCGACGAAGTTCGGGCTTCCCGGCATCCACTGCCAGGGTTTCCAGAAGTGGTTTTGCTGGATGGTGATGTCGGCTGGCGTGGTGGTCGCGGGCCCTCCGCCGAACAGTATTTCTTCACCCGAGGCTTCGAGGAAGTTGTCCTGGATCAGAAATGGGCCTTCCTGTGTGGTGCTGGTGCCAGCGGCGATTACGTGAGAGTCAGTACAAGCTCCGGTATTGGAGATGCAGTGGAAATCGTTCAGATATGAATCGATGAGCGCGATATTGGTACCGCCGGCTGCTCCGAATCCACCATAGGTTTCGTCCTGTGGCTGCCCATGCAGCCAACACCTGTCTACGATGATGTGGTCGGCTGTGCCTAGAATCAGCATCAGCTTCGCGGGCCCTGGTGTTCCAGCGGGACGAGTCATCTCCAGACCAATGAAGCGGTAAAAGTTGGCTCCTTGCTCTAAATAGAACGGACCATCGGTCGGATTGACCATTTGGACTTTCGCCGTCACATTCTGCGGATTCGGACAGTTGTACGCCGGCCGTCCAACCAGGGAAGCGACGCCCGCGTAGCAGGGCGTGAGTCGTGTGCCCTCAGCGGGCAGAGCGCTATCGGGCGCACTCGTCCGGATAATAATCCAGTGGTTTGCGTCGCAATTCTTGGCCTGCACATGGTACTGGCCGACGGGGCTACTGAAAGTGGCTCCCGCTTGGAGCTGAATGGTTTGTCCGCACTGGACCTGATTCAGGGCCGCCTGCAGATCGCCGCCGGCATTAACGGTTATGACAGAGCCGGGCGCGGGCGTGTCGGCCATTAAGACTGGCATCGTCACGAGGGGAAGCTCGGCGGGGCCGTCATAACCACCGCTCTCGGACACGTTCATGGTGAGGTTCGATGTGGCTGCGTTGTTCTTAGCGTCGGTTACTGCAATCGAGAACGGGAACTTGCCCTTTACGAGAGGAGTGCCCGCGATACTTCCGTCGGCACCCACGACGAGCCCGGTTGGAACGGTGCCGGAGGAGACGCTCCAGCTATAAGGTCCGGTTCCGCCAGTGGCAGTCAAACCGCTGGTATAGACGTTGCCGATCTGGCCCTGTGGAACGCTGGTGGTTGTGATCTGCAGAGGCTGCGATTGCTGCGGGTTTACGGCGATAATGGCTTTGGCGAACTTGTCCGGCTTGGCCACGCTCCTGGCGATAATCGTAACGTCAGCCTTAGTAGCGGGAGCCGTGAACAGCCCGTTGCTGTTGATTGAGCCTGAGGAAGCCGACCAGTTGATCGCGGTCTCGGCAGTTCCTGTTACCGTCGCCGTGAGCTGAAGCAGGGCGCCAGCGGCGATAGTAGTGGTCGACGGGGTGACCCCAACCTTAACCTCGGGGTTCCGACGGTGAGCGTTGTCCACATCTTCAACTCTGAGCACGAAGGTCTGGCTGCCGCGGGCGGCTGCGTCAACGTCGGTGACGTCAATCTGAAAAGTGTAGGTCCCGGCTGCTGTTGGCGTGCCCTTCAACGAACCGGTGCTGCGGTCGAGGGTGATTCCCGGCGGCAGGGAGCCGGCGGCCACGGAAAATTGGTACGGTCTCGCGCCGCCACTTACTACCAGAACGGCGTTGTAAGCCTGATCGACGTTGCCATTGGGCAATGAGCCGGAGATTGTAAGCGCGGCGGAATTGCTGCCTTCTGCCTTTGTTGCGCAGAGAACACCGATCACTGCGATCAGCAGCAGAACGATGACTTTCGGGAACGCCGTGGAACGAGTTGAACAACTAGTGGGACGAGCGGTGCAAGCGAAACTACGTCTCATGAGGTGCCTCGACTTTACAGATTGGGGGACCAGTCGAGCCAGTCCACTTTTGACAAGCTACAAGCCAACGAGAGATGTTCCCAGATACCCTTGGTGCATTGCTAAATAGATAGTGCATGGAAAGTGACCTGTCCGGATTCACGACCACTAATGTACGCTCGTTACGCGGCCCTCCCGGCTTCTGTCGGCGGACGGAATGCAGCAGATTCAGCGGTTTTCCGGGGTTTTTTACGTTCCGGAGGCTCCGCAAGACGCGGAAGTAATTCGGAAGGGTTACTTATCGAGAGTTAGTCGGCGTGCTTTTGGGGGATTAAGTTGCAAGCCATAGGAGTGCATTTCTCGTGGGTGCGGGAAACAGGAAAAGCAGCCTTTACAGACGTGTCGAAGCCGCTGCTGACTCGTGAACTTTGGCCGAACCAGGCAGCAGGTCCAAGACTTTGCCGAAATGCTTGACGACGCTGGACCAGTCATACCGTGCGGCCAGGCGCACAGCGCCTTGCTCAATTTTGTGGCGGAGATCGTTGTCGCGAAGGAGCCGGATTACCGCGTCCGCAAAGTCGGAAGGGTTATCGGCGAGCAAAAGATCGCTGCCGCTTTCGACTTCGAGTCCCTCGGCCCCGATGGAAGTCGAAACCATAGCTCTGCCTTTCGCCATGGCTTCGAAGATTTTGAGCCTGGTTCCTCCTCCGGCGCGAAGTGGCACCACGATTACGGAGGCTTTCTCGATGTATTCCTCCACGGAAGGAACGGTGCCAGTCACCTCGACGGATGGCGAGGCCAGACGTTGGACCTTGGCATGTGGGTTTCGGCCCACAATCTGAAAGACAGCATCCGGAATTTCAGCGAGAATCCGCGGCCAGATTTCGAGACAGAAGTACTCGACCGCGTCAATATTCGGCTCCCAGTCCATGGAGCCGGTGAAGACCACGCGCGGCGGTTGCGCAGACGACGGTGGAGCAACGCGGAACTTTTGTGTGTCGACTCCGGTGGGAACGACCGTGATCTTGCAGGAGGGATTCATTTCGAGCATCTGCTGGCGATCGTGGTCTGAAACAGCGATGACGTGGTGAAACCTGTCCAGAACGTCGCGCTCGAACCTGAGCATTTTCGCCGATTCGAGAGTGTAGGAAACGCGCTTGACCGGGTTTGACTCGACCTGGGCTCGGCGCTCCCAGAGTGAGCTTTCCACATTGTGCTGAAAGAGCACGCACGGGATGGGCAATCGGCGGGGGAAGTTCGCGGAAGGCGCGAGGAAATCGCACACGGCGACATCGAAGCGTCCGCTGGTCAGACGCTGGGCGAGCGCCCGCCGGATGGCACGATGGGTGAATTTCGATATGGCATACGGCGGCTTCATCGGAAGGCGCCACAAATAATCCAGGCCTTGCGCGATCGCGCTGGGCCCAGGCGCTGGAGTGCAGATCGTTTCCGAGGTGAAAGGCTCTTGCGCAAGGGCGGCCTCGTAGGCCGGATCTTGCGGGCCTCCGTAGTAAGAGAGCAATGTGATCTTGTAGTCGTTGGCGAGCAGCCGCAGCAGGTTGTACGAACGGATCTTTCCCCCGGTATCGACAGGCAGGAGTTTGCCGGCTTTGACCCACAGCACTCGCATGGAATTTGTGATCCGTTCTACCGCGCTACCGGATCGACGTGACCGCCGAGCTTGGCCATTAATTCGGACTGAAGAAAAGGGCCACACGCGATCAGTCCCGAGATCAACGGATTTTTCTGGTTACACTTTAGATCGGTGCGATCGAGCTTCTGCACGAAACCGCCAGCGCTCAATACGAGCGCGGCCCCGGCGGCGACGTCCCACTCGTTCTTCGGGACCAGCGTGAATGTGATATCGGCTTTGCCGGCGGCAACCAGGCCAAGCTTATAGGCGACTGAGCCCATCGCGCGAATGTTGAGTTCCGAGCCCTCGAACTGCTTCCATTCGCCGCGTTTGACTTCGCTGCGGCTGGCGAGAACCGAAGCGCCGCGGAGGTCGCGCCGCTGGCTGGCCTGCGCGGGCTTGCCATTGTAGGTGACGCCGGTCTCAAGCGAGCCGATGATCAGTTCGTCGGTGGCGGGATTGCAGATTCCGCCGGCCACGGGCACGTTGTTCTCGACCATCGCAATCGAAATGCAGAATTCGGGAATGCCCTGCACGAATTCGCGGGTGCCATCGAGCGGGTCGACGACCCACACGCGCTGCTTCGTCAAGCGGGAGGCGTCGTCCGTGGTTTCTTCGGAGAGCCAGCCCTCGCCGTCGCGCAGGAGGTTCTTTTTGAGGATTTCGTCGACGGCGCGATCGGCCTCGGTGACCGGGTCGTGGCCGGCTTTGTATTCGGCTTCGATGGCGCCCGGGGTGAAACGGTTGAGGACGGCCCGTCCGGCTTCGAGCGCAGCGTGGATGCGGGTAAGAGTGCCTTGTGTATCAATCATAATCTTCAGATCTTAGGTCACAGGTCTCAGGTCTCAGGTGTCAGGAACCCAAAAACAACTTCCTGATACCTGATACCTGCCTTCTACGCCCACAGCATTCTGGCTCCCGTCATCAGCAAAACTGCGCATAAGATTCTCCGCAGCCAGAGCACGGGAACGCGGGTGCTCAAATAGGAGCCCAGTATGCCGCCGGGGATCGAGCCGATGAGGATGGCTCCCACCAAACTCCATTCGACATTCCCCGCCCGCCAATGCAACAGGCTGGTCATGCCGGTGAGGAGCACGGCGTGGGCAATGTCGGTGCCGACCATGATCTTGGGCGGGAACGAATAAAACAACAGCAGCAACATCATGATAATGCTGCCCGATCCTACCGAAGTGATGCCCACCAGAAATCCGCCGACCAGCCCAATTACTGCCATAAATGCAAAGGAGTGCATCGTGGGCTGACGACCGACAAGATGGTCTTCAATCCGGGTTTGGAACAGAAGCAGCGCGGGAATGATTACCAGCAGTAGCCCGACGGCCGACTTGATGAAATCGTTGACGCCTGCGCCGTGGACCTGGCGCAAGTGAACCAGAAAAGTGACGCCGAGATAAGAGCCGGGAATGCTGCCGGCGGCCAGGGCAAAAACGACTTTGTGCCGCACCGTGCCTTCGCGAAAGTGGATGATGCTGGCGGGAATCTTGGTGAAGAAGTTGCACATCGCGTCGCTGCCGACGGCGATGATGGGGGGGATGCGCAGGACAAAGATCAGCATGGGAAGCAGCAAGACACCGCCGCCCAGTCCGGTTAACCCGATCAGGGTTCCGACAACGAAGCCGATCAGTATCTTTCCTAGCAGCAGTTCCATGACTCCGTCTTTACTTGCCCTTTGTTGAAAGCGGCCAGGCCGGCAGCGCCAGCCTGGCCGCTGTGTTATGCGTTGCCGTTGACGCCGATAAAGCCTTCGCGTTCGAGGTGCAGGATGATCGTCTGCGCCGCTTCCTCGGGGCTGAGCTTGGCGGTGTCGATGACCACTTCCGCCTTCGTCGGCGCTTCGTAGGGGTCCGAGATACCGGTGAACTCCTTGACGATGCCGGCGCGCGCTTTCGCGTACAAGCCCTTGCGGTCGCGCTGTTCGCAAACTTCGAGCGAAGTAGAGATGTGGACGAGGACGAAGCCGCCGAAGGGCTCGACCATCTGGCGAACCGCCTGCCGCGTCGCTTCGTAGGGCGCGATGGGAGCGCAGATCGCGATGCCGCCGTTCTTGGTGATTTCCGAAGCGACGTAGCCGATGCGGCGAATGTTGATGTCGCGATGCTCCTTGGAGAAGCCAAGTTCGGAAGAAAGGTGCTTGCGGACCAGGTCGCCGTCAAGCAATGTGACCGGACGGCCGCCCGTTTCCAGGAACTTGGTGATCAGTGCGTTCGCGATCGTCGACTTGCCGGAGCCGGAAAGACCGGTGAAGAAGATGGTCACGCCCTGCTTGTGACGCGGCGGATAGCTGCGCCGCAATTCCTGCACGACCTCGGGGTAGGTGAACCACGCAGGAATATCGCGGCCTTCGTTGAGGCGCTGGCGCAGTTCGGTGCCCGAAATATCGAGAACCTTCGCGCCCTGCGGCACTTCATCGGCCGGAACGTAACGGTCTTCGTTCTGCAGGTAGACCATCATCTGGAAGGGAACCATGATGACGCCCATTTCCGCTTCGTGCTTCTTGAACAATTCCTGCGCATCGTAAGGTCCATAGAACGGCTTGCCGTCTTTGTCCTTGCCGGGGCCGGCGTGATCGCGGCCGACGATGAAATGAGTGCAGCCGTGATTCTTGCGAATCAGTCCGTGCCAGATGGCCTCGCGCGGGCCGCCGAGGCGCATGGCCAGCGGCAGCATGGAGAGCTTTACAGTGCCGTGCGGGTACTTGGGCAACAGCAGTTCGTAGCAGCGGGTGCGGATGAAATAATCCACGTCGCCCGGCTTGGTCATGCCGACCGAAGGATGGATGAGCAGGTTGGCTTCGACCTGTTTGGCGGCGCGCATGGTGAGTTCCACGTGTGCGCGGTGCATGGGGTTGCGGGTCTGGAAGGCAACCACGTTGGTCCAGCCCATGCGCGTAAATTCGGCGCGCAGTTCAACTGGAGTCAGCCGCAACGAACGGAAATCGTAGTGAGATGGCGGCTGGAATTCTTCGATCTTGCCGCCGACATACCACGGGTTCGATTTGTTGATGGCGTAATCGGCGCCGGGATGCGCCGCGCTGGTGGAATTGAATACGGCCTGGGCTTCGGCTTTGCGGTCAGGCTGCCACACATCCTCGACGTGAAGGACGGCGAGCATCACGCCTTCGGGATCGCGAAGCGCGATGTGGCTGGAGCCGGGAGTCAGCTTTTTGGCGAATTCTTCCGTAACATCGAGCGTGATCGGGATGGGCCAGAGTGTGCCATTGGCCAGACGCATGTTGTGGCAGACGCCTTCATAATCGGCGCGATTCATAAAGCCGCGGAGAGGCGAAAATCCGCCGCTCATCAGCAGTTCCAGGTCGCAAAGTTGGCGCGGGGTCAGGTCCCACGACGGCCATTCTTTGGAATGCGACTTCAATTCGGCGGCGCGCGCATCGGAAACCTGTAGTTGAACTAGTTCGCCCCCGTGGGGCGCAATCAGATGACTTGCTAAAGCGGTCAATTCAGTAATCCTCCAAGATCAGAATGGCAGAAAATATGCATAACGGTACGACTGCAAGAGCGGAAACAGGCAGACTCAAGGCTGTGCGAGGTCGACAGCAGTTTAGAAGTGCAATTGCAATGCCTTTGATAAACAGACCCGCACATATAAGCTACTAGAAAGATTGGGTTAATGTACATTTCAAATTTCAGTATGTGAAACAAATTGCAACAGTTTGGCAAAGTGGAGATTCGGCAGGTTTCCAGCCGCAAATTCTTGAAATTTAGCCAAGTTTGAGGGTAACCTCCTCTACACCTCCTCATCTTGAAAAGTGGGAACCGGCCCAACTGCGATGGGCTCGGAGGCTTGCGGCAACTCACTTTTTTTCCCCGTCAGTTCGCCGACATGGAGTACCCGCTTGGTCTTGTAAGCCCAAAGGAGCCCCAGACCGTAGACAGCCGCCCCCACCCCCACCTGCCCCAGCAATTGCCACAGATGATGAGCGTAGAACAACCTCCTCATCAGCAGCAGGGTTGCGGCGAACGGAATGATGAGCAGCAGGGGAATCGAGTAGGCCTCGCGAAGGAACGTGCGCACGGGGACCCCCAACTGCTTCCGCATATGCCGGGGGAAAAAGTAGAGCATGGAGAAAGCCAGCGGGATGGCAGTGCCGAGTGCGTCTCCCTCAATGCCGAGCGGGCGAACCAGGGCGACGCTCAAGATGATGTTGGCGATGCCCTCGATGAGCGAGATCCCCGCCAGTTCACGATGCCGGCCAAGACCAATCAGAATTCGCGGGGAAGCCGCTTGCACCATCAGCAGCGTCATGGGAATGGTCAAAATCACCAGTGTGGGATAGCTGAGTGGAACATACTTAGCGCCGACCCATATCTCAATGACTGATTTGCCGAGAATGAGCAGTATGGCGGAGACCGGAAGAATGATGAACGCGCAGGCGCGATTGCCGGCGATGTACATTTTTCGTACGCGATCCAGGTTGCCGACTGCCTCGGACTGGCTCGACATGGGAACGAATACCTGGGCGAGCGCCACAACGAACTGGAAGGCGTAAGCCGTGGGCCGCGATCCCACGGAGAAATATGTGATCGCCGCCGCCGAAAGCATCCTGCCGATGATCAGCGAGTCGGTCTGGAAGCGCATTTGCGCGGCCACGATGATGATCATCGTGGTGCCGCTGAAATGCGCCATCTGCCGGAACGCCGCCCGGTGAACATATTTCAGTCCAAAAGAAAGCGGCAACAAGCGCATGACGATGATCCACCGGGCGAACGCGGTGAGGATCGGCAGCAGCACCGTGATCAGAACGATGGTGGTTAAGCCGTAGCCGTGAAGCAGGAAAAAGACGATCAGGGCTGCGCGCGACAGCGACATGACTACCGCCGTCCAATTCAGCAGGTAATAGCGCTGCAGTCCTTCGAGAATGCCTCCGGCGACTCCCAAGGGAAATCCGAGGCTGACCGAAGCGCCTGCCAGCAGCAGTAACAATCGAGCCTCGGAGTGCCATCCCGGCGGAGCCTTGAAGATCTGATCGGCAAAAAAGCTGACCACGACGGTGATGGCCATGGATAGTGTGCCCAGTCCGGCGTAGGTGGCCAGGCTGGTGTTGATGTGTGCCGCTAATTGTTCGGTTTCGTTGGTGGCGGTGAATTTCGAAACGTATTTGACGATCGATGAGCGGATGCCCAGATCGAAAATGCCGTAGTACCCGGTGACGGAGAAGATGAGAATCCAGATTCCGAACGCCGTGTCGCCCAGCCGGTGCATGATGAAAGGCGACAGAAAAATGCCAACCAGGACGTTGACCCCGAGCGAGAACCAGCTCGAGCCAACATTCTTCAGGATCTGTCGCATTTCAAGCTTGCGCATGTTAGAGGTGAGTGGCCGGCTCCGGTTCCGCGGAAGTCAATTCGGATGGTTGTGTAAGTTCATACCCCAAGGAAGCTATGAGAGGACCCCAGGCGGTTTCGATCTCGGCAGCAGCCGCGGCCGGCAGTTTCGATTTCCAGTTGCCGGAGGAGGCGTTCCCGATAAACGGTATATCGGCGCGCTTACCTTTTGTAGTCACCCAATCGGCGCCTTCTTTCTTTTCCAGTTCGCGCATGCGTTCTGCGGAACTCTGCTCGATGGCCCCGCGCAGCAGCGCGGGTGTCGGGTCGACCCCGAAAAAAGTGGCCACCCGCGCCAGTTCGCTTTCTGTCTGTCCCTTCAGATCCTCGTAACGAACCAGTAGGAAGTCGGGGCGCCCATCGCGCGCTGCCAGCCAGCTGCCAACGTTTTCCCTCCACGTGCCCCAGGAGGCGGAACTCAGCTTGGCATTGACGAAATCGTGGACATATCTTTCGAGAGGATAGTCGTCGGTGATCTGCCGGTATTTGCGGGAGAAGTCGTAATAGGAGAGCACGACATCGCGTGGATCGCGCACAATGTAGAGCACCCGCGGATAGCGATGGTCGAAGTACTGATGGCTTTTGATGATGCGCGGTGACGGCACGCGCTTCATGTGCAGGCTCGACTGAGCCTCGGCGTCCGGAATCAGCTCTTCGATATTGGCGAAGGTAACGGGTTTGCCGGCGTACAGCAGATTGGCGAGAAGGAATCGAGTCCAGGTGTTGCCCGAGCGCGGATAGGAAACGATGAACGTGTCATCGGGCCGCACCGCGATCTGGCGTCCCGCGATGTCAGTGCCGAGAAAATACTTTACGACGCGCGTGATGCCGTATTTCATCGCACCGGCCCAGTTAGAAGAAATTCGCCCGCATCGGAGTTCGCCCGCTCAGGGAACCGCAACTCATAACCAAGGCAGGACATCAATCGCCCCCAAGCCGCTTCCAGATGAGCAACCGATTCATCGGACAAGCTGTCGCGCCAGCCGCCCGCCTTGGCCGCCCGCACGAACGGAATGTCCTGACGCGTCTCTTTGGTGGTGGACCACCCCATGCTCTGCGCCTTTTCCATCTTCCGCATTTCATCGGCGGTGCTGCGGTTTACCGCATTTCGAAGGCGTTCCGGGTCGGCTGGAACGTTCAGGAATGCGGCGACTTTCGCCAGTTCACGGGTCGCGTCTTCCAGAATGTCTTCATACCGCAGTAACAAGAAGTCCGGCCGGTTTTGCCTCGTGGCCAGCCACGATCCGACGTTCTCACCCCACGATCCGTAGGGAAATCCGTCTCCCACAATAAAGTCGGCAACAAACTTGTCCATCGGGTAGTCGTCGGCAATCACCCTGCGTTTACGGCGGAAGTGATACTGTGAAACGGCGACATCGCGCGGGTCGCGAACCACGTAAATGACGCGCTTGTAGCGAGGATCGAAGTACTGATGGCTTTTGAGAATCCTCGGCCGCGGCAGTCGAGCGAGCTGGCGCTTGGAAAGCCCCTCCGGGTCTGGAACTAGGATCGGGATATTGGAAAAATCTACGGTTGTGCCTGGGTAAACAAGATTAGCGACGAGAAATCGGGTCCAGGTATTGCCGGATTTTGGATAAGAAACCAGGAAGGTGTCGTCCGGCCACACCTGCAGGTTGCGGCCGGGTTTGTGCAAGCCTAGCGCGAGCCGAGCTCCGGCTTTGAGCTTTTGAATCATACGCTTGACCTCTTGCTGTACCGCCAACTGCTCTGCGAAGCATTGTGAGGGAGGAGTAGCCCCGATGGAAAAACGGTTGGGCAGGCGTACTTCCTAAATCACTTCTCTTAAGATTGTAGCTGAAGCCTGGCTACCTCCTGAAATCGTTCCCCTCAGATCGATCAGCTCCCGTCCTTTGACCGTACTCTTGCCCCCGAGGGAGCTTCCGGAGAGGTCTGGCTGGAACTGGGCCACGCAGCGTTGAGACGCTTTTTTCCGCACTACGTTTAGATTATAGAGGAGCTCTCGGTGCTACCGAAGACTGCTATCGCTGGTTTTCATCCTTTAGTAACAATGCACGGTGGGCCTGCTTTCTTGCCTGCTCCTCCCGCATGTCTATATAGCGGCGCATGGCCCAGGGCGCGACCTGGACCCCGCATGCCAGCGCAAGAACCCGCATGTTCTCTGGCCGGCGCGCCACATTTCGCGCTGTTGCTCGCGCCTCTGAGTACCGTCCTTGCCGCAACTGCTTCTTCATCAGGAACACCTCACTCCGCTGCGTATTCCGCTCGATGAGATTCTCAATCAGCTGTTTTTGCTCCTGCGAAAGCGGGAGGGTGTTGAACGTTTTCTTATAGACCTCGATGCGGGCCGCGCTCAGCAGGTGCGGATCTGACGCGAGGCCGTCGGGCTGCGCCCGATGCTCGGCGCCCACTTTGCGAATGAGGTCCATCTTTGCTCCCCGAAACGACATGCGGAGCCAAAGATCAAAGTCCTCACAGCGCCGGTAATGCTCGTCGAACAGGCCTGCGTCCATCATCGCCTGCCGCGAAGCCATCATCGCCGAAGTGCAGATGCCGCAGTCTCCCGTGAGGAGCTTCTCGAAAGTGACAGGCGGACTCTGGGGCTCTCGCTCGAATTTTGTACAGACCAACACGCCATACTCTTTGCCGTACACATCGGAGTAAGCGAGGTCCAGTCCGTTGCTCTCTAGATGCGCGACCAAACGCGCGAGATGTTCCGGCAGGAATATGTCGTCACTGTCGAGGCAGGCTACATACTTGCCGTGAGCCGCCCGGATCGCGGTGTTGCGCGCTGCCGAAGGGCCCTGGTTGTTCTGCTTCAAATAGATCAGCCGCTGGTCGTAGCCCCGGATTGCCTGCTCGAACTGCTCGGTGTCTGGGGAGCCGTCATTGACCAGCACGATCTCGAAATTCTGGTAGGTCTGCGCATAGACCGAGTCCAGCGTCTCGCGTATGCGTGTGGCCGCCATGTAAGCGGGGATCACCACGCTCACCAGAGGTTCTTGCCCCAAAACCGACTCCTTTCCGATGGATCGAGCTCTATCAACAGACTCCAGGACGCTGCCTGCAATCGTTCTCAGTTATTGATTTTAATGGCTGATCAGAAAAAAATGCTGCGACTTGATCAACACTCAGGGGAGAGTGATTTCTTAAGTTACATGACTTTAGTGCGCGTGCTTCATCGCTTGCGCGAACGTTTGTGGCGGCATGGTATTCAAAACGTCTTCCTTGGTTAGCCAGGCGCGCCGGGCTTGCGTGACGCCGTATTTGAGCTTCTCCATGTGCGAGGCGTGGTGAGAGTCGGTGTTGATGACAATCTTCACTCCATGTTGCTTGGCCAGACGCAGGTGAACGTCGTTCAGGTCCAGACGATCCGGATATGCGTTTAATTCCATGGCCACTTTATGCTTCGCGGCAGCCTTGAGAACGGCGTCCATGTCGAATGGGTAAGCATCGCGCCGCAGCAATTGGCGTCCCGTGGGGTGACCAATGATCGACGTATTGGGGTTTGATATCGCCTTGAGCAGCCGCTCGGTCATGGTGTCGCGGTCCTGATTGAAATGGGAGTGAACGCTGGCGATGACAATATCCATCTGGGCGAGCACTTCATCGCTCAAATCGAGAGTGCCGTCGGCGAGGATGTCGACTTCGACCCCGGCGAAGATGCGCAGCGGCTTCTTCTTGTCGGCGGAAAACTTTTTGTCCACGGCGCGGATGCGCTCAATATGCTGGAGCGCGCGCTCGTCCGTGAGCCCGTTTGCGAACGCGAGATTCTTGGAGTGGTCGGTGATGGCGATGTAATGATGCCCGTAGTCGCGGGCCGCTTCCGCCATTTCTTCGATGGTATTGCGTCCATCCGTTTCCACCGTGTGCATGTGCACGTCGCCGCGGATGTCAGCGAGCTCGAGCAGTTGGGGAAGGGCGTGTTGTGCCGCAGCCTCGATCTCCCCGCAGTTCTCGCGCAGTTCGGGAGGAATGAAATCGAGCTTGAGCTTGGCATAGATTTCTTCTTCGGTTTCGCGCGCTACGGGCTTCTCGCCGTCGAGGGTCGAGAGGCTGTATTCGTTCAGCGAATATCCCATTTTCAAAGCGCGTTGCCGAAGCGCCACATTGTGCGCCTTTGAGCCGGTGAAATACTGCATCGCGGCGCCGAAGGATTCAGTCGGCAGGAAGCGCACGTCAACCTGCATTCCGCTGCGATGGCGGAAGCTCACTTTGTTCTCGCCGCGGGCAATGACCTCCATCAAGCCGGGAAAGCGGATGAGGTGTTCGATGACGGCTTCGCGCGTGTCGGCTTCGGCGCAGGCCTTTCCCGTCACGAGAATATCGAGATCGCCGACCGTTTCGCGCCCGCGGCGCAGCGAACCAGCGGGTGTGACCTTTTCCACGCCGGGCGCGGCAAGCAGGTGCTCGACCAGTTTTTCGGCGAGCTGTCCCGCCGCGTCGATCAGGAAGCGGCCGGCAATGCGGCGGTAGTCTTCAATCGCCTTGAGCAGTTTCTGTTCGTGCTTTTCACCCATGCGCGGCAGGGTGCGAATCTTGCCTTCGCGGGCCAGTTTCTCCACGCCTTCCAAATCGCAAACCTGGTAGGCGCTCCAGATGAGAGCGATGGTCTTCGGACCCAGGCCCTGAATCTTGAGCAGTTCGAGCATGGATGGGCGGTATTTTTGGAGCAACTCCGCGTGCACCTCGACCGTGCCTTCCTGCAGCAGGTGCTGGAGATTGGCGAGCATGCCTTTGCCAATGCCGGGGACGTCGAGCAGCTTCTTCGGTTCGTTGATCAGGTCGGCGACCTGTTGCGGCAGCGCTTCGATAGCCTGCGCAGCATTGCGATAAGAGCGCACGCGAAACGAATCCTGACCGTCGATTTCAAGCAGGTCAGCGGTTTCGTAGAGAACCGTAGCTATGGATTTATTGTCCATGAGAAAAATCGCCGCCGGGAGAGGCCAAAGCAACTCGCCGAGTCAGGTTGAAGGCGCGTCCGGCAGCAGTTCCAACATCGTATCTTCGAGTCGCTCGGACTCGCAAGCTAACGTGCCTTTACAATCTTCTTCCACCACCCCGGCCATGGACCAGGCTGGAAAAGAAAGAAGCGATGATCCGGTTCAGGATCATCGCTTCAAAGTCCTCATGACTCGTTTAGCACTGCCTGCGAACAGGGCGTGTCTTTAGGCGCGGGCTTATTGCTCCGAGTATTCTTCAAATATGGCCCTGCTCAGACCTGCCGAACTGGCGGTGACCCTGATCGTGCCCGTCGTCGCCGGCAGCTGCACAACCGTGCTCGCTTCTCCTGCACTGTTGGTGACCGCACCGTTCGGATTCACGCTCGCCCCTGCAGTGGCCGAGAAGGTGACCGCTACTCCCGGAATAGGATTGCCGTAGACGTCATGGACGCGGGCCACAATCGGTTTCGGCAGGGTGCTGCCGGGAGCGCCCGTCTGGTTGTCGCCCGAAAGCACCCCGACACCCTTGGCCGCCAGCGGCGTCGCGGTGGCAGTGACGGAGGCGCTGGCGAGATTCGTAGCCGATGCGGTGAGCGTGTACACGCCGGATTTCTTAGGGAACGTGTACGTCGTGGTGGCCACTCCGCTGGCATTCGTGATCGCCGAAGCCGGGTTGAAGATGCCGCCCTTGCGGCCATCGCTGAAGGTCACCGTGACCCCGGCCTGGACTTGTCCATTGTAGGGATTGGCGGCCACGAACTCGACTGGAGCCGGTAATGTAGTGGCGACCGGTGCCGACTGATTGTTGCCACTGGATACCGTCAAGGCATCGAGCAGACCGTAGGCCTCCAGGCTGCCTTGTGTCGCTACATAAACTTTCCCGTTGACCACGGTCTGGGTCGCGAAGTGAGCTGTTGGTATCGGCAGTTTGTCGCGCGCCGGAACCTGATCGGAGCCATACAGCTGTTGTAAGGTAATCGCATTGTAAGCCTGCAAATTGTTACCGTTCAGCAGCCACAAAATTCCGTTGGTAGTACCGTTGGCGGAAATAGAAGGGGAATGCGCACCCACCATGATTTTTGGCGTTTGTGCGAAGAAGCTCAGCAATCCGTTGGAAACCTGATACACCTGCAACGGGGCATCATTCGGCATGAAATAAATCAGTCCATTCCAGTAGGCAGGAGAGCACATGTAATCGGCTCCGGCGCCTAAGATCAACTGGATTTCCTGAATGACGTTGTCCGTCCCGCCCGGGACAAACTGGCCCATGTTGTCGCGATCCAGCACGTACACTATCGCCTGCTTGCCGCTGGCGATCAGTTCATGAGGATAGTTGCCTTGCTGGTCGGGCAGCACGATAGGACCGACCGAACTTATGTCCCGATCATTATCGTTCAGGTACGCCACCGTCCAGGGAGTGAAAAAGTCGAAGGGCTGGTTGGGCTCATTTTGCGGCGCCCACGGCGCCGGGGTCAGCTTCAAGATGCTGTTGCTGTAACTCTGGCCGCCGCTTGCCACGTCGTAGTTGTTGTTTTCGGCGGTCGAAAAGAAGATATTGCCCTCATCATCGCCGGCCAGGCCGTTGCCCGATTGCCAGATCGAAGTCAGTCCGGTATCGGGCGAGGTGTTAAAGACGCCCACTTGCTGTAAGTTCGTTGGGTTATAGGCGAGCACCCACCCACTATCGCCGCCATCGCAACTGTTTCCCCCAAACCCGAGATACAGGGTGCCATTGAGCAGTAAGGCGCCAGGCCGGTTCTTTTGAAAGTGGCTGCTGAAGTTGGTGACATGGCCCTTCTTGCTCATACTGGTAGCGGTGATCTGCACCGGGGGCATCTGTTCGGCGCCGGTGGCAATATTCAGGGCGAACAGAAAATGCATGACTGTTTCGTTGATGACGGTTTTGGACACCACATACATGGTGTTGTTGGCCGTGTCAATAACGGGCGTTCCGACCGCGCCCTCATGGTCAAATCCCGGCCCCAGACCACACGTGATTTGCCCGGAGGCTACCGTGGCAGGCACGCCTCCGTTGGTCAGGTCGGCATGCCAAAGCTGCGCTCCGTTGTCGGCGTCAAACGCGTAAGCGGAATCGTTTTGCGTCACCACGTAGACAACGTTGTGCGTGCCCTGCCCGGGAATGTTCACGTCCGGGACATAGAGCGGCTGGGCGAGCGCTTGGTAGTCAATCGGAGTACTGAAAAGATGGCCAAAGCTGTTGGGGTTGACATTGGCGGGCGTGAGCAGGGTTTCGTTCGTGTTCGCGCCATCGCGCGCGTTGTCCCCACGGCTGGTAAGAAACGACACCTGTGCCGACGCCACCCCCGCCAGCGCCGCAAATACGGCTAGTAAGATTGCTGTCCTTAAAACTGTTGAAAGAGAAGCGCGGATATGTTTGAACCTTGAATCAATCCGAGTTGCACTCACTGCGCTTGCATAACCGGAACCCATCGCCTTGGCCTCCCAAACCAAAGGTTTTGCCCGCGACAACCACTGCCGAGGGGCTCGTGCGTGCACAGGGGGGAACTTGATAGGAACTGCGCATTTACCTCTTCACTGCAATTCTCGGCGCAGATTAAGTCCCTTGTTTGCAGCAAGGACAGGAACATCACTGAGAAATTAGTTGCACATTTAGCCCGTTTTGTTGTCTCGCATCGGACCAGGGGGCGGCAGGGGATTATTGAAGGCGATTGGTGGAGGTGTACTCCCGCAATCGCCCCCAGGGTAAGCGTACTTCGCAGAAATCAGGTTACTTTAATGACATTGGCCGCCTGCGGCCCTTTCTGCCCTTGCACGATATCGAATTCTACCGCGTCGCCTTCCTGCAGACTTTTGTATCCGTCGCCGGTGATAGCAGTGTAGTGGATGAAAACATCCGGTCCTCCCTCATGGCCTAGAAAACCGTACCCTTTTGCATTATTGAACCACTTAACCACACCTCGAATGCGTTCCACTGTTCTTCTCTCTCCGTCTGCTGGGCCACCGGAGCTAAACGAGGCAAGCTCTGGCGCCCGCAAACTGTTTTTGTAATAGCGCTCCTGAAAACGGGCCCACTTGCTGTCTTCTTTACTTTCTCGATTCTTAACTCCCGGAATTCTCAGCTTACTTGAGAAATCCTGTCAAGCGCGTAGGTCACAAACATTCGTATTAGGACCGGTGTCTGAGTCGGCGGGGAACTGCCCTGTGGCATCCTCAGCGCTGCCGTGCGCCAGGTTCTGCATGACTCTGAGAGAGCCAGAGGATGCCAGAGATAGTCTTGGCGTCGCGGATCTTGCCATTCAGCGCCATTTTTCGCGCCGCCGACGAGGAGAAGAAGCGCACTGCGATTTTCTCGTCGGCTTCGGGCTGAGCCGGGCCGGAGCAAAGGCCGCGGGCTAGATAGATCGTCATGGTTTCATCGAGGAAGCCCGGACTTACATAAAAATGGAGGATCTTCTTCCAATGGCGCGCTGTGAAGCCAGTTTCTTCCAGTAACTCGCGCCGCGCGCCAGCCAGCGGAGACTCGCCTTTGTCGATGCGCCCGGCTGGTAGCTCCCACATCATGGATTGGGCTGCGTGCCGGTATTGCCGCTCCAGCAAGATACGCGGCTCGGGCTTGCTGTCGTCCACGGCGAGGATGACGATGGAGCCGGAGTGGCGGATGACATCGCGGCGGGCGCGAATACCTCCCGGTTCGACGACCCAATCGGTGGTCAAGTGAAACACCGGGCCGCGATAAGCAACGCGCGAAGAGAGGACGCGGGCCTTGGAGGAGCGGGAAGATTTCGCCATGAATCCATCTTAACGGTATGCTGTGCGGGTGAGAAGTAATGGACGCATGAAGACGATGGTTATGGCCGCGGAACGAACAGTGGTTCTAGTGGGGGCAGGGAGGCTGGCCGGATTCCTGGCTCCGGCGCTGACTGCGGCGGGATACAAAATCACCGAGATTGTA
>Ga0326728_10009478_pt1 | contig 23424 bp, 21 predicted proteins | sample MB3enrmetagenome_FD_207602 | JGI IMG/M metagenome (GOLD analysis project Ga0326728, IMG submission 207602) | Lab enriched peat soil microbial communities from McLean, Ithaca, NY, United States - MB31MN | ecosystem: Environmental > Terrestrial > Soil > Wetlands > Peat | place: USA: New York... | reverse complement strand
GCCTCGACCTCCTCCAGCTGCACTGCCCGCCCACCGACGCCTATTACCATCCGGAGCTGTTCGGCTTCCTCGACCGCATGACGGAGGCCGGCAAGATCCGCTACTACGGCGTCAGCGTGGAGCGCGTGGAAGAGGCGCTGAAGGCCATCGAATACCCCAACGTGCAGACCGTGCAGATCATTTTCAACTGCTTCCGCCAGCGTCCCGCCGATCTGTTCTTTGCTCGCGCGCGCGAAAAACACGTCGGCATTCTGGCGCGCGTGCCCCTTTCGAGCGGCATGCTCACCGGCAAGCTGACGCGCGACTCGCAGTTCTCCGCCGACGATCACCGCAACTTCAATCGGCACGGCGAAGAGTTCGACGTGGGTGAAACTTTTTCCGGGGTCGACTACGATACCTCGCTGACCGCCGTCGAAGAGATCCGCGCGCTCGTGCCCGCGGGCGTCAGCATGGCGCAGTTCGCGCTGCGCTGGATTCTGATGTTCGAAGCGGTCACCTGCGCCATCCCCGGCGGCAAAAAGCCTTCCCAGGTGGCCGATAATTGCGCCGCGTCGGACGTGCCGCCGCTATCGGGCCACGCCATGGCGGCCGTCCGCGCGATTTACGACGCGCGCATTCGTCCCCTCGTCCACCAGCGCTGGTAACATAAGGGTTCTTCAGGAGGCAGCAATGCACAGACTGGTATTCTGTGGATTCATTTTCGCCACGTTCGCGGGAGCAGCCGACCTCGCCGGTACCTGGCAAAACGAAACGCAGGGCCGTGGCGGCCAGACATTCGTCACCACGTGCGTCTTCCAGGTGGACGGCAGTAAAGTCACCGGTACTTACGCGACGCCGCAGCGCGCCTTCGACATCGACAAGGGAACTCTGAACGGCGCCGCGTTCTCGTTCCAGACTGTCGACGGCTTTCAGACTCCGCCGCGAGTCACCGAGTACAAAGGCACGTTGAATGGCGACCGGTTCGAACTCACCGGTGGGAGAGGGCCGCAAGGGCCTCGCATCTTCAAGAGAATCTCGGCCGACGTGGTCTTTCGTCCCTCGCCGGAACTGACCCGCACTCACCAGCCGTTTCCGGCGTTTCAGCCGATCGCTCCCAACGGATTCGCCAAAACGCCTCCCATGGGGTGGAATAGCTGGAACAAATTCGCCGAGCGGGTGGACGACAAGTCAGTGCGCGAGATGGCCGACGCCATCGTTGCCAGCGGCATGCGCGATGCGGGCTATATCTACGTGAATATCGACGACACATGGGAGGGCGCGCGCGACAAGGACGGCAATATCACTTCCAACAAGAAATTTCCCGACATGAAAGCCCTCGCCGACTATGTCCACTCCAAGGGCCTGAAGATCGGCATTTATTCCAGCCCCGGCCGCAAGACGTGCGCCGGCTTTGAGGGCAGCTACGGACACGAACAGCAGGACGCCAACACGTGGGCCGCCTGGGGCTTCGACTATCTGAAATACGATTGGTGCAGCGCCACGGCGGTCTATCGGCCGGACGAAATGAAGCCGGCTTATCAGAAGATGGCCGTCGCACTGCGGAACACGGGCCGGCCGTTCATCTACAGCCTCTGCCAATACGGCGAACTCAGCGTGGGCGAATGGGGCGCGGCTGCCGGCGGAAATCTCTGGCGCACCACCGGCGACATCAGCGATAACTGGCGCAGCATGTCGTCGATCGGGTTCGATCAACAGGCCGGGCGCGAGGTCTATGCCGGACCGGGCCATTGGAACGATCCCGACATGCTCGAGATCGGCAACGGCGGCATGACTACCACCGAGTATCGCACGCATATGAGCCTGTGGAGCATGCTCGCCGCGCCGCTGCTGGCCGGCCACGACGTCCGCACCATGCCCGATTTTACGCGCGAGATCCTGCTCAATGCGGAAGTGATCGCCATCGATCAGGATCCGGCCGGTATTCAGGGCACGCGGGTTCTCAAGGATGGTCCCGATGGCGCGGCACTGGAAGTCTGGAAAAGGCCGCTATCCAAAGGTGTGGCTGTCGGGCTCTTCAATCGCGGGCCGGAGAACGCGCCGATGACCGTGAAGTGGTCCGAGGTGGGCGTCACTTCCGCCAATCCCAAGGTCCGCGATTTATGGGCGCACCGCGAGATTACGAACGCGGCGACCGAGTATACCGTGAACGTGCCTTCGCACGGCGTGGTGATGCTCCGAGTGGAGTGATGTGGGACATGCTTTAGCTTGTCCAGCTGGCGAGCTCCGCTCGCCTGGGCAAGCTGAAGCTTACCCCACATTCGGCACCATACTCGCGATTTCCGCGCCGATCGCCAGCGATGCCGTCGCCGCCGGACTGGGCGCGTTCAATACATGCAGCGCATTGGCCCGCTCGATGAAGCGGAAATCCTGCACCAGGTCGCCGGCGGGCGCGATGGCTTGCGCACGCACGCCGGAACCGCCGGTTGCCAGATCGTCCGGCTGGATTTCCGGGACCAGACGCTGCAGCGACCGGCAGAACAGCGCGCGGCTGAAGGACCGCCGCAATTCGTACCAGCACATCGACGGATAGCGGCGCAGAAACCGCCAGAAGCCGCCGTACGTGAGGACGTCGGCGAGATCGGAGGCGTTGAAATCCGACTTGCTGTACCCCTCGCGCGCGGTAGCGAGCACGGCATTCGGTCCGGCCTCGATGCCCCCGTGAATCAGCCGCGTGAAATGCACGCCCAGAAACGGAAAAGCCGGGTCGGGCACCGGGTAGATGAGACTGCGCACCAGGCTCTGCCGGCCGGCGCGGATCTTGTAATACTCGCCGCGGAAGGGCAGGATGCGCATGTCGCGGCGTTCGCCGGCGAGCTCCGCCACGCGGTCGCAGAAGAGGCCCGCGCAGTTGATGAGATAGTCCGCCGCGAACTCGCCCGCGGCGGTTTCCGCCACCCAGCCTTTGCCTGAAGCGCGTAGCGCCGTGACTCGCGCCGAAGTCACCACGCGAGCGCCTCGCTTGCCCAGGTGCGATACCAGCGCCGCGCACACCCGTGCATAATCCACGATGCCTTCCTGCGGCACGCGCAACGCGGCCACGCCGCCCACGTGCGGCTCGATCTCGCGCATCTCCTCGCGCCCGAGCCAGCGCAGTCCTTCGAGCCCGTTGGCAATTCCACGCTCCTGCAAAGCGCGCAGCCGCTCGACCTCAGTGTCGTCGGCAGCCACCACTAACTTCCCGCAGATCTCGTGCGGCACGCCGTTTTCCTGGCAAAACGCCACCATCTGCCGGATACCCTGCACGGCCAGCCGCGCCTTCACGGACCCGGGCTTGTAGTACAGGCCGCAGTGCAGCACGCCGCTGTTGTGCCCGGTCTGGTGCCTGCCAACCTCGCTTTCCTTTTCGAGAAGCGTGATTTCCGCGCCCGGCATGCGCTCACTCAAACGATATGCCGTGGCCAGCCCGACAATGCCACCTCCGATGACAATGATTTTCACAATTAACAGGATAACGGGAGATGGGATTCAATCATGTGGGCCCACATGGTCCGTTCCCGACTACCTGGACAAGCTGAAGCATGTCCCACAGTGCGCTGCGCGCAAGCGGTCAGCCTTCAGCTTATGAGCGGCATGAAATCGTCGCGGCGTGCAAAGAATATGGAGGGAAAATAATACAGCGAGCCGTTGTACTGCCGCATCCTTACGAGGTCAGATTGTAAATCAGCCCGTAAGGATCCCTGACGTAGCATCGTGGAACGTGCGGTTCGTCCTTCACGATGGTGCAGCCGTTCTTCACCAGCCGGGCCTTGGCCTCTTCGACATTCTCAACGGTTACTTCCAGCACCGGCCCCAGTGGCGGACCCTGTTCGATGAACAGGTTGATGTGCTTACCATGGAGGCTGATCATCGGAGTCTCGCCGGTAATCTCGAAGCCGAGTTGGTGGACATAGAAGGCGGCCGCGCCCTTGGGGTCCGCCGCCTGGATCAGAATATCGGTGCCGAAGCTGTTGGCCATGGCTGGCCTTCTACACGTTGGCGATGGAGTCGCTCTTGATATCGTTTTTCACCAGCGCAAGCAGCTTATCGTCGAATTCGAAGCTTGCTGTCCGCGGCTTGTGATTCCGCGTGTACCAGCGGTATGTCTCCTTGAGACCGACCTCGAACGGCGTGGGCTTGAGTTTTAGAATCCTGGCCACCTTGCCGATATTCTCGGTGATCGGCGGGAGGTCCAGGTATTCGCCGAAATAAAAAGGCTCATTCATGGCATTGCCGCCCGCCTGCTGGATGACATCGCGCGGCACCCGCACCAGCGTGACCTCGGCATTGGCGGCGTGCGCCAGCTTCTCGGCGAATTCCACCTGCGTGACCGGCTTGGGATCTCCGATGTTAAATGCCTCGCCAACGGCGCGGGGCTCCTCGATGGAGCGGGCCATGGCCTGCACCAGATCGTTGAGATACACGAACTGCATGAGCCGATGGCCGTCGCCGGGGATGACGATCGGCCGGCCGGCGCGCAGGCGGTCCCAGAAGAACTGTTCGCGATAGAACGGATTCCCCGGCCCGTACACGAACGGCGGGCGGAAAGTCACCAGCGGCAATCCGCTCTGCGCCTGCATGCGGAACAGCAGCCGTTCGGTGGTCGCCTTATGGCGGATGTACGGAATGGAGTGGTAATCGGGCGCCAGCGGATCGCTTTCCTTATGATTCAGCCCGTCGCCGTACGCCGCCACGCTGGACAGGAAGACATAGCGGCTGAGGCGGTCGCCGCAGGCGCGGACGGTGGCTTCCACCTGCTCGGGCGTGGTGCCGCGCTCCCAATCGTAGACGTTGTCGAAAACGGCGTCGAAGCGGCGCGTAGACAGGGCTTCGCGCACGGACGCGGGATCGTTCCGGTCGGCCTGGATGTTGTCCACCCGGCGTCCGAAATCGTGCTTCGGCTTGCGGTGCAGTACCGCGACTTCGTGGCCCGCCTTCACCAGTTCGTCCACCAGGGCGCGGCCGATAAAGAGCGTCCCCCCGATTACCAATACCTTCATATGCTCCTAAGACAATAAGACGCGGCGGCGCGGAAGTCTAGCGCTTTCTCTCGCCGCCGGCCCCGAAGACAACCGAGCTAGTCGTAATATTCCAGGCCGAGGTGCGTAATCAGATCCTCGCCGCGCATCCAGCGCAGGGTGTTCTTCAGTTTCATGAGCTGGATGAAAATATCGTGCTCCGGGTACAATCCCGGGGCATGCATGGGCGCTTTGAAATAGAAGGAAAGCCATTCCTGGATGCCGCGCATGCCGGCGCGCTGCGCCAGGTCCATAAACAGCACGATATCCAGCATCAGGGGAGCGGCCAAAATCGAGTCGCGGCAGAGGAAGTTTATCTTGATCTGCATGGGATAGCCGAGCCAACCGAAGATATCGATGTTGTCCCAGCCTTCCTTGGCATCGCCGCGCGGCGGATAGTACTCGATGCGGACCTTGTGGTAAAACTCCTTGTACAGATCGGGATACAAATCCTTCTGCAGGATGTATTCGAGCGCCGAGGATTTGCTGACTTCCTTGGAGCGGAACGAACCCGGTTCGTCCAGCACCTCACCGTCGCGATTCCCCAGAATATTGGTCGAGAACCAGCCGTTCAAGCCCAGCAGGCGCGACTTCAATCCAGGCGCGATCAGCGTCTTCATGAACGTCTGGCCGCTCTTGTAATCCTTGCCGGCCACCGGCACATTCATAGCGCGCGCCAGTTCGAGCAGCGCCGGCATATCGGTGGTGAGGTGCGGCGACCCGTTGGCAAAGCCCATGCCGCTCTTCAGCGCGGCGTAAGCGTAAATCTGGCTGGGCGAAATCTCGGGGTCGTTCTTCTGCAGCCCGCACTCGAAATCCTTCAGTGTGGCATGCACGGGAGCGGCCTCATGGTAGACTTCCGTCGACCCGCACCAGATCATCTGCGTGCGGGCCACACCGGTGCGCTCTTTAAAAGACTTGATGTCGTCCATGATGCGCTGCGCGTAGTCCATTTTGGACCCGCCGCTCATTACGTTCGGTCCGTGCAGCCGCTTCACGAAACTCTGGTCGAAGACGGCTTTCATCGGCTTGATGGCCTGCATCGGCTCTTTGACCTGCTCGAGCAGCGACATTTCCAACACGCCGGCCTTCACGGCGGCCTCATACGCGTTGTCTTCGAAAATGTCCCAGCAGGCAACTTCGATATCGTTGATCCCGGCCAGCGGCACGAAATCGCGGATGGCGGGGCTGCGACCTTCAGTGCGTTTCCCCAGACGGACGGTTCCCAGCTGTGTGAGCGACCCGATCGGCTTGGCGAGTCCTCGTTTAATGGCTTCCAGCCCGGCGATAAACGTGGTCGTCACCGCGCCCATGCCGGGGACCAGAATGCCTAATTTTCCCTCGGCGGGCGCGATTTGGACGTTGTCATGATTGGGCAAAATGCTGTCTCCTTTAGTCGAAATGCTATAATACCAACTCCATGCGGGAACGCGCGACCGCCACTCTTTCTACGATCGTAGTGGACGATGAGCAGCTGGCTTGTGATGAGCTCTCCTACCTGCTCCGGGATTTTCCGGAAGTGGAAGTAGTTGCAACAGGTTCCAATGGACTGCAAGCCATGGAGCTGATCCGCAAAATGGAACCTGACCTGGTATTCATGGATGTCAACATGCCTGGTCTGGATGGCATGGGTGTAGTACGCCAATTACGGGAAAAAGGCGTGGAACTGCCGCACATCATTTTCGTGACGGCCTACGACCAATACGCCGTCGAGGCGTTCCGTTTAGAGGCTTTGGACTACCTTTTAAAGCCCGTCGACAAGGTAAGGCTGGGGGAGAGCATCGAACGCGCCAGGCGTGCCGTGCAGGAACGGAAAGCGCCGGAATTGCCGGGAACGGGAACGGCGGGCACCCCCGCGTCGCCAACGGCGCCGCGGAATAAACTCGCCGTCCGCTGCAATAACCGGCACTTTATTGTGGATGCCAACGACGTGATCTACGCCACCATCGACAACGGCCTGATCACGCTCGTCACCACCAATCTCGAGGGCCATTCCAACTACCGCACCATCGAGGATCTGCAGGCGGCGCTCGACCGCGATCAATTCTGGCGAGTTCACCGGTCTTATCTGGTGAATATCAACCGAATTAAAGAAGTGGTGCCCTGGTTTAAATCGAGTTACCAGCTCCGCATGGACGACAAGAAGCACACCGAGGTCCCCGTCAGCCGCGTGCAAACACGCCGGTTACGGGAGCTTTTTAAGTTATAGCCGGCTATTTCGAAATTTGAATTCAAGCTCCAAATTCCGGGCGTAACTCAATAATTGTCGGAATTGTAACGAGAAATTCGAGTAAATTCCGTTGATTTTGGTGCCGGACTTTGTATACTTAAGATATCTGCCTGTTCATTTTCTGCGCGCGCGGTGTTGGGCAAGATAACTACTATTTGCGAGATATCGCGAGTCTCCCAGATACTCGTGTCTCGTAAGGGAGAGTGGCATGCTTTGGTACGCGCTCACCGTCAAGCCGCAGCACGAAAAGGCCGTGGCCGAACAGCTTCGCTTTAAGGGCCTCGAAACCTATCTACCCTTATATCGGTCCAGGCGGCGCTGGTCGGACCGGGTCAAGACGATCGACCTGCCTTTGTTCTCCCAGTATGTCTTTTCGCAATTTCCCCTGGAAGAACGGGTAAGAGTCTTGCAAACCGCCAGTGTTCTCTCCATCGTGAGTTTCGCCGGCGCACCTTGTCCCGTCGAAACGAGCCAATTGGAAGCATTGCGCGCCATCGTCGGCTCCGGCCTGTCTTACAGCCCTTGGCCGTTCTTGCACGCCGGCCAGCGAGTGGAGATCTGCGGAGGTCCGCTGAAAGGCCTCGAAGGGATCCTCGCTCGCGAGAAGTCGGAGTGCAGGGTGGTGGTGAATCTGGAGCTTCTGCAGCGCGCCGTTGCCGTCGAAGTCGAGCGGGATCTCGTGCACCCCTGCTCCGCATATCGCGCTCCGGCACCCGCTGTCGCCGGCCGGCCGGGCTTTGCCCACTGCTGAGCTGGACAGTTCGCGCCGCGATAGACTTTGACTCCGCCTGGAAAACCTCGGACTGAGACATTCCATAGGACTGGCATTACCAAAGAAGCCTATCTTTTTTCCGCAGACGCTCTAAAATAGGTGGCAGACTTGGGTGGTGGAACGAACCGTCGGGCCGGCCATTGCACGTATTAAGAACAACGCGCCGGTTTGGACTCGACGCCGCCCTGTGAAGGTAAGGGTGGGTTTCTTAGAGTGCTATGAGAGTTGCCATCATCGGTACCGGATATGTCGGATTGACCACCGGTGTTTGCCTTGGATACCTCGGCCACCGGGTGACTTGTCTCGATACCGACGAGTCCAAGATCGCGATGCTCCGTTCCGGCCGGACGCCTATCTATGAGCCTGGCCTGGAAGAACTGCTGGATCAGGCTTGCCCCAATCTTTGTTTTAGTACCAGTTATGCCGACGCCATTCCTGAAGCCGAAGTCGTCTTCGTCGCCGTCGGTACGCCACCCCTGCCCGATGGCAGCCCCAACCTCGGCTACCTCCGCGCCGCGGCGCAAGGCATCGCGGACCATCTCGCCGGCGGATTCACCGTGGTCGTAAACAAGTCCACCGTGCCGATCGGCAGCGGGAATTGGGTGGAATCCCTCATTCGCGACTCCTACGCGCAGCACCACGGGAAAAATCTGAACGGACGCTTTGCCATCGCCTCCAATCCCGAGTTCCTGCGCGAAGGCTCGGCCTTGCTCGATAGTCTCTATCCCGACCGCATCGTGATCGGCGCCGATGAAGCGCGGGCCCTGGAAGTCCTTTACAGCCTCTACCGCCCCGTGCTCGACCAGACTTTCGCGCCTCCCACTTTCCTGCCGCGCCCCGATGGATATGCGGCCGTTCCGTTGATCTCCACCGATCTCGCGTCCGCCGAACTGATCAAATACGCCGCCAACGCGTTCCTCGCCCTCAAGATCAGTTACATCAACGAAATCGGCCGGCTGGCCGAAAAGGTAGGCGCGGATGTCACGCTGGTGGCCAAAGGTATCGGCCTCGACGCCCGTATCGGAACGCGCTTCCTCCAGGCCGGCCTCGGCTGGGGCGGTTCCTGCTTCGGCAAAGACACGGCCGCGCTGATCTCCACCGCGGCGGAGTACTCGCTCCCCATGCCCATCGTCGCCGCGGCGCGCGAAATCAATAGCGCGCAACGCGTGCGCGTCATAGAGAAGCTGCTAGCCGAACTCAAAATTCTTAAAGGCCGCACCATCGGCCTGCTGGGCCTCGCCTTCAAACCGAACACCGACGATCTTCGCGAAGCTCCCGCCTTCGATGTCGCCCGCCAGCTCATCGCCCGCGGCGCCAACGTCAGGGCGCACGACCCCATCGCGCTCGAGCGCGCCCGCCACGAGTATGCCGATTGCGGAATTGCTTTTTGCGAATCGCCCGCGGATGTCGCCGACAGCGCCGACGCGCTCGTCCTGGTTACCGAATGGCCGGAATATCGCGATCTCGACTGGGAGGACCTCGTGGGCGGCATGCGAACCCGTCTGATACTCGACGGCCGCCACTTTCTCGACCGTTCGCGGCTTACCCGCGCCGGCGCGCACTACGTCGGCATCATGGGTTAATTACAGCGACGGCAGCAGTTCTACGTGCCGCAGCGCCACATACCCCGCGATCCGCGTGGTCCCCGGGCGCCTCTGATAGGCGAGCGAAAGCCGGACCATCCGGCAGCCTTCGGGTATTACAAACGTCATACGTCCTGCGGCCGGGTCGTCTGACGACAGTTCCTGCCCACTGGCGAGCGTGGCGCCGTCGAGCGATGCCACCCGCCAGGTAAGCCCCGAATTTGCCTCGATGCCCGAGGTCCGGTAGCCGTATTTGAGCTGGTACGATCGGTTCTCCTCCACGCGAACGTACTCGACGAGAGGTTCCGCCCTCTCCGCCTGCATGCCCGAGAATGTCAGCCGCAATCCCGCCGGATCTTCCTCGCGGGCCGCGCTCACGCCTTCGGTATCCGGCAGCCGCCAGTCGAATCCGTGACCGGTCGGCGACACCGCGAAATCCCCGTTGGTCAGGATCGAATCCGCGCCTGGGCGGGCGCGAAACGGCAGCCGCCCACGCTGCTGAAGCCCATCCCAAATTGCCGCCGCGTCGTCCGTCCGTTGGGCCTCGATCAGCCGATCGCAAGCGTCCAGTAAAAGCGGAACGTCCGTCTCCCGATTGTCCTCGAGCAACCGCCGGCTCGCCCCGCCAGCCAAGCCCGCGTGTCCGGAATCCAGCAGATAAAACAGGTACCCGGCCTGGATCTGCGGCCGGCGGATATCCAGCCGGTCGATCAGGCGGCCGTCCTCGTTCACCCGCCCGCAGAAGTGAAACAGCGGCAGAGGATCGCCATAGATCATGGGCGTGGCCGCCTTCGCCCAATACCAGAACTTGTCCGTCTCGCCGCGCCGGAAATAGAAATTCAGCAACGTCCATCGCGGAAGATAAGTCCGGTCCTCGGCGGCCGCGCGCAGCAGGCTCTTCTCCGCGCCCGCGAGGTCGCCGGTTTCCTCCAGCCGCAGGCCCAATTCCACCCAAGCGCGGCCATCCGCCGGATTGAGCTCCACCGCCTGGCGGAGCGCTGCCAGCGCGGTTGCCGGGTGCTCATCTCCCGTAAGCAGCGCCAGCCGCACCAGGTATTCCGATTGATCGGGCGTCAGCGCGATGGCTTTCGCGGTTGCCTCTGCTGTCTCTTTCTGGAACCAGTAGTCCGCCCGTCCGAGCCGCAGCGACCACGCGCCCGCCACGGCGAACCCGGCCGCAGCCGTCGCCGTAACCGCCAGCCGCGTGGTGAGCGAGGCCGTCATCGCGGCAACTGCCGGATGAGTTTCGAAGTCCCCGAGGCGAGCTTCGAATGGCGCCCAAACTCCGTCGTCCACCAGGTGATTTTCAAAACGTTCGGGCCCGCCAGCGCCAGTTCCACATCGCCCTTGGCGCCATCCGTCGCGGTCCACTGCAGGTGAGCCGTATTTTCCGCCGGCGCGTCCCCTTCCACCTGGAACGCCACCTCCGGCGAGACCGCCCGGTCCGTTACCCGGTATTCCGCCCGGTAGGTGCCCCGCAACCGGCCGTGTTCTTCGCCCATCAGCAATTCCACATAAGTGGCGGGATAGGCGCCGGGCGCACTTTTCTCGCTGGGATCGGGCACATACAGCCAGTTCCCGGAGAACGGCGAGCTGCGCGCCTTGGCCGCGCCTGGCGCCGGAAGCGCGCCCTCAGGCTCCGCCTTTGCCGCGGCCGGCGGGATCATCGCAGGCGCCGGAGCCGGAGTGCGCCAAGTCTCCGGGGAGGGCGTTTCTCGCGGTGTCGTCACGACCGGAGGATCCGTCGAGCGAGCGGCGCTGGCGGTGTGGCCCGCGGGCGGCCGTCCCGCTACCATCCGAGAAGCCTCGGGAGTGGCTTGACTTTGTGGGATGGCGTTGGCTTCCACCTTACTCCGCGCCGCACCCTTTGGGCGTCGCGGCTCCACGGGCGGAGCCTTTTCTTCGGCCGCCGGACTTACCGCCGCCGGCATCCCGTCCTCGGTCCGCGCCTGTGCCAGATACCAAATGCCCACCCCTACCACGATCAGCGCCAGCGCGACCCAAAACCCGTTCTCCGCTACCGGCTGGAGCCAGTCCGGTATCTCCAGCCGGCGATCCATGCCCCGAAATTCGCTTGCCGGTGTATGCCACAATGCCACGGGAGGCGCCGCGACGCCGTTCAGGGCCGCGCCATGCTCCAGCCCGGCATCATATTCGCGCCGCGCCTGCTCGTTGGTGAGCGTCGCCCGGATCTGGTTGAGCCGCTTCATCTGGCGCTCCGCCATGTGGCGCTCGGGTTCGTTCGCCTGTCCGTCGGGATGAACCAGCTTCGCCAATACTTTATAGGCATGGCGGATCTCTTGTACGGTCGCCGTTCGCTTTAGCCCGAGTTCTTCGTAGTAGTCCATTCGTTACTGTAAAAAGGCCGCCGTATCCGCTTAGTCTCACATCCGTAAAACATTGATCCTGATACAAATAGGTCGAAAGTTAGCTATTGCAAACGCCGCCTATATAGCTATACTCTAAAACAAGACGTCTGTAGGTGCTACTGAAAATGAAGACCACACTCCTTTCGCTCCTTGCCGCCAGTGCCTTCGTGGCTCTCTCGGCCGCGCCCTCAACTATCGGGACCGTCCGCTCGGCGGGAGACTTCCGCGTTGACGGGTCTGTCGTTCGCGGCAATAGCACGGTCTTTGACGGTGACGTCATCGAAACCGCGGCTTCCCGCTCGGTCGTGCAGCTCAACAGCGTGCAACTTACTCTCGCGCCCGAATCGCGCGCCAAGATCTTTAGCGACCGCACTGTGCTGGAAAAGGGGACCGGAATGCTCCGCGAATCCGCCGGCCACGTGTTCGAGGCCGACTCCCTGCGAATCGCCCCCGCTGCTAAGGATGCGGTCGTACAAGTCGATGTGAAAACCACCTCGCGCATCTCCGTCTATGCTTTCGCCGGCAGCGCGCAAGTCCATAACTCGTCCGGGCTGTTGATCGCCAGCCTGACTCCCGGTATGGCGCTGGAATTCGATACGCCCGGCCAGTCCGGCGGCAGCACTGCCGTCACCATTACCGGGATGGTCACTACGAAGGACGGCATCTTTTTCATGAAAGATGCCACCACCAACGTGATCGCGCAGATCAAGGGCAAGGACAAGGATCTCGCCAAGCTCGTCGGCAAGCGGACCGAAGTCACCGGGTCGATCATCCCCGATGCCACTCCGGTTGCCCCCGCTACGGAAGTCATCGCGATGGTGAAGTCCCGCATTCTTGGCGGGGCGTTGCCCGGGGGAGCCGCGACCGCTGGTGCCGCGGGCGCCGCGGGCGCCGCTGCCGGCCTCTCCACCGCCGCGACGATTGCAATCATTGGCGGAGTGGCAGTCGCCGGGACTGTCGGCGGCTTGGCAGCGGCTGGAACTTTCCATAGCTCAAGCGCCAGCCCGCAGTAAACTTAACAGCCGCATTGTCCAACAAACAGCGCCGTATACTGGTGTATCGTGCGCATGCACTTCGTCTTCGCGGCGATATTCGCTTTCGCCATCCTGACCCTCTGGGTACCGGCCCTCTGGCCGGTTACTGTTTTTCAGGCCGGAATATTCGCTTTGTGCGTCGCCGCGCTGTGGCGTTACTTCCCGTCTCGCATCCCATATCCCGTCATTCCCCTCCTTTTCGGGGTCTGTTGGGGACTCTTCCAGTTGGCCTTCCACCTTTCCGCCTACCCTTTCGCCACCAAAACCGCCATCGTTCGCTTCGCCACCTTCCTGGCAGTCTTCCTCACCGCTTTCTGCCTGTTTCAGGACCACGCCGTCCGCCGCTGGTTCCGCTCCGCCATGCTCTGGTTCGCCTTCGTCGTTTCTGTTTGGGCCACCCTGCAGACATTCACTTCCAACGGCAGGATCTTCTGGATTTTCCCCAGCGGATATACGGGTTATGTAATGGGACCCATCGTCTACCACAACCACTGGGCCGCATTCGTCGAAGTCGTGCTGCCGTTGGCTCTCTACCAGGCCTTCCGCCGCGAAGGCAACTCCCTGCTGTATGCCGGAATGGCGGCAGCGCTTTATGCCTCCGTGATCGCTTCCGCGTCGCGCGCCGGCGCCGTGCTCACCACCGCGGAAATCCTGATTGTCGCGCTCCTCATGGCCAGCCGCGGAGTGGCCACCGGGCGGGCCGTCGGCGGAGCTTTCCTGCGCATGCTCATCCTTTTCGCCGCCTTCACCGCCGTGGCGGGATGGACCCACGTTTGGGACCGCTTCCGCATGCCAGATCCCATGCAGGGCCGGCGCGAATTCAACATTTCCACTCTCCACCTGATTGCGGACCATCCGCTCGCGGGAACCGGTCTCGGCACGTGGCCCACCGTCTACCCGCGCTACGCTATCATCGATGTCGGCGCCTTCGCCAACCAGGCGCACGACGACTGGCTGCAGTTCACCGCCGAAGGCGGCATCCCCTTCGGGCTGATCATTTTCAGCCTGTTTCTCTGGTCTCTCGCCCCCGCTTTCCGCAGCATTTGGGGCCTGGGCGTGGTATCCGTCTTCCTCCACGCCGCCGTCGATTACCCATTCTCCCGCCCGGCGCTCGGCTCGTGGCCCATCCTGGTGATAGCCATGCTGGCCGCCCGCCAGAAATTCCATCGGCCGTCTCCGTATCCCGCGGATCATCTTAGCGAACCGCACCAGTTCACCCCAGCGCCGGGCGGCTCCTTATGACCGACACGCACAGCCACATCGTCTGGGGCGTGGATGACGGCGCTACCACGATGGACGTCAGCCTCGCCATGCTCGAAATCGCCGCCGCCAACGGCACCACCGATATCGTCGCTACCCCTCACGCCAACCCCAAATACCCTTTCCAGCGCGAACTCGTCCTGGAGCGAATCCAGACGCTCAATCAGGCCGCCGGCTCCCCCAGAATCCACTTCGGATGCGAATTCCATCTCAGCTTCGATAACGTGGACCACCTGATGGAAAACCTGCTCCAGTACACCATTAACGGCAAGCAATACCTCCTGGTCGAATGCCCCGACTTCCACATCGGCCAGCACACCGAGAGCGTCTTGCGCGGCATGGTCGATGCCGGTATCGTTCCGATCGTCGCCCATCCCGAACGGAATCCCGTTCTCCGCCAGAAGCTCACCCGCGTCGAAGAATGGGTGGAGCTCGGCTGTCTCCTGCAGATCACCGCCATGTCCATCACCGGCGGTTTCGGATCTGCCGCCAAATCCGCCAGCCATCGCCTGCTCGACCGCGGATTGGTCCACATTGTCGCCAGCGATACGCACGACCCCATAAACCGCAGTCCCCGCCTCTCCGAGGCCCGCGAAGCCGTGGTCTCGCGCTGTGGAGAAGAAGTTGCCGAAATCATTTTTGACGAGAACCCCCACGCCGTGGTGGAGGGGGCCCCGCTGTTGGGCGGCAGACAGATTTCCTGGTCGCCTGCAAAGTGGTATCAGTTTTGGAAACGATGAACGGATCTTTTTTCTGTCAGGACGGAAACGATTCACGGAAACAAGTTAGAATGACAAATTAGAAATCGACGCGGAAAATCGAAAATTGTGATCTGCCCAAAGTGCAAAGTCGATCAGGCTCACCGTTCGCATCGGCGGGGCCTGCTGGAGCGCCTGGTTACCGTGCTGGCCATCTATCCCTACAGGTGCCATGCCTGTCAACATCGCTTTTTGCGGTTCCGCTATTCCGAGTCGCCCATTTCGTTGCCGGCATCCGGCGCCGAGCGGGAAGTGCGGGCTACGCGGCGGTCCATCAAATGGAGGCGCAAGCGCCGCGAACTGCTCCTCTACGGCACCGGCTTTGCCTTGTTCCTGGCTTTTCTCTATTACCTCACTCGCCCGCACGACAGTTCCTCGGACGGCAACTAACCCTTATCGTAGATTTATGACCAGCAGCCGTCTGGAGAGGCCGGGCGCGTCGATCTATTGCGAGGTGACGGGCAAGGGCCCGGCGCTGGTTTTTGCCCACGGTCTCGGCGGAAATCACATGTCGTGGTGGCAGCAGGTGCCGTATTGGGCGGCACGATATACCTGCGTGACCTTCGCTCATCGTGGATTCGCGCCGTCGTATGGCGACATTCCCGATCCCGCCGAGTTCGCCGAAGACCTCGCCGGTTTGCTCGATCATGTGGGAATTCAGGAAGCAGCGCTCATCGCGCAGTCGATGGGTGGCTGGACTTGTCTCGATTTCGCGATGCGTTATCCGCGGCGCGTGTGGGCGCTGGTGATGTGCTCCACCGGCGGCATCGTCGATCCCGGCACGCTGCCGGCGGCGGATTTGCACAAGGTACAGGAGTGGATGTCGGCGCACGGCGGCGCGGAGGCCGACCTGTTTCGACGGGGCATCCATCCCGCCGCGGGCGAGCGCATGGCGCGCGAGCAGCCCGCGCTGGAGTTCCTGTATCGCTCCATCGACCGCATCAACGCGGGACTCGACAAGAACGCCCTCAGGAATAAGCTGGTGGGCGCGCGTACCCTGCCGGCTTCCAGGCTCCGCGAGCTGAAAATGCCGGTGTTGTTCGTTACCGGCGCGGAAGACATCGTGATTCCGCCGCCTTTGGTGGAAGCGCTCTCGGCGATTGTTCCGGGAGCGAAACTGGAGAAGGTGCCCGATGCCGGCCATTCCGTTTACTTCGAGCGCGCGGAGCGATTCAACCGGGTGGTGGACGAGTTTCTCAGCGAGTCGCCGGCCGGCCGCGCACGATAAATTCGTAATCCGCGGCGGACCGGCGTCGTACAATAAACCATCGGCTGGAAGACGGCACTTTCCGTGTTAGCGGTTGTGGCACTGTTGGGCCTCTGGGCGGCCATCGTACGCCGGAACTGACCATGGACCTCAATTTTCAACTTGCCAACACCAATGTCCTGCTGATTGTCATGCTCACCGCTCCGCATGAGTTTTCGCATGCGTGGGTCGCTACCCGACTTGGCGACGATACGCCGCGGATTCAGGGGCGAGTGACGTTGAATCCTTTGGCGCACATCGACTGGCTGGGCACAGCGATTCTGCCGTTTCTGAGCACGCTCTTCATGGGCGGATTTCTGGGGTGGGGGAAGCCGGTGATGACGCAGACATCGAAATTGCGCGGCGGACTGAACGGGCTTCTGCTGGTGGCGCTCGCCGGGCCGTTCAGCAACGTGATCATGGCGGTGATCCTGGGAGCGATCGCTGTGATTTTCCAGGGCGCAGGCGCATTGTGGCTGGCTAATTTCGCCTATCGCGGCGTGCGATTGAGTTTGTACCTGGCGCTTTTTAACCTGCTGCCCGTGCCGCCGCTCGATGGATCGAAGATTCTGCTGGCGCTGCGGATTCCGGCGGTGATTTATCAAGAGATCGCGCGGGCGGGTTTCCTGGTGCTGCTGGTCTTGATGATGGCTACCAACGTTGGCCGCTGGATGAGCGTGTGGAGTTACGATGGCGCGCGGCTGATTGTAGACGTCTTCCGCGGCCATCCGGCGGTGTGACCCGCTCCGCGGGTTATGGACGCACGAGACGCGCGAGATTCCAGTATTGCCCGTTTGCCGTGCTGGTTTCCGCCATAAATGGCGCATGCTCGCCGTCGGAATACCGGTCGAGCGAGTGCGCGTTTCCAAGGTAGCGGTCGGGCGGATGTAGCCATCGTGCTCCGGGAGTGAAATGCCGGCATTAGCCGCTGGCATTGCCGGCTACCGCCATCAAAGGCTGATGGCTGCCGGTGGGATAATTGTCGAGCGCGTAGCCGGGCACACCAGTACGTTGCTCATTCAATAACAGCCTCCGGCTCGCGAGAATCCCCAATACTGGCCGGCGCTGTTCGAGGTTCTGTCCATGGGCGATACGAGCTTGTGGCTCGCGAGTGGAGTCGAGCGAATACGCGGTAATAGTATTGCTCGTCGAATCCAGGGTTCACGGGCGAAAAGGGGTAGTGTGGCGAGAAGCATCGTGGATACCTCCTGCCGTAGGGGGGTGAGATAATCGTCACAGGGAAGCCACACTCGAAAGAGAGAATCGCCTCATGACCACAGAAGAGAAGCTCGACCGCCTCACCGACCGCGTCGACGCGATCGCCCAATCGGTGGAACTGCTGACCACCCTGCACCGCGACCTGGAGAGAGAGACCGCCAGCAGGTTCGCCGAAACCCTCCAGTTCATCAATCGCCTGGCGCACGTCGCCGAAGCCCACGAGCAGCGGCTCGACGGACTGGAAGGCAAGTAGAACGTATGCGGGCTTCATCGGGTCCTCCCTGTGAGAAGCTGTTATAGGAATTGAGCATGGAAGTCCGGATCGCCGGTGGACCCGCTTCCCGAACCTGCTTTTCGTTGTGCTATCCTAATTTACGTACCAAATCGAGATTAAGAGAAGACAAGGAGTTTTACCCCAAGAATGGCACTGGCGATTGAAGCAAAGCGGCAGATTTTCACCACCAATCAGCGCCACAAATCCGACACCGGGTCGCCAGAAGTACAGATTGCCCTGTTAAGCCAGCGCATTTCCATGCTGACAGAGCATTTCAAGACGCACCAAAAGGACCACGGTTCCCGCAAGGGATTGCTTACCCTGGTGGCCAAGCGTCGCCGGCTTCTGACCTACCTTCGCGATACCGACACGGACCGTTACAAGGCACTCCTGCTCCGGCTAGGCATCCGCCGCTAGTTCCATTCGCCGGAAGCAGCTTCGGTGTCCGCAGTTTCCTGAAGGGCTTCCGGATTGTTCCAATCGGTCCGCACGGGCCGGGGCGTGGTTGCCTCTGCGCGTGAGGGCCATCCATCCTGTCAACTCCAGTCTCAAACGGCCCCCCGTGACGGGCGGCCGATGGTGACTGGCCGGGGGCTCAATCAGCCGGGCCCGGCCGAGGTTGGAGGTTTAAGAAAGATTATGCACCACACAGTTGAAATTGACCTGGGCGGCCGGACGGTTACACTCGAAACCGGCAGAATGGCCAAGCAGGCGAACGGCGCCGTTGTCGTTCGTTCCGGTGACGCGGTTGTTCTCGTCACCGCTTGCATGGCCGATCAGCCCAAACCGGGAGCCGGATTCTTTCCGCTCACCGTAGACTATCGTGAATATACCTATGCGGCCGGTAAGATACCCGGCGGCTTCATCAAACGCGAGGGACGTCCCTCCGAAAAAGAAGTTCTCACCAGCCGGTTGATCGACCGGCCGGTGCGTCCGTTGTTCCCCGACGGGTTTTCGCATGAAACCCAGATCATCGCCATGGTTCTTTCGGCCGATCCCGAGCAGGACCCGAATTCGCTGGCGATCTGCGGCGCCGGCGCGGCGCTGGCGATTTCCGATCTGCCGTTCCCTTACATTCTGGGCGGGGTTCGCGTGGGTATGAAGGACGGCCAGTACATCGCCAACCCCAGTTATACCGAAGGCCGCGAGTCGAAGCTGAATATCGTGGTGGCAGGCACTGAAGAGGGCATCGTAATGGTGGAGGCCGGCGCGCAGCAGGTCTCCGAGGCGGAAGTCTTGGGCGCCATCGAATTCGGCCATGACTGCTGCCGGAAAATCGCCGCGGGCATCCGCAAGCTGGTGGCGCTGGCCGGCAAGCCGAAGTTCCAATTTACTCCGCACACCCTCGATCAGGAGCTGTACAAGAAGATCGAAGGCTCGGTTCGCGCCGACCTCACCGAAGCTCTCAACACCGAGAAGCACTCCAAAGAAGAGAGCCACACCTTGGTGAGCGAGTTGAAGAAGAAAACCCTGGCCGAAGTTCCGGAAGAGCAGCAGGAAGAAGCCGCACGCTGCCTGGAGGCGCTGCGCGAGCGCATTTTCCGCGACGAGATGCTGATCGACCGCCGGCGTCCCGATGGCCGCGCGTTCGACGAAGTCCGTAAGATCACCATCGAGACGGGCGTGTTGCCGCGCACTCACGGGTCGGCCTTGTTCACGCGCGGAGAAACGCAGGCGCTGGTCACGGTCACGCTCGGCACCAAGGATGACGAGCAGCGCATCGAACTGCTCGAGCCGGGCGAGGCCAGCAAGCGCTTCATGCTGCACTACAACTTCCCGCCGTTCTCGGTAGGCGAAGTGGGCTTCATGCGCGGTCCCGGCCGGCGCGAGATCGGCCACGGCGCTTTGGCGGAGCGTTCGCTGAGTTCGCTGATTCCCTCGGAAGCCACCTTCCCGTACACCATGCGGGTGGTGAGCGACATCCTGGAATCGAACGGATCGAGCTCGCAGGCGACGGTTTGCGGCGCGTCGCTCGCGCTGATGGACGCCGGGGTGCCGCTTCCGGCGCACGTGGGCGGCATCGCCATGGGACTGGTGCTGGAAGGCGGCAAATACGCGGTGCTCACCGATATCGCGGGCGCCGAAGATCATTACGGCGACATGGATTTCAAGGTGGCCGGCACGATCGACGGCATCACCGGGTTGCAGATGGATATCAAGGTTCCGCACGTCACCGTCGCCATCCTGACAGAGGCGCTGGAGCAGGCGCGCCGCGGCCGTCTGCACATCCTCGCCAAAATGTACGAGGCGCTGCCGGAAGCGCGCAAGGCGATCTCACAGTACGCTCCCCGCATTTACACCCTCCATATTCCGACCGATAAGATTCGCGACGTCATTGGACCAGGCGGCAAGGTAATCCGCGGGATCATCGAGCAGACCGGCGTCAAGATCGACGTGGAAGACGACGGCACGGTGCATGTGGCGTCGGCCGACGAGGCATCGGCCAACAAGGCGATCCAGATCATCACCGATCTCACCGCCACGGCCGAAGTCGGCAAGACTTACCTCGGCAAAGTGGTGCGTCTGGTGGATTTCGGCGCGTTCGTCGAGATCTTCCCGGGCACCGACGGTCTGCTGCACATCAGCGAGATCTCCGAGAACCGCATCCGCGAGGTGCGCGACGAGTTGAAAGAGGGCGATCAGATTCTGGTGAAGGTACTGGCGCTCGAAGGCAACAAGATCAAGCTGAGCCGCAAGGCGGTCCTGAAAGAGCAGCGCGAGAAGCTCAAGCAGGGCAAGCAGTAGTCAGTTGGATTTGACCGCTCCCTGGCGGTCGCGGCTCAGTAAGCGAAACTGCGGCTCAGTAAGCGGCACTGCGGCTCAGTAAGCGACACTAGGGAGCGGTTTGTTATTTGGCCATGAAAGTCTCGGTGCGCAATCAAACCCGTGGCACTCTGCTGGGCGATGCCATCACGCTGGCCAACACCAGCGCGCTGCGCCGCACCGGATTGCTCAAGCACGATCATCTCGATCCCGGCACAGGCCTGTGGATCGTGCCCTGCGAATCGGTCCACACGTTCTTCATGAAGTTCGCCATCGACCTGGTATATGTGGACCGCAAGCACAAGGTGCGCAAGGTGCGGCACGCGGTGGGTCCTTGGCGTTTGTCCGCGTGCCTGACGGCGCATTCCATCCTCGAGCTTCCTCCCGGCACGGCGCGGCAGACCGGCACCGCAGCGGGCGACCAACTCGAAATCCAGAAATTGGGCTGACGCTCATCGCGGCAGCGACGAGTCTCGCAGTTCTTTAGCGGAGCCTTGCGATGCGATCCCCGGTTCATGAGCGCCGTGTTATAGTTCTCACGACGTGAACTGCCCCAATTGCGGCGCTCCCATTCGTGTCGAGGACGGAGAGACGTCCGCCACGTGCCAGTACTGCGCAACAGTCTACGTGCCGGAAAAGAACGTGGAAGGTGTGCGCGTATTCAACCAGCCCAGCGAATTTTCGTGTCCCATCTGCCATGTGCCCCTGATGCATGCCGTCATCGCACGGCAGAGGATTTTCTGCTGTCCGCGCTGCCGGGGCAATTTGATTCCCATGCCGGCTTTCGTTGTGCTGATTGCCGCGCTGCGCGCGCAGCGTGGCGAAGCCACCGAAATCGCTCCAGCGCCCGATCCGCGCCGTATGGACCGCGAGAGCTTCTGCCCACAATGCGGCCGGCGGATGGATACGCACTACTATGCGGGCGGAGGTAACGTGATCATCGACGATTGTTCGCGCTGCGAGATGAATTGGCTGGATGCCGGTGAGTTGACGGCGATCGTCCACGCGCCCGATCATTCACGCGACCGGCGCGTTATTATCGATGCGGACGCCGAATCCGTATGAGCTCGCCTCCTGGTCGACGCAAAACATTATTGGGCCACAGATGAACACCGATGAACACCGATAAAATCAGGCGTTTTCTTATCGGTGTTCATCGGTGGCTAAAATAGTTGTCACCCATGAAAAAACTCGTTCTCCTGTTGGCGGCGGTATCGGCAACGCTCGCTTTCCAGGGCGACAGGAACGCGGACCTCGCGCGCTGGAAACAGCAGGCCAGGAAGATCACCATCATCCGCGACGATTGGGGAATCGCGCACGTCTACGGCAAGACCGACGCCGACGCGGCGTTCGGCATGGAGTACGCCCAGGCCGAGGACGATTTCAATCGCGTGGAGACCAACTACATCAACGCCATGGGCCGGCTTGCCGAGGCCGAGGGCGAATCGAAGATCTATCAGGATCTCCGCATGAAGCTCTTCATCGACCCCGAAGAGCTGAAGAGAGAATACGCCGCCAGCCCGGCGTGGCTGCAGAAGCTGATGAACGCCTTCGCCGACGGATTGAACTTCTACCTCGCGCAGCATCCCGACGTGAAGCCGCGCGTGATTCCACATTTCGAACCTTGGATGGCGCTCAGCTTCACCGAAGGCAGCATCGGCGGCGATATCGAGAAAATCAACCTCAATCAGTTACAGGCGCTCTATGGACGGCTCCCGGTAGTCGACACGCCCGCGCGGGAGGAGTTCGACCCGGAGCCTGGAGGCTCCAACGGCGCGGCGATCGCGCCGTCCAACACGGTCAATCGTCACTCCCTGCTGCTGATCAATCCGCACACTTCGTTCTATTTCCGCTCGGAACTGCAGATGGTGAGCGACGAAGGATTGAACGTCTATGGCGCCGCCACCTGGGGCCAGTTTTTCTGCTACCAGGGCTTCAATGAGCATGCCGGCTGGATGCACACCTCGAGCGGCGTGGACGCAGTGGACGAATATCTGGAAACCGTCACCAAGAAGGGCGACCACTACGTGTATCAATACGGAAATGAGGAGCGTCCGCTGACGGAGTCGCCGATCACCGTCCGGTATAAGACCGACTCGGGTATGGCGGAGAAGCGATTCACCATCTACCGCTCGCACCACGGGCCCATCGTGCGCGAGGCGAACGGGAAATGGGTGGCCATTCGCCTGATGAAGGAGCACATCAAGGCGCTCGAACAGTCGTACTTGCGCACCAAGGCGACGAATTACAAATCGTATCTGCAGACCATGGAGCTGAAGGCGAATTCTTCCAATAACACGATTTTTGCCGACGCGGACGGCGATATCGCTTACTTCCACGGCAACTTCATCCCGCGCCGCGATACCAAGTACGATTGGACCAAGCCGGTCGACGGCAGCACTCCCGCTACGGAATGGCAGGGACTCCTCAATATCGATGAGACACCGCACCTGCTGAATCCCAAGAGCGGCTGGCTGTACAACACCAACAACTGGCCCTGGTCGGCGGCGGGTCCGAGCAGTCCCAGGAAGGAAGATTATCCGGCCTATGTGGAGAGCGGCGGGGAATCGGCTCGCGGCCTGCACGCCGTGCGCGTCCTCAGCGACAAGAAGGATTTCACGCTCGATTCGCTGATCGCCGCGGCTTACGACAGCTATCTCACGTGGTTCGAGAAACCTATCCCCGCGCTCCTCAAGGCGTGGGACGCGGCGCCCGATTCCAATCCGCTGAAGGCCAGGACGGCCGAACAGATCGCCGTGCTGCGCAAGTGGGACCTGCGCTGGAGCGTCGATTCCGTGGCCACATCGCTGGCGATTTTCTGGGCCGACCAGGCGCGCCGATTGGGCGGCAGCGGCGTCGGACGCGGCGTCGGGCGGGTAGCACCGCTCGAAGAGGCGCCGGCCGATCAGCTGCTGGCCGGACT